>Ga0210243_101057_pt1 | contig 21767 bp, 23 predicted proteins | sample ChrtobMeP5a_32mM_FD_155461 | JGI IMG/M metagenome (GOLD analysis project Ga0210243, IMG submission 155461) | Chrysochromulina tobin associated microbial communities from unialgal haptophyte culture, Seattle, Washington, United States - P5a_32mM | ecosystem: Host-associated > Algae > Haptophytes >...
TGACCCTTCTGATGACCCTCTGATGACCCTCTGATGACCTTCTGATGACCCTTCTGATGACCCTCTGATGACCCTTCTGATGACCCTCTGATGACCTCTGATGACCTCTGATGGTCTCACGATGCACATCTGATTGCCCTCCATGATGACCCATGATTGCCTTTTCTGCGTGCGGCGCTAAGCCTCCCCCCCTCACACCTCCCCCACCTGGGCCATCCCCCCCCCCTCTCGGTGCTCCTGTGCCAGGCGGACTTGCAAATCGAGGAGCTCAACGCAGCGCGCGACGCCGTCCACACGCTGCAGGGCGCGAAGAGCGAGCTCGAGCGCCAGATCGCACAGCAGAAGCACCGGTACGCGCCTCTGATTGCCTTTGATTGCGAGCTCGAGCGCCAGATCGCACAGCAGAAGCACCGGTACGCGCCACTGATTGCCTTTGATTGCCTTTGATTGCCTTTGGTTGCCTCTGATGGCGTGTAACTGCCTCTGAAGCACCGGTACGCGAGGGAGGCGGCTGATTGCGGCTGATGGCATGCTGATGGCGTCTGATTGCCCCCCTCATCAGGTACGCCCAACTAGAGATGGAGGCGGCGAGCTTACGAGAACGGTTGGGCTCTGCGTCTTCATACCAACGCGAGATGCAGATGGCCAAGGAGACAGCGGCGTCTGCCGAGGGCGAGCGCGCCAAGGCGCAGAGCGCCCTCGGCAACGCGAACGCGCGCTGTGCCGAGCTGCAGATCGAGATCGCGACCCTCAAGGAGCGAGGTGCGTGATTGCCCCCTGATTGCCTCCCGATCTCGAGATCGAGATCGCGACCCTCAAGGAGCGAGGTGCGTGATTGCCCCCTGATTGCCTCCCGATCTCGAGATCGAGATCGCGACCCTCAAGGAGCGAGGTGCGTGATTGCCCCCGTGATCCCCCCGGCAGCAAGTGCTCAGTACGGCGCCACCCACTCCCCTCCACCATCCCCACCACCCACCACAAGCACCATAAGCACTCCCCCACTCATCCCCCCCACCCCCCCGCTTGCATGCAGTCGTCGAGGCCGACCGGTTACAGCACGAACTCACCGCCACACGTGACAAGATGCGTACGATGGAGCAGCGCGCCGCCCTCCTCGAACGAGAACGCTCAGGCGCAGCGCTGCAGCTCGAGGCTGAGCTCAACGCGGCGCGATCGAAGATTGAAGCTATAGAGAGCCGCCGACGGCGGCGCGGCGGAGGCGGAGGCGGCGGCGATGACGGCGACAGCGTGTCGACGCAACGAACGGCGCCCGCATCCGCCGCCCTCTCCACCCTTGGCACCGGGGGATGGGGGGGCGGGGGGGGCGGGGGCGGCGGGGCGGGCGGGGGCGGCTCGGCCACGGCCGTCGCGAGCACTTCGCACTCGCGTGATAGGCGCACCTCGCGCGAGATTGCGAGCTCGCACGCCGCCCATCGTTCACACTCGTCCGCACACCGTTCACGCGAGGCGTCGCCGCCCAAATCTCCCACATCTCCCAAAGCTCGCGCCCGGGAGCACGCGCGTGACCGGTACGTGTACCGCAGCGGAGGCGGCCCTAGTAAAGGGGGTGCCAAGGCCGCGCCCGGCACGGCGCCTGTGGGGCGCGCGCTCACCGCCGAGGAGGAAGTGTACTCGTACTACTGAGGCGCCCGACACGGCGCGCGCTCACCGCAGTCACCTTCAGCCCCGGCGGCCCCGGTTCGAGGTAAACGTCCTCTTCGCGTCGCGCCGTGTGACCAGCGGCAGCGCGCACTCGCCCAGTTCCGTCTCAATAAAGTTGTACTGTCAATGCAACAAGATGTGCAGCGCGACAACACGTCACTCAACCGTCGCGACTTAAAGACGGCTTTCTCCCGATTCATGCATTGTGAGAATGTTACTGACTGGCGCGCCGTCCTGGCGACTTTGCTGCGGCGCTCGGGCGGCCGTCTCGGCGACCTCTCGCCCCTCCCGACCCCTAGGTGCCCACGTCGCCTTGGACGTGACCACGGTCGCACGCGCGTTTGATCGGCCAGCACCGGACTGGACCCTCTCGCGCCCTCATGTCGGCGTCCTTCCTCTCCGCCGTGGGCGCACGCTGCGACGCGTCCGCTGCATCGGTCGCCTCGGCCACGCGTGCGAAGCCGCCGCCTGAGGGCCGAAGCAGCTGCTGTGAAAAGTACAAGCAGATCTTCGTGCTGCGCAACCGCACGGACGCGGACGCGGTGCCGGAGCTGATCACGCTCTTCCACGGCACGAGCTCGGTGCTGCTGCGGCACGAGGTCGCGTACGTGCTCGGCCAGATGCAGCGCGTGGACGCCGTGCCCTTTCTCGAGGCCGTGCTCACCGACGTCGACGAGAACCCGATCACGCGGCACGAGGCCGCGGAGGCGCTGGCCGGGATCGGGGCGCCCGACAGCCTCGCGATCCTCACGCGCCACGCTCACGACGCGGCGTCCGAGGTCTCCGACACGTGCGGCCTCGCGCTCGCGACCATCGGCGCTCAGCTCGACAAGGGCGCGTGCGGCTGCGAGAGGCGCCCGCAGGCCGCGTTGGGGGCGGGGGAGGCGGGAGAGGGGGCGGCGACCGAGGCGGCGGCCGCGACGACGCCAACCGGCACCGACGCGCCCCCCGCTCTCAACGTCAAGTACATCTCACCCGCGCCCGCGGCGGCCGCGGCGCCCATTACGACGCTTCGAGCGCAGCTGCTCGATGCTTCCCGCCCTCTGTTTGAACGGTGCTCTGATGGCCGTTGATGGCCCCTGATGGCCTCTGATGGCCTCTGATGGCTGCTGATGGCCTCTGATGGCCTCTGATGGCCTCTGATTGCCTCTGATTGCCTCTGATGGCCTCTCTTTGAACGGTACGCTGATGACGACTGATAGGTTTTTGATTGCCCCAAACTGAGCCACCTCTCATCAGGCACATCGATCCGCTGGAGCCAGCTGACGGCGCCTGATTGCGTGCTGATGGCATCTGATGGCATGATGCCCCCCCTCGTCAGGTACAGCGCACTCTTCGCGCTGCGTGACGCGGTGCCCAAGGCGGGCGACGACGCGCTCGAGCCCCTCTGCGAGTGCCTCGCCTCACCCAAGGTGACGAACCCGGATGGCATGCTGATGGCCTGCTGATGGCCTCTGATGGCCTCTGATGGCCTCTGATTGCCCCTGATTGCATGTAACTGCCTCTGATGGACGCGGATGACCGCTGATTGATGCTGATTGCCGCTGATTGCCGCTCTGTGAGTGGGAGTCTCTGATTGCCGCTGATTGCCGCTGATTGCCTCTGATTGCCTCTGATTGCATCGGATTGCCGCTGATTCCCATTGTGAGTCTCGTCTCTGCGACCAAAAGGAGAGCGCGTTGCTCAAGCACGAGGTCGCCTTCGTCCTCGGGCAACTCGAGCACACAGGGGCGGTCGACGCGCTCTGTGACGCTGTGAGCCGCGAGCATGAGCACAGCATGGTGCGCTTCTGATTGCATCTGATTGCCTCTGATTGCTTCTGATTGCCTCTGATTGCCTCTGATTGCTTCTGATTGCCTCTGATTGCCTATGATTGCCTCTGATTGCCTCTGATTGCCTCCGATTGCATATGATTGCATATGATTGCATATGATTGCCTCTGATGGCCTCTGATGGCCTCTGATGGCCTCTGATTGCATATGATTGCATATGATTGCATATAATTGCATATGATTTCATCTGATTGCCTCCGATTGCATCTGATTGCCTCTAATTGCCTCTGATTGCCTCTGATTGCCTCCGATTGCATATGATTGCATATGATTGCATATGATTGCATATGATTGCATCTGATTGCCTCTGATTGCCTCTGATTGCCTCTGATTGCATCGAATAGCTTCTTTTGGCCTCTGATTGCCTCCGATGATTGCCTCTGATTGCCTCTCATCAGGTGCGCCATGAGGCGGCGGAGGCGCTTGGGGCGATCGGCACAGCCAGGGCCATCGAGGTGCTGCGGGAGCACGCGGGAGATGAGGAGGAGATCGCGGGAGATGAGGAGGAGATCGTGCGCGAGAGCTGCTGGGTCGCTCTCATGTGGCTGGAGTGACGCAATCAGACGCAATCAGGCGCAATCAGGCGCAATCAGGCGCACTTAGAGGTCGCTCTCATGTGGCTGGAGTAACCACAGCGCATCGCGTTTGGATTCTTTGGTGGTTGGATCTCCGCGCCCAGCCAGTCGATCTCGATCTCGCGCGGCCCGGAGATGCTGTGCGTGAGATAAGGTGTTACACTGAGTTGAAGCCGACACTGTAAAATCAAACATCAAAAATCCACCGCACGTCGGATCGGATAGCTGATACAGTTTCGCGGTAGATGAATATACGCTTCCCCGCCCGGGGGCTACCGGTACGCGCTCAGGACGGCGCGACAACCCCACGTAGCCCAAGACGGCGCGACCACCCCACGCCGCTCAGGACGGCGCGACCGCCCCACTCCGCCCAACGGCGCGACCACCTCACGTAGCCCAAGACGGCGCGACCACACACGCCGCCCATGACGGCGCGACCGCCTCACGTAGCCCAGGACGGCGCGACCACCCACGCCGCCCAGGACGGCGCGACTACCCCTCATAGCCCAGGACGGCGCGACCACCCCACGCCGCCCAGGACGGCGCGACCATCCCTCATAGCCCAGGACGGCGCGACCATCCCACGCCGCTCAGGACGGCGCGACCATCCCACGCCGCTCAGGACGGCGCGACCATCCCACGCCGCCCAGGACGGCGCGACCACCCCATCAGACCCGCTGGCCGGCCGCCCACTTGCCCTCCCGGCGGACGGGCATCGGCAGCCCGAGGCGCTCGACACGGCGCTCGGCCTCCTCGAGCGAGATCGTCTTCACCACCTTGCCGTCCTGCAGCTGCCATGCGCTCCGCCCATCGGCCGTCCACCTTAAGCCCTCGCCCACACGTGTGCCTGCCTTGTAGAACACCACGTCGATGTCGCCGTCGGCAAACAGGTACGTCCCTTGCCCCTCCTTCTTGTCAGCCTTGTACTCGCCCTCGTAGACGGCGCCGTCGGCATACCGGTAGATGCCGCGCCCCTCCTTCTCGTCAGCCTTGTACTCGCCCTCGTAGACGTCGCCGTCGGCATACCGGTAGATGCCGCGCCCCTCCTTCTTGCCAGCCTTGTACTCGCCCTCGTAGACGCCGCCGTCGGCAGACCGGTAGATGCCGCGCCCCTCCTTCTCGTCAGCCTTGAACTCGCCCTCGTAGACGTCGCCGTCGGCATACCGGTAGATGCCGCGCCCCTCCTTCTTGCCAGCCTTGAACTCGCCCTCGTAGACGTCGCCGTTGGCATACCGCTCAATGCGGCGCCCCTCCTTGGCCGCCGCCGCCTTCTCGGCCGCCGCCTTGTCCGCCGCGGCCTTGTCCGATGCGGCCTTGACGGGCGGCGACGGAACGGCCGCGCCCACCACGGCGCCCTCCTCAAGCTGCGTGAGCATCACCATGTCGGGGTGGCCGCTCCTGCTGATGTCCCGCGCCTCCTTGGCGTCGATGATGTTGCACACGGCGGCGGTGATGCACAGCTCGGCCAGCGGCCGGAAGAGCACCTGCGAAGAGGGGGGCGCCGTGGTGAGCACTTGCATGCACAGCTCGGCCAGCGGCCGAAAGAGCACCTGCGGGGACGGGGCGCGCCGTGGTGGGCGCGCGCATGCATTCGAGGGGCGCGCCGTAGTGGGCGCGCGCATGCATTCGAGTGGCGCGCCGTGGTGGGCGCGCGCCCGCATTCGAGAGGCGCGCCGTGGTGGGCGCGCGCATGCATTCGAGGGGCGGCCGAACGCGAGCACCTCCGCCTCGCCATCAGAGGTCATCAGAGGTCATCAGAGGTCATCAAAGGTCATCAGAGAGCACCTCCGCCTCCTCCTCGCCAAAGGAGGAGAACTCCACGATGCTGTACGCGCGCGTCGCCTCGATGACAAAGTGGGTGCGCGGCCCCGGCTCGTGCCCGCAAAACTTGGGCTGGCTCATCAGTTGGCGATTCATGCTCGTGCTCTTGAACTCGTACCTGTGGGGAAGGGAGGGCGCCGTGTTGAGCACTTGCATGCATTCGTGCTCTTGAACTCGTACCTGTGGGGAAGGGAGGGCGCCGTGGTGAGCACTTGCATGCATTCGTGCTCTGGAACTCGTACCAGTAGATGGTCGCGTCCTTTTTGAAGTAGCGCTCCGGGTCGTGGTTGTCCGGGCTCGGGAAGACCCATTGGACCTGCGCGCCGCGCAGCCGGAGAGAGACGCAGGGTCGTAGTCATTTGGGGGGGTGGGGCGAATGGAGACCCACTCAGTCATCGGCGGGGGGGCTCGAAATCGGTTGGGGTGCGTGCACGCGCGCTCGGCGGGGCGGGCTCCTCACGCCGCGATGGACTCGGCCGCGGAAGATGAATGCCTCGGGCAGCCGCTCGAGCGCCGTGTCGAGGAAGCGGATGTATGGTAAGCACGCCTGCAGCTCCGGTGAAAGGTCGGGGCCCGGCAGGACCCCATGGACACTACGCCGCGCAGGGTTGTACATGGCGCGGTTGACCACCGTGTAGACGGCCGGGTCCTCGAGCGTGTACACGTAGATGGCCAGCGCGAAGTTCATGAACGAGTCTGGCAGGCCGAGCCCCTCGAGCTTGCGCTGCCGCCGCCAGTCGCGCTCCTGCCTGCGAAAGATCTCCTCGAGGAGATCAATGTCGATGCCCACGCTGGCGAGCGACGCGCAAGCAGCGATGAGGCTGCCAGCGAGCGGCTCATCCGCGATGGCTCGGCGTAGACGGCGCGCCCACGCGTGGTCGGCACGGACTTGGCCGTCCTCCATAGCATTCACGAAATTGCCCTTTATCGGCCCCTTTATCGCAATCCATCCGGATAATGTCTTTTCTTCCTAATTTGTTGAGGGAGGGCCCCCTTCGCCACGGCGAACCCGGATAGATGACAGATCGACGCCAGAGGTCGAGCGCTGCCAGTTTGTGACAATTGACTCGCTCCAGGAGAGCACTCGACAGTATCTGAGTCCTGGACGGTCCGTAACTAGTCCGTAACGACCGTCCGCCTGGATCGCTGATTCTGGGTTGTCGCGCTCACCAGGCTGCTTTTGTGCAGCTTTGATGAACCGCAATTCAACGTTTCAACACGCGACCAGGTTTACGCGCGTTTTCAGCTTTTCACAGGAGACTGGGGCTGTGCTGTGATTGTCCTCGTGCTGGTGTAACGAACCCTAATGCCATAATCGAAATCGTTGAGATTATCATTCGTCGATGCATGATCGATTATGCTCGCCAAAAGTAGTCGCTACTGTTAGAGCGGAGGTTGCTCTACTCTTCTCAAAGAGACAGAGAGTCAGAGATTAGAGTGCGGATTAGTGTGAAGTGTGGATAATTATGTTCATCCACGGACTTCTGTGAACTGAAGTCAGTTGGCCCTTCTCTCATCCCGCTGGCCACCTTCTCTCATCTTCCCTGACTTCCGTTCAAGCTTCATCTTCATCTCTCCGCCGCTCAGGCTCAGGCTCACGCTCTCTCGACGTACGACGAGCGCTCGTCTCGGCGGGCCGCGCGCCGTTATCGAACCCGCCGGACGGTACACTCTCAGACGGTCCGCGTCGCTCCTCAAGTACGAGTGTGTCCTAATTAGGCAAGCGGACGGCACAGAACGAGACCAGGCACGCGTGCTGTGCCCCGCGCAGCCCCCGCGCCGGCGCGCGTGATCGCCCCGCGCCGTGATCGATTAGGCAAGCGAGCGTTGCGCAATCTCCTTGGTGTCCTTGCTCGACGCGCCCGCCAGGACGCGCTCGAGCTGCGCCTTCATCAGCGCTTGGCGAGTCGCGTCGTACCTGATGAGGGAGGCAGTCAATGGTCATCCATGGTCATCAGTGGCGCTTGTTGGCTCGCGTCGTACCGGCGCCATGTGTTGAACGATCCGCAGAGGCGCGCGGCGACCTGCGGATTGAACTTGTCGAGCGCGAGCACCTGCGAGCAATTCCCATAGTGGGATTGGGGACGCCATCAGTGGCAATCAGTGGCAATCAGAGGCAATCAGAGCACATTCCCATCGGTCATCAGAGGACATCAGAGGGTCATCAGAGGGTCATCAGAGGGTCATCAGAGGGTCATCAGAGGGTCATCAGAGGGTCATCAGAGGGTCATCAGAGGGTCATCAGAGGGTCATTAGAGAGGGAAGGCGAGCACCTGCGAGCACATTCCCATAGTGGCATGTAGAGAGGCACTCAGAGAGGCACCACTCAGAGGTAGGCACTCAGAGAGGCAATCAGAGGCAATCAGAGAGGCAATTAGACGCAATTAGAGGCGCGCCTGATCTCCGATGAAGGCGTATCCGGAGCCATCGAGGCTGTGGAAGCTTGCCTGATGAGGGAGGCAATTAGGGTCATTAGAGGCCATAAGAGGCAATTAGGGTCATTAGAGGCTGTGGAAGCTTACCGGGTTGGCCGACGCGAACATTTGAACCAACGAGCGGATGGCATTCGGGTTCGTCTTGTCGTACGCCTCGTGCGTGAGCAGTGACTGGACGGTCGCCAAGGCTGACGGCGTGTCCGCGCTCGCCTGCACGAGATGGCGGAGGTCATCAGAGGCCACTCAGTCGCAATCAGTCGCAATCAGAGGCCCATCAGAGGCCCATCATAGGGTCATCAGAGGTCCTCAGAGGTCATCAGAGGTCATCAGAGGGTCATCAAAGGCAATCAGAGGCCATCAGAGGCCATCAGATAGGCCACTTCGGGCGCTCGCCTGCACGCTGAGCCACTTGTTGATGACGAGGGCCTCCTTATTCGCCTTCGCGCGCTCATAGAAGGTGTGAAGAGCTTCGTCACGCGCCGTGCTGGGCTTGTCGGCGAGGGCAGTCAGAGCGGCGAGCGAGTCGGTCATGCATGCGGCCTGCCGAAACTGAGTGAGGCACGTGGCCTGCGCCTCGGCATCGGCGGGCCGTGCGAGGTAGCCCAGGCACATGTTGCGTAGCCGGCGCGCGCCCACCTGCGCATCCAAGTGTGGGTCACTAGAGGTCATCAGAGGGTCATGAGAGGGTCATTAGAGGTCATCAGAGTAGCCGGCGCGCGCCCACCTGCGCATCCAGGTGAGGGTCAGACGTGCCTTGTCAGACGGCCCATGCCAGAGTGGCCATCAGACGCCATCAGAGTGGCCATCAGAGTGGCCATCAGAGTGGCCATCAGAGTGGCCATCCTCACAGCGCACCTGCTCGCCATGGCGCTCGCAATCAGACGTCATCAGAGTGGCCATCAGAGTGGCCATCCTCACAGCGCACCTGCTCGCCGGTGACGGCATAGGGTTCGTCACTCTGGAGGCTCTCGTAGACCGACTGGAGCTCGGGACGAAGCGCCGTCGCGAGCGCCGTGCGCGTGAAGCGGAGCGCGGCGCAGATTGCATCTGGATCGATGGGGTTGAGCTCCTGCCAGAGAGAGAGAGAGAGGAGGGGGTGAGAGGAGGGGGTGAGAGGGGGGGGTAGAGGGGGGAGGGTAGAGAGGGGGGGGTAGAGAGGGGGGACACAACCCATCCATCAAGTCCGAGGGTGGGATAGGTTGGCAGAGGTCCTCAGAGGTTCATCAGAGGCAATCAGAGGCAATCAGAGGCAATCAGAGCTCCTCAGAGGTCATCCGAGGTCATCAGAGGGTCCTCCGAGGTCCTCCGAGATCATCCGAGAGCTCACCTGGGCGAGGGTCGAGAAATCAGGGAGCGAGAGCGAGTATGCCCTGAGTGACGGCTCAAGCGTCGTGTCGAGCAGCGTCGAGCGGAAGGCTGTGAGCACTGCGTTGCTCAGCGACAGTTGCGACTTGTCGCCAGCTGAGGCTTGGTAGGCAGCGATCTGTGGGATTGGGGACGCCATCAGTGGCAGTCGGAGGCAATCAGAGGCTATTAGAGGTCATTAGAAGCCATCAGAGGCCATCCGAGGCCATCCGAGGCCATCCGAGGCAATCAGAGGCAATCAGCGCACCTGCTCGAGGAGTGCTTTCTGGTAGAGGCGCTGCAACGCATCCCACCGATTAAAAGGGTCATTATCATTGGCGGCGAGGAAGGCGAGTTGCGCGTCGGTGAGCGGCTGGACGAGTTTGACTGGTGCGGAGAAGCCGCGGAGGATGGATGGTAACGGCTCCTCGGGCACGTCGCTGAACACAAAGTCCTGCGACGACGTGTGCAGGGGGGGGGAGCATCAGAGGCGCAATCAGGCGCGCAATCAGGCGCGCAATCAGAGGCGCAATCAGGGGCATCCACCTGCGACGCCTCGGTAAGCTCCAGCACGCTCGCCGGGAAGAGGAGCTTGCCGTCCTGACCGAGGAGCGCGACCTCGACAGGGATGTGGAAGGGGAGCTTCTGTGGCTGGCCGGGCGTCGGGGGGGTCGTCTGCGAGAGTGTGAGTGTGAACGTCTTCGTGGTAGGCTCGTACTTGGAGATCGCGCTGACTGTCGGCGTGCCCGCCTGAGGAGCACGCGATGATTAGGGTGGTCATCAGGAATGATTAGGGTGGTCATCAGGAATGATTAGGGTGGTCATCAGGAATGATTAGGGTGGTCATCAGGAATGATTAGGGTGGTCATCAGGAATGATTAGGGTGGTCATCAGTGGCCATCTCGCCTGAGGAGCACGCGATGATTAGGGTGGTCATCAGTGGCCATCAGAGATGGCAATCAGGGGCGTCATCAGGAATGCAATCACGGACGCAATCAAGAACGCCATCAGGGAGGCCATCCGAGACGCCACCCGAGATGCAATCTCATCCGAGATGCAATCTCATCCGAGATGCAATCTCACCTGCAGGTACCAGCGCTCAAATTGGGCGAGATCGCGCCCAGATGCATCCGCCATCGCGCGCCGGAAGTCGTCACAGGTGACCGCCTGCCCATCATGGCGCTTGAAGTACAGATCCATCGCCTTGCGAAAGGTAGGCCAGCCAAGCAAGGTGCGGTACATCCGGATCACCTGCGCGCAGTGGGGTCATCAGTGGTCATCAGTGGTCATCAGCTGTCATCAGCTGTCATCAGCTGTCATCAGCTGTCATCAGTGGTCATTAGAGGTCATCAGTGGATCACCTCCGCCCCTTTGTTGTACACGGTGACGGTGTAGAAATTGTCCATGGCGATGTACGACTCGGGCCGGATGGGGTGCGCCATCGGGCCGCTATCCTGCGTGAACTGTGCCGTCCGGATCACGCGAGCCTCGGAGATGCGACAGACGGCGGCCGAGGTCATCTCTTGTGAAAAGTGCTGGTCGCGGAAGACGGTGAGCCCTTCTTTGAGCGTGAGCTGGAACCAGTCGCGGCACGTGACGCGATTGCCAGACCAATTATGGAAGTACTCGTGCGCGACGATGGACTGCCATGCGAGATCCACGATCGCAATCAGACGCAATCAGTCGCAATCAGTCGCAATCAGACGCAATCAGACGCAATCAGACGCAATCAGGTGGTCATCAGGTGGTCATCAGGGGTCATCAGACGCAATCAGATGTCATCAGGGTGGCGCACCTGCACGCGCTCAAAGTCCGCATCGGTCGTCATCAGGGGTCATCAGAGGCAATCAGAGGTAATCAGCGCACCTGCACGCGCTCAAAGTCCGCATCGGTCGCCGTGCTCGGCTTTGCCAGCACAGCCGCCGTGTTGAACACGTTGAGGCCCTTGTTCTCCATCGCACCCATGTTGAAGTCATTCACAGCGACGATGTGGTACACGTCGAGATCGTATTCACAGCCGTACGTGCGCTCATCCCACGCCATCGAGTCCTTGAGCGATTGCATGGCCCAGCCGAGCTGATCCACATTCTCGCGCTCGGACCACAATGCAAGGCGCACCTACACACACACACACACACACAAGGTGGCGCCATCAGTCAGCAAGTAGCGAGCGCATTCAGGTGCTCATCAGCGGTCATCAGCGGTCATCAGACAGCAATCAGCTGTCCTCCGAGCGGCGCACCTCGCGCCCCGAGCTCGTCGTAAAGGTCGACTCGATGCCGCCGAGGTCGCCGGCCACGAGCGCGAACAGGTACGAGGGCTTGCGGAACGGATCGACAAAGGAGGCCCAATGGCGGCCGTTGGATGCCTCGCCCTTGCCCACCTCGTTCCCGTTGGAGAGCAGCAGTGGGTACTTGGCCTTGTCGGCCTCGACGCGCACGGTGTACTTGGCCATGATGTCGGGCCGGTCCTGGAAGTACGTGATGCGTCGGAACCCTTCCGCCTCGCATTGCGTCACGTACATCCCACTTGACTTGTACAGGCCGGACAGCTGCGTGTTCTTTTGCGGCGCGATGGAGACGACCGTCTTGAGCACAAAGGGTACATTGCCATTGGGCGGCTTGTGGAGCGAGAGGCCGTCGGCGCTGAGCGTGTAGTCCGCGCCTTCGGAGAGCGGGCTCCCGTCCAGCTCAATCGAGCGCAGCACGAGGTCCTCGCCATCGAGCTCGAACGGCGGCTGCGCCTCGCTGCCCGCCGAGGGGACCACGGTGAGGCGCGAGGTGACGAGGGTCTCCTCGTCGTGGATGTCAAAGTCGAGCTGGAGCGCGTCGATGCGGTACGGCGGTGGCGTGTAGTCCTTGCGGAACTTCTCCTTGGGCTCCGCCGCGGCCGGCGCCGTCGCGGACGCCGTCGACATTGCGAGCTTGCCGCCGCGGAGCATGGGCAGCGAGACGGCGGCGGCAGCCGGACGCGCGGTAAGCGCGCCCACGTGCAGGCCGTGCGTCGCGGTCATCGCGAGCGAGAGCGTCGTGAGTCGGATGACACGACGCATGTTGACGGGCCAGTCGTCGGCGGTGGCTGAATCTCGGGGGAGAGCATTCGCGGAATGTGCTTGCCGCTGCCAAACTTGCATTCGAGCGCTGTTTCGGCGTTCAAGAATACAGCACCCACAGTGACCACACCGAGTGTCCCAACTCTAAAGGCGGTTCCACAGCTCTCGTGGCACGGGCGGGATCTCGCCGATCTCGGCACGATCTCAAATGTTATCTCAAATGGCGAGAGTGTCACTCACTCAAATGGCGGGCAGCGACGCCGCGTGCTGGGACGGTTTGAGCTTACTTTGCTCCGCCGCCTTGAGCTTCGTCATCTTATTGGAGATGAGGAAGGAGTCCTTTTGAAGCCCGATCTCTTCAGACTGGAGCAAGATCCCGAGCCGCTGCGCTTGCTTACGAGCCTCGCCAGCTGCGCGAATGTTTGCCTGGAGCATCACTATCTCCTTTTGGTTCCCCCGTAGCCAGCCCTGCCCCTTGGCTCGAGAGCTCTCGAGCGCCGGCAGCGACCTGGCGCGGGGGAGTGGGCGAGAGGCGGCGGCGGCGGCCTCGGCCGCCTCCCGCGCCGCCGCCGCCGCCGCCTCGTCATCATATCGTCGCAGCTGTTGCCGTAAGAAGACTCCTTCCGCCGCCGCCCGCCTCTCCTGCCCCGTGAGAGACGTTGGCAAGGACACCTCACCGCCGAGGCCGTCGCTGATCTGCCAGCTCTTGATGTACTCGGCGGCGACGGGCCCCGCGGCGTACTTGCGAAGGAACGAGTTGTGCGTCGCGAACGGCGCTCGCTTGGTGGGGTCGCGAAGGTCGTTGAGCACCCTCTGCCGTCGGTAGGCCATCACCTGATGAGGGAGGCAATTAGGGTAATATGAGGTCATCACGATGTCATCAGAGGTCATCAAAGGTCATCAGGTGGTCATCAGAGGTCATCATCTCGCGGCAATCACCGCAAGGTCGCCCGTCGAGCGAGCTTCCGAGAGGGTGCCCGAGACGGCGCATCAGAGGTCATCAGGTGGTCATCAGAGGTCATCATCTCGCTGCAATCACCGCAAGGTCGCCTGTCGAGCGAGCTTCCGATAGGGTGCCCGAGACGGCGCCGTCCTCGCCACCGCCGCCGCCGCCGCCGCCGCCGCCGCCGCCGCCGCCGATGCTGCTGTTGTACGCGCTGCCGTACGGGTCGTCCATCAACTCCTCCTCTGGCTGGTCACTCTTCGCGAAGAGCGTCGCGGCGCCGCCGAGGTGCATCAACTTGACAAAGTCGTTCCGGCCGAGCTCATCGTGAGGCTGCTTGCCAGCGATCCGGAAGAGGGCCTCGATGCGCGCGGGCGAGCAGCCCGACTGGTTTGCCGCCAGCAGCGCGCGGATCTCCTCCGCGTCCACCGAGCCCGATCGGTCGATGTCGATCGCCTCGAACCACTCGAAGAGGACTTTCTCGTCGGCCTTGGGCAGCTCCCAGTCGGCGCCGCGGTCGTGCGCGCGGAGCCAGTCCTTGACGGAGGCGGTCCATAGCTCCTTTTCCGCGGCCAATAGCTCCTTCTTCGTCGGAGAGCTCCCGTCTTTAATCTTGAGCTGCTGCCGCCGCCTTCGTACGTGCAGCTGCGCGGCCGCGGCCGCGGCCTTCTGCGGGTCGGCGAGGAGCTGCGAGAGGCTCCGTCGCTCCTCGCTGCTGGACGCAAAGGGCGAGGTCGTCGTGGGCAGCACCTCCACCTCGCGGGGCTGGCCGAACTGGCGCCTCCACCCAGGGTCGAGGAAGGCACGCATGGAGTTCGCCTTGAGTGCTCGCGTCGCTTGCGAAACGGCGGCAAACTTATGAAAAGGTGGCGCCTCATGTCCTTTGGCGAGCATGGTCGTCCAGTAAGTTGCTTCAAGCCTCTCTACTCAGACTCGTTTCATAAGTGTGCAACGATCCGTGCAACGATCGCGAACTTGTCAAGCTGCATCCATGGCGACTCCTGGGTCGTCCGCATCGTCCTCGGTGGGCTCGGAGGCGGCGCTGCCGCCCGAGGTGCTCGGGCACATGTTCTCGTCGCTCTCGCTGCCGGGACTCGGCCGCACGCGCGCCGTGTGCTCGCGCTGGCGCGACGCGGGCACGCTCGTCGCGGGCCCGCTCTGGCGGCAGCAGGCAGAGCGGCTCGGCTACCTGTACGGCTGGAGCGAGACGGCAGTGACGCGGCGCGCGCGCGGCGACTGGCGCGCGTTCGTCAAGCGCGAGCTCGACCTCGAGCGCCGCTGGACGCAGCCGCGCGGCGCCGCGCTGCGCTGCCGAGTGCTCACGGCCGGGCATAAGCACTGGGTGCCTGGGATCCTGATGGAGCCGTTGACGCGCGAGCTGGTGACGTGCTCGTACGACGGGACCGTGCGCTTCTGGTCGCACGTCGACGCGCCACGCCCGGGCTGCTTCAAGGTCCTCACCGCCGGTCCGAATGAGGGCTTCTCGTGCCTCTCGATGCTGCCGCACGCCGAGCGCGAGAGCATGTTGCTCGCCGTGGGCTCCGAGTTGGGGCACGTGCACGTGTGGGAGGTGTGGCGCCCCGAGGACGCCGCAGATGCGCGCGCCGCGCGCGACACGCGCACGCGCCGCGCCGCCGCCGGGCGCCGTCCTCCGCCCTTGGGTCAACGGTCGTCCACAGAGCCGTCGACGACGTCACGTTCACAGTCGGACGACGATGGCGCCGCGCAGGAGGACGAGACAGCGCCCGAGACGGCGCCGCCGCCGCCGCCGCCGCCTCCGTCCGGCCTCGCTGCCGCTGCGTGGGCTACCGGTACCGGCACGTTTTGGGCGGCCGCGCAGCACCATGTCGAGTCTCTGGTGGCGTCGTTACCGTTCGCGCCGGCAGTGGCGACTGGGCCGAGCCAGACACGCACGCGCACGCCCGTGAATGGTGAGGAGGTCGAGGAGGAGTATGGCGAGGACGAGGACGAGGACGAGGACGTCGAGGACGACGACGTGGACGTCGAGGACGAGGACGAGGACGAGGACGAGGACGACGAGGAGGGCGAGGAGGACGACGACATGGAAGGCCTTATTGCGTATGGTGGGCATGCTGATGACCCTCTGATGACCCTCTGATGACCCTCTGATGACCCTCTGATGACCCTCTGATGACGTCTGATGACCTCTGAGGCCTCTAATGGCCTCTAATGACCTTTAATGACCTCTGATGGCCTCTGATGACCTCTTGTGACCTCTAATGACCCTCTGATGACCTCTGATGACCTCTAATGACCTCTAATGACCTCTAATGACCCTCTGATGACCTCTGATGACCTCTGATGACCTCTAATGACCCTCTGATGACCCTCTGATGACCCTCTGATGACCCTCTGATGACCCTCTGATGACCTCTGATGACCTCTGATGGCCTCTAATGGCCTCTAATGACCTTTAATGACCTCTGATGGCCTCTGATGACCTCTTGTGACGTCTAATGACCCTCTGATGACCTCTGATGACCTCTAATGACCTCTAATGACCTCTAATGACCCTCTGATGACCTCTGATGACCTCTGATGACCTCTAATGACCTCTAATGACCCTCTGATGACCTCTGATGACCTCTGATGACCTCTTGTGACCTCTAATGACCCTCTGATGACCTCTGATGACCTCTAATGACCTCTAATGACCCTCTAATGACCCTCTGATGACCTCTGATGACCTCTGATGACCTCTAATGACCCAAAGTGGCCTCCCTCATCAGGTACTCATCAGTTCGGGACGAGCTTCGCCTCGCCGCTGCCGCTGCATACGCGCCCTGAGTTTGCCAGGCGGCTCTCGCTTTGGGCGGGTACTCACGAGTCGATGGGCGAACCTCTGATGACCTCTGATGACCTCTGATGACCTCTGATGACCACCTGATGACCACCTGATGACCACCTGATGACCTCTGATGACCCTAATTGCCTCCCTCATCAGGAACTCATGAGTTCGTCCAGTCGATCCTGACGCTCCCTCGAGGCATCATCATCTCCGGCGGCGATTCGGGCGCATTGCGTGTGCATCGACTGGCGGCCTCGAAGGACGAGCGGCCCAGCACGATGCTTGGGCACACTGGCGCGATCATGTGCATGGACGCACAGCGCCACGCCGAGGATGGCACAGTTCTCTCGCGCTCGTCCACACTCTTCACAGGCTCTGTGGACCATCACGTCGGCATGTGGGATTTGGTATCGGGCACGCGCCTCGCGTGCCTCGAGGGCCACTCCCGCTCCGTGCACTGCCTTACGCTCGGCCACCGAGGGGGGCCCGCCCACGACGGCGCGTCGGTGCTCTTCACGGGGTCACGTGACCATTCGATCCGAGTGTGGGATTTGCGCACCGGGCGCACGCAGCATGTGCTTGAGGGGCACTCTGGCTCTGTGACGTGTCTCGGCACCGATGGCTGGCGGCTGATCAGCGGCGGCGGGTAGGATGACTCGACCCGTGACTGACCTCGACTGACCTCGACTGACCTCGACTGACCTCGACTGACCTCGACTGACCTCGACTGACCTCGATTGACCTCGACTGAATGATCGCCTCTGATGGCCTCTGATGGCCTCTGATGGCTTCTGATGACCTCTGATGACCTCTGATGACCTCTGATGGCCCCTTATGGCCCCTGATGACTTCTGATGGCTTCTGATGGCCTCTGATGGCCTCTGATGACTTCTGATGGCTTCTGATTGCGTCCCTCATCAGGTACAATCGCGGAGCAGATGATGACGAAGTCCTCTCGGTCGACTCGACGCTGAGGCTGTGGGATCTTCGAAAACTCGGCGGCGGCGCCCGTGCTGGCGGCGCAGGCTGCGGCGTCTCGGGACGCCTCGGCGCCTCCGCCGCCCTCGCGGCCACTATGGACCCCACAGCCCCGTCCCTCATCGACGCTCACGACGACGCCTCGTCGGCTGTGAACGCTCACGACGACGCCTCTTCGGCTGTGAAGCTGCCCATTTCCATGCAACCCATCTGGACCAAATCGGCGTCCTCACCTTGGCAAGGCTCCCTCCCTCCGCGCGACCCCGTACTCTCCTTGCAGCTCGCCGAGGATCGCATGCTCACCTCGCACGGCGGCAAGCAGTGGACGGCGCGCGTGTGGGATCTCAGCACCCTCTGAGCACACCGAGCGCCGTGGAAGCGTGGTGAGCCGACACCGAGCGCCGGGGGCGCAGGGGGGGCCGGTGTGCGGTGAGCCGGGTCGGTAGATCTCGCGGGTCCAGTTGGATACCTGTATTATAGATTTATACAAACGTGCCCGTCACAGGCTGCGCCGCACGCGCACGCGACCGCACCGAATGTACACATATCCTGACACATGCACATGCGCATACCGCATACAGCAGCGGTCGAGCGATTCCGTATGACCCGCCGCCACTTACGCCCCGCCACGCGCGGACACAGATCGTACGATCCGTCGACCATGATGAGAAAAAAATCTCTGCACTGTGCATCCCGTTCACCGTAGCTCGCCGGGCGCTGTGACCTTGCATGCCTGAGAGGGGTGTTGCGGCTGGGAACCACCTGCGTCCCTAATTAGGAACAACCTGCGTCCCACCTCCGCCCATGTCATAGCATGCCGAGCACCCTCGGCGGGAGGCCTCCCGCGCGCCGTGATGAGCGCTTGCATGCGCGAGGCCTCCCGCGCGCCGCCTCAGTAGGCGCCTGGTTCCGGCGTCGTGATGAGCGCTTGCATGCGCCGCCTCAGTAGGCGCCTGGTCCCGGCGTCGTGTTGCTCTTGAGCTCTTTATTGTAAGTCGCCCAACGGTCGGCCTTGCTAAAGATGGGGCGCGGCAGCTCGCGCATGGCAGAGAGCACCTGCAAGCACGAGCAGGTCATCAGAGGTCATCAGCGGCGCCATCATCAGAGGTCATCAGTGGCGCCGTCATCAGAGGTCATCAGTGGCGCCGTCATCAGAGGTCATCAGATCGCCGTTCGCACCTGTTTGCCGACCGCGGCAGGCAGGTGGTAGTTGGCCGCAGGCCCCGGCGAGAGCTTGCCAAAGTCGCTCTTGCCCTGCTCCTCGCCAATGTAGATCTTGGCGCGGATGTCGCGCGTCGACGCCCCGAACCCAGGCGTGGCCGCTCGTGGCTTGCGCGAGTCGACCTGCGGGCCGACGGACTGAGGCAGAGCATAGGCAGCGGGGCCAGGCGAGTGCTTGCCTGGCTCGACGTCGGTGCGCTTGGCCGAGCCAAAGACCCACGTCGGCGGGTTTGGAATCACACTCTCGTCTTGCTTGCCCATGGTCGACTTGAGCGCGTACGTCGCAGGTCCGGGCGAGCCCATCCCATGCATATCCGTCTTCTGATGCGCCTGGGAGATCCAGACCTTTTTGACGTGCTTGCGCTCGGCGGTGCCAAAGCCCATCCGCGGCTCCGATCGGAAGCGCCCAAGCACCTGCGGCCCGACCGACGCCGGCGGCGGGTCGTAGTGGGCCGGCGACGGGTTGTTGCCGAAACGGCCGTCCGTCTTGGCCTCCTTATCCCGAATCCGGAAGCGCAGGCTGGTGCCGAAGCCGAAGGTCGGGCCACGCGACTTCCTCGAGTCGGGCTGCGGGCCGATAGCCTGCGGCAGCAGATATGATGCCGGCCCGGGCGAGCACTTGCCTGCGCACTGGATCGCCATGTGTTCCTGCGAGATGAAGACGTTGCCCTGCTTCTCTCGCGAGTTGGTGCCGAAGCCAAAGGAGGGCTGGGACTCATGCCCGCCGAGCGACTGCGGACCGAAGGTTGAGTACGTCGTGCCCTTTGGGTTGGTCTCCGCCATGGAGGCCCGACGCCCGGCCAACACCACGCTCCGCTCCGCTCAACCGCTTTGAAGTGCTCGGACGCGTGCTCGATATCACGGCAGTTTCACTTCACGCCACGCCTTGCGCACAACGCTAGGCTCTGATGCCAGCGTTACATGTCGCCGGGTCTCGAAACTTGTCGACCGGACGTCCCCGTTCGGAGATTTTTGGAGAAAAGGAATATCGAGAAGAACGATTCGTCTTTCTCGGCACGTCGCAAACTGCGTCGAGTCCGTCCCTGCCGCGCACGTCTGCGTCGGTGGGCTGTTTGGAAGATCAGTGCATGAGCCTGGTGCGTGCGCCGACCCCGGAAGCAGCGCCTGACCCCGCTGCTGTCGCCCGAAGCCCTATTGCGAAGGCGGGGCACCACTGTGCCGGCGGCCGTGCGGCGCATCTCCTCTCTGCGCTTCCGACGGCGTGCCTCTGAGCGCCGCGCCCGCGCTCCTGGCCCGCAGGTCTTTCCGGTGTTTCCAGGCACCCGATAACGGGGCTCAAGGGTCTCAACCACGGTTACCAAATGCAGACTCCCGGTGTGACTGATGCTGCCATGTCCATGTCCGCTGCCGACGACGTCTTCGAGGGCCCAGAGAAGAAGCTCGAGATCTTCTTCAGCCGCTCGCCGACTGTCGCCGCTGGCTTCCGTTCGTACGATGCGGCCGTGTGGGAAGACCTCCTCACGCCCGCGAACTGCAAGATCCTCCACTGCGCTCCGAGTGCGGCCTTTGACGCGTATCTGCTCTCCGAGTCCTCCCTGTTCGTGTACTCGTCGCGGGTGATCCTCAAGACGTGCGGCACCACGACGCTCCTGCTCGTGCTGCCGAAGCTGCTCGAGCTCGCCCGAGCGCTCGGCGCCACGCTCGAGCACGTCAACTACTCGCGCTTGCGCTACAAATTCCCACAGCTGCAGGTCTTTCCGCACACGTCTTTTGAGTCAGAGCAGCGCTACCTGAGCACGCTGCTGGCTGGCGACGGGCACGTCGCGGCCGTGCATGCGAAGATCATCGGCCCACCCGAGGGCCGCTGCTGGCACGCCCTGTGCACCGAGGGCTGCGCGCCTGCCGCCGAGGCCGCCGAAGCGGCAGCGCCTGTGTCACCGGCGCACCCTCGGGCTCTATCTCAGCCACTCGACCGGCAGTCGTCGCTCCCCCCGTCTGTGGACGATCTCTTTGAGATCGTCATGGAGGGGCTGCCCGAGGCGGTGTGCGCGCGCTTCTACGAGGCACATCCGGTGCATGCGGGCGCCACCGGCGCCTCCCTCGCGCGCTCGATGACGGCGGCGTCGGGCATCGGAGCGCTGCTAGAGCAGGTGGAGATCGATGATTGGGCATTCGCGCCGTGCGGCTACTCGATGAATGGCAGCCGCGGCGCGTTCTACTATACGATCCACGTGACGCCCGAGCTCGCTTTCTCGTACGCCTCGTTCGAGACCAATGACCCCGCCTTCCGAGCTCCCGGCCGCGTCGCAGCCGTGGTGGCGGCCTTCGCGCCGGCCACGTGCACCCTCACCCTGACCTCGCGTCGTCGCGATCGGTGCACGCTGCCCGCGTACGAGCTCGAGGGCATGCGCTGCACGCTGCACGAGGTGGTGCCGCTCGATCCGAACGGCAACGTCTCGGTGGGCTGCTTGAGCTTCGTCTCGGCAGACACGGCGGCCAAGGCGGCCGAGGCCGAGGCGGCGGAGATGCCCGTGGCGACAACAAAGGCCATTAGGATCGACGCCGAGGACGCCTCGAGCGAAGCCTCGAGCGAAGATACCTGCGAGCTTCCGACGGAAATTGTGTGATATGCTGATATCGTGCGGGAAAAGGTAAAAGTTTCTGACATGGAAATCCGTTGGGCGTAAAACGGTAGAAGTTGCCCCTTGCGCCTTGCCCCTTGCGGCTCGTATTTTTATTTTTTAATGGTAAAAATTACGGACGCACCCTCAGGTGAGCACCGTCGTCAGGCGGCGGCGCACTTTATTAGGGGTGGATACCCATTCGTTTTCCTGTGCTTTCTTTTCCGCACGCATTCTGAGCTCAAGGCAGCGCCTTCGCCAAGGTCCCTGCTTCCTGGATAACCCATGCTCGAATCGACCGAGGCTCTGTTTCTGCCGCGGGGCCTCGGTCGGGGCAGCAGTGAGCATCTGCCAACGGCTTCGCGTCGTCACATCGCTGGCCGTGTGACTCCTGAGTGCGTCGCCACCGACGCGAGAGTCAAAGACCTCGCCGAGCGGAATCTACCGCCGGCGCAAAATGGCAGAAAACGTCAACGAGCCTCAGAAGGTGCGCAGATGCACAGCCGCGAGCGC
>Ga0210243_101069_pt1 | contig 21630 bp, 10 predicted proteins | sample ChrtobMeP5a_32mM_FD_155461 | JGI IMG/M metagenome (GOLD analysis project Ga0210243, IMG submission 155461) | Chrysochromulina tobin associated microbial communities from unialgal haptophyte culture, Seattle, Washington, United States - P5a_32mM | ecosystem: Host-associated > Algae > Haptophytes >...
CGCCGCCCCCGCCGCCCCCGCCGCCCCCGCCGCCCCCGCCGCCCCCGCCGCTCGCCGCTCCCTCCCCGTCGAGTTGGCCGTCGAGGAGGTCGCGGGGCGGCCTGAGAAGCCCAAGACGGCGCTCGCATGCGTCACTTTCCCGCCCGAGCTGCTGCCGGTGGCGCGGCGCGCGCTGGCCGGCCTGCCGGGCGCGAGCCTCGTGCCGGGCCTGGGGCCGCAGCGCCTCAAGGTGCCACTCGAGAGCTACAAGGCACTGCTGGAACTTCTCGAGAAGGACCAGGGCGGCGCGGTGGGTCTCGCCCCCGCACACCCGATCGAGCGAGCAGCCCTCGCGTACGCCCCTCCGCTCAGTGAGGCGGCCGCGGCGAAGGTGATGGCCGAGCGTCTCCCCGAACGGCTGAGTCGATCCCTGTTCGAGTTCCAGCGTGAGGGGGTGCAGTTTGCCATCCGGCACGGTGGGCGCGTCCTCATTGCCGACGAGATGGGTCTCGGGAAGACGGTGCAGGCCATCTGCACCGCGCTCTGCTACCCGAATGACTGGCCAGCCCTCGTCATCTGCCCAGCGTCCCTCGTCGATAACTGGGCGAACGAGCTGTCCACTTGGCTCGGGCGTGCCGGCGTACCCGAGCCGTCGGGGCTCGTCCACCGCGTCAAAAAGGGGGCCGATCCGCTCCGGCCGCCACAGGCTGCCCAAGCACTTGCTGCCTTCACGCCGCGTGGCGCCGGTGGCCAATACGGGAGCGCCAGTGGCAGCGACGACGATGGAAGCAACCAGGGGGGCAGCCAGGGGGGCAGCCAGGATGGCAGCCAGAGGGGCGCCGGTGGGGTCGCGCGTGGTGTCACGATCATCTCGTACGCCCTCGCCGAGAAGGCGGCCGCTGACCTTCTCAGGTGCGGCTTTGGCATCCTCATCTGTGACGAATCCCATGCCCTCAAGGGGGCAGATACCAAGCGCACCAAGGCATTGATCCCGATGATTGCTCAGGCACGGCGAGCTCTGCTTCTCTCCGGTACGCTGCCCAGGCTCTCAACGGCCGCTCGGTCCTCCTCGCCCTCCCGCTCGTCCTCCATTCACACCCTCATTCACACCTCATCGCGCCCCTCCCTCCCCCTCTCGTGCAGGTACGCCGGTGCTCTCGCGCCCGATCGAGCTCTACACGTGCGCGCATGCATTGCGCCCAGCTGTCTTCGGCACCCAAAAGGAGTATTCGGTGCGCTACTGCGCGGCCAAGCAAGGGAGATGGGGTTGGGACGATAAGGGATCGTCCAATCTTCTTCATCTGTCGGCGGTGCTCGCGCATTGCCTCATGGTGCGCCGGGAGAAGCGCGCTGTCCTCTCGCAACTGCCGCCCAAGCTGCGACAGGCGGTGAGTGTCGAGATCGATGCGAAGAGTAGTGGTGCCATCGCACGCCGGCTGGCTGAGATTATCAAGCACGGAGGCGGCGGCGGCGGCGGCGACGACGAGGGGGGCGGCGGTGGCCAGCACAACCCTATGCTGACGGAGGTGTGCGGTCTGACGGGCGAGGCGAAGGTGAACGGCGTGGTGCAGCACGTGCTCACGACCCTCGAGGCGTCGCCAGAAGTCAAGCTACTCCTCTTCGGGCATCACCAGGCGGTGCTCGATGCGCTCGAGGCGGCGCTCCTCGAGAAGGCCAAGGTCGTGGGTGGGCTAGTGCGGATCGACGGCCGCACCCCGACTGAGCATCGCCAGCCGCTCGTCGACCGATTCCAATCGGAGTCGTCCGTACGTGTGGCGCTCCTCTCGATCAATGCGGCGGGGGTGGGGCTGACGTTAACGGCCGCCTCACTCGTCATCTTTGCGGAGCTTTCGTGGAACGTCGCCTTCCTGCTGCAGGTGACGGGGTGCCACGGGCGGTCCGCCCGAGTGCCCACCTGCGTGCCCCGGAGTGCCTCCGGAGTGCCAGTGACCTCCTGAGTGACCTCCTGAGTGCCTCATGAGTGACTTTCTGAGTGCCTCCTTAGTGCCTCCTGCGTGCCTCCTGAGTGACCTCCTGAGTGCCACAAGTATCCTAGCATGACGACGGATTGGCCGGTGGCAGGCGGAGGACCGCGCGCACCGCATCGGGCAGCACTCCTGCGTGCACGTGCAGTACTGCTTGGCGGAGGGCACCGTCGATGATTGGATGTGGCGTACAGTCGAACGCAAGCTCTCGGTGACCGGCTCGACTCTCAACGGTCGCGACGCATTGCAGGGTGGCGCCGGCTTTGCACAGCACCAGGGGGTCGGAGCGGCCAGCGTGGCCAGCGTGGCGGGTGGGGGAGGTGCCGCTGGTGCCGAAATTGGCAACCATGACCTTCGTATGATGCTCGGCGCTCGCAAGGAGCCGCCTGGGCGCACGGCGGAGGGCGAGAGTGCTGCGGCCAAACGGCTGTGCCAACGGCCGCCGCCCGCCGCCCGCGAGGTCATCTCGCTTGATGAGGACGACTGAGTAGCGCGCACTTCGCGAGCGGAGCGTGGGGGGGGGCGTGCCGCCTGCGGCGTGCAGGTAGCGCGGCTGCACCAGCCTGAGAGCTGAGATGGATCCCAATCAGATCTTTCGATATGATCCCTATGATGCCGCATCGACATAGCATCGACATACAGTGTGTAGTCGCATACTCCACTGGCGCTACTAACTGGCGCACTGCGCGACATAGCAGTACACTGTGGAAGACGTTATTACTTATTTACAAATTTTTTACAAATCTGTACTTTGTCCACAGTGCACTTTAAAAATACCGGACGACGTGTGCACACCCTCGTGCGGGAGCTGTACCGCGCCTTCTAGTTAGTTAAGGTAACCCTCCGTCGACGGCGTCGTGCCCAGGCGCTACGCCTACGGACTAACCCTGACATGTGTAGCCCTTAGATCGTGCCTGAGTACCAGCACGCGACTTCAGTCGCCTGGCTGTCAGAGTTCGCCACTCATACACCTCATCTCCGCCAGCATCATGAGTCGTGCCCGTACTCGTACCACCCGCACCCGCACACTCGCTCTCATGCAGTGTGTGCCACCTGCCTTCGCCGTCGTCGTACATGATGAGGTGATGCCAATCAAAGGCTTCGACGCTACCCGGCTGCCAGCGTTGCAGAGAAGGCCAGTAGACTTCGATTCGGCTCCCAATCGCTGGTTCAGCTGGTTCGCCAGCGTCGAGGCGAGTGGCTGCGGTGAGAAGTCGACGATGGTCGTCGTCCCCTTGGGCGGCGTGACGTAGGTGCTGCCGGGGCGCGGCTTCGGGCGGCCGCGGGTCGGGCGCGGGCCTTGCGTGGGCGACTCCTGCAGCACCTCGATGTTGTCTGAGACGATTGTGAACATGTCGGCGGGAGCAGGGTAGCAGCCCGTGGACGCATCCGTGATCCGCTCGTAGGCCGAAGCCCTCGCTCGCTGTCACGCACTCTTGCGAGTCTGAGTCCTCCCCAGGTGGGGTGCAGACGGCGCCCTCGGTCACCGATGGCTCAACCATCTGCACAACCATCGCTTCCATCGAGATGCGGTCGGCTCCCATGGACACAGCTTTGAACAGGCTCTGGTCCACCAAGAGGTGAGCACGTGAGCTCTGCGGCTTCGACTTCCACGCCGCCTCCTCGGCCGCCGCTGCCTCCTCGGCCGCCGCTGCCTCCTCGGCCGCCGCTGCCTCCTCGGCCGCCGCTGCCTCCTCGGCCGCCGCCGCCTCCTCGGCCGCCGCCGCCTCCTCGGCCGCCGCTGCCTCCTCGGCCGCCGCCGCCTCCTCGGCCGCCGCCGCCTCCTCGGCCGCCGCCGCCTTCTCAGCCGCCGCCGCCTTCTCGGCCGCCGCCGCCTTCTCGGCCTCCGCCGCCTTCTCGGCCGCCGCTGCCTTCTCCGCTTCGGAGTCCTCTTCGGCTTGCAGCACATCCTCCTCGCCCGGCTCTGCCGCCGCTCGCCCCGCCCCAATGTGCCTCGCGTAGTTCAAGGCCGCCTCCTCCGGCGTCGCAAACCTGCCTAGGTAGCGCTTCTCGCCATTCACTCTCATAACTGCCTCATACTTTCCATCATGCCTGTACACGCCCTTGAAGCCGGACTGGCTGCTCGACGACAGCACGAGCTTGAGCCCCTCGGCCGCCGCAGCCTCCCTAGCCTCGTGCGCAGTGAGCGGCTGCGGCCCTGCGGCCATCACCTCCTCCTCTCGCACCTCTCCTTCCTGCGCCTCTGCGAGCACAGTGTCCTCCTCGGCAGCCCTACGGTCAATAACCTCGGCCTTGACCTCGGCCTCGTCGTCCTCGGAAAGCACCATCACCTCCTTGCTAGCGGGCCGACCAGTGGACGCTGCTTGCGAGCACCAAGCCGAGCTTTTCTTACGCTTCACTGGCTGCGCGTACAAAGGATTCATCGCCAGCCAATCTGGCATGGGTCGCTTGCGCGTCCCACGCCGCAACGGCTCATCCAGAGTACCACGAGCGCGACCCATCGTCGTTCCGTCACTGGATCCACTCAGCACCTCCTCGTCCATCTCATCAAGATCGATGGCGTCGATGCTGGACTGCCCCTGCTGCCGAGGGTGATCTGTCACACTGGGCGGCTCGAGCCGGACCTCGGAGCTGCCACGGATCCAGACGACTTGGGCGCTCTCGGGGAGGCTTTCGAGCAGCATCTGTAGATTCCTGTCGATCTTCACGTCTCTGGAACGCGCTATGCGTTTGCCGCAGCATGGGCACGCCTTTCCAGCGTACGAGCGCAGGGCACCGAGGTTGCATTGGGCAACATGATGGCATAAAGCCCCTTTTGCTGGCTCGACGAGACGTTCATGCGTGAGCACGCACTTGAGTTGAAGCTGCCTCCAATCGTCAGCCACGACGTCAGCAGAGCTCTCGGCGGCGAGGACAAGGCGCACAAAGCAAGCTGGGTCGTCGAACCTGCCGTGCACCTGCGAGAGGCCGTCATCATACATCACGCGGAAGAGTTCGATGGACGACCCGTCTCTCGCGAGTTCTGTGAACGTTTCTGCAAGATAACCTTCATGCCAGTCACCATTCCAGTCTAGAGCAAGACGTGCGCCAACCTGCGCCTCGCGGGGCAGCCGCACCATGCGCACGACGATGCTTGAGGCGCCATCACGGGCGCACGCAAAGGGCCGCGGCTGGAGACCACCCAAGCTTGCAGTGACGGTAGATGCGGCGGCCGCCGCTCCCGTTGCGAAGGTGGTGGTGGTGGAGGGGCAGGCGGCGGCGGCGAGGGCTGCGGAGGGATGGGGATCGGCGGCACGGGCGGCGGCGGCATGGGCGGCGGCATCGGCAGAGGAATGAGCGGCGGCATGTTGATGCGGCTCCAGGCTTAGCTTCAGGCCGCCAATTCCGTTGGGCGCACTGAGTTCGTCGAGGGGTGTTGCGCTAGAAGATGCCTCGCCACCGTTGAGAACCGGCGTGTGAAGTGGATGGCCGTCGTCCTCATCAGACGAATCATCATCGAGCGTGAGTCCTGGCTCAAGTCTAAAGCGTCCTCGTGGGTGCAACATCTCGAGCGGACCGGAAGGAAGCGCGCGAGGAATCAGATCTTCGATTCTCCCCGAGATCCACATGCATGCATGCCAACGGCGATATCGAAAGGGGTTACCCTCACCGGTTACTTCGGATGTCAGTGGTTGTGTCAGTGGTGTCAGTGGTGAGTGTCAGTGGTTCCAGTACACAACGGGAGTGGACTGGCGCCAAAGAGGCCGGCGGAGTATCCCGGTCACGCGGTCAGCGCGAGAACGTGGTGCGGCCCGGTGCCGTGGCGCGGCCGTGCCGGCAACCTGGCGCTGGCCGGCAACGCCGGACCGCGAACCCGAACGGTCAACCTCTAACGGTGAACGGAGTTTACCGGGACCCGGACCGTCCCACTGAACGTTATCTGACTTGTTCCCCGCCACGCACGATCGATCCTAGCTGAATGCGCAATTATCTCAGCCCCCCGCCATGGAACCCGAACCCCACTGAGTGTGTCTGCGCCAGAGCCCTATAGCGGGCCCGTGACCGCACCCCCTCAGACCTCTCTATCTCCAGAATCACTCTCACTTGTCGTGTCGCTGTGGACCTCTTGCGCGTTGGGTCCCCATGCCTACTACACAGCCGTGTGCCCCTCCCGCCGTACTGTGGAACTGTGATGCCCCGACCCTGACCATCGGCAGCTCCCCACCCGGGCGTCTCTTGCGAAAGAATGTGACGCTTCAAAACATGTCATTCGGGACGGCAACATCATCGGGCTGCAAAGTGGTCTTCGACAGCAGCTCACACCCCTTCTGGAGCCCGCGGGTTGTGGAGCTCAAAGCGGCTCAGAGACCATGCCATCCTGATCCTTATTCATAGAGCCCATAGCGATCTCCGATGGGTTTTCCTCCTTGTACTCCTCCAATTGAACGGATGGGTTGACAGGTGGCTTGAAGAACAAGAGCTGCGCCGAGAAGGCCACGCCGAGCCAGGAGCCGAAGTAGCCGTTGCAAGTCACGTGGAAGGGCGACGAGCCGGGGAAAGTGGTCCAGAAGGCCTCGATCACCCAGCAGACCAGCAGGACGAGATAGAGGAAGGTGAAGAGCTTCTCGACCTTGCCTGAGATGTAGCCGGGCTTGAATACGATGAAGCACGCGAAGCAGAGCGTGACGATGGACAGCCAGAAGGCGTAAATCATCGCCTGAATATTATATTCCATGATGTCTTGCTGCTGGAGCATCCGCCCGCTGGAGGGGGGCGCGGGGGGCTTGCCGGGCGGCGGCGGCGCCCTGGGTGGCGAGGGGGGGTTCGAGTGCCACACGGGCACGGGGCGCCACGGGCCACCATCCGCGGGCATTTGGGTAGGATCAAAGGCGAGATACGGGTACGATTGGACTGCGAGCAACGGAGCCGGGACGCGCGGGGTCACGCGTGCTTCAAGGCGGCGCGGCGCGGCGCATGGTTCAAGCCATAGGACATGATGCGCCAAGTTCAAGCCTCTTGGCGAGCTTACGAAGAACCATAATGGAAGAGATGATCAAACCGAACGCAGGCGAGACTCCGGTCTTTGCGCGGAGGTCGTCGACCATTTTGGCGGGATCCACGCCGATGTTGCCGAGGGAAGCGCATGCCCCCGCCCAGCACGCAAAGTACCCGTTATTTGTCTGATCGAACCCGTGCTCCGGCATGTTTGTCAGGATGAAAGCGCCAATCGTTATGTTCACGAACAGGAACAAGGAAATGAGACCCTCGACGGTAATGGGCCCGATCAAGGGCGCCTTGGCAACCAGGACCTTCTGCAAGATGGCCTGTTTCATCTTCAGCATGAACAAAGCGACCACGCAAACGATGATCTCCATAATGCACATGACGAAGGCGTAAGCATTGTTAAAGCCGACGCAGAATTTCAAGCCATTGGAGGCGGCGCACAGATCCACAGGGTCATAGGTCAGGAACAGCGACGCAATCAACACCACCACTGAAGCCAAGAGCAAGAAGCCGGTCGACGTCGGGTTGAGAACCATTGAGGGTCGGCCACAATTGATTCCAGGGCAGGTTCCAGTGCTTTCCGAGGGAGATAACGGAGAGACGAAACCACGCGCCGTGTTGGGCGATTCACTCCAATCGCGTCAGTTGCAGTCAGTCAGTCAGTTACTGCGGTCCTACAGCTACAACACGAGCAAGCGTGCGTACACCGGCGTCAGATAAAAAGTTAGTTGGGATCTACGACACATCACCGACGACCTCATCTGCGCCAGCAAGGTGCCGCTCCCATGCGCGCTGATCTCTGAAGTCCAATGAGGCGCCGAGGTCCTCAACTCCGTCGCACACTGACGGAGCGTGCTCGTATGCATGCTCGTATGTCTCGGCTCTAATCTCGGCTCTAATCTCGGCTCTAATCTCGGCTCTAATCTCGGCTCCTTGGGCTGTGCCCGCGTCAAGAGCGGCGGCCTCTCTCCCCTCCGCGCTCATCGGAGACGCCGCCGGCTCGGGCTGCACCTCCTCGTCGCTGTCGAGATCGGCGCCGGCCGCCTTGGAGGCGGCCGCATACCCGCCAGTGGGCAGCTCGTCGTCGCCGCCGCCGCCGCCGCCGATGCTGATGCCGATGCCGCCCTGGCCCTCGCGATCGACGTCCAGCACGAGCAGCTGGCCGCATGGGCGCACGCGCAGCCGCGGCGCCTCGTCGCCCTCGTCCTCACGCCACCTTCCGCTCGGCTCGCCTAGCAGGAGCAGCCAGCCGTCGTCCGCGTACTGGTGCACGTGTCGTCCATCGGTCGCCGGGCGATGGAGGTCGGGCTGCAGCGGCGGGCGTGCGTCGCAGCAGAGCCCCACGTAGTCATCGAGCAGCCGCTTGAGGTACTGCCCGTGCCAGGGGCTCTGCGGCTCCATCCCAGGCGAAGGGTTCACCTCGAGCATCATCGGCACGCCGTGGGCGTCGATGATTAAGTCGAAGGCCACGAGGTCGCGGAAGGTAGCGTGCGGCGCGCGCGCCGTCGCGAGCGTCTCGAGCAGCACCGGGCGTAGTGCGAGGATGGCGTCGGCCACCAGGGCGTGCATGCGCGGCACGATGGCACTCAGGAAGCCGATCTTGGGCCCAAAGTACGCGTCGAGGTCGCCAAAGGAGACGCAATTGCCCCGCTCGAACTTGCCCGCTGCCGGCGACACCTTCTGCACCGCAAAGTTGGTCAGGTGCATGGAGTTGTGCGTGGCGTGGAGCGAGTAGGGCTCACTGCTCGTCCGACCGTAGCCCTCCCGATGCACGTAGAGCCGCAGGCCGAGGGGCGAGCGAGGCGCCGTCTCGAGCACTACGAAGAGGCGCACGTCGAACTTGCGCCCGTGGTAGAGGAGCGGCCGCTCGAGGTACTTTTGGACCACCCACGCACTCCGGCACGTGGACGACTCGAGCGCCGTATCGAGCGCCTCCTGCCTAATTTGGTGCTTCGTCTCGAGCGCCGCCGAGCTCTGCATGCAAGTGGCCGTGGCGGCGGACGGGTCAGCGGCGGGATCGAGAGCGGCGGCGGCGGTGAGGGCAGCCGCGGTGGCGGCGGCGGCGGTGGCGGTCGTGGTGGCGGCGGTGGCGGAGGTGGCAGCGACAGCGGCCCCGGCTGCCTTGGTGTGCGGTCCACTGGACGGCTGTAGCGCACGTACGCTCAAGTAAGGCGATTCGCTCAACCTCTTGACTGCCCCCGCTGCCGCCGCCGCCGCGGGCGCTCCCTGCCCCTCCCGCCCGTGCCAGTGCGCCTCGAGGCCTTCGAGCGTGGCGGCGATCCCGATGCCGCGCCCACATGATCCAGCCGATGGCTTGAGTAGCCACAGATTCTCCTCGCATTGCTCGGCGGGTACCCTCGGGTCCGTGGCACGCCCGACGGCGTCGAAGGTCGCACGGAAAGCTTCCCAATGCGCCCCCGTGGCGCCCTGAGGCAGAGCCATTGTGAGCGGATGAAAGGCCCACGGGTCGAGCCCCTGAGCCGCATAGTACGCGCTGAGCGTGTGCAGTAGCCCGTCCTTGCGCCACAGGCCGCCCAGCCCAAAGCCGGAGCCATCGGCAGTGCGTGCTGGCCATCGGTTGGTCACAGCATGCATCTCGGACGGGTAATTGTGGACGAGAGGGTCGTTGCTGCGAAGCCAGCAGAACCTAAGGCCGCGCGGCCCCGCCAGGCACTTGCGCACGTGCGCTGCATCCAACCCGCCGCTCACCTCGCGCCAGCCACGTCGCAGCGCCGCCGCGCGCACGTACTCGGTGCCGTTACCACGGGCTGTTTGGACCAAAAAGGTCGGGCGCGGCCCGCAGGGCTCTTCGAGGCTCCGCGCCCGACACGGCGCCCCGCGCTCCTTTAGGCTTCGGGCGACGGAGTTGGCGGCGGTGGAGGCGGCGGCGGAGGTGGATGGCGTGGGGCGGGATTGTGGCGGCGCGGAGGAGGGGCGAGTGGCGTGGCGGGGCTTGGCAGCAGCGGAGGTGGTGGCCGAGGCGGCGGCGGCAAAGGAGGCAGCGGCGGCGGCGGCGGCAAAGGAAGCAGCGGCGGCGGCGGCGGCGTCAGCGGAGGGCGTGCACGCATAGGTGAGGAGTGCCGCCTCATCGCGCGCCGCCATGAGCGTGTTGATCGCGTAGACCTCCGCGCGTCTCTGCTCAGCCGACGAGGCTTCGTCAATTGCTTCGTCCTCCGTAGAGGCGAAGGCAGCCGCGTCAGAGGTGCTCGTGGCCGCAGCGCTGTCGGTGGCGCGCCCGCTGGTACGTTTGCGCGGCGCCTGGCGCGTCGGATACGCCGCCGCGTCAAAAGACACTCGGCGCGACGGTACCGCTGCGCCGCCCGCCGCCCCGTCGGTAACGGCCGACCGCAAGATGGAGGGCGGCGGTTTCGTCATTGGCGACGGTTTCGTCATTGGCGACGGTTTCGTCATAGGCGACGTCGCCTCCATCCAATGGAGCGATGAGATAGCGATCCCGTTGAGTGAGGACGTCGGGGGTGGCGGCGTCATCGGCGGCACGGTCGCGCTCGCGGGCACACTGCGTGGGTGATTGGCGGCGGCACGGGAGCTCGAGCGCGCCAAGGGACGCTGCGTCTCCACTGGAAAAGTTGAGCACGCGGGCGGCGGAGGTGCGGGTGGGCAGGCGCCGGCTCGACCAGTCGGCGCACTCACCTTCGGCCGTAACGGCGGCGGCGGGCGTTGGGAGAGGGCGATGGCCCCGACCGTCCCGGGGGGGCCCAATGGGGGACCCGGGTCACCCCCCGGGACGCCTGCGTTGAGCGTTGGGATCATCATCGTGGTCGAGGAGGGCGCAGTCCCTTGTTTGGCCACTCCGCCAGCCGCCGCCTCTTTCGCCGCCGCCTTCTCGGCCGCCGTCGCCTTCTCGGCCGCCCTTGCCGTCTCGCGGCTCGCGGCTCGCTCGGCCTCCTTCGCACGCATGGCCTCTCGCGCCCTAGCCGCCTCCTTCCGTCCCTCCTCGATCTGGACCAACGTCGCCTGGGCCTTGGCGTCGCGATCGGCCTCGCGCGCCGCCGCCGCCGCCCGAGTCTCCTCATCTCGAGCGGCGAGCGCTGTGCGCTGCGCCTCGTGACGCATCGCCATCTTGGCTGACGCGGCCTCCGCCCTGCCGACGGTCAGCGCACGCCGCCGTTCCCATGCCTCAAGCTCGCGCGCTTGGGCATTGAGCGTGGCGGGGATGGTGCCGGTCGGGAGCGGCGCTCTCGCTCGGCGCGCCATCGCACTGGCCGCCTCCCTCGCCGCCTCCCGCGCCGCCTCCTTCGCCGCCTCCAGCGCCGCCTCGTGCTCCGCGGCCCGCTGCTGACGCGCCGCCTCGCGATCACGACGGCGCCGTTGCGCCTCGGTCTGTTTGGCCTGTTTGGCCACCAGAGCCTCTTCAGACCGGTGCGCCAGCTCCTCGGCCCTCCGACGTGCCTCGCGCGCAATGTGCCGTGCGCCCTCTTCGGCCGCATGCAACGCTGCCGCAGCCTCCCGCCGCCGCGCCGCCGCAGCCTCCTGCAGGCTACGGTGCCGCAACGTCTCCGGCGTCGCTAACCCTAGCCCGGTCAGCGACAGGACGGCAGCAGCCTCCATGGCGGCGGCGGCCTCGGCGGCTGCGGTGGCCTCCCTCAAGCGTGCCTCCAGCATCGCGAGGGACTTCTCTTCCTCAACTACCAGCCTCGCCGCCGCGGCTGCCTCCTCCTCGGCCGCCGCGGACGCCGCCGCTGCCGCGGAGGCAGCCGCCGCCTCCGCCTCCGCCTCGGCGGCCTCTGCCTCTGCCTCTGCCTCTGCCTCTGCCTCTGCCTCTGCCTCCGCCGCCGCGGCCACCGCCTCAGCCTCTGCAAGCGCCGCCGCCTGCGCTGCCTCTCGCTGCTCGTGTCGCCGGCGCTCCTCTGCCGCCTTCGCCTCGGCCTCGGCCGCCAACTGTGCGCCGAAGAGGGCCTCGCGCGCGTCGACCAGGGGCTGAAGCTCCGCCACGCAGGCTGCCAGGCGCGCCACTGCCGCTGCTGCTGCTGCCTGCTGCTGCTGCTGCTGCTGCGAGGACAGTACCTGCTGCTGCTGCTCGTCGCCCTCGCCACCGACCGCGCCGCCGATGCTGGAGCTACCACCACCACCGCCAACACCGTCCTGCTCGCGCAGCGAGTGCATCATCAGCCTGAGCGCGCGCGGACTCGCTGCGAGCGCCTCAGCCAGAAGCCTTCCGACGACGATCTGGTTGGCGCGCATGTCAATCGTCTCGAGGCGCGGGCACGTCACGACGGACTGATCGGCTGCCGTGAGGAGCGCGGCGCAGCCGATCACCCGGATGCGGTTGGCGGCGAGCGATAGCTCCTCGAGCGCCAGCAGCGGCGGTGACGAACGCAGCAACGCGTCCGCGAGAGCATGCGCACCGATGTCTCCAATGGCATTGGAAGAGAGGTCAAGGCGCACGAGGCTCACAAGCCCGGCACCCCGCACCGCCTCTGCTAGCGCATGTGCGCCCCTGTCCCCGATTGCATTCTCGTGCAAGCACAAGCGCGTGAGCTTGTGAGTGCCGCCGCGCGATGCGAGCTGGGCGAGCCCTGCTGCGAGGTACTCGGCACCGTCGCAGCGGACCGCATTGGCGTGCAAATAGATCTGGCGTGGCGGGGCTCCAGCCGAGGCGCCGAGCACTACAGCCACTTCCTGGCAACCGTCGTCGTTGAGCGACCTGGAGGCGACGTCCAGGATGGCCCGGATGGAGCACACTGACATAAGGACCGTTGGCGTCCCGGTTGCTTCAATAGGAAGTCAGGAAATCTCGGGGAATTCTTTGATATGTACTGGCGTGTCCCCGTTCAACCCTCTCTGGTCTTTGAGAAAGGGTCAGTTGAATCGACACACAAGGTACCGACCAGCCTTTGCCACAGGAAAAGGTCAGCTTATGAACCTTTTTCGGAATGCGAGCCTGCAATGCGAGCCATGCACACACCGCCGGGGTCGTCGCTCTGTTCGCTGGCCGAGGAGCTCATGCAGCGACCGTTAAGCTATTTTATGCGTAGCTCGCAGCCACACGCTGCCAACAGCATCACGATCCTCGGCGAGCGGCAGCAGCTGGCGCCGCTCTCGGACGCGCTGTGGCAGGCGGCGAATCACTCGCTTGCCGAGCTGGATGTGGCCCACCTGAATCGCGCCATGTTGCTCAATGCGCCGTCTGATCACTGGCACGGGCTCGTCAGTCGGCCCAGAGGCGGCGCGGTGCCACAGCCCGATCAGCCCATCCCCATCGCGGTCCTCGGTACGTCTCCCACGTCTGGCTGTGGAGCCGCGGAAGACGTCCTTCAGCTGAAGCGTAATCGGACCGTCTTCGACGCCGACGAGCTCGCTTGCGAGAGCGATCGCGGCTGGGCGCGCCTCTTCCTCGATAATGTGAAGGACCTCCTCGCCACGCATCGGGTACCCGCGCCGCTTGAAGCGGCCATCTGGTTCAAGAATGCGGTGGGGGCGTCCTATTTTGGGCAGTGCACCGAGCGCTTCGTGCATCCGGAGACGCGCATCGTGCTGCTTGAGGTGGGCTGTTCCGTCTGGGGCGCCAATCTGATCGATCTTCTACGCAGACTTCGCGCACACGCGCCGCGCGCCGCCATCGCGTTCGTCATGTGGGCCGACCAGCGGATGTTTCACTCGAAGCTCGTAGATGCCGAGTCGAACGCGGCGAAGCGGATTCGCGAGGCGGCGAAGCAGGAGCACGCGGACATCGTGGACATCTCTTCACTCCTGGTCTCCCTCTACCAAAAGGGCTGCCACGAGGAGCCCTGCTTCTACCAAAGGGCGACCAACCGCACCGAAAGGGTTTCCTTTTTTGGGCGATGGTATGCGCAGGGCGGTAAGGATACCATCCACCCGTCGCCCTTCGGCCATGCGCTGACCGCCGCGGCCGCCGCACGTTATCTGGTGCTGCAGCTGCTGCGGCCCGCGTGCTCGAAGGCCATCAACGCTTCTCGCGCACAGGAGGGGTCCAACCGACGTTGCTCACCCCACATGATGCATCGATCCAAATTAGGCTCTCCCGAGCATCGGAGCTGTGCGCCCATCTCGGCGCCCATGCCAGCTGTAGGGCAGCAGGCGTGTTACGAGCGTGCCGACCGGCTGCCATTCGACAGCCGCAACGCGAGCAGCTGGACGCTGGTCGACGAGGGCGGCGTGAAGCGAGTCCCAAAGCTAGGGTTGGTCTCGACGTCAGTGGGCGCCGAACTGCGCCTCGGGCCGCTGCAGCCGCTCTACCATGGCAACAGCTCGGTCGGTTGCACGATGATCCGTGTGGACCTGGGGTACTTGAGGAGCAGCCGCCCGGGTATGGGGACGCTCCAGCTCTCGTGCGACTCGGGATGCCTGTGCAACCAAGTCTACGACCCGTACGCGTCGTCCTTGTACCCCTTCCCACAAGTGGAGACGGCTGCGGCGGCGACCAACCTACACGGCGAAGGACGCAACGTCAGCGTGACCGAGACGACAAGCTTCATGCTGCTGCATGACGGCGCCGGGGCTCCGTGCTTTGTGAGTGTGCGGCACGCGCTGGCACGTGACGCGTCGGCGCGCTCCCCCTCCCGCGTGCGCGTCGATAGCCTTAGCATGAGACCCCTCGATGTCTTCGAGTTGGTGCTGGCGAACCACAGGCGCATCTGGGCGCATCACCGTACGGCCGCCGCTCGCTTTGACAGCAAGCTCTTCTACGCAAGGGCCGCCCGATGCTCTCGGAACGGATCGCTCGGTACTGAGCTGCTTACGTGTTAGTGTGACGGCTTGATGGCCGGCACGAGGGCCGTTGCGGACTTTCTCAAGGTTTCCCTGCTTGAGTTGTGCGAGCAGGCGAGCTCTGTGGAGGGCGTCGAGGACCTCATCAGGGAGGAAGAAGAGAGCGTGAGGAATTATGACCGCACAGCTGTACGTGGACACTTCAATACGAGCAGTGGCCGAGGGCAAGGCTTCTGTGAGGTGACCACAGAGAATGATGCTGGCCAGTGCGCGTCGAGTGAGACCCGCACAGCAACCAAGCAGGGCTCGTGGTCGATGCCATCCCTGCGAGCATGTGTCAAGCGGTGCACCCAGTGCCAGGCCTGCAGATTCGTTTCCTTCAGCCCGATCAACTACGACTGCTCGTGGTTCCATGACTGCGACATCATGCGGCTGCAGACGATGCCAGGCGTCTCTGAGGCGCACGGATGGTCGTTTACGACGGTGGCAGTCAAGGGGCCTCATCGTCGCTCCATCGGCGCCAGCCGTGCCAGTCATGTGCGAGCGGTCAGTCATCTTTACGAGAACGACAAAGCCCTCCTTACGAGGAAGCCGAAGCACGATCTGCGGCAAGATTGAAGGTGCACCCGGCGAGGCCGGATAATCTGGCATCCGTACTGCACATGACAGACTCTTGGATACTTCATTAACACATCATTCATGGTGTTCAAAGGTATTCGAAGACTTTATCCGGATAGTACGCGTACAACGTAGTGCTGCACCACGTAGTTTAAGATTTAGTACGAGTTTCGTCCCGACACTTTGCTAGTTCGGTCGGGTACGTTCAAAAGCCTAAATATATAGCGCGGCGACAATCGCTACAATGCAACGCTACGGGTTTTTGCACCGCACGCTGTGGCCCTTGATTAAACCGAACTTATGATGGCACTCCATCTTCCGTTCCATGATTGTCGCCGCAAGGCCAGTAGAATGTAGCACAATGCGCTATGGACTGACCCTGACCGAGTGCAAGTGACACGCTCGAATGCCCCGGCGTACTCCAGTTGCCTCTCCGGACCAGGTCATGAGGGAGAAAGTCATTCGTCCAGACCAGACTTCACTCGTCCAGACCATGGTTGGCTTCGATGTACGCTTCGTGGTACGCACGAAGATATTCCTCGTCGTCGCTCACGCTACTCGTCTCGCTAAAGCACTCGCTCCACGGCGGCGAGGGCGGCAGGGCGGCGAGGGTGGCGGCAGCGGCGGCGGTAGCGGCAGCGGCGGCGGCGGCGGCGGCGGCGCTGGCGGCGGCGTCAGTGGCGGCGGCGGCGGCGGCGCTGGTGCTGAGACGGAGGAGCTCTCGCGGCTGCGCATGGAGCTCGAGCAGCTCGACGACGAGATCGACATCTCGCTTCGTCATCCCGCTGTCGAGAGCTGTGAGGACCAGCACCTGGACCAGCGCTAACAACTCGGCCGCCATCATCTCGGCCGCCGCCGCCTTCTCAGCCGCTGCCGCCTCCTCGGCCGCTGCCGCCTTCTCGGCCGCTGCCGCCTTCTCGGCTGCTGCGGCCGCCTTCTCGGCCGCTGTGGCCGCCTTCTCGACGGCCGCTATTGCCTCGGCCGCCGCCACTGCCTCGGCCGCCGCCACTGCCTCGGCGGCCGCAACCACTTTAGCCGCAGCCCTCTCAGCTGCCTCCTTCTCGGCTGCCGCCTTCTCGGCCAGCGCCGCAACTTCCTCTGACACCGCCGCCTTTCCAGCCGCCTCTTTTTCGGCTGCCGCCTTCAGGGCCGCCACTTCCACAGTCACCACCTTCTCGACCGCCAACGCCTCGGCTGCTTCTGTATGTTCCTGCTCCTTCCTCGGCTTCAACCAAGCCGCCCTCGCCGCCATAGGGTTCAGCCGAACGACGCTGCCTTGTAGCTGGAGCCACGCGCCCTGGACCAGGCGCTTCGACTTGCGCCTCGCAGACGCGGGGTCCTTTGCACTTGGAGCACTGCCCTTGTCGACAGCAACTGCTTGGTACGGGGCGGACCTTGCAGCCGTGCTGAGCGACGTTGTGAATCGCCAGGGCTTCGTCGTGGGAAAGGGTGGATTGAGCTGCGACAAGCTCCGGCTAGACGATCCAGCACGCCAACGCGAGGTGAACAACGTAGGTAGGCTCCACGCTCGTTCAAGCCTCTGAAACTCCTTTGCTGACACGTTCTCGGATGTCACCTTCCCTGAGTCCAGCCTCCCTGAGTCCAGCCTCCCTGAGTCCTCGGTCGAGCCCGATGAGGGGGAGGGGGTGAAAGGGGATGTGGGAGGGGTCGAATCTAGGTCCCTTCGCAGCGAGAGGACCAGCTGTGCATCGAGCCAGTGCATTTGGCAGCTCCGCGCCTCTGCTGAGAGGGGGGAGCAGCGGTTGCCTGAGTGGAGGGCTTCTGTAGAGGGCAGCGGCTGGCCGAGTGAAGAGGGCACCGGCTGCCTGAGAGGGGGGCTTGTGAACGGCTCCACTACGACGGGCGAAGCGATTGTCTGCTTGGCGCCTGTGAACGATCGCCTGTGAACAATCGCCTGCTTGGTGAGGGTGTCGTCCGGTAAGCAGCCCCGAGGGTGGGCAACGCTGATGGCGCCCGATGAGAGCCGCGCCTCAGGTAAAGCAGGTGAGGAAGTGGCAGCGGCAGCGGCGGCAGTGTCGGTGTCAGCCGCTGGCATGGTGGCTGATGTGGGGGCGGCGCTGGGAGGGGCGTTGCTGTCAGGCGCTGCACTGGCAGCCCCGATTGCGGAAGCATAGGCGCGGATGAGAGCGGAGACGGTGGGCTGATGGGCAGCCGGTCTCGTGGCAAAGGGCAAAGGTGGCATGCTCGGCACGGGCTCGGAGCTCGGCACGGGCTCGGAGCTCGGCACGGGCTCGGAGCTCGGCACGGGCTCGGAGCTCGGCGCCGGAGTCGAGACGGATTTCGCGACCGCCTCTGCAGTGGCAGACGGACGAAGGTGCAGAGCGTTGGTTGCGAGTCGCACCTTCTCGTTGAGCATAGCAGTCTGGTAGGGAGAGAGCGGCAGCTTGCGGGCGAGCTCGTACATCCGGAGGGCGTCTTCGTACTCGCACAGCTTGAGGTGCATGTTGCCCGCGCTGATCCAGTAGTTGGGCTTCAAACAGTCGAGATGCACCGCATGATGAAAGCTGAGCAGCGCGCTTCGGAAGTCGCCCTTGTCATTGAGCGTCATACCCTCGCGAGCCATCGTGAGCGCCTCCAAAGTGCGCGGGTGTGAACTCATCGATGAACTCATCGATGGCCTCTCCCCCATCCAATCAACACCACGTGAGGTATGATGCAGCCCCTGGCGCAGCAGCTCCGCCTCGGCGCTGCCCGAGAACGGGACTGAGTTCGAAAACGGAGAAACGTTGCGGAGTCGCTCGGTGGCGGGCGGCGAAGGCGACGAGGCGGCACAGCGGGCGGCTTGAGAGACGATTGGTGCCGTGTTGATGGCGTCCGACCCCCAAGACACTCGTCGCACGGCACGCACTGCATCGTCTCGAATGAGCCGCGCTTCGGGCACCAGCTCACTGCCCTCCGCGGGCGCAGCGGTGGGGCCGGGATCGGCGGCACACTCGCCGGCAGCGGTGGCGGCGCTGAACGTCGCGGATTCGGCGGCCCTCATCCTGTGGGCGCGCCACGCAGTCTGCACGTGCGTGCATGCGGCTTCTTCAAGCGGCCGCATGGTCTCCGCCTCCAGCGCCTTGGCATGGAAAGCGTCGCTTAGCTCCGCCGACGCTCCTAGGCGCTTGGCTCGCAGCCAGCCGACGAAGGTGCTAGAGACGAAGCCCTCGTCCAAGGGGTCGAAAGGAGGGCCTGGGGACGCGAGAGGATACCCGCGAAGGCTAGCCATGATGGAATGCGGGCTCGTTGTCGAAGAAGTTGGGCCAGAAGGGATCTCAGATGGCGTCACCGGCTCATTCGGACGTTTGAACGGCAGCACTGGGATCGGCGATGGCAGAGATGGCGATGGTAGAGATGGCAGTGGGATCCCACCCTGCGGCTCCTGCACCACATGTACCCGCGCCGCCGCCTCGACATCTTGTGCCTCATGGCTCAGTTGGTCTATGAGGAATCCGATGGCAACTTCGACCGCTTCCGTTTTGGCGGCCGCCTCGGCGCGCATCTGCTCCATCGCGCTCGCGCTCGCGGCCAGCTGCTCCTCGAGGCGCCAGATTGCCGCGGCCACGGTGGAAGAGGTAGCCTCCGCTCGCAACTCCGACCGAGCCTCCACCGCCTCCACCGCCTCCACCGCCTCCACCGCCTCCACCGCCTCCACCGCCTCCACCGCCTCCACCGCCTCCACCGCCTCCACCACCTCCACCGCCTCCACCGCCTCCACTGCCTTTACCGCCTTTACCGCCTTTACCGCCGCCGCGCTGTCTGCCTCCGCCACCGCCCGCCCCCCTCCGGAGGCCGCATGCTGCTCGCAGAGCGCCGCATCGAGCGCACGTTCCAGCTTCTCAACCGGCGAGCGCTTGGCCTGGTTGGATACACGTGCGCGCTTAAGCCGCAAGGCGAGGACGTCAGCAGGCGGCAGGGGAAGACGCGGGTGCTTTGTCGGACTTTTGTCGTCGACCCGAAGGTCTTCATCATCAACGCAGGCGCGGCGCGTAAGCGGGATGAATTGAGTGAGCGCAGCCCGTTGCTGCTCGACCTGCCCCAAAAAATGCTTCAGCCTTGAGGCACGAGTCCGCACGTGCCCAAGTGCCGTCTTGAGGTGAGCCTCGCGCCTAAGCACTGTTGCAAGCTGGTCTTCGAGCGGGACTGCACCCGATTTGCGTTCCTCGGCCTCTGATTCCTCTTGGCTGACATCGATGCTCCATGCCATGTTGATTTTCGTTGCCATCCATTCAATTGCATCCGCATGAGTCTCGCCGTCTGCGGAGGTGAAGGAGTCTTCATTCTCCAGGCTTGTGAGCTTCATTCCGCCCGACAAGCAGTGGTGGCGCACGCGAGTCTCACGTGATGCGAATGCCGCACCAGCTGCGATAGCCATCGGCATGGTGGCCGCTGCGTTAGCCATCGGGACGCGTTTAAATGGGGGATTGACGAACTCAGCTTGAAAATTACGCAGGCAACGGAATACGAGCGCATGCAATGCCAAGAATGGCGATGAGTCCGAGGGGGGCTTCAGGTTTCGTTCTTCACAGGTTATCGGTTTGGCGCTCGTGTTCGGGCACCCTCATGCCGAGGGGATGCGCCCGGCCCACGCGGTGCTCCTCTTGGCGTGCGTAGCGTGCATCGTGCTGGTGCAGATCAAAGTCACGACGCCCTCTAACTCGAGTGTTCGATGTCCGCAGCCACAGCAGCTCGCTACCAGCCGTGCGCCCACGCCGCCGCCGTCATCAGCACCGCCGCCACCGCCACCGTCGCCGCTGCGGAGCGAACCCGACGAATGCTACACGTTTGAGCACACCGAGATGGCCGGTGGGGGCGTTGTGGGCGGCGGCGCGCGCCTCAAGCTTGAAAGCGCGCGCGCGTGCTGCGAGGCGTGCCGTGCCCACAACAGGGCGCAGCCGCGGCCACGAGGCCGCCTTAACTGCACGACGTGGGTGTACAATCACGATGCGGCGCACCCGCAGGCGCGCGAGTGCTGGTTCAAGCGACACGAGAGCCCATGGGCAGACGTCGAGCTCCTTGCCAACGGCTCGCGCTCTTGGACCACCGGGCTCGTGCTCACGCCGCCGCCGCGCGTTGCGGGCGTCGCGCCAACGTCGCGCTCGTGCGGCGACGGCCGGTGGCGCCGCCTGGCCGAGAACGTCGCCGGCCCCCTCTACCACCATCCGCGGGTTGCGGGCGTCCATGCCGACGAGATCTCCCTCTGCCCGCCGGTGTACGCGCACGAGGCGCACTTGGCGCTCGCCTTCGGCCCACTCGCATACGACGGCGGCGCCAGCAGCGTAGGCTCGGCTCCGGGCGCAAGGGTGGGCGCGGGCACGGGCGCGGGCGCGGGCGCGGGCGCGAGCGCGGCGGATGCGGGCGCGGCGGCGGTCGTACGCATACGGCTCAATCACGGTACGTGCCCCTTAGCCGCCGCGTGGCTCGATGCTTTACTCGACGCGGGCACGTGTGCCAACCTGACGCGCGCCGCGTGTGCGCCGCACTGCTGTCACATGTATCGCGCCGAAGCGGTCATGGGCAAGCACCGGCTGCGTGACGCGCTGTACCGGGCGCATGGCTACGATCCGGCGCACCCGCCGCGCTGGGGCGTCGATTATTGGTGGGGGCCTCCGTATGCCTTCGTGCAGGGGCGACTGTGGCACGGCGGGCCGGCGCCATGGACGTCGACCTCGACCGCGTTGCCTTCCGAGGGAGAGCTGCCAACCCTGCACCGTGGCACCGTCGAGCTCGTCGGCGGCGGGCCTGACTTTCTGATCGCGCTCGCCGACCACCCGATGATGCCGCCGCACAATGCCTTTGGGCATGTGGTGACGGAGGACATGCCTTTGCTCGATGCGCTGGTCGAGCGCCGGCCACTCGTAGTGCAGAATTGGGGCGCGATCAATGCGACCGTCTTTGAGACGCCCGTGCCCTTCGCGCTGCGACGCTTATCAAGGGTCTAGATGACTTATGTGTCGGCTTTTTGAACCCGCTGTCGACGGGCTGGCCACAGGAATGATGGCGTTTGTGCTCGACCGGCAATTATAATCAGAGAGAGTCGGGTACAATAGGGGGGGGGGCGTCGAGGCCGTCGCGTTCAAATTTAGTCGGGGCCGCAAAGAGCGCGACCCGCCCCAGGCCCCCAATAACTCTAGTGAACGAGGCGGAGGAAATGTAAAATTGCGACCCGTCGACCGCGGCGCCTCTTCCGTAGGAAGGTCCCACACACCAACCCAACGTAACACACCATCCCAACGCGTTCGCACAGCGAAAGAAAATTTCGCTCTGCTCTGGAGCAGAGCGAATTGTGTCGTCGCTCTGCTCGGGGGGAGAGCGAATTGTGTCGTCGCTCTGCTCGAGAGCACAGCGATTTGTGTCATCGCTCTGCTCGGGGGGAGAGCGAAAACGGGGGCAGGCAGTGCGATTTTCGCAG
>Ga0210243_101076_pt1 | contig 21548 bp, 13 predicted proteins | sample ChrtobMeP5a_32mM_FD_155461 | JGI IMG/M metagenome (GOLD analysis project Ga0210243, IMG submission 155461) | Chrysochromulina tobin associated microbial communities from unialgal haptophyte culture, Seattle, Washington, United States - P5a_32mM | ecosystem: Host-associated > Algae > Haptophytes >...
CGCTGCAGACGCCTCCAGCGAGGCCACCTGTTGTCGCAGCACCGCAGCGGCGGCAACCTCTTTGGACGCCTCCGCTGCAGACGCCTCCAGCGAGGCCACCTGTTGTCGCAGCACCGCAGCGGCGGCAGCCTCTTTGGACGCCTCCGCTGCAGACGCCTCCAGCGAGGCCACCTGTTGTCGCAGCACCGCAGCGGCGGCAACCTCTTTGGACGCCTCCGCTGCAGACGCCTCCAGCGAGGCCACCTGTTGTCGCAGCACCGCAGCGGCGGCAGCCTCTGAAGACGCCTCCACTGCAGGCGGCGGCCGATGCGGCGGCGGCCGATGCGGCGGCGGCCGAGGCGGCGGAGGCCGAGCTGCTTCGAGCTTGGCCACCTGTTGCTGCAGCTCGGCCAATGCATAAGCCGCTTCCTCCCGCTCCTCGGCAGCCGCCGACTCGAGCTCTGCAAGCCGTTCTTGCAATCTCTCCTCGTTGAGCGACGCCACGCGTGCCGCCGCCTCGAGCTCTGCCACCCGTTGCAGGTGTGGCCTCGCTGTAGCGAGAGAGGCCTCGAGCTCCGTCACACGCTGCTGAAGCGAGGCGGCCATCGCCTCTTTTGTCAAGGCCTCCGCAGCCATGGCCTCAAGCTCCGTCACACGCTGCTGCAGCGACCAGACCGACTGAAAGCTGGTGGCCTCCACACCCTCCAGCTCTGTGACGCGCTGCTGCAGCGAGGCTGCCAGCGCCTTCTGCTTCGTCGCCTCCGCAGCTTCACCCTCCAGCTCTGAGACGCGCTGCTGCAGCGAGGCTGCCAGCGCCTTCTGCTTCGTCGCCTCCGCAGACACGCCCTCAAGCTCTGCGACAAGAGCAGCGGTCGCCGGCATCGGTGGCAACGGAATCGGACGCGAGGGCCTCCGCGCCTCGGCTGCCCGCAGCTCGCGTGCCTCGGCTGCCATCGCGTCCGCCTCTTCCTGTGCGCGACGTCGCGCCGTCTCGAGCGCTTGCATGCGCTCCTTTAGCGCGTCGCCCTCAGCCTGGGACCGGGCAGCGGACGCGCGCGCGCTCTCCAATGCAAGCTCACTCTGCGCAAGGCTAGCTCGCATGGCCAGCTCGCTCTCAGCACGAGCATCCGCTCGTGCGCGCTCCACCATCGCACCAGCTTCAGCGAACGCTTCCGCCCGTAACCTCTCCTCAGCTGCATGCAAAGACGCTTCGAGAGCGGCGCGGCAGCGTGCGGGCAGCTGTGCCTCCACGAGCTCCTCCACGCGTGCGTGCAGCTGCTTCTCCATTAAGGCGTGCTCCGCCTTGAGCGCCGCCAGCTGCGCATCGCTCCGCTTTTGTGCGTCTTCCTTAGCGTCGTCCGCTGCCGCTGCTGCTGCCGCTGCCGCCTGCGCGCCACCATCGCCTGTCGGACCTTCGAGTACCTTCGCGGCCAATTTCTCGGCCGCGGCCGCTCGCGCCTCGGCCACGTCCCGGGCCGCCTCCATGGTCGCCACCATGCCGGCCCAGTAGCGCGTCGACTCGTCCAGTCGCGCCTGAGACTCCGCCACCATCCGATCCATCGAATCGACCGACATCGCAGCATGCGCCACGGCGGCGGCGACGCGCTGCTCGGACTCGAAAAGGGCGGCGGCCGCGTGCACCTCGGCCTCGACGGAGGCGGCAGCCTCTTGCATGAGCGCATGCGCCTCGTGCCGCGCCGCCTCGAGCTCCACGGCCAGCGCATCGCGCTCCTGCTCCGCACGCTGCATGCGCGCCTCGCACGCCACGAGACGCTGCTCAAGGTCGGCACGCGCGTGGTCCGACGCCGCGAGCATTGCGGCGGCGCTCATGGAGTCCGCATCCTTCTCTTCAGCGAGCGAGCGCAGCGCCGACGACTCATACTCGGTGACCGTGGCCGCGTCGCGCAGCCCACGCTTGCGGAGGATCTCAAGAGCCACACGGCCTTCGAGAGCCCGGCTGCTCCGCAGCAAGGCGCCGAGCTCGTCGCGCGCCGTCCGCACCTCATGGCGCGTGACCTCGTCGGCGATCATCAGCACTCTTGTCGCCTGATAGGCCAGTTCTATGTTTGGCGCAGACTTACAAACGGAGCACAGACGGATAATGGAATTGAGCTGGGCGTCGAGTTGGTCGAGGAGAGCCGCGTGATTGCGAGGCGCGCGAGAGCTTGGAGGTTGGAGGACCGAGGACTGGTACTGCTGCTCGATGTGCGCCACGATGTTTGCGGCCGATCTCGGTGAGTACATCTGCCTGGTGCGCGTTCGGCCTCGCGCTCGGCCCGTCTTTCCCCAGCAGCATGATGAGTCAAGACAAGTCAAGACAAGTCAAGTCAAGTCAAGTCAAGTCAAGTCAAGTCAAGTCAATTCAAGAGGCATCACTGAGGCAACCCGGCATCCTGGGTTCCTTTTGTCTGCCCCCCCCCGTCTGTGTAACTCTGAGTACTTGTACTGTACTTTTCATTGCGAATCAAATTTTGCGAAAGGTCACAGTTCTAAAAGATGTGCATAATATTAATAATCTACTGTATCATGTGCTGACTGCTGAGGACCCGGAGCCGGACGCCCGGCCCGCGTACAACCCGCGTATGTTCTGACGCGCGTATTCCGTATACTTGGCGACTCGGCCCCAGCCCCCACTGCCAACGCATGACGCCGCGCGCTTTACCTTACATGATATAGTAGCATTAAATGTTTATGTCGGTCAATGTAAGGTCAATGACGCATTGCGTAAAAAAGCGAACAACGAAAGAGCACACGCCACCGGTGGAAAAACACACCGGCGATTCGGACCCCATCCCACCCTAATCCCACCCCCCACCCGCACCCGGGTCCTCGTGTCAGCGGCTCAGCGCTCGTACAGGCGCAAGGCCTTGTCATCGCCGACGGACACGAGTCGATTCGGATTGTTCGGGTCGAAGGCGACGCCCCACGCCTGCTCGGTGTGCGCGTCGGCAATCACCTGCAGCGATTGGCGCGTGCCCACGTCCCAGATACGCACCGACTTGTCGGCGGAACAAGAGGCAATCACGCTGCCATCGGGCGCGGCGGCCACCCCCAGTACCCACGACGCGTGGCCAGGCATCGAGGCGACCTGCAAGCCGGTGCTAAGCTCGTACAGATTAACGTGCGCATCATCCGCGCCCGTGATGAGGTGCGCGCCATCGGCCGAGAAGGCGAGCGCGCGCACGTTGGCCGAGTGCCCTTCAAAGCGCTGCGTGACGAGCTTCGCCTCGACGTCGAGCACGTACACGCCGCCCTCGGCTGTGCCACACGCGACGTGCCGGCCATCGGGCGCCATCGCGACGCTCATGACAAATCTGTTGGCGCCCGTGGGCACCGAGAAGAGCCGCTGGCCGCTCGTCGCGCACCACATGTTGACGTGCCCTGGCTGTGCGCCCGAAGCAATCCGCTTGCCATCAGCAGAGAAGCAGACGGTCCATGCCTCTACAGGCCCAGCGTCAATAGAGAGCGCCTCGGTCCCGTGTTCGAGGCTCCACACACGAATGTGAGAATCTAGCGCCGACGAGGCCGCGAGACCACCCTCTGCGCTCGTCGTGACTGATGTGACCCCAAGCTCGTGCCCACGCAGGTCGTGCTGGCGCACGAGAGCGAGTTTCTCGCCCTCGCCCACGAGGACGAAGCTCCGCACCGTCTCGTCGCACGAACCGGCGACGATGGATCCCGAGTGCGACCAGGCCACCGACCAGAGGCCGTCGTCGGCGGCGTCAGCGACAACAGCTCGTACCGCGTAAGCCATTTCGTATGAAAGAAACCTGGGCGAGTTCCTCGGCGCCTCCAATACAGTCATTATCAGCCCATTCACGCGTAGCATCCAGTATGAATAAGCCTCCTTCGTGAACATGGCGGCGCCAGTCGATATCGAGACTCTCAGCGACACCGTACGGAGAGTGCTCGAAGTGCACGGCCTCTCTGACATCGAGACTATCCGCCAACACCTCGAGGTGTCCCTCCATCTCGAAGAAGGGGAGCTCGTCAGCCAAAGCGAAGTCATCGAAGCCCTCCTTGAAGACGTGAGTGGCGTCCGAATTTGCCCAATCGTGGTCCCAGGATTGACGCTTCCGATCTCTCTCAGGCCCACTCGTGGTCCCAGGATTGATGCTTCCGATCTCTCTCAGGCCCACTCGTGTCGACTTTCGTTGCGACAGGCACTGGACGATGCCGAGTACATCCACGATGATGACATCGAGGATGATGCGGACGACGACGAGTGTGACCAACCTCCGTTTGTGCTCATCGTTGAGTCCGATTGCACCAAGCTGCCGCAAGAATACACCCTGGCCGTGCGCCGGGCAGCCTCGGACTGGGTGATGCGGCTCACGTCGCAGCAGCTCGTCGATGCGCAACCGCACCGCCGCAGGCACGCGCTGGAGTTGCACGACAACGAGCAGCTCGCCGCGACCGGCTGGCGCGTGCCCGTCGCGGCGCTCGTTTCGCTGCTTGGGCACGCGCCCGAGACGATCAGCGCGGCCAACCTTGAGCCCGCCGCAGCCGCGTGCGCGCTCGAGCTGCTCCTGGCCATGGGGCTGGCGGGCGACGCTCAGGTGGCGGGCCGTCGGCTGCTACACTTCGTTGCATCGGGGGGGTGTGATCCGCACGTGTACGACGACATTCCGCAGCCGCTGCCGCCCCGGCTGCTGCACCGGCTCGCGCGCCTGCTCCTCCGGTGTGGCGCGCGCACCGAGGACCGGGATGCCCAACACGGCGCAACACCCCTCTCGTGGGCTGCGTGGTTTGGCTGTGAAGCAGGCCTCACCTCGATGCTCTCGCTCGGTGCCCACCGCGGCGCGCGCGACCGGTACGGCGCGACCTCGCGCGGCGTGGCGCGCGGTCGCTGGAACATCGACATCGATGACGCAGCACGCTGCTCGACGCTCTGCCCGTGTGCCGAGAGCGTCGAGAGTCGTCGTCAGGTGCTCGATGGCGCACAAGACCCTTCAATCGTCGCGCCTTCCGCTGGTCATCGCAGCCGTCATCGCGACAACGCCGCGCTGGCCCGCAGCCGCAACGCGTGCCGACGGGAGACGGCGAGCGCGCTGCGTCGGCTGCATGCATCGTGGGCGGAGGCCGACTGCCGTGCGGCTGCAGCGGCGCATGCAACGTACGCGGCCTATGCGTGCGAGACGATCACGGGTAAGATGCTCCCGGGCCCTGCCCGCGAGGCAGTCGCGAGCGCGCTGATGGACTTCAAGCTCTGGGCGCCAGTGACGCGCCCGAGGGTGTGGGAGGAGTGAGCACGCCCCCGGGTGCTTCGGCCAAGACAAGAAACATATCAGTAGAGATCACGCCCGCGACCACGCTCCCGTGCGGCACGCGCGCGGCCGGGCAGTCCGTGTCCCAAAGTGACGTGCGAATCAAACTGAAATGGGGCGGGCGGGGCCTCACGCCGGTGCGAGCGCGGTCGAAACACGCGCGTCGTCCGCGGGCGCGTCCGCTATTGACTATTCCGGTGTCGTGACTCGTGTGTACTATCTGGTCTTCGGGCCGACCCACCCGCTGCGTCGTTCCACACCGGTCACCGCGCCGGTGCGCGGTGGACAGTCCGGTCGCCCCACTGTGACAGTGATCTCTAAAAGTGGAAATTGTAATTGGACGTTTTCAAGACGAGATTTTCGCGCATCGGGTGGCGGCCGTAACTGCCGTTGCGGCGTCCCTTAAACAGGGATCCTCCTCGTCCTCCTCGTCATCCAGGCAGCGCTGCGGCCGGCGCAAATGGCTCCGAGCATGAGGGCGAGCGCGAGCTGCTGCGGAAGCGGCGGCGCTCGCGAAGACCTGGCAGCCGACGTGGCCTGCATAATCGGGTTCTCCGCGTCGAGGGACGCATTCCCCACATCCCCTTGCTCCTCGGGGCAAAAGTGGAGCAGGCGCGAGCAGCCGTATGCCTCGACCAGGCGCTGTCGCGGGCGTGAAGAGAGGCTGAGCGTGAACTCGGCGCGCTCGTCGCGCAGCGCCTGCACCCCGATGTAAAAGTCGGCGCTCTCCGATTCGGCGCTAAGGGGCGCGAGGCCACTTGTAACCACGGTGCTGTCTACGTACGACGAGGCGCCCGAAAAGGGGTCGTACCTCACCAGGTAGCTGAGGGAGCAGCGGCCGATGCATCCAGTCCGATCGGCACGGATGTCGGCGGCGCTCGGACACTGATGACGCTTGATGAAGAGCCCTTGGAGCCGCGCGTGCGTCGAGGTACTTGGCACGAAAGGGTCCGCACCGGGCGGCGGCCGCCGTGGCGGCACGGGTGGCAAAGGGGGCGGAAACCGCCGCGCCGACTGATTCGAGAGCGCTTGCGGAGGTCGGGGCGGCAGAGCGGTTGGCATGGGCGGCAACCCGGGTGGCTCTGCGAGAAAGTCGAAGCTCAGGTCGAGGCGCACGATCGCCTCGATGTCCGGAGGGATACCGCGGAGCACAAAGTAACGGAACTGGCCGCAACACACGTGCCCAGTGCCGCCGTGCGAGAAGGGCGTCACGATGGGGATTGTCTCGCCAGCTGCTGGCCAGCCGGCGCTGCCGTACCTGATGAGGGAGGCCATCCGGGCCCATCATGAGGGGCAGTCCGAGGCAAACAGTGGCTGATGAGGGAGGCCATCCGGGCCCATCATGAGGGGCAAAGTGGGCAACCGGCGCTGCCGTTACCTTGGGCCCTCGGCACTGAGCAGCTGTGGTCGGATAGCAAAGAGTGTTGGGAGCAACCCATCGGCGGTCGCGCGCAGCGCCGTATCGAGTGCCACCCTGATGTGGTATTCGTACGGGTCGTCGACGTAGCAGGGCGACGTCGAGAGCGTCGTGACGGGCGCTCGGATCGCCATATCGTACGCACTCGGGGTCGGTCGCTTGTTTCGGCGCACGTGGACGGTCGAGAGCGGCATCGCGCTCCCTTCCCAGATCTGACCGCCAGTATTCCCACCCAATGCATAGCTCAGCTGGTACCTGGGTTCGAGTTGGCCGGTGGTGAGGTACAGCGAGGCATCGCGCGAGTCGGTCGTGACGATGGTGTAGTGGCGCATCTGCATCCGACACCCCCACGAGCACGACGGAAACAGCGTCATCAGTCGCAATGCGCCATCAGAGAGGCCATCAGAGAGGCCATCAGAGAGGCCATCGGAGAGGCCATCAGTGACCATCGGCGGCGCACCTGCCCGAAGGCGACGCACCCAACGCGAGTCTCATTCGGGGCGATGGCGCCGTCGACGAAGCCACGATGTGCCACTCGCAGGATGTAGTAGCCACGCGCCTCCTTGACACGGTTATTGTCGCGACCTGGGTTGGGTCTGAACCGCGTGACCGCCTGTAGACCATTGTGGTCTACGTAGCCGGGTATCGGACCGAAAGGATCGAAAACCGTCGCCGCCTGATGAAGGAGGCAGCCACATAAGTCATCATCGGGCCATCCATGGCAATCGGTGGCACTCCGACGCACTCCGATGCAATCAGTGGCAATCAGCGCGCCTCGATGGCGATGAAGTAGCGCCCTCCCTCCCATGGCTGCGTGCAGAACCATTCGCGGGTGACGAAGGCGGACGAGTTGAGGATCGGCATTGACTGCCCCCCACGGGTGGGGCACACATTCACAGAGTATCGGAGATTGCCGATCAGCCCGTGCCCATACGTTCCACAACGAGACGTTAGTGCGTCGTTGACGCACCCAAAGGTGAGGTTCGTCAAGCCCACTCGCTCTACACGGTACCGAATCACGTCGTAGCCGCCCACCAGCACCGAGTAGGTGTGGTACGTGGACTGTGCGATCGGAAGCGGCCCAAGCACGTCGCCGTGCGCCAGCGCCATCGGCGCGAGCATGTAGCGCACGCGGAATCGGCACGGGTCGTTCTCGTTGCCATAATGCTGATTGTTCTGCTCTCTGCCGAACGGGCGGCCGCAACGGACAGCGAGGTACAAGGCGTCGCTGGGCAGCGGCGCGGTGCAGCCGGGTTTGGTGTCGTCGAAGCCCAGCGTGTACGTGAACGAATCCCGCTGATAGAGCTCGACGAACGTCCCTCCTTGCGCCACAGTCCGCAAGTCCCTGAAGACGCTTCGCGGATACTCGGTCCCATCGTTGAGCTGTTTGTGCACCTGGTACCAATCATCCGGGAGAGTCGGTGAGAGGTGCAGGAAGGCATCGATGGTCGTGAAGCGCTCTGCATCAATATTGTACTCCGTATCCAGGGTGATGATGAGGGCCTGCGGTGTGTCTGGATGCGTGCCGAGCGAGGTCGAAATCGTAGAGCTCCGGCCGACGTCTCGCTCGGTCCACTGCTGCTGCGTGGCGTTCGGCGTCAGACGAGTAGGAATGCGAAAGAACGTCCAGTGGTAAAGGCAAAGGGTGTGCTGCGATTCGCGACCCTGCTGCAAGTGCGTCATTGTGATGGAGTTGACGTTGTTTTCTGGGTTTATCCCGAAGATCGTCCGTTGCACGTACGTCTGACAAATGTTGCACCTGCAATAGCTCAGATCCGTCTGAGAAGGGACCAAACACTGATCACTGACAATTTGGAGGACTCCGGTGCAGTCGTCGAGCGTGATGGTGTTGGCCATCGTCTCGCCGGCCGCCCGAAATTACAGCCGGAGTGACGCCGAAACAGCGCCTCGTCTCATGCGAATGGTGGGGTGACCCTCCCGTACTTGTGGGACATCGACATTGGATTATGAATCGTACAAGTACATGTAACGTCTTCGCTAGGGTCTTCGTGTGAGAAAGAAATCGACCGGGTGGCGAAGCGGGAGCGCGGTAGTCGCGAGGGCACACTCGTCGGCAAGGATGGCAGCTCGCATCATTGTGTTCGCCCTCGTGCTCCTCTCGACCACGGACGCCTTGCGCGGCAAAGGTCGAGGCAAGAGCAAGGGCCGCGGCTCAGGCGCATCCACGGTGGCAGTGTCACCGCCCGGTGAGGTGGAATGCACGAAGTGCATGTCCGCCGTGATGAGGCTGCTCATACCGCACGAGTCGCGCGGCTGCCCCGGGATGCCCAACGGCACCGTCATCACGAGCACCGACTTGAGGCGCGTGCCGACTGCCTACTGCCCGACGCTGCTGCCCAAGAAGCGTGCATGCATCGCGTACTCGTTTGGGGCGGACGGCTCATCGGACTTTGACAACCAGATGGTGGCAGCCACCTGCCGCGTGCTCTCGTTCGACCCGCTGTGCTGCGGCGCCGCGCACCGCGTGGGCCCGTCGCACGACTTCATCCCGATCGGCTTGCACTGGTTTGACGGCTTGACTGACTCAGACGACCCGGCGCACCCGAACACGACGTTTCCGGTGCTCACGCTGAACACGATCAAGACGAGCTACGAGCACCCTAAGGTCGATGTCTTGCGGCTCAAGGTTGCCACGAAGCACGAGTGGAAAGTGCTCAAGAACCTCGTCAACACGGGCGCCCTCACGGACATCTTTCAGGTGTCGCTCAACTTGCGCATGGAGGACCATGACATGTGGGAGGAGTACCGCACGGTCCTGAATGGCGTGCGCGCGGCCGGCTTCTTCCCCTTCTACGTTAAGCCACAGGCGGGCTCCACATACCTCAAGGTGCAGGAGGGCAAACACATGCTCTACTCGGCCTATGAGGTCGCGTACGGGAACGACTCGTAAAAGCGCGTGCGCGACGAGACGACGCGCAGGGGCTGCTCCCCTTGCCGTCCTCGGTTCATCGCTCACTCCGGCGCTCTACTCAAGCTCGCAGGGATCTCCCTAACCCCAACGATTGAACGATACTGACACCACAGTGTTCGTGTTACCTGTGTCGTTGTGTGCTCTCTCGTCGGAGAAGAGGGGTGACACATAGTGGTTAACCTAGTGCGTATTGGAAACGGAAGGTCGAGGGAATGAACCCCGCGACGAAACTTACCGGTACTCGTGGAAACAACCCTGCGGAATTCTGTGTTGATAATGCAAGAAGCGTTCTCAAGGGGCTCGGCATCGGCTCCCCCACTTTTTTACTCCAAAGCGGTGCGCGACCTTCATTGGGCCATTTCGTCGCCCGGATTGCTCACGCCTGCGGCCGGCGTGCCAGTTGTCTCGGACGAGTGGTGCCACCGGCTGTCCAAGGCATCCATTTCCTGGCTTCGTGAGCTGGACGCGGATCCGGGCCGGCTAGAGGAGTGGTTGCAGCGGCAGCGAAACGTCCGCCGGCTGGGCTTCTATTTTGCAGCACTGCTGGAGTTCTGGGTGCGGCACTGCCCAGCGCTCGATGACGTCAGCGAAGGCGTGAGGGAGGTTGCGGAGGAAATGGTCGGCCTGAGTGATAGCATGCCCGAGGTTGCAATGGAGCTGGCCGTCGTCAGCCGCGGCGCCCGCGGCGCCGATGGTGGCCGAGCGCAAGGTGGTCGCGGTGCCGGCCAGATCCTCGTGCAGCAGCAGATACATGCTGGCATTGATGGGGAGGTGGCGGGCCAGCTGAAACTGGTCTTCCCTCGGCGCACTGGCAGGTCGGCCTCATGCACCGAGCTCGTGCACTGGGAGAGTCACGTCAAGTTCTTCGCGTGGTGCAAGCCAGATGAATACAGCGACGGTCTAACCCAGGCCACGGTCTGTCCACGCTGGCGGCGCAAGATGCAGCATGCCGACGATGGCGCCGCACTCGACAGGACGGGCGGCGACAATGACGGCGCTCGATTGGCACTTGATGAGCCTAATGGAGGTGAGGGCGTCAGCGAGTCAGCGGGCACTATCGACGGCACTGTGGGCGACGAGGCGCCTGGGGACGAGGCGGCGGCCATCGATGCCGGGCTCGCCCAGTTCGTCGGTCCTTTTTTGGGAGAAAATCTGCTGCATCGGGTGGTGGAGCTGCGCCGAAAGGTGCGCCTGTCGCAGGCGCCCGCGGTACAGGCCTTTCTGCACGCGCACTTCCAAGCATGCCCCGAGTTTGTGCCCATTGTCGCCGAGAGTGTCGTGCGTGGCTGGCTCTTCTTCCCTCTCGGCCACCCTCTCGGCCACCTGCCGGCTGCTGGCGACCCGCCTGGCAACGAAGCGTTCGTCGGAACAGCCCCATGCCGCGAGAGCGGCCGCACGGCGAGTGCTTGCGCCGCACAGCACAGCACGTGCCCCGCTGTGAGCGCCGCCCACGCACGCGGCTGGTGGACGCGCAACCTTGAGGACGCGATTGCGGCCCATGCGTCGGACTCCCTCTGGGCCATCCCTGGGAACGGCGCAGGCATCCGGGACGATGCCGTCGGCACGGTTGGTGGCAAGTTGCATTGGCTTGCGCCGGCTCTCGCCCTCGACACACGGGGTGCCTTCGAGGCAGCCGAGCCTGTGGCCGGCGCCAGCAGTGGAGCAGGCCGCGTCTCCGGCGGGGATGACACTCGCGGCGGCGCAGCTGGCACCGATGCGTCCACTGGCGTCGGTGGCGTGCGCCTTCGGATCCGGGGCGTGGCCTCATTGGGCGTGGCCGACTGCCCCCTCCTGACGGTCGACGAGCTGCGACAGGCGCTGCTGAGCGCCGAGAGGGCAAGCGCCGGCCCAGCGGCTGCGGCCACAGGCAGCAGGCCCAGCACTGAGAATGATGAGTCCCACCTCGACGCGGCATTGCTCATCCTCCAATTTCGACCAAAATTGGTCCGTACGCTTGCGCCCGCCGACCGGCCGGTAGGCGTGCCGCTCGACGCGACAGTGTGGCTTGAGGCGTCACGTGGATTCCTCATGCCTCCTGCCTGGGACCCCGCACCGCTGTGCCGGGCAATGCCACTCGGACTGCGCAGTGGGATGAGGCAGAAGCAGCGAGCGGCCAAGGGCGGTTGCGAGGCCTCTGATTACCGCGACGCTGACGCATGCGTGGAGGTGTCGCCCTCGCTGCTGGCCGTGCGACTCGGTACGTCGGGCGGGTTTGGGGCGAGCCGCCCCGTGCCGCAGGAGGAGGACGAAGCCCTCGATGCGAGCGAAGCGAGGGTGGCGGCCGCGCGAGCTGCCCGCCAGACCCTCGCGGCGGAAGTGGACGAGCCAGCGGGCGCAGCGGAGGATCTGACGCTTGCGGTGCTGGCTGAGGTGCTTCGGGGATGGAGGAAGCTCGCACCACAGCTCCACGCCGAGCTGCATGATCTGTGCGCAGGATTCGTCAATGCATGCCGCGCGTACGATCCGGCAGCCTCCGCGCAGGCCGCCGCTCGCGACGACGCTTTGCTCTCGCTGGACGGGGCCGTCTACGCCCTTGTCTCGGCCCCCGCGGCACCGAAAGCGGCCGACGGCGCTGAGAGCGCCATGCCAGGGGCTGCCAGCAGCGACAAGGGTGGCGGCAAGGGCGGAGGCAAGGGCGGTGGCAAGGGCAGCGGCAGGGGCGGTGTCAAGGGCGGCGCTGCCACCAACTCACGCTTCGCCCTCGCCAAGACAGCGATCGCGCAGAGCCTGGTCCGAGCCCTCGAGTACAGCCTGCCCTTATTAGATGGGGCGCTAGCGATGCTGGATGCGCTGCTCGATCAAGTGGAGCAGCGCAGGTTACTCGCCTCATTGCTCCTCGCCGCGCTCGCCACCTGTGGGGAGATTTCGGCGCGAACGGCACCCGCGGCCGCCCGTGTGCAAGCGATGCTCACGAGTCTGCTCGCAAGCCCCGAGCGTGCGCCTCCTTCCTTCGTGGTCGAGACGATGGCGGCGTTTGAGGCGCAAGCGCGCCCAGCCGGCCTCGCGGAGATGAGCTCGGAGGCTCCTGTGCGCTGTGGGGAGGCTCCTGTGGACTGGCCGCCGCAGGTGTCACGAGAAGTGGCCGCAGCGTACGTGGAGCGCTTACTCGCAGACGGCGATGATGAGTCGATGCGCAACGCCAGCTCGCTCATTCGGCAGCTTCGGCTGGTAAGTGCGGTGGATGGCGAGACGCTCGTACGTCGCCTCGTCGATGCAAACATGTGGATCCTTGCTGAGCAAGTGGCAACTGCCGCGGCCGAGGAGGCGGCCATCATGGAGACTCTGGGTGCTGTCACGGACAAGCCAGCTTCGGCTTGCGCCGGTCCGGTGCAGCTTCATTCGTCGACCCGCCCTCGAGATGGTGCGCTGCACAGCTTCCTGTGGAGCAACCTCGAGCAGCGCGGCTTTCCATACGCGGATCTCCAAAAGGTGGCCAAGGCCGCGACCATAGCGACGGTGGAGGCCTCACTCGGACAAGTGGTTCACAGCGAGGTGGAGGCCGTACGCCACGCCGCCGTGGCACTCGGAGGGTACCTCCCAGCCGCGGCGCAGCCGACGGGTAGTACTCAGAGTGAGGCAGACGTCGACGACGACGCGCGGCGAGTGACGTTCTCAGGCGCAGACCGTGACAGCGGTGGCGGCAGAGGCTCAGACGGAGGCTCGGACGGAGGGCGGTTGCTGAATCTTCTCCTCTGCTTGGCTTATCAGCGCCAGAACGCGCGGCTTGTGCCTCGCCTCGAGTCACTCGTTCACAAGTTGGCCGGCTCGGCGCTCGTTGCGGACAAGACGAGGCCGGCCGGCGGCGTGCACAGTGATCGAGCGGCCATGCTAGCCCGCCTTGTGAGCCACGATCAAAGCGATCTCGCGCTCACCTTTGCAAGGGAGGATCGAGCCTTGCAGATCCACCTGCTGCAGCTCTTGTGTGCGGCGAGCTGCCACGTGGAGGTCGAGTTGCTCGCTCGCCACCTGGGCGTTCCGATCCCCTCAGCACCTGGCGAGACGGCGCGCAAAGGCGCGGCCGCATCACAGTCCACGGCCAGTCCAACGATGACGGCACACATAGTTGAGCGCTCCACTGGTGCCGCTCTGAGCACGGGCGGGTCCGTCGTGCCCATAGGCCAGCTGCGGCCGTACGAGCTGCCGCCGGGCACTACCGTCGAGTGCTTCGCCCGACCCGAGCAGAGCTCCGAGGCGAACGCCGCGCTCGCGGCGATGCACGGCGCCGCCCGGCGCGACGTGCGCCATCCGGTACTCGGCCTCGATGCTGAATGGGTGGCGGGCCGTTCGATCTCCCTGCTGCAGCTCGCCATCCGCGGCCGATGCATCCTGCTGCGGATGTGCTCGCTCGCGGGGTCGGAGTCGGGATCCGAGGGCGTTTGGCCGCCCGCGTTGGTCGAGCTGCTCGCCGATAGTGCCGTGCTCAAGACGGGCGTCGGCATCGGGCACGACCTAAAGCTGCTGTATGAGCAGTACAAGCTGCCAACAGCTGGGGTCGTCGAGCTGCAGCCTCTGGCCTCGCGAGAGGGATTCCTCGGGGCTGGGCTGCAACGGCTGAGCGCCGATGTGCTCGGCGTGCACCTTGATAAGCGCCCGCAACTTCGGTGCAGCGATTGGGAGGCAGAGACGCTCTCGCCCGAGCAGCTGAGCTACGCGGCCAAGGACGCGCATGTCGCAGTCGAGATCTTCGAACGGCTCTACGACATGCATGTGGACCTGTGCGCCAAAGTACCGCCGCGGGCGCTCGCGTGGTGTGAGGCGTTGATCGACTGCGAAGGCAAACGCGCAGGCCGTCGACAGTCGCACCAGCCGCCGCCGCCACTCCACGGGCAGCAGCTCCCAACGGGCAGCGCCACTGAGGAGGCGCCTTGGGGAGCGCATGTGGACACGTCAGGCATGGACATCGTCTCCTCTGCAGCTGTGCCCCTCACGTCTGCGGACTTGTTGCAGAAGGTTTGTGCGCTGGGGCTGGCGGCGCAAGCGCGGCTGCTACCAGATTCCGTCGAGGCGCAGCAGACGTGCCTCGCTATCAAGTCGCTCGCGCTGTTTGTAGGGACCGCACCGGTGGTCGCGGTGGTCGCCGCCCATGCTAAGCTGGATCGCATCAAGTTGGCACGCGAGATGAAACTCGTGCTCACGAGCCGCCGGGCCCTGAGTAAGCAAGTGCGCCTAGCGACCCCAGCGGAGTGCATCACCACATTTGGTTATCGACCGGGCACCGTGCCCCCTATTGGCCACCGGCTGGACTCGATCCCTCTCGTCCTCGACGTCGAGTGCGCACATAGCAGCAAGCCTCTTCTGGCGGGTGGAGGCGACTTTGGCACGCTGCTACAGATAGAGGCGGAGGCGCTCAGCACTCTCACCAATGCGTCGGTGGCAGAGATTGCCGAGGGCCCCGAGCTGAGTCGCATTGCGTCGGTTGCAGAGGCGGCCGGCGCCCCTGCTGCTGAATATTGGGCCTCGGCGAAGACTGGGACAACCTCGCACTCCGGGGCAGGCCCCCACTCCTGTGACGCGTTTGCACCGCCTCGCATGCAGTTGTTCCAAGGGGCCCAGAACACCGCGCGGCCAGAGGTAGAGTTGCCAACGTTGCCATCCCCGCCGCCCCGGCTGCTGCCGCCACTGTCTCACGTGCTCCAGGGGCTGCGCATCGCACCGGAGGAGACGTCAGAGGACGCGGCCCCCGCGCTGCTGGCTCCTGGCGAAGGGAGCTCAGTGCCCATCACGGCGCTGGCTCCTGGCGAAGGGAGCTCAGTGCCCTCACGCGCTTCGCGACTTTCGGGTGGGCCGCACGGGCGGCGCATCGCTCATGCAGCCGAGCCGAGCTTTCTTGTGGATGCGATGATGGGGCGGCTCCTGCGTTGGTTGCGCGTGCTTGGCGTCGACAGCCTGCTGCGTGAGGAGGGAGAGAGCCTGAGTGCGCTGTTCACCAGGGCGCACGAGGAGAGGCGTATCTTGCTCACACGCGACCGGAAGCTGGCCGAGCGGCGCGGCTGTGGACACGTCGCTGTCTTCGTTGTGAGCTCCGATGAATCTCGCGAGCAGCTGCGTGAGGTCGTGGCGCACTTTGGGCTGCGACTCTCGGCCGATGAGTTCATGATGCGTTGCAGCGTGTGCAACGGGCGCGGCTACATCAAACTTACGAAGGCGCAAGTCGCTACCCGCAACGACTGCCCACCCAAGGTATTCGAGGCCATCGACGAGTTCTACGCGTGCCGCTCGTGCGATAAGCTATATTGGGAAGGTCCGAAGAGCAACAACGCGTTCGAGCACTTTAGCAGCGTGTTCGACGGGTTTGCTCCGAATCAAAGCCCGTAGCGAAGTTGGAAGTATTAGGTGACACACAGTCTGGCCGACCCATCCGGCTAGTTTCCTTGGTCTTCACGTTCTTCGTGCTCGCGACCGGTACCGTGCGCCTTGACCCTTGCGGTGTTTCAGAGCATTCAGCTTTCACGGTAAATCGTTAGTATGACAGTTCGACAATAAAAACTGCAAAACGAAAACTCGGTCACTAGCCCATGTCGTGTCCCCTAGTGTCCCCGCAACCATACAACTTCTTGCACACATAAGCCCTGGCTGGGCTAGCCTTTTCTTGTGCCGCCACTTGTCCAAGGCATGTGCAGCTCTACATCGAAGCACGCCGCTCGATGAATGGTCGCTGGAGGGGGAACTGGCGCCTCGAGCGAGCATGTTGAGCATCGAGGAGCTCAAAGAGCGATCGGAACATCTCGTCACTCTTGTCGCTCGCCCACGTGCCCAGGGAGTGGTCAGCGCCGGGCACGCGAAGGATGTGCCAACGCCCCTGAGTCAGCTCCACGGGCGCATCCGCACACGCGTCCGCACCCGCAACGGACGAGAGGCTCGTCACTGCCGAGTGGCTAAAATTACGCGAGGCCTTCCGGAGGCAGCTGCTCTCGACGTTCCGTAGCACGCCACAGTAGCGGTACCCATCAACGTTCGCCTGCGGCGCCGCCGTGGGCGCCGCCGTGGGGCCACCCGCCTCAGTGCCAGCCATCTTCGGAGTCTCTTTGGCGCACTCGCTTGCCATGCAGATCACGGCGCCAGTAGAAGCGTCGGTGGTGGCGGCAGTGGCGGTGCTGGCGGCGGTGCCGGTGCCGGTGCCGGTGCCGGTGCCGGCTATCCCCGCGGCGGTGGCCGCCGCGGTGGCGGTGCCCACCACGACAGCTCCGTGACGTTGTCTGGCCTTCGCCGCTGCCTTCCTTGCCTTGGCCGCTGCTTTGCTGGCAGCTCGCAGGCCCGGCAAGCCATCTTGCATGAGCACTTGGTGCAGCGCGCGCAGCTCGAGAGCCTTTTCCTCCGGTGAATAGTCCGTCGAGGGCTCCTCCTCCGGAGAATCGTCCGGTGAAAGTTCCTCCTCCTCCTGCTTGCCAGTGCGCCCTCGCCTCACTCTTCGACACCTCGTGGGGTTTCCTCCTAATCTTGAGAGACCACCTCCTCGACTCGGCGACGACCAATTGCACTGCAGGTTGCCGGCAGATGCGCTCCGCACCGGCGAGCGCACCGGCGAGCGCACTGGCTCCACCGCGGAGTCGAGTCCGAGGTGTGAAGGCAAATCGACGAGCCCATCATTGTCGTCCGAGATGAAAGTCACTCTCAGCTCTCCTTGGAGCAGTGCGGCTGTCCGATGGATGGCCGCGCTGTTGAGACGCAGGGCGGGCCGCACGAGCCACGGAAGCAGGTACGCATGCAGCAATGGGCGCAAGCGCTCGAGCAACGGGCGCGCCGGCGCGAGCGCTGAGCGCCATGCTTCATACCCTTCCACCTCATCCGCCTCCCGCCGTGGCCATCGAAACGGGATGCCGAGGATAGTCGCTGCGGCCGCGGCGGCTGCGGCCGTGGTAGCGATAGTGACAGCGGTGCCGATGGCCACGGCAGCGGCCAGCTTGGGTGAGCGCATTTGGTGCAGCGCCCGATGGCGCAGCAGCGCCGCAAGAGCCGCGAGCGTAAGGTGGCGCGCGCCGTGCCGTTGCAGGAACGTACTATCTGTCTGCGTGAGGAGCAGGAGGAGCAGCCGGCGCACAGCACCACGCAGCATCTTGCGCAGCCGCTCGCGAAAGCGCAGCAAGGCGAGCGCGAGCGCCGCTGCACCCGCCGCAACCGCGTACTGCAGATGCCGCGGCGGTGCGAGCGGCATCGGCTTCACGCCGCCGTTGCCGCGTTCAGTATCGCATGTGACTGAGATCAGGTACAATCCCACAAGGTGCGGCCGTGCGGCACGTAGGTCAAAGGCGCTCGCGGTGGGCGTGGCGTCGATGAGAACGTTGTCGCCATGCTGCCAGAGAGGGTGCCGCATGGAGACAATGGCGCCCCACGAGCAGTGCTCTGTCCATTGGCCCACTCGAAGGTCATACAGGCCCTTAAGCCAAGGCCACGCGAGCTGCGACTTGATCAGAGGCGCGCACGCCATGCACAGGTTGTGCACGACGCTGAAGGTGCGCGGCGACGAGAAAAGTGGCGTACCGAATGCAAACGGTAGCCGAGACGCCGCGTCGCAGCCGCCCAAGCAGCAAGAGCTCTCAGTGCCAGAGCGCGCGCGCGCGTGCTGAGGAATCGTGCTGCTCGGCACGTCAAGGCCCCACGTAAATGGGAGCGTGCAGCCGCGAAGGGGCGAGCAGATTGTGGACACGGAGGACACCCATGCAGCTGATGTGCCGAGCTCCCAGAAGTCCTGCGCCAGCAGCGTCACGAGCGTGAGCGCTGTATTCCCGCCGAGACTGTGGCCGATGAGGTGGATGGGATGGTCGGCGTCCCATTGCGGGATCAGTCCATGGCCCGTGTGATCGCATCCAAAGCGCAAATGCCCGCACCGTGCAGCATGTACCTCGCCGTAGTCGGTGCGCGCGCCAATGAGCTGCGCAAACGCCTCGCACGCGCGGTCATGGTTGGACGTGAGGGCTCCGACGCCAACGGCCACGATCGTGCCACGCGGCCGCATGCGCCGCAGCTCCTTGAGCGGGAAGTAGAAGGGCGCCGCGCCCCACAGCGGAGTGACCTCGCCCCAACCGAAGAGGCCGTGGATGAGGCAAATCGGAAGCAATTGATCGTCCGCAGGCGCCGCGTCGTCGGGCGCCCCCCACAATTGATCGTCCGCAGGCACCGCGTCGTCGGGTATCCCGCTCTTCGGTAGAGATTGGTCGTCCACCGCAGGCGCGGCCATCGTGTGATGGCACGCCGTCCATCTCTTTGTGATTGTGACCTCCGTTCGCCAGTTTTTTCAGTTCGTCTGTCACTTTTTTCGTCAACCCTTTGACAAACGGTTACGAGCTCCCCAGATCCCTCGCGATGTCTCTGACCTGCTCAGCGTACGTCGGAATTTTCTTCGACGACGAGAAGGGCACGGGTTCCTGGAATTCGGTGCCCGCGAACACATCATCCCGCACCTTCGACCACGAGCCCCTTGAAGCCGTCGCCGTCGCGAAGGTGTCCCGCACCTTTTCTCGAGGAAGACCGTCATCCTCGATGGCGGTGGCCTCGATGCGCAACTGCTGCTCGCGGCCGCCAAAGCACGCGACGACGGTCGCCTCGCCGAAGAGCCCTGCAACCTCGGCGACCGCCTCCTTCCGCTTGCCACTCACGGTGCGCACCTGCTTGAAGGTTGCCACGCCGCTCACGAAGTCCAGCGAGATGACCAGAGGCTCGCCGCTGCTGAGCCGCATCATTCCCCATTGCTTCTCGAGGCCTTTGATGAACATGCGGCCGTCGCCGTGCATGCAGATGACGTGCTGCGAGTCACGAGGCAGCACGTCCTCGCCTTCTTCGATGCCAGCCGCGTAAGTCTCCCAGTACCCGTGCTCGCACACGCCGATGTAGAAGCTCGAATTGTCCACGTTGTCGGTCGCAACTTTAATTTCAAAGAGGCCGCCGCGCAGCCACTGCGCTCCGATCACGCTGTTCCACTGCGAGGTGGCATGGGTCGCCGTGCGGTTATCGGCGCTGAGGGTAATATTGGGCCCTAAGTGTGCCGGATCCCACGTGAACTGACTGCTATGGCAGCCATAATAGTCGGCCGACGCCGACGATGATGCCTCGGCGGTTGATGCCTCGGTCGCAAGCCTGCGAGCCTCGGAAAGCATTCGCGGCCGCTCCAAACTTGGAACCAAACTCGGATGCGGCCCCGTCGGCGCGCGCCGCCGCCCGCACCCGCCGCCCGCGCTAAACCGCGCTCTAGTGAATTTCGCTCGCAAATATTATTGCGCCGCATGCAAAAACGAAACTCATCAAAAAAGGTGCGGCCGCTCCAAGTACCACATAAATGCGAAAACATGTTGCACGTGCGTGGGAGCTGGGGCGATCCACACACCTGGATGAAGAAAAGCTGCCGTCCACGCTGCACCGATGGGGCAATCATCACCTGGGCAAGGCGCGTTTGGCAGCTTTGCTCCAGAACGCCACTGTCATGTCGGCATGTATCATCTTCACAGGGGCGACGTGCGCCCGGAGCGCTCATTTCCACGTGTCTGGACTCGACTACCATGACAAGGTGGGCTCGATCCTTCAGGGGACAAAGAGCCCACTTGGGGCCGACATGGCTGCATATAATCTTCGGCTCGACCAAGCACGTGGCGACGGGCTCATCTTCGATTACGGCGCCAACATCGGCATCGCCGCAGTCGCGGCCTACCTAATCAATACCGTCGGCAGGGAGCGCGAGGGATGTGTGCGTGTTCTGGCCCTCGAACCAGTGCCCGAGTCATACCTCTTTCTCCGATGGAACCTCCTCGCCAACGGCGTTCCACTGATCAGCAATCGCTCAAGGTGTGGCGTGCTTCCGCTCAACATGGCCGCCTCCCGCACACGCGGCAACGTGACCCTCGCCGTCGGCTACCGCTCGATGAACGCAGTAGTTGAAGGGGTGGGGTACCTGGCACCAGAACCGCACACGGCCGTGCGGCGCTACGAGGTCCGCTCGACAACCTTCGAAGAACGGCTGCACGAAATGCTGACCATGCAGAGCACCCCTCAGCATTACCCTCAGACCTCTCAACAGCCGAGCCTGCAGTACGTCGACCTACTCAAGCTCGATTGTGAGGGCTGCGAGGCCGAGGTCTACCACGAGCTGCTCAGTCGTCCCTCGCTGGCGGGGCGCATCCGCGCTGTGACGGGCGAGCTGCACGGGTGCCTGCATGTGCGCCATGGGACAGGAGGTACAAGGACTTCTACGTTTCTAAAGCAGCAGTGCCAGAGGATGGCGCGGTACTTTCGAGAGCATTGGAACAGGACGGGAGGCGATGCCCTGATGCTCGTCTAGACAGACCACATGGATCTCATCCGAGACCGAAAATCCGACCGATGGGCCGAACGTGTGGTGCTGCCCAGTGGTGGTGGACACTAGTCTAGAAAAGTTTTTCTTTTGTCTCACCGGACCGTACCTAACGAGGCGGGTAACCTTCGGGCGGCTAGAACCCCCCCTTGGCAGGGGGCGGATCGTTTGTGACCCCCCTAAGTGGAACCCCCACAAGTATAACGGCCAATACGGTCCGGGGTTCATCAGTGTGATGACACCCGGTGACCCCTTACCCCCCCCCTCCCGACACATCGAACCCCCCTTTTCCGTAGGGGAAGTTCGGGAGGTTGTGGAAAAACCATCCACCCTGGGGAGGATTTTCCGATGCGTTTCACGGCCCGCCCCCGGATGGGGGGGCGTCGCGCCGTGGGGTGATGGTGACGTGGTGGTCCTCATCGTGACCGACCCCTTATGGGGAGCCGGCCGCGCCCACCCCCTGAGGGGGGAGGGCGGTGACGAGATTGGGTTCTCTAGGACGGGCCGGCGGCTCCTGGGATGGGCGCGGTTGGGGGGAGGGTTAGGTAACGGTTAGTTAAGTTCCTGCGCGGGTATCGGTTGCAGGGTGTCAGTTACTTAATCGATGGAATCGGGGTGTCAATCAGGATTCCGCGATATTCATCAATTATCAGAGTCTGCAATCCTGCAACGATT
>Ga0210243_101083_pt1 | contig 21482 bp, 9 predicted proteins | sample ChrtobMeP5a_32mM_FD_155461 | JGI IMG/M metagenome (GOLD analysis project Ga0210243, IMG submission 155461) | Chrysochromulina tobin associated microbial communities from unialgal haptophyte culture, Seattle, Washington, United States - P5a_32mM | ecosystem: Host-associated > Algae > Haptophytes >...
ACTCTTGTGTTTGAATGAGTATGTTCCTAGACTCCTCCAGGACCCTCCCGGACACCAAGGAGGGTCTCGGAAATCCGGACATGTCAGGAATCTTGCTAGATTCCCCCACTTTACTGCTCAGTTGGCCTCGAGCCCGTTTCCCGTTTACTCAGTTTACTCAGTTTACTTCTCGTAGGGGCGATGAGCCCCGCCGATGTCGTTGTACACCGACTTGGACAAAGTCTCTAATCCGACAACACAAACTACGCGGTGTCAAGCACTTGTAGTTTGCATCACTTGTAGTATTGACAACATCACTGACAGTAGCCAAGCACTTACGCGGAGCACGAAGCGAAATCGGCCGTCGTCGCGCTCTTGAACTTCTGCATGGCCCATCGGCCGTTAGTTGTCGTCCTGGGGAGGCAGCCCGTGTGCCACATGGAAGCGTCCGCGCTCCCATTGGGATGTACGCTGAAGAAGACGAGCGCCGTTCCGAGCGTTGGCCGCACCGCCACGCCGTGTGCGGTGCCCGTCAATGCGCGTTCGCACTCTGCCCGTGCGTGCTGGACCACGCCACCCTCATCGCCGCAGTCGTCGGACTCGGCCTGGCAGCCCAACGCGCGCCGGCCGCGGCCGTACGCGCGTTCCATGGACGCGGCCCAGGGCGCACTCGACGCCGCATTGGCTCCCTGTCGGGGTAGCGACGGGAAGATCGTGTGCCCTCCCTCCTCGTCAGACTGGGAGGACAGGTACACGAGTATCGTCGCCTCGCGCCGCTCCTGCTTGTTCTTGTCGTGATGGAGATTGGAGAACCATGGCCCATCGCGGCCGACGGGCGTAACATTCGTGAACAGGAGGGTCTCCTCGCCCTCGTGCGCGGGCATGCCCGTCAGCCGCGCCATGCGCTCCTCAATGCGGGCGAGCAACACCGCGTGCTCGGCCGCCAGGCACTCCGCCGTTCCTAGCGACACGCGGCCCACATCACCCACGGGCGGCACCAGCTTGTACTCATCACGTCGCCTGAAGCACGCCGTCGCGTGCTTGCGCAGCGTGGAAGCCTCGTGTCGCGACACAAAATCTGGCACTAAGAAGATGCGGTGCTCTGACAGCTCTGAAAGCGGCAGTGGCTGTGGCGACGGCTGTGAAGACCGTGTGGGCGATGGCGGCACGCTCTTCAGAATGAAGGCATCCGACTGATACTGGTCGTTGCGCAACACTTTTCCACTCTTACGTTTGAAGGCGCACGTGGAGAGCGGCTTGTCAACCACGAAAGCGGCGCAGTCATCTGCAGCGGCACACATCAAAAAGCACGCATTCCAATCTGCAAAATAACTGTAGAGGTGCGAGCCGAGGACGCGGAGCGACGCGCCCGGTATGTCCGCGTTGGTCACGCGTATGAATTCAACATCGTCGATGGAGCTCATGCCAGGCCGTCGTCAGTGCAATGCGACATGCATGATTGCGTAAGAAACACACCCCAACTCTGTGAACGTTAAACACGACAGACCGACAACCGGTGCTACGGCACTGTTACTGCCCGCTCTGTGTGAAAATGCTGTGAGCCGTTGCGGTTTCTGGTAAGGCACCAACTCACAGTTGAAAAGGTCGTGCCTGAAATCACACAGGAAAAAGGCCAGTTATACGAACTACCGGCATGGGGACCGATAGATGTAGTGTGGCTGGGACGGGGGTGGGGGCCGGATCCTTGAAAATCCTCGCCGGTGTGTTAGTCCACCGAGCGACGCGACCACTGCGTGGCAGTGTTTCGTGTGGTAGTGGCTGGTCGGTACCACTTGCGTGTCGATGCGAATGACCCTTTCGCAAAAAGGTGATTCAACTGACCCTTTCTCAAAAAGGTGAAATACAGTACCTGGTACTGTATAAATCATTCACTTTACACACAGTGAGTGAGTGAGTGGCCTGAGTGAGTGAGTGAGTGAGTGAGTGAGTGAGTGAGTGAGTGAGTGAGTGCTCCCTCCATGCTCCCTGTAAGGGGCCCACGCCGCTGCATATCCGATACACGCGTCTCCCCCTCTAAAGCAGGGGTCAGGAGTTTCGCCGGGCAGTGGCGCTGTCGGGTATGAGAGTTTGAGAGACAGTATCTAGACACTCGAACATACCATCACGGCCACGAGCATGGAGGAGTGCTGCGTGTGCTGCTATGGGATTATCCTACGTCAATGATCCTACGTGCCTTAGTGGGTATCTCGACCTCGTGTACATGTACCCCGTATTCGCGTAGTGTTCCACGGTGTGTCTACGTGTCTCAATACGATATTAACCGCACCGCACTCACTCGACTTGATTGCTTTGAGCTATCGTGGCGAACTGCCCAGCTTAGCCGTTAGCGACTGGAAGCTTCATTTCGGTGAGACCGTCTTCAATGTCCACACCGCAGTGCTTGGCGATGGCCCACGCCGTTCAGAGCTCTTGCATGCTCAATTCGCTCGCTTCCACGGCGTGACGCTCGCGGCCTCCCGATAGCGATGCCCGCACAGGACCCTCAGGAGCACAGGACGCCCCGAGGATGCACTGCCACCGTCTGCGCTCGCACGCGCCGCCGCACGATCACGAGACGAGGCATGACCTTGGGGGAGGGTTTCAAATGGTAATTACCCTATGGTGTTTCAACATAGTGATCACGAGACGAGGCATGACCAGCCTGGTGCGGCGGGCGCGGGCGCGGCCTGCGAGCGCAGGTCCACCGCGTGGAGCATGGCCTGAACTTCATCCTTCCACTCGTATGCCGCGAGCTCCGGCAGGCACGCAAGCTCCCGCAGCTCCGCTTCCGTGCCCTTCCACTTGGCCAGCACCGCCTCTCGGCCTCCGCCCGAGCCACGCACGCCACTCGCCGTCTCGTGAGTAAAGCCGGGCAGGGTGTAGTGCTTCGGATGATCGCATGCTCCCTCCATGCCGTAGACGAGTGACGCAACACGGGAGAGAGTCCAGCGCGGATTGGGGCGCTCGGTGACGCACAGTTGGCAACCCTCGGGTAAGACACCGGGAGTGAGCACGCGGACCATGAAGCCGGCACGGCCGCTCCTGGCGCAGTATGCTCGCACGCCTGATCCGTCCCAGGTGGCGCCAAACTGTGTATCGACCTTGGAGCACGGCCGGCGTGGTGAGGTGATTTGCAACATGAGGGCGTCGGCACCATCGTCTGTGCGCGCACGCTTGCGCTTGCTGCTTTTGCTCTCACGCACGACCACGAGCTTGTCACCGATGCACAAGTCGTCCGCGGAGCAGCCCGAGATGAGCAGATTCTCGCCAAAGTTGCCGCCGGCCATCCTCTTTGGCAGAGGCTGCCGAAGAGTTTTGGATTCGAATTCGGTTCGGATGTCCTGCCAGTGCTCTTCCGACTGAACTAGCACGGCACGATCCAAGCGATCCTCTGCCCTCTTGCCAAAAGGATCGCTTGGAACATCCGCTCTCGCATGGAATGTGTGGCTATTCGCAAGGCCCATCGCGCTCAACTCGACGGGGCCACCGAGCTGCTCTCTGTCAAAATTCCCCATCGTCGTAGCCGCGCGACTGTGCAGGCCCTTGGTTTGCATGATCACGCGCGCTAGACTCCGCGCTACGTCCCTCCCTCCCTCCCTCCCTCCTTCCCCCTCCCCACGCACGCACCGGCGAAGATGCACCTCGCCGCTCTTGTCAATGATGTGGACGTCGCCCTCGGCATCGCCGTCCTCGCCAATGAGCTCTGCAGGCATCTGGCCTTGGTTGACGGCGGCGAGGAAGGCGGCGTTGGCGGGGTACATAGCACTCTCGGACATCCCGCGCCGCGCCTAATGTACCGTACACATGAACGACCGCAACGGCGCCGCAGGAAGCAGAAAGCACGCAAGACCCGGTGGTCAAGTCAAGTCAAGTTCCCTCCGTCATCTCGCCCACTCCATTCCACCCGACACTGCTGACTTTCGATAGGATACGGGTACGGTACATGTACCGTGTTTTTTAAAGACTTTTCAAGCGGGTTGCCCGCGGCGTCGGAGAGGCGCCCATTGTGGGAACAATGGTTACATGTACTGAACGCCTGTGTAAACGCCCGAAACGAGGGCAATTTTCGCTCAAAGTTGACTGACTTGACTTGACTTCGCTTCACGCGTGTGCTAAAAGTGCTCTTTTGAGGATGAGTAGGAGCCGCTGTCCTTCGAGCAATGCCTTCGAAGGATAGCGCGACTAAAAAGGCAGAGGCAGAGGCGGCCAAGAAGGCCAAAGAGGCTGAAGCTGCGGCCAAGAAGGCCAAGGCAGAAGAAGAAAAACAAGCTAAGAAGAGGCAAGCAGAGGAAGCCAAAGCTGCCAAGGCCGCCGCGAAGAAGGATAGTGCTGCTGCTGCAACGAAGCCGAAGCCCACAGCAAAGCCGCTCGAATCCGGATCCATAAAGCCAGCGGCAGCAGCCCCAGCGGCAGCAGCTTCTGCGGCAGCAGCTTCTGCGGCAGCAGCTCCCGCGGCAGCAGCTCCAGCGGCAGCAGCTCCCGTCGAGGACGGGGAGGACGAGGAGAGTGACGAGGAGGAGGAGGAGGTTCCAGGCCAGCGCTATTCCACCGGCAGTGGTGTATATGTGAAGCGGAGCAGCGGAGAGGAGAGTCTCGCCTTTGTGAAGGCGTACGATGCGGCGAAGCAAATCTACACGGTGGAGCTAGAAATGGTTGGCTCTGGCAAGACCAAGCAGAGCCGAGAGGACGGGATGCGAGCCGCAGGTGCGTCCTCATCCACAGCGGCGGCGGCGCCGGTGGCCACCGCCGCCGCCGCCGTTGAGCCGTTGCCAGAGGGATGGAGTGAAGCCAAAACGGCAGAGGGCAAGACGTACTTCTACCATAAGGCGACAAAGAAGACGCAGTGGACTCGGCCCAACGCAGCGACAGAGCATGCGGCAGCCGAGGCGAAGGCGGCCGAAGCGAAGGCGGCCGAGGCGAAGGCAGCGGCCGAGAGGGAAACGGCCGAGGCGAAGGCGGCGGCCGAGGCGAAGGCGGCGGCTGATAAGGCGGCGGCTGAGGCGAATGCGGCAGCCGAGAAGGAAGCGGCCGAGGCGGCGGCAGCAGCCGAGAAGGCAGCGGCGGCCGAGAAGGCGGCGGCCGAGGCGAAGTCAGCGTTCGAGTCGGCATTGGCGCCCGAGAAGGCAGCGGCTGCCGAGAAGGCGGCGGCGGCAGAGAAAGCGGCGGCCGAGGCGAAGGCGGCGGCCGAGAGGGAAGCGGCCGAGGCGGCGGCGGCGGCCGAGGCGAAGGTGGCGGCCGATAAGGCGGCGGCCGAGGCGAAGGCGGCAGCCGAGAAGGAAGCGGCCGAAGCGAAGGCGGCGGCCGAAGCAAAGGCGGTGGCCGAGAAGGAAGCGGCCGAGGCGGCGGCGGCGGCCGAAGCACTGGCGGCCTCGCCACCCACCACGCCGAGGTCTCGAAGGAAATCGAAGGGGCCTGCTTTCGAAGGCGCTGGCGAGTTGCTCGGAGTGGTCGTTTGGCGAATCGAGGACATGCACCCAACGCCGATCGACAAAGCGTTTTATGGCAAGTTCTACAGCGGGGACGCCTACATCGTCCTGCATACGAAGCAGGAGAAGCCCGGCCGATTCACGTTCGACCTCTTCTTTTGGTTGGGGCAGGAATGCAGCGTGGACGAGCAAGGCACTGCCGCTATCCTCGCTGCCCAGCTTGATGATAAGCTGGGCGGCCAACCCGTGCAATATCGCATCACGCAAGGCTCGGAGCCGCCTGAGTTCACCAAGGCCATGGGAGGTGCGCTGGAGTACATGGAGGGTGGCTGCAGCTCCGGGTTCAACCACGTGGTGCCCGAGGTGATACCGACGCGGCTCTTGCACGTCAAGGGTCTCAAGGAGGTCCGCGTTCAGCAGGTGAAGCGTGCTGCCTCGACGCTCAACTCTGGAGACGTCTTCATCCTTGATACGGGCAAGGTGGTCTTTCAATGGATAGGCAAAGAGGCGAGCCACAAGGAGCGCGCAAAGGCCACCGAGGTGTGCATCGGCATCAAGAACGAGCGATTGCATCGCGTCGAGGAGCTGGGGCAGGAGGTGGAGCTTGTGTACGTTCGCGAGGGAGACGGAGGAGCCGACGAGGATCGCTTCTGGAATGAGCTCGGGGGCGACCGAAGTGAGGTCGGCCAGGCGAAGCCCGACACAGACAAGGATGATGCCAAAGCCGCCGCCGGCACGAGCTTGTGGAATCTTCAAGAGCTCAGCAGCGGCGAGATGAAGTTCACGGAGATCAAGAAGCGGCCACTAGACCGCTCGATGCTCGATGAGAAGGATTCGTTCATCCTGGCATGTCCAACGGAGATCTTTGTGTGGATTGGATCCAGGGCATCGAAGGCCGAGCGCTCGAACGCGATGATGTACGCGCAGAAGTTTCTGAATGGCGAGGACGGCAAAAAGCGCCCGAAATGGACTCCGGTGCAGCGCGTCACGCAGGGCGCAGAACCGACAGCGTTCACGAGCAAGTTCAAGGTATGGGAGCAGTTCAAACCTGCGAGCATGGATGCTGTAGTGGCGATGCTTGCGCGCAAGGGACTTACATCGGGCAAGAATATTGCAAAGAAGATCGAGCAGCCCACGTCCACAGAAATAGTGGCAACTATGACGATCAGCAAGACCGAGATGAAGCAGCGAGCAGAGGCGAAGAAGAAGCCGCCGGAAAAGTTTCTGAAAGCCTCCGATGGGAAGCTTGAAGTTTGGCGTGTCAATTGCTTCAAAAAGCACCCGGTTCCCCCTGCGCTGCACGGTCAGTTTTTCGCCGGGGACAGCTACATCGTGATGTTCACCTACATCGACGATCGGAACAAGGAGAAGATTCGGCTTTACTTTTGGCTGGGCCGACTCTGCTCCGCCGATGAGAGGGGCTCAGCCGCTCTGCTGACGCGCGAGCTCGACGAAGAAAAGGGTGGCAGCGCCGTGCAGGTGCGCGTGGTGCAGAACAATGAGCCCGATGACTTTCTGGCCCTGTTCAGCGGTAAGCTCGTGGTGCACGATGGTGGTCTCTCTAAGGAGGGCAGCGACACGCAAGACCATGATGGCATCGGGCTCTTTCAGGTCAAAGCATTTGACGAAGACACGGTCCGGACGGTGCAAGTTGTCGAGTCTGCCACGTCACTCAACTCGGCCGACTGCTTTGTCCTTCAGACGCCCGGATGGTTACACGTCTGGCTGGGCTCCCTTGCTTCCGATGTTGAGAAGCGCACTGCTCAGGCAGTTGGCCATGCTATGGCGGCGCGGCTCAAATACGCTGCCGAGCACAATCCGACTATGCAAATGGCTGAAGTCTTGGCAGCACAAGCCGCTGAGAAGGCAGCTGTGGAGGCGGCCAAGGTGGATGAGGACGGTGACGGCGTGCCCGATGTGGCCAGGTCTCTCGTGCTCATGGTGGACGCGGACGGCGACGGTATCTCTGACGGCCTGCACGCAGACAAGCTGGGCCTCTTCATGCCACAACCGGACTCGATCAACGATCGGCCATATTACGCAAATGATGACAACCGAAACCTGCTGATGTGGTGGTCGGGTGGCAAATGGTGGCTCGGAAAGGCCGATGAGCTCGGACGCAATCGTGGGTGGCTCAAGGTCGAGTCGCGAGACGTCGTGCCGCCGCGGGAAGGCTGGGTCGTCTACTCGAAGAAGGAGAAGAACTGGGAGCCGATGGTGGGCATGGTTGCCATTCCTGCGGAGCGCATTGCCATGAGTGGCACCACGACAGACGAGAAGCTGAATGATAAGCTCGCCGGCGAGTGGGTTCGCTGTGCCGAGTTGCATGAGGGCCGGCCGGTGTACGTACGCGAAGGGCGCTCACAGCTGATGCTCTGGTGGAACTCGGGACGCTGGTGGCTGGGCAAACGTGCCGAAAAGGGTACCAACCGTGGCTGGCTCAAGGCCGTCACCGACGCAAGCTCGCCCTGTGCGAGTGGGATCAGCTGGACCTTCTACTCGGCCGACGAGAAGAAGTGGGTCAGCGGTGATGGTCTCGCGTTTCAGCTGATCCGAGACAAGGCAGAGGAGCCCGTGCTGCCAGAGCCACCAGTGCTGCCGCCTCCTGTTCCCCCGTCAGTCTCCGCCGAACCGCCCGCATCCTGGGACGTCGAGCCGTGCCACGAGGGGCTGGAACCGCCCTCGTTTTGGAGGGGCCTCGGAGGGAAGCAGCCGTACGAGACGACCAAGCCTGCAAAGGCCTCTGGAGAGTTTGAGCCGCGCTTCTTCGAATGTTCAAACTCGACGGGCGTCTTCAGGGTTGAGGAAGTCTTTGACGTGTGCCAAGAGGATCTTGAGCACGTAGACGTCTACCTGGTCGATTGCTGGTCCGAAGTCTTCCTTTGGGTGGGGCGGAACTGTCGTGAGGCCGAGCGTTCTCTTGGCATGGAGGTGGCCAGGGAGTACGTTTCCGCACAGGCGGCGCTCGACGGCCGACCCGCCGCCGTGCAGCCTTTGCTGATCATCGACGGTGAGGAGCCCAAAGCGTTTACGGTCCACTTTGTCGGTTGGTCCAGCAAGCACGCGGAGTCGTACGAGGACCCGTACGAGAAGCGCCGCAAGGTCTTGGAAAGGCAAGAAGATGAGAAATTGCAGGAGGCAAAACAAGCGCACGCCGAGAATATTGCCGAGACGATGGCCACGTCGCCGGATCGCTCCTCGTTGCTCAAGGAGATCATTAAGAAGACGCAAGAGCGTGCGCATCGCCATGGTGGTGCTCCTCCTGTGGCCGCCTTCGGTACCGGCGATATGTTCGTCCCGAGTACGCCACGAGCCTTGCTGGAGCCTGCTTCGCCACGAGCCACTGCTTTTAAGCACGTGGTCAAAGACCTCGGCACTCTCAAGCGAAGCAACAGCTTTGGCCTCCCCAGCATGCACAAGCTCGGGGAGCCTCTCGTGCCCAAGCTGTCGCTCGCGAGCGTGGCATCGGCTAGTTCGCTCGACTCGGCGCGCAGGCGCGCCAATGCAGCGATGGTGGCTGATAACTCCCTCTCGGGGGACGGTGCAGTCAAGTATCTCGATCCGCAAGAGCATCGCTTCACGATGGAGGAGATCAAGACTTTCATGAGCACAGAGGAGATCGGAGGGCGGGCGCAGATCAACCCGCTGTGCACGGAGCTCTACCTGCTGGACTCGGAGTTCATGAAAGTCTTTGGGATGGACAAGGATGCTTTCTGGAAGCAGCCTCAGTGGAAGCAGCGAGATGCGAAGAAGAAGTGCGGTCTCTTCTGACCGCGCGCAGGTTGAGGTTCAGACACCGGTTTCAGTTGTTGTCTTGCGTCAGTCAAAAGTCAGAGTTTGCAGTCAGAGTTTGAGTCAGAGCCAAAGTCAAAGTCCGGAGCGGCGATGACTGTAGACAACCAGAATGCATGCATCGCATGCACCCGGGACAGGAGGTGTGGGCCGAAGGCCTCACGAAACCAAACGCTCCTTGCATCCTCGCGGTCTAGGCCGCGAAGGCCTTCCACACGGCCGCCGCGAGCGCGTCGTACGCGGCCTCGCCGCCGGCCGGCACGCTGTCGAGCACAGCTTCGACGCGCGCGGGGAGCGCGTCGTCCTGCGCGACGCCGAGGGCGGACGCGGCGAGGGCGCGCGCGTCGGCGTGCTGCGCGGCCGTGAGCTCTCCCTCGTCGGCCTCGCGCAGGTCGATCCACAGCAGCTCGGCGCCCGCGCCGCACCCACGCACGACGAGGTTGGGCAGCCGCGCGTCGCCGTGCGCAAAGCCCGCGGCGTGCAGCGCGCGCAGCGCCGCAAAGGCCGCCGCGCAGCGCGAGGGCGTCTCGAGCACAGCGCGCGCGCACACGTCGCGCAGCAGGAAGCCGCCGCCGCGGTGCGTGCCCCTGTCGTCGACGTAAACAACGAGCGAGTCGGGCACGACGGGCACGACGGGCGCGCCTGCGTCCGCCGCGCGCTGCAGCGTCGAAAACTCGTACTCGAGCGCGGCGCGCGAGAGCTTCTCCGACACTTTAAGCGCGAGTGGCGCCGGGGCGCCGCCCTCGGCTGCGACGCAAAAAACGCGCGCCGAGCCGCCCGCGCCGAGGAAGGCGCTCGTGCGCTCCGCGCCCGCCGCCGTCACGTGCCGCGGCGCCACGCGGAGCTCGCGGCACAGGTGCCGCAGCAGCGGCACGAGCGGCGGCTCGGGCGCGGCGTCGAAAAAGGCGCGCAGCGCCGCACGCGAGCCACGCGCGCCCAGCTCGCCCTTTATGAGCGCGACGGGGAACTGCGTGTACGACTCATAGAGCCAAAAGAACCGCGCGTTGAAGAGCACGCCGCGCACGCGCCCGCGCACGCGCGAGTGGTAGTCGACGAGCTGCCCAAAGTCGGCGGCGGTGAGCTCGCCGTCGCCGTGCTTGGCCTCGTAAAACTCGCACACGCAGCCGTCGAGCTGCAGCGCACGGTGCGCGAGCCGGCCGACGGCGCCGCGCGCCGCATCCGCGTGGCCCGACCAAAAGGGCGCCCACGTCGCGAATAAGTCGGGCCGCTTGAGCTGCTTGGCGGGCAGCGCCTTATGCAGCGCGTCGAGCCACGCCACCCTCTCGCTGTTGACGAGCACGCGCGCGCAGGGGTCCGCCGCCGCGCCCGCGCCGTCGAGCCCGCGCGCACCGCGCATCAGCGGCGTGATGGCCGCCACGAATTCGCGCTCAGACGCGCACGCGCACAGGTGTGCGAGCTCTGCGGGCGTCGCGATCGGAGCGAGCTCGGCAGCGCCGGCCGCGTCCTCGGCGGGCTCGGCGGCCGCCGAAATGCGGCCGCTCGCCGTGAGCGCCACGAGCGCCTCGTCGCCAACGGTCGCGTACGACGGCGACTCCTCCAGGCGGCCTTCGCGGCGCAGCGCCGCCATCTCGGCGCGCAGCACCGCCATCTCGGCGCGCAGCGCCACGTCGCGCGCCGCGGCCTCCGCGCGCAGCGCCGCGTCGAGCGCCGCCGCGGCCTCCTCGCGCAGCGCCACGTCGCGCGCCGCGGCCTCCGCGCGCAGCGCCGCGTCGAGCGCCGCCGCGGCCTCCTCGCGCAGCGCCACGTCGCGCGCCGCGGCCTCCGCGCGCATCAACTGCGTCTGCTCAACCAGCTGGGCGAGCAGCGCGTCCATGGCCGAGGACGCGTTGGAGGAGCACGCACGCGCGCCAACCACCCATGATTCCACCCGGTATGGCCTCTCGCGGTCCTCCCCCCGCACCTTCCTTGCACACCATCGCGCGGCTATCTCGGCAGCCGTCGTCCTCGCGGACACTACCGTACTCCTCGCCGCTCCCGCCATGAGCTTCAAGCTCACCATGGGCATGTCGCCCTTCTAGGATTCCTAAACCGCTCAGTTAACCGCTCCCGCGCGCGCGGCTGTGAATGTGTGTGTGAATTTAAAACAGGACCACACCGTACAGCGGTGCGGGCGCGTCCCCCGGGGGGGGCGCTTACATGACTACTGGCAACAGGCCAGCAAGCGGGGCGCCGCTAAGGAGGTGAGATTTCCTGGATTTCGCCCAGAACCCCAGATGGCGACGGGGAGCGCCGCGCCGATCACTGCGGCGAGCAAGATTAGGCGCAAGTGGTGCGTGAAGAAGGAGGTGGTGGCCGTGCGCGACGTGCCGTAGACCGTGCGGTCGGTGCACCCTTCGGCGCGCGTCTCGGCGTGCCACGCGTCGGACTGGGCCTTGGGACTGGGGGCATACTCCTCGTTGCGGGGAGATTAGCGAACGTTGGTGGCTCCCATGTCTAGCTCTCAGTCGAGAGCGGAGTGGTCCCGCCCACCCACCGCGATGTAAGCCTGGTCTAGCTTTAGCAGGGACCGGGTTGTCGCGCTCACCAGGCTGCTTGTGTAGCTCTGATGAACAGCAATTTAAGTCAAACCATACACGAGACCAAGTTTACATTGCGATAGCGGCCCCCGTGCTTGGGGGTCCGGAGAGCGCGCGCGTTGTGTGTTTCACAGCAGCAGCTCCAAGTTTACTTGTGCGCATCACCCGCATGTTCAGCAAGACGAGGCGGGTCGGACCGGGAGAGGCGAGAGGCCAGCGTGAAGGCCACAATAACGTCACTGCAGCAGCCGCTGCTTTGCGACTCCCCCCGACGTGCGCCGACGTCGCGGCGCACCAAGGATCCCATGTCTGCCGCACGTACGAGATGCTGCAGTTTGTGCTGCGGCCTCTCGTGCCTCTCATCCGGTTGCTTGCTCGCCTTCATGTACCTGCACGTGGGCAACGCCGATGGCGGGAAGATTCAGCGGCCGTGGACCATCGTCTACGCGCCGCTCATGATTTCCGCGCTCGCGGTGCTGCTCACTGTCCTCGCACTGCCTTGCCTGCTGCTGAGGGCGCATCAACCATCGCTGCGTAGCCGTGGCAGCATCGGCCTCAGCGCGCTCGCGACGCTCACGATGTGCGCGCACCTCGCGCTCGTCGGGCCTCCCGCATCGCCGCTCCTCGCGTATGTACCCTTGCGCCTGCAGGACTGGACGGCCGCGCTCGCACCGCTCGCGCTGCTCCTGCTGTTTCGTGCAGCGACAGCGCCTCTGTTCTCATGCGCCAGCGGTGCGGACGGCGAGGCGGACGCGGTCGCGCTGCGCATGCATGCGGCACGCGCGGCGCCGTCACAGCTCAGCATGTGGCTCGAGCTCCTCCTTGGAGGCGGCTCGTTCGCGCTCCTCTACGGGCGGCTCCAGCTTGGGTTCGTCTGGAGCTGGTGGGAGATCGCCGCGCCCCTGCTCTCCTTTCAGCTGGTGCAGCTGGTGCTCGGCTGCATGACGCTCGGCTCGCTCACCAAGGGCACGCGCGCACTGCCGCCCCACGCCAAGGACCGCGTCGAGTGGGTCAAGGCACGGGAGGCCGTCGCAGTCGAGTTTGGGCTCTGTAGCTGCTGCTGCTCGCTGCTCGCCCTTCCTGCGCTGTGCACCCTCGCTGCGCAACTCCATGCAGTCGAGGACGTGGCGCCCGGCGGCGCGGGGGACAGCACGCCATCAGCCGCCACCTGGGCGGCCGCGTACTCGCCGTACGTCTTCTTCTTATCCCTGCCGCTCTGCTGCTGCTTGTGCTGCGCGCTGCTGCTTCCGGCGGAGACACGCCCCAAGGGGAATGTGCGCGTGTTGCCAGTCTCGTCGTCCGATCACGACGACGAGGCCCTTGGCGTGGGCGAGCGCACGCTGGCCATGCGTGCTGACGGATCTACACTGCCCGACGGCTCGCGCCGCCGCACGAGCCCACCTGTGGCGAGCGACTCGTCCTCGGAGGGCGGAGCCGTGCCGCTGCTCAGCGACGGCTCCAAGTGTAACGGCGGCTCCGCTAAATGTGGCTGCGGCTCGAACGAGGTACACGCGTCGCAGGTGTCGCCGCATCTGTTATGAGGATGCGGAGCGCCGAGTGGATAGGATGCCGTGTGCTGACGGCCGGGCTCAGCGACTCTGGCTCAGCACATGCGCCTCCGGTCTACACGAGCGGAGGACGCGATTTCCGTCGGGTAAGTCAAATCTTGTCAATCAAAAAGTCAATGGAGCAGCTTGTGTCACACATTATAATGAGTGCATACTATGTCTAGCTCATCCTATTTCTCTATCTCTATATCTACGCTCCAGTAAACGCTTCTCGGTCGAAAGCTCTCTCCGTTGCTGCCCTTAGATCTTATCCTTGGCGGGACGCCGCTTCTTTCCACCGCCCTCCTTGCCGCCATCATCCAGCATGGCGCGCTTCTCGGGCGGCGGCTCCATCTCGCGCGAGAAGGTGTTGCTGTCGACCAGTTCGTTGATCTTCCCTCGTACGATGTCCTCTGCAAACGGCTTGACGAGCAGGTGCGTCTCGTCGAGCTCGGCGAGCACAAAGGAGGACTGGCCAGCTTCCCGCTGCCGCTTCTCGTCGAGATGCAGGATATACTGAACCATCGCCGAGTCGCTCGTTATCAGCACGCCTTCCTCCAGCGCGGTCGGCATTGAGAAGCCCCGAGAGCGCGTTCATTCACAACACCTCGCGTTCATACCGAACCGGAACGTGTCCCGTGTGTATCCGGCTCCCCCCGGTGTCTTTTTACCGGAATACCTAGGTCCGAGGTCAGGAGAGCCCAGAGTACGTGGAGAGCCCGTGAGCCGTACGTGTGCCGTGTGGGTACATGTAGTGGGACGGAATCGGAGCTCGTACGCGGTCAAGTCCTAGACTTGACTTGACTTGTACGCGGCTGCTGGCCCTTTGCGCCTTTGGGCTGGCCGGCTGCTCTCGCGAGGTCCGGGGCCGCGTCGTGGATCTTCACACGATTCCTACGCGCTTGTCCTACGGCGGCCCGTCGCGACGATTGATGCGCTATATACGCCTGACTGACATGAGTTGAGAAAGAACAAAGAATCAAAGATGTGTTTCCGACCCACGAAAATTGGGCGCACATCCACTAAATCCACCGCGCGCACCGCGCCTTGCCACCGCGACATGTGTCGTTTTCCCCCGCGATGTGAGCCTGGTCTAGCTTTACGGCGGCGCGAGATTTTGACCTTGGGGGAGGGTTTCAACACTCAGGTAATTACCCTATGGTGTTTCTACATAGTGGGGCGCGAGATTTTGACCTTGGGGGAGGGTTTCAACACTCAGGTAATTACCCTATGGTGTTTCTACATAGTGGGGCGCGAGATTTTGACCTTGGGGGAGGGTTTCAACACTCAGGTAATTACCCTATGGTGTTTCTACATAGTGGGGAGCGAGATTTTGACCTTGGGGGAGGGTTTCAACACTCAGGTAATTACCCTATGGTGTTTCTACATAGTGTTACGCAGGTGAGGGACAGGCCTGTCGCGCGCGTCACCAGGGGCTCTGCTTGTGTAGTTTGATGAACCGCAATCATCACACGTCATCAACCTTCGCGACCAAGTTTCTCGACGTCTGTGTGTGAAGCAAAAACAGGACCACTTAGTTCCTGCCGCTTGACCCCAACGGTTAAGCGGCCGTGAACCACCGCGTGAAGAGACAGACAGCGGAGCCATCAGGAGCCCGGCCAGGGGGGAAGGGGAGATGCGGGGAGATGTCCCCCCGCCGTTTGGGATATTGGGCATACCATGGGGATACATATCGGGAGTTATGCTGCTCGGGGATCGAGGCCCAAGGGGGAATCTCGAACCTATTCGATGCGCATCTCGATTGGTCCTAACGGGAGATAGACGAGCCAGATTGTGTGCTACTCGGCACCATAGCATCTCGTCGGCAGATTGTGTGCTACTCGGCACCTCTGCATCTCTGGGGGAGATTGTCGACGCGCAATGGTGCGCATGATGTCGGTCTCTCATTCGAGAGTGAAGTGTTGCAGGGGCCCAATGGTTCGCACCCTCGTCCTTCTTTTCGCCATGGGCCAGCCAAGTCCGTCCATGGCGCTCCCCGTGGTCGCGAGAAGGGCTTCGCGCGCGGTTACCGGGCTCCAGCCGCATGCCAATTTTTTTAGGGCGACTTTTATGACCCGTTCTCGATCGATGGGCGCATTCGCTGTCGACACGGGCCGTGCCCTGATGGTCTACCCGCCTCCGAAGACGTGCGACGGGTATGCCCCACCTGAACTACTTCCCCGTACTCTTGCGGAAGTCCGCCTGGCCGTGCTGCCCTGCCTCTTCACTGCAGGGAAAGGGGGCCCGGGATGCCACCCTTTGGTCTCGCCACTCGCCGAGTACTGGTACATCCAGTGTGCCGGGGGTAACCGAGTTCTAACCCTCGCGACCGAGTACCTCCTCCCGGACTCCAAGTGCTTCAACCTGATGGTGTCTTCGTACGCATGCTTTGCGTTTCCTGCTGGAGCACTCCCGAGACCTGCCGAAAGGGGCTTTCCTCGCCTCCCGGACTCCATGGGAGCGACCCCTTCGACTACAGCACCTTGGCGCTCCGTGGCGGTGGCTCTCCTCCTCTCGGCGCCGTTGCCGATGAGGATTCGCGTGTTCGCCTTCCTCTTCCACCTCGAGCCCGTCGACGCCACCATCGTGTGCCCGCATTGCAAAGATACTATCATGCCAGCGCATGCTGCTACGGCGTGCCCACTTGTGACCGAGCTGACCAAGAATGCGGACATCTTCACCAAGAAGACGTTGGGCGCCTCGCCGACCGTAGCCTATTCGATGACGCACGAACTGGCGATGCAGTTCACGCGCCCAGTCGTAGACGCCATCGTCGGTCTCGCGTGTGCGCCCGTCCAGGGTGTGCAGATCGACTTCAACGATGCGGCTTATTCTTCAGCGAATGCTATCGTCAAGGCAGCGGTGTATGGGCACTGCTCGTTCTCGGAGGCGGCGGCGATCTTGGCTGAGCGGCTCGATGGAGCCGCTGACGAGCTCGCCGTCGGCAAGATTCGCGGCGCGATGGAGACCCTCAAGTCTGCTGGCGACACAGCTGTGAACTCGGCAACCGGCACCCTCCTGTTCATTTGGTCCAAGGTGTCCAACGTCCCTGCCAAGCGCTTGGACTTCACGTACAAGCTCGAGGCGGCGGGTAAGCCGAAGGCGTCTGTACACTCGGTGACCCTCGTGCGCCCGGAGACGGAGGCCGAGTTTTATGAGATGTCCCACCTCTTTATCATGACCATCGTCGCGCTGGGATTGGCCACTGCCACCATCGTCATCAAGTTCATGGACGATGTAGTCTTCGCCACCATCCGCATGAAGGAGCACTTCCGCGTCGCGCACGAGCTTCTGCTCTGCTACATGCGCGAGATCGATTTCGACCCAACGCGCAATCTGCACATGGGGAATGTTTTTCGCCGAGGCGGGCAGGACACCTTGCTCTCGGAGGCGCGCCGCAATGCTGCCGTGTTTTTTCGTACGAGCGGGGGGACCCCGCAGCTCGATGGAGCCAAGATCCCGGGCGACCGGATCACCAAGAACCCGAAGCCCGACCTCAAGCCCAACGGCAAGGCCGACGACTCCAGCAAGAAGCCGTGCGCAGATTTTAACGCTGGGCGTCCGTGCAAAAAACTCAAGCCGGATGGCTCGTGCGTCTTCGCGCACCGGTGCAACCAGTTCGTGGCCGATAAAGGGCCTGGCGGCTATTGCTTTGGCGTGCATGCTCGTTGCACCGGCTGCGACTATGACGCCGGCAAGAAGCTACGAGCACCGGCCGCTTAATTCGGACGCCGTGGCGTTCGGCCCCGAGGCAGTGCAGTTCTATGGGAGCGCGAGCTCGTATGTGAACGGCCTGCCAACGGGTTGGAGTGAGTCCAGCGATACTGCGGGCACCTTCGTCGACATGTTCAAGTGGGCTCGAGTCGTCTATCGAGAGGGCGCTTGCGCCTTGCCCGGTGTGAACATCAAGTACTCGACCTTCATCCCGGCGATGTGGAAGGCTGTCCGTCTCGGCTTTGTTCAAGCCCAACATGCGGAGTTCGTGCACCTGGGCCTCAGATGGGGCTTCGAGGTGGGGCTCCACCCCGATCGCCTTCGGGGTCACCGCTTCTACAAGAATTACGAGAGCAGCACCTCCGAGGCGGCTCGTGCACGCGTCACAGAGGCAACGGAGGCCCGCGTTGCGGTGGGCAAGACGATGCACCTGGGCGCGGTCGTGTCAGACACGCTGACGACCCTGAAGCGGGTGTTCCCGGCGGCCTACATCTTCCCGATGGGAGCGACGGCGAAACCACTGGAGCCGACCAAGCTGCGGCCCACCGACGACCACACTCGGACAGGCCTGAACGCAGCATGCGACATGACCGGTCCGCCTTCCCTCTCCTACTCGCTCGATGCGTATGCGGAGATGGGGCGGCGGTTTCTGCCAGGTTTCGCCGCCCACGTCACTGACGTTGAGGCGGCGTTCCCCATGCTCCCGTTCGCGCCATGGGTATGGCCCTTCATGTTCCATCGATTCTACCCCGGCGAGGGCGACCCTCGTTCTTTGCACCTCTACTGCCACGTCACGGGCGATTTCGGCACCCGCGGCATGCCTGGCGCCTTCAAGATCTTCCTCGTTGACGTGGTCATGAATATGGCGCGCGCGGCGCAGACCTTGACCCTCCCTATGACGATCTATGTCGACGATCTGTGCGGCACTGGGCCGCTGGCCCGTGCTGTCACGCGCCGCGTCGTCAAGTTCCAGGGGTGGGCCGAGGACGTCGTCGGCGTCACCTTCAAGGTCATCAAGGACAAGGCGGCCTCCCAGGTCCAGCTCTTCGTGGGCCTCTGGTGGAACTCGTTCGAGGGCACGCGCACGCTCGAGGAGCGCAAGCTCGTCCAGTACATGGACATGCTGCTCGCCTTCTCGTTGCGCAAGACGCTATCCTTGCGCGAGCGGCAGACGGTTGCGGGGCGCATGCAGCGTGCCGTGCTCACCATGCCGCCGGGCGCCAGCTGCCTCCTCGCCAACATCTTCTTGCTCATGGTTGGCCTATCTGTCGCCTGGCAGAAGAGGCGCACGACGCGGCGAGAACGGCAGGATTACAAGTTCTTCTACGACGTCCTACGGGCCAACTATGGTCGCGGCTACTACACCACCGACCGCTTCCATGAAGGGCCTACGGTCTTCTCGGACGCGTCGCGCTCGAAGAAGTATTCGGGCGGCGGGTGGTGCTCGAGCTGGGGTCCGTTCGACTACTGGACCTACGGCACCGCGGCGGCCAAGAAGCCGATTGACTTCCTCGAGGGCGACACGATGATCTGCTCTGTCGAGACGCAGGGTCCTACGTGGGCTCAGAAGCTCGTGCAGTACAAGATGGACAATCAGTCCTTCCAGCGGTCGGCGGTCAAAGGGTGGTCGCGCGCTGAGCGCCTCAACCTTTTGCTCAAGCGGCTCTTCATCCTGCAGATCGTCGGCAACTTCCTCCTCTGCTTCTCGTGGGTCTCCTCCGAGGATAACGAGATGGCTGACCACTTATCGCGGGAGGGAGGGCTTCCTCGCTTTTTCGAAGCCGTCGCTCGTCGTGCATTCGTCGTTGAACCTGCTCAACTGCAGGCGCTCCCGGGTGCGGGCCGTGTTCGCAACCTCGATACGTCGGTGCCGTTCAATGCGGCGGACGTGGCGAGGCTCTCGTCTCAGGCCCGAGCACCGCCCGACATGCTGTGGCTCTCGCGCGTCCTCCCCGCCATCGTCTGCTTGCAGGCTGCGACTCGAGGCTGGTTGGCGCGCCGGGCTCAGGAACGCGCGCGGGTCTTAGCGCGGGTCACGCCGGGATCTTCTCCGGAGGTTTTCGGATCCTTCTTCGGCCGATGGGCACCCGCAAAAAGGTGCGCTTATGGCCGCCTCGAGTGGGCCTACTTCTTCCCGGTGGACGAAGGGGAGCGCCTCTTCGCGAGGGTGCTGGCGCTCAGCCTCGGCCTCCCCTACTTCCTGGCGTGCGCCGTGACGGGCATGCTGCTCGCATTGGGCACGGCGGATCGCTTACTGCTCCACGATGATGTGCAGCTTCAGTTCTCGACCTCTGAGTGCGTCGCGCTCAAGCAAGTGCACTCCGCCCGCGCGATCCAGATCTGGTGGCGATGGCTCTGGGCCCGCTGGTCAAGAGACGAGCCCCCGCTTCCGGAAGGAGCGGTGGGCTGGTGCGCCTGCACCTTCTGTTCGTTACCAATCTATCCGGGCGACGGCGCTTTCTGCGATATATGCTGGCCCGTCGAATGCGGCTGCGGCTGTATGTGCCAGTGCCTGTGCGAACCCGTCGACCAGACCAAGCCGCGGCAGCGCCTCGGCGACGCCCTCGAGCAACTGCAGGTCGAGGTGGCGCTGGCGGCTACGGCCCCGCGCACTCGCACCAAGCGCGGCCACCATGGGTCCCGGGCGAACCGGCGCGCGCTCATGCTCGTGACGATGATGGGCGTCGCTGGCGCGGCGCCTCGCGACGGCTACTCGGCGCAAGTCTCGACGGTGCAGTACCCTCGCGCCTCTCTCTACGAGGGCTTGCCGGTCGACTTTTTCGATACGGTAGATGAGCTCATGCACAATAGGCTCACGCCGAGCTCGATGCTTAAGGTCGACATCGCCTTCGAGCGCTACTGGAAGCCGGTAGCGGCGGCGAACGGCTGGGATGAGATCATTGCGACCGACGACCCGGAGCGGGGCGGCAAGCTGGCCACCTTCGTGCTCCACATGCTCGAGAACACGGCGCTCGTTGCCGACTCCATCGGTACGTATGTCTGGGCATTGCGTTGGAAAATGAAGCTCGCTCACCAGGCCGACCCGGTGCTGGGCGTCATGCACTGGCAGGACTTCATGCGCAGCGTGCGCGTGAAGTCACATGTCCCCCACGAGCCGCGGCGCGCCGTCCCACTGCGCCTCATTCTCTCGATCATCGCCTCCATCAACGTGTCGGTCCATTGGGAGGTGCAATTCGCGTTCCTCCTCGTCGTCATGCTGTTCACGTTCTCGCGCTCAGAGTGCCCGTGCCCCAAGGCCTTTACGGGTCCTAACGGCTGGGACCCAAACAAGCACTGGATGGTGCGCGACATCGTGATCCGATGCGTCAGCGGCGTCTACGTCCTCGCCGTCAGGTTCAAGTCCATCAAGCAGGACCGGCGGATCGAGCGGCCTGAAGCTCGTGGTGATCATCGACTCGACGTGCCACAGGGAGAAGCGGCGCGAGGCGGATCTGACTGGTCCTTTGTCGGCGACCTGCCTGGTCACGCTCTGAGCCCGTTCAAGTGGTACCGGCTCTTGATGAGTTTCTACCCAGGGCCGAGGGCGGAGACGTCACCGTTCTTCCTATCGGTGGATCATACGCGGCCTCTAACGTACGCGGGCGCCATGTCGGACTTCAAGAAGCTGCTGCACCGCGTCTCGCCTGACGACACCGACTATGGCCTCCATGGCCTCCGTGTCGAAGGTTGGAACCTAGGGGCGGCGGTCGACCCTGACCTGGCTGAAGCCCACGGAGGGTGGAAGCCGGGCAATGCCTCGCGCTACTCTAGGTTCCAACTCTCTTCGGTCTTTAACCTCTCGAGGGGCATGGTGGCCTATCCCGACGGGGGGGGAGATGGTGTGACAGCGGAGACGGCCATCGACGCGGATGCGCGGGACCCCCCGCGCGACCTGGCGGTGGACGCGATTTTCAATGTCGACGAGCTCGGGAACATGCGCTGGGATGAGCCTGGGGCGGAAGATGCGGACGACGACGGCGTCGCCGCCTGGTCGCCGGGAATGAATGTGGCCAGGCCGAACGGGCGTCATGCCCAGGGGCCGGCCGCGGGCGCCGGGGGGAGCAACGATCCGCTCCCCGTCCAGGCGCAGCCTGGGGGACCGCTGGCTGTTGTGCCGCAGGTCGCCGAGGGACCCCACGCGTACGTGGGGGCGGCGCTCCGCTTCATGGCGAACTCGCCACCGTCGCGGGCAATCACTCGGCTGCAAGCGACGCTGCGTCAACAGCCGTAGGCGCCCATCTCTACTTGGTTCTTCGGGGTCTGGGCTGATCATGCTGATCTCGGGTTTCGCGCCGTCACCAGGCTGCTTGTGTAGCTGTGATGAATCGCAATTCTACGTTTCAACGCGCGACCAGGTTTACTGCCGCTTGACCCCAACGGTTAAGCGGCCGTGAACCACCGCGTGAAGAGACAGACAGCGGAGCCATCAGGAGCCCGGCCAGGGGGGAAGGGGAGATGCGGGGAGATGTCCCCCCGCCGTTTGGGAT
>Ga0210243_101089_pt1 | contig 21334 bp, 11 predicted proteins | sample ChrtobMeP5a_32mM_FD_155461 | JGI IMG/M metagenome (GOLD analysis project Ga0210243, IMG submission 155461) | Chrysochromulina tobin associated microbial communities from unialgal haptophyte culture, Seattle, Washington, United States - P5a_32mM | ecosystem: Host-associated > Algae > Haptophytes >...
GGCGAGGGCGGCGGCGGCGAGGGCGGTGGCGGTGGAGGCGGTGGTTGGGCGGGAGGAGGTGGTGAGGGCGAAGGCGGCGGCGGCGAGGGCGGTGGCGGCACTGTCGGCGGCAGAGGTGAATGTGGCGATGGATCGGGTGATGGCGATGCGGATGTGCCGGGTGACGGTGATGGGGATGGATCAGTCCAAAACATGTCACCAGATGATGCGTCTCCTGAGGCGTCGCCCGAAGATGCGTCACCTGAAGATGCGTCGCCCGACGATGAATCGCCCGAAGATACTTCGGGCCACGAAGGTGGGCTCGGTTGACCAATCGCCTGTCCGTTGGCTGCCGTCAGGAGGCAAGCGGCTGCCAGCACGCGCCCCAGGCTTGCAGCCATTCTTTTTCAGCCTTCCCTGGGCGCTCGGCTTCGCGCGTTGAATGAAACTTCTTTCTTGAAGCGGAGAGTCGACTTGAGCAAGCTCTGATTGTTCACGTCATCGAACCGAGGGAATTGCGACGACGTGGGCCGTCCACGAGGGAGAATGGCCGCGACGTCGCAGATCCAGGAGATGACCGTGCACCCGCTGGAGGCAACTCCACTCGTGGGCCACGTGGCCATTCGGGTGCTGTCGGGGCGCATCCGCATCCTCGGCTATGACTTCGCACCCGCGAGCGACGACGAGGACGAGCATTGGTTCACGTTGCACTCTCCCGCCGGCGGCTTGACCGCGGTGCTGCAGACGCCGTCGGCAATCAGCTGCGGAGCTCGCGTGCTCCTGCGCAGCCTCTCAGAGTCCATAGGGTTCGAGGCGGCTACCGCACATAACTCTGGTAAGCGAAAGCGGCAAGCAAAGGAGCTGGAGGATGGCGAGGGCGGCGAGGGCGGCGAGGGCGGCGAGGACGGCGAGGACGGCGAGGATGACCTCGACGATCCGATCGACGATCCGAGACCCTCCGCTCCGGGACGTGGGCGCGCCGCCTCCGCAGCTGGCAACAACGGCTCCGTCGAGGAGGCGCGCCTGGGCATTCGTCTGCTCAAGGGGGTGCCGTGCGCCGGCGCCGAGGGACGACTGGGTGGACTGGGTGCCCTCGTCCCCGTGGCGTGGGCCGCGGCGCTCCAGACGCTAGCAGGGTCCCTCAGCGTGCCGCCGCCCGGCACGGCGCCCGAGGACGAGCCGTTACGCTCGGAGTCGCGGCCGGTGCGGGCGCCGTATTGGGCGCCCGCGTCCGCCGCGGCGGGCGCCTCCGTCGGCGCGGCGGGCGCTCAACACGGCGCTCAGCACGGCGCTCAGCACGGCGCGGTCGTGCTGCTCTGTGGCGCCCGTAATGCGGGCAAGTCGTCCTTCGGCCGGCTTCTCGTCAATCGCCTGCTGAGCGAGGCGCGCGAGTGGGGCGCTCATCACGGCGCTCAACATGACGCTCAACACGACGCTCAACATGGCGCTCAACACGGCGCTCAGCCCGGCGGCGCGGGCTCCGGCTGTGTCGGCTGTGTCGGCTGGCTTGAATGCGATCCGGGCCAGTCCGAGATGGGGCCAGCTGGCCTGCTGAGCTGGCACGACGTGAGCGAGCCGCTGCTTGGGCCTCCACACACGCACGTGCGCCCGGCGCGCGCGGCTCGCTTCCTCGGCGCGTCGACCCCCGGAGACGCTCCGGTTGCATACGTGCGCTGCGTCCAGTCCCTGCTGGAGGAACGGCGGCGGGCGCTCAGCACGGCGCCCGACGTGCTCCGGCTGGCACCGTTGGTGATCAACACGTGCGGCTGGGTGACGGGGCTCGGCGAGCATCTGCTCGCCGATCTGGCGCTCGCGACGGCGCCTACGCACATCGTCATCCTCGACGGTCCTTCGTCCGCCAGCGCCGCCGCCGCGCCCGCCACGGCGCCCCAGCTCGAGCTGCCCGAGACGGTGCTCAGCACGGCGCGGATGGTGCTCCGGCTGCCGCCGCTACCGAGCCTCGCGGCGCTCAGCACGGCGCTCGCGGCCATCGCGCCGCCGGCCGGCTCGCCGCCGCCGATGCCGAGTGTGAATTCACAGTTCGGCTCGCCGCCGCCGATGCCGCCGCTGCCGCCCCTCTCGGCGCCGCACGCCGCAGAGAGCCGCTCGCTGCAGCTGCTCGCTTATTTGGGCGCCCTGCCACCGGCGGTGCGTGCACTCCCCAAGGACGTGCTCGCCTTACCCGCATGCACGTGCTCACCACGGCGCCCTCGCCTCCCCACAGGTGCATGCGCTCCCCAAGGACGTGCTCGCCTACCAGACGGGCACGTGGCAGGCGGCGATCCGCGCCCTGCTCGCGTCCCCTCCGTACACGGTGCCCTTGCATGCCCTCGAGCGTGTCGTCGCGCTTCCCTCGGCCTACCTCGGCGGCGGCGGCGGCGGCGGCGGCGGCGGCGGCGGCGGGAAGGGGGTGGGGGAAGGCGGCACTGACGCCAAGGGGAGCGCTCAAAACGACGCTCTGCCCATCGAGCAAACGCTCCGGGCGCTCAAAACGACGCTCCGGGCGCTCAACGTGAGCCTGGTGGGGCTGCTCGTGCCTCCCGCCCGCGTCGTCGTGGGCGCTTCTGGAGGCGCGGAGACGGCGGTGCCCCCCAGCGGCGGCGGCTGGGCCGAGCACGAAGAAGCGCCCGCGACGGCGCCCGACGGCAGCGGCGGCTGGTCTGATCACGAGTGCGTTGGCCTCGGGCTGGTGCGATCGGTCGACGTGCCCAATGGCCTCATCTTCCTGTCGACGCCCGCGCCGCCCGAGCAGCTCGCGCGCGTGCGTGTGCTCGTGCGCTGCGCGCCGCCCTCGAAGTGCTCATCAACCGAATGGCCTCTCATGACCTCACATATGATGCCTTGATTGCCTCCCTCATCAGGTGCGCGCCGCGCTCGAGGTGCCACTCGCGCTCTTCCAACCTACCGCGCTCACCGGCGCCTCGCCCTTTCTTGTCGCCGATGCTCTCAAGGCGGCGGGCACGGGCGGCGAGCGTATGAAGAGCCGGAACAACATAGGCCGCGCGAGCGCAGGGCTGGCCGGTTGAGCGTTGAGGGCATGCGCGCGCCCGCTGCAATGAGGAATGAGGCTCGAGGTGCACTGTATACGCACAGCTGTATCTGTAACTGTATGGGACTGTATCACGAATGACTTCAGAGTTGAGAAACATCGCCCCTTCGGCGAATCCGAATGCAAACGGACGGGAGAAGACCACGCGCTCTCGCGACCGGCGCGGGGGGCGCGGGGCGGGACGTCGATCGAGTGTCGGGACGCATGTGGAGGCAGCTAAGAGCTATCTGTCCTCCCCGCTCCCGGTTGGCGCAGATCCGCATCGCCGGTATGGGGCATGGCCAGGGCGAGCCCGTTGTGACTGACTGTGTGAGCGTTTTTCTGTCTGCTTCTAATGCTTCCCCAGTGCGTTTACGGTCTGCGTTCAAGAGCTTTTGTCAGAAACATGTTCGTGGGAAGCGGCACTTTTACACCAAATGTTCAGTCTGTAGAAAAGTTTGTCTTTTGTCTCACCCGAACGTACCTAACGAGGCGAATGCTCAGTTCAGTACCCCACCAGGTACTGTCGGGGTAAGTCGAAATAAGTTCAAACTTCGTCAAGTCGAACGAAACGCTCTTGTCATGGCAGCCAAGCGCCCCGCCTCAGTGCTCCTTATCGCGCTCACAGACGTCGCGCTCGCCTCCGCCACGTGCCCTGGCGGCTGGGCGCGCTTTGACGAGGGCGGAAAGTGCTACAAGGTGACCGCAGGACGGTTCAACGCCTTGGGGTGCGCGGCAGCGTGCGGTGAGAATGCGACGCTTGCATGCATCCGCTCGACCGCGGAGGCTGACTTTATTGCGAGCCTCACACGCAGCATGGGTGATGTGTGGATCGGGCTCTACCAGTCGGCCGGCGCCGTGGAGCCCGGCGGCGGGTGGGACACGTGCGCGTCGGGCGAGACGACCAACTTTACCAATTGGCAGAGCGGGTACCCAAGCAACTTCTACAGGACCATGATATTCAGAGATTTAGGCGAAATGAGCTATGCTAACCGGCAGTGCGCCGCCAAGCGCCGCGAGTATCTGCGGAATGGGTGGTTCGACTCTCCCTGCTATCTTCGCTATCGGTGTTTGTGCGAGCTCGGCGCGCCCGCCTCCGCCGAGTACCTCGCGTTCATGGAGGCGGACATTGCGAAAGGGCAGCAGCTCCTGCGCACGCTGTCAGCCGTCCTCTACGGCGGCCTCATTCCAGCGGCCTGGCTCGTTCCTCTCGCCTTCTTCTGCGCCCTCCTCGCCTGCCTCCGCCTCCGTCGCAAGAAGGAACCCGCACAGGACGCAGGTGTCTTGTCCGACTCGTGGAAAGGCTTCAAAAGCTTAGACTCATTCAAAGGTAAGCATGCAAAGTCCGCCACCTTCCCCGCCGAGAAGCGCACGCGCGAGAAGCTCACGGACGCGGTGGCCAAGGCCGATCGGCTCCGGCTGCGCGTGAGCGGCACGCTCGTATTGTTGGGCTGGATGCTGCTGGCTCTGGGAGCAATTCCGCCGATTTTCGCTAACGTCATCGACGTTGACCTCACGCCCATCGCGAGCCACATCGTATCTTACTACTTTGCCTTGCCGCCGGGAGCGGCCGTCATTCTGCTCGCGCTGCGCCCCACCTACGCCACCCCCATTCACATCTTGGGCGTCTTGGGCGTCTTCTTTAGCGCTGCCGCCCTGTATGGTGCTCTTGTGCCCTTGTGGAGCGTCGCGAGCACTGCGTCCACTGATGGGCTTTCCGTGTTTGCGTTGAACATCATCCGCAGCAGCGGCCTCGCCCTCATCGCCACGGTAGCCTGTGTGCTCTTCTGGGACACGGTCAGCGTGCGCTTCGTGTGTCGAAACGCAGCGCAAGTCAAATTGTTGGATGAAGCGATGGCAGCGGAGGAGAAAGCGGCGGAGGAGAAAGCGGCCTCGAGGCCATGCAAATCAGGCCTATTCAAAGCAATTCGAAGCACATCAAAAAGCAAAGCTACGGTAGCAATACAAAGCCGCGCCTTCAGAATACGAGTCTTGACAATGCCGCCGCTCAACCTGTGGTTCGCGTTCCGCCTCGCCTTCACCCGGGGTGGTGTGGTCTACTACCACAACTTGAGGACCACTCAGGCCTCTTTGGGGAAGCCGGATGAGCTCAAGCTTCGAGGCGGCCGGAATGCCGAAGAGGCAGCCGCAAAGCCGGACGAGCTCGAGGGCGGGCTCGAGGCTGCGCAAGAGCGAGCCGTCGTCGCGGCACAGAGTGCGTGGATGGAGTTCACCCTCGAGTATACAAAGGGGGCACGCAGCCAGCTGCTTCGCCTGTGGCTCACGCTCCGCGTCGTATGCATCGGGGTCGCGCTGCTTTATCTGGTTGTCTTCCTCTGCATGATGCTGTACGTCCCGTCGGTTGACCTCTATGGCCCGGACCCGGTGGAGGCTGGTGCGATTCAGAATGTGATTCACAGCGCTGTCGCCCTCGCCGTCGCACTCGTCTTCACGCCCGCCAACCGCGGCCGATTCGTGGCGTGGCTCGGCGCGCTCGGCAAGTCCGGCATGGCAGCGACCACACGGAGAAAGGCTACAGTGTTGCGCTTGCGCGTGGACGAGCTCAGACTGAAAGATACGAAGGGCAAGCTGAGTCAAGAGGAGCAGTCTGAGCTCTCGTCCTCCGAAGACAACCTGAAGGAACTCGAATCGAGCGTGCAAAGGCTGGAGGCCGAAGGCAAGGCCACGGCGCTTGCGGCGCTCATCGGCAAACTCTCCCCCGCCGAGGCGCTCAAGCTGGGAACCGAGCGCTTCCGTGCGCTGCCTCTCGCTGAACTAAAACGCGAAGAGATCGCTGGGCGAAAGGCGGGAGCAGTTGCCAATGACTGGAAATCATCGCCCGGCTGGCCCACCCAGGAGTTGTTAGATAAGACGTTCTTGGCGAGATTCGGCAAAGTCGACGCCTTCGTCTCGCACTCGTGGTCCGACGACGGCGACGCCAAGTTCGATCGCCTGCAAGAGTGGGCGGCGGAAGAGGGGGAGAGGAGATCTCAAACCCACGCAGGGGCGGCTGGGAAGGTGACGGACGAGGGCAATGGCGGCATCGTCGGCGTCACCATCTGGCTCGACAAGGCGTGCCTGGACCAGAGAGACATCCAAGCGAGCCTCGCGGGGCTACCCGTCTTCATCTCGGGCTGCAAGCAGCTCCTCGTGCTCGCGGGGCCCACGTACGCGTCTCGGCTGTGGTGCGTGATTGAGCTCTTTGTCTTCGTGCAATTGACACCGATAGTGCACGATAGAATGCGAGTGATGTCGCTGACCTCTAAGGACAAGGCTGAGGAGGTCTCTAAGGACTTCGAGCTAGGGCTTCTGAAGTTTGACGCGGGCAAGGCGGAGACCTTCGACCCGAACGACCAGGAGAGGCTGTTGGCGGTGATCGAGGCGGCGTTCGGCACCTTCAATCCGTTCAACAAGATCGTGCGTGACATATCCAAAGTCAATTATGAACGCGTTCTGGCTGAAAGGGCGAAGGTGAAGGGCAACGCACCTGAGCTGTCCACACAACAGTTACGATTGGCGGCTGATAGTGACGATTTCGATGACCGCAAGAAGGGTGTCAACGCGGCGCAGGCAACACATTCACGGCGTAAATTTAAGGAAATCTCGAAGAAGATAGAGTATAATGTCTGAGTCCACTGGGACGTGGGAATTAGTCACACGCGGGAATTTAGTTTCTTTAGTTTCACTTGCGCACGATGCAGGAGAGATGCACCCCCCAACCAACGTAACTCAGCTGCACCATACACCCAACGCAACGGCTGCATATAACCAACGGCTGCAGGGCAATACACGTCGAGCCCAAACTTTGTCTAAAGCCGTCAGCGTGTTTGAAGTTCGCCTGGCGCTGTGTCGCCCCTCAAGGCACGTTGCGAGAGACAGCTGCGCGCGCGCTGCGCCGCGTGGGTTCTCAGTCAGCAGCAAAGGCAGGCTCGGCTTCGGGCTGAGGGAATTGCTGCGGGTAGTCGGCGCGCGCGGGCGGCGCGGCTCCGAGCACCGCGGGCAGCGATGCGCCGTGCTCGCGCAGCAGCTCGATGAGCGCGTCCTCGCGGGCGGCAGCCTCCGCGTCGCGCGTATGCAACCGCTCGAAGAGGGCGGTGAGCACCTGATGAGGGAGGCAATCGGTGGCACTCAGCGGACTCGATGGCATTCGATGCCGATCGGTGGCACTCAGTGGACTCGAGGGAGGCATTCGATGGCGATCGGCACTCAATGACGCTCGATGGAAATCAGTGGTGCTCGGAGGCCATCAGTGGCGCTGAGCACCTTTCCGAGCTCAGGGGTCATAAGTTGTGCCATCAGGGGCCATCGGAGGTCATCAGGGGTCATCAATGGCGCGCCGAGCTGAGCACCTCGCCGAGCACGTGCAGCTGGCTCATCGCGAGCAGCTTCGGATCGGGGCCACTCGGCCCTCGCAGCAGCTGCACGCCACGGAGCGTCGTGGCGAGCTGCCGCTTGTTCTGCGCGGCGGCGGCCTGCAGCTGCTCACGCAGCGCCTCGAGGCGTGCCTGCTCCGTAGTGTTGATCGCGTTAGGGTGAGGGTGAGGGTGAGGGTGAGGGTGAGGGTGAGGGTTAGGTAAGGGTCGGGTTAGGGTTAGGCGCGCCTGCTCCGTTGCGTTGATCGCATCCAGCTGGAAGATCAAGTGGCTGGTTTCGTCAATCTTGGAGGCCGTGGAGCGCAGGCGTGACTCCATCTGAACGATCGCCTCGCGCTGCGCGTGCTTGTTCTCACGTCGCTCTGCTAGGGCCGCCGAGAGCTGCGTGTGCTGGGCGGTAAGGGCGGCGAGGGCAGCGTGCCGCTCCGCCGCCACGTCAGCCGCCTCCCTCTCTCGCTGGGCCAGCTCTGCGGCGGCGAGTGCCGCATGCAGATGCGCCTCGGCCTCGAGAAGTCGGTGCGCAGCCGCCGCCGTCTCGGCCGCCGCCGCCTCCTCGGCCGTCCGCAGCTTCATCACCTCCTCATCCCGCTCCGCAGAGACAGCCGCCGCCTCGGCGGCCGCGTGGCGCGCCTCGGCCGCCGCGAGGGCAGCCTCAGCCTCCGAACGCCTCGTCTCCGCCTCCAAGGCCTCCTTGGCCGCCACGGCTGTGGCCGAGCGCCGTCGCATCTCCGCGAGCGCGGCCACATTCGCCTGAGCCGCCTCTGCCTCCGCGTACACGGTGCGCTCGCGACGCAGGCGCGCGGCGGCAGCGTGCTGCTCGGCCTCCAATGCCTCCGCCTCCGCGTGCTCGCGTCGCTTGGCTGCGTCGGCACAGCGTGCCTCGACGATGCGCAGCTCTCTCTCCTGATCCAAGGAGGAGCAAGGAGGAGTCATCAGAGGTCATCAGGGGTCATCAGGGGTCATCGGGGGTCATCAGTGGTCATCAGGGGTCATCAGGGGTCATCAGTGGCCCTCACCTGATCCAAGGCGGCCGAGCTCGAGGAACGCATCTGGAGTGCGAGCAGACGTGCACGCTCCTCGACGAGCGCTGTCTCCCTCTGGAGTGCCTCTGCCCGCGCGCGCGCTTGCGATTTGGCTCGGCTGAGCGCTTCGAGGTTGGGCGCTGTGATGAGCGCGTCCTCCTCGACGGTCTGCGGCTGCTGCTGCGGCTGCGGCTGCTGCGGCGGCGGCGGCTTTGGCGGTGACGGCGCTGTACATGCCTCCACGGCGGTGCGCGCCTGCTGCAGCAGCACCTCCATCCGAAGCTGCGTCTCCACTTCAATGGACTTTCGACCCTCGCGCAGCATCGCTTCCACATCGGCCACCGCCGCACTCGCCGCCGCGGCCGCCGCTTCGGCCGCCGCCGCCGCGGCGCTCGCAATGTCGGCCGCGGCCGAGCTGGCGGCAATCACGTCCTCTGTGTTCCCGATCATCGGTGGGGAGACGAGAGCCGTTGAGCGATGGGAGCAGTTGGGTTGGGTGGAGCTGGGCAGGCGGGCGGAGGCGGAGGCGACCATGCTTCTGTGGAACGGGGAGCTCCCGCCGCCGCCCGCGTAGTGCGTCTGGGATGCGTACGTGGTGCGCGAGCGGCCTGCGGAAGGAGGCGAGCCGCTGAACACGTACGCGCGCCCCGCCGGAGCGCGGCCGTCCGTCGCGGGCACCAGCGCTGGCGTGCTAGCGGCGCCGTGGAGCGCTGCCGCGGGCACCAGCGCTGGCGTGCTAGCGGCGCCGTGGAGCGCTGCCGCGGGCACCAGTGCTGGCGTGCTAGCGGCGCCGTGGAGCGGAGCGCCCGGGTAAGGGAAGGAGGCGGCCCTTGCCTCATTGGGCGGCGACGGCGCAAAGCGGGGCGGCGACAGGGCGGTGACGGGACGGAGCGGCGGCACTCCGAGAAGGTGGATATGCTCTTTGGAGCCGCCGTCGGTGAGCAGCGAGGCGGCGGAGGAGGAGCGGCCCATGGACGGCATGGGCGCCGTCGGCGAGGTCACCACGGCAGCGGGCGAGGCTGCTGCAGCTCCACCGCTCACGAGCACGCCAGCGCTCGACGCCTTGTGAAGCCCCGCCGACGTGGAGCAACGGCTCTCGTGGGGGGTAGAAGTGTGAAGCCCCGCCGACGTGGAGCAACGGCTCTCGTGGGGGGTAGAGGTGTGAAGCCCCGCCGACGTGGAGCAACGGCCCTCGTGGGGGGTAGAGGGCGATTGGCTGGCCACGGCTCTCGCCGCCCTCTCCATATCTTTCGCCGCCCGCTCCATGGCAGCGTCAACGGCCGCCTCGACCGCGAGGCTGATCCCCGTGGCACTCATGCAGCCGCCGCTCTCTAAGGCAGCCTCCATGACCGCCTGCACGCTCGCTATCGCGCTATCCGCCGCCAGCTGCGCTTGATGCGCCGCGCTTGATGCCGCCGCTGCGGCCGCCTCGGTTGCCGCAGCCGCGAGCACCGGCTGGAGACCGCGTACAGCGCGGACAGCCTCCACTCGGGCGGCCTCGGCCGCCGACGGCGACGGCGCCGAGGACGCTGCAGTGTTCTCCTTTATGTACGAGGGCGGTAGCGGCTGCAGCGGCGGGCGCGTCTTATCTTTCGCAAGCGCGTCGATGATGCCGCACACCTGATGAGCATGGAGGCAATTCGAGCTCATCAGAGGCCATCAGAGGCCATCAGGGGCCATCAGAGCTCATCAGAAGCCATCAGAAAGGGAGGCAGTTAGAGCTCATCAGAGGCCATCTGACAGCCGCACACCTTGCGCCCCGTGAGGGCGAGCCGCTCGGCGAGGGCCTTGGCCTGGTCGACCTTCATCGTCACGAGCAGGTCGCGCACGCTCTTCGCGCCGCCGTCGTCAAACGACTTGACGCCAAGAGGCGGTGGGAAGGCAGCTGCTGCTGTCGCGCCGAGGGCATGCGCGAACTGGGGGAAGGTCAGAAGCGCCTGGGGCGGCGCGCGGGCCGCCTCGGCCTGGAAGAGGCGCATGAGCTCTGCCTTGGACAGGAGCGTCGGGCAGATGTCGAAGTGCGCGCCGAAGCGCTGCCACGCCGCCAAGTCCATCACGGCGGCGCTTCCGCGCGCCTGAGGCTCATTGGGTCGCATCGCCGCCAGCGCTGGCTCATCGTCCGGCGCGGCGCGGACACCCTGCGCCACGAGCGAGGCGCGCTCGCGGCCGAGCGTTTGCCAAAAGGGCGCGGCCTCGGTCTCGGCCTCCGCGGGCGCGAGGCGCACCGAGCTGCTGTAGTGCGCGAAGATAGCCTCGAGCACCGCAGCGCGCGAGAGCAGTTCCTCCTCGCCGATCGCGCCGCCGTCCGCGCGGTCGGTCGGCGCCGCACCGTGCGCGCTGGAGCCACCGGGCGGCCCGCGCGCCGCGAGGGGCAGCATGTGCTCGAGCAGCAGCAAAACCAGCGCGTGCTCCGAGCTGTTGCCGCTCCGAGCTGTGGCGCGCTTGTTGGCGAGGTCGGAGAGCGCTGCGAGGAACAGGCCGTACGTGAGCGTCTTCTTGGTGCTTGGCGCACCACCTCCGACGCGAGAGGTGCGCTGCCGGCCGGCGACTGACTGGCTCGCGCGCACGAAGACGATGTCCACGTCCGTCGATGTCAGCAGCGGCCCGAGCAGGCCGGCGTCGCGTACGAGCTTCGAGAATCGGGCGGAGCCCAGATGCTCGACGTTGGTTACGTCGCCGATCGAGCAGTAGGAGACGAAGATGTAGCGGAGCGATGCGTCGATCGAAGCGTTCGTTGGCAGCGTCGCTGGCGGCATCTTGCCGACGAGTATGCGAACGGTTTTTTGACATGGATTTCCGGCGCGAAGAAGACGTGAAGACTGTTCACAGCCATTCATCACAGTTCTCTCTTCTCTTTTTACATGCGTCGTGTTTACGTTCGCTGCTTGTCATGCTTGTCACGGTTCGTTCACGCACAGCGGATTCCCGCCTCAAACCCGAACCTCATCGGTGTGATGCTGGCACCTCTCGAGTTCACGATCATCTTGGACGACACCTCGAAGCGCAAGGCGTGCGATTTGCTCGCTTCGCGCCTCGCCTCGAGTAGGCTCACGAAGGACAACCTGCAGCTCATCGCGAAGCTGCTCGGCTTCTCGAAGGGCGAGATGCACTGTCACCTTTCGGGGCGGCCGCTCGCGCACAAGGAGCGCGAGGCTTACTGCTGTGCCATCGGCACGGTAGCGGGTTGCCGCGTGGTGGTCGCAGCGTGCTTCCGGCACGTTGAGCGGCCACGGCGTGCGAGCGCCAGCCAACGCAACTTCACAGAGCTCCTGCTTCTCGCCGTCGACCGCAACGAGGAGCACAAGGGGCTCGGCAGGTCCATGGTGGAGTACGTGCACGACTGCGCGCGCGCGGTCGGCTCCGAACAACTCATCGTCGTCTCAAATGGGCACGACTTTTGGCGCCATCCGGGCCTACGATTCGTCGACCTTGAGCCCAACCACGGGCTGAATGTGTTTGTGCCTTGGAGCGTGGGCAACATCAAGCTGCTTGTGCGGTGCATCGAGGCCGCGGGTCCCGAGGCGCGTATAGTAGAGGCGAAAGAGTAGCCGTTCTGTTCACAGGACAAACAATTTCTCTGGACCGTGACAGGGAAGGCTACTATTTTTCATGTAGTATAAGGGCCCATCCCTACAGCTACACGTCTGTTCCAGGGAATATTGTATGTTCAGATCTTCACTACTTCACAATATTGGCGCAGGTGCTGCAGGTGCCGGTGGAGCACCGCGGCTCGCCGCGCTGCGCACCGCTTCGAGCCCTGCGATGATGAGAGCGTCAGCATCGGAGAGGGAGGTGAGGCCAAGGACCTTGCGCGCCACCAGGGCCGCGATGGCGGCGACGAGGGCGCCGATGATGAGCCGGTAGCCCCAGTCGCCGGCCGTGACACGTCGGCCGAGGCCGCCGAAGCTGAGCGCCGTCTCGAGCGCGGCCGTGACACGTCGGCCGAGGCCGCCGAAGCTGAGCGCCGTCTCGAGCGCGGCTGTGACACGTCGGCCGAGGCCGCCGAAGCTGAGCGCCGTCTCGAGCGCGGCTGTGACACGTCGGCCGAGGCCGCCGGAGCTGAGCGCCGTCTCGAGCTCCCTCGGCCACACCTCGATCCCCTCCTCCTCCTCCTCCTCCTCCTCTCTCTCCTCCTCCTCCGGCTTGACGGCCCTGCCGCCGTCGCCTGTCTCGCAGAGCTCATAGCACAGCACGAACGCCTCCGCATCGAGCACCGAGCGCTCGGTCGCGGTGTACACGCGCGCGTCATTGTACAGCCGCCAAGCGCCGTATCGAGCGCCGCGCTGCTCTCGACTAGGCTGCTCCGAGCCTGGCGCCGTGCCGGGCGCGTAGTGGCCGTAGCAATAGTAATGGCCCACGTGCGTCGATTGGCCCGAATGCACGACCACCGAGCGGAGGCGGTACCGGCGGCCAGAGGCTGAGGCGGAGGCGGAGGGGGAGGGGGAGGCGGAGGCGGAGGCAGAGGCGGAGGCGGAGGCGGCTGCGGCGGCGGAGGCGGCGGCGGGTACGGAGCCAACGAGATCCGATGCCGCGCGCAACACCATCGAGGCACCTGGTGGCTCGTGGGTCACTCCACTGTTGAGTGGCGGCGGAGGCGCCAGATCCAGATCCAGATCTGGATCTGGATCTGGAGGCGTCAGATTCACTGACAACCGCTGCACCACGCCTGTGAGCGGCCGAGGCGCGGCGGCGGCGGCGGCGGCGGCGGTGGCTGCGGCGGCGGCGGCTGCGGCTGCGGCTGCGGCGGCGGCGGCGGGAGTCGGTGGCACCAGATGCAGCACCACCCTCCCCCTCCTGCTCACATGCAACGTGGCCTCGAGTAGCCGCGGCCCTCCAGAACAGCTGGCGCCGCCGGTGCCGCCAGCCGCGCTGGTTGCTGAAGCGGCGGCCGTGGACATAGAGGCCGAGAGAATGGCGGCTTCCGCCTTGCGTGCCGCAGCGGCCCTCGCGTCCGATTCGTCCGTAGCCGCCTGGATACGCCTCTCATGCGCCCTCATGGCGCGCTCGTCCTCGATTGCAGCGATCATCGCGTCCGGCTCCAGCACCGCCGGAAAGGCCACGTGTCGTGCGTCCTTGTACTGTCCCCGTGCCATCGAGAAGCGCGTGCGGGAGAGCATGAGCACGAGCGCGAAGGGCAGAGCGCCGAGCGAGCGAGTCAGCGTCGCGTCACGCTTGACGCCGCAGTCATCGCACTGGTACTGTTCGGCGCCCTCGAGCCTCTCCTCTGCGAGCAGCTCGGCAAAGCAGTCCTGGAGCGAGACTGAGGCCACACCCGCGTGCATCTCGCCGGATCTCGTCTCGTCAGATCCCATCTCGCCCGATCTCGCCCGATCGGGCGCCGTGTCGGGCGCCGTGTCGGGCGCCGTGTCGGGCATCGAGAGGACGAGGCCGTCGGAGGTCTGCGATTGACGAAACGTGCGCCCGCAGCCGTCGCAGCGCACGCACTGGTGCACGGTCACTCCAAACAGCTCGTTCACGATCGAGCGAGGCGACGCGTCCGAAGCCAGACGAGCGATGGCGACGGGCGATGGGAAGGTTCCATCCGAGGTGACGGGCGATGGAACCTTCGCGGGCGTCGTGACGGGCGCGGCGGCTGCGGCGGTGGCGGGGGTGGCGGCGGTGGATTCGGTGGCCGCCGCGCCAAAGATGAGTGACCAGTAGCTGGGGCTGCTGTGAACGTTCACAGACCAGCAGCTGGGGCTGCTGGGGCCAGGGGGGGCGATGTTGAAGGCGCTCGGGAGGACGAATGGCGTGACGCTCGAGGCTGGGATGGCGAGCTCGTCAGAGAGGCGGCCGAGGAGGTAGCCCAGGAACTCCTGGGCATCGTGCTGCTGCGGAGACTCGAAGAGGTCGGTGTGCCGCCAGACGGCGTGCACGAGCGCGTGCGGCGAGATGACGGCATAGCGGCCACTCCAGCATGCTCGCAGCAGGCCGTGCAAGGCGGAGGCGAGAGTCTGCTCCGGGGATTGCGACTCGGCCTGCATCTTCCACGCGGGCGTCGATTGGCGCGCCACGACCACCGCGCCGAGCGTCATCGAGCCGGTGCGCGTCTCTCCCTTGACGAAGTCGTGGAAGAACGCACGGAAGCCCTCGAGGTGGGAGAGAGCCTGCAGGGTCGCGTTGAGGTAGCAGGTGTTGCCGAGATTCTTGAGGCCAGCAGCCGCGCGCGGCGTCGGACGCTTGCCGACCGTCTCGACGCCGACCGTCTGGACGCCTACCGTTGACGACGAGGACGGTGGATCGGGCTCGGGCGCGGGGAGAGGCTCGGGAAGAGGCTCGGGAAGAGGCTCGGCCCGCAGCTGCGCGAGCCATGGCGGCTCGGCGATGACCCAGTCATCGCACGCGTGGCAGTGCACCGCGCGGCTGGACGCATCCATGCACACAGCATGCCTCGCACCCGACGCGAAGTGATGGTGAAGAGCGTGGCCGCCGCCAAGCAGGGGGTGCTGGGCACGGCGGCCACAGCCAACGTGCCCGCACGTGAGGCAAACCCAAACGCCATCGGTGGAGCCGCACGTGAGGCACGACCATGCCTCTTGCGATCGCAGGACGCGCAGCGCCTCGGCCGACGGCTCGCGCACGTGCCGACAGCCTCGAAGCGACATGTTTGCGCGGCACAAGTTTTGCGCCTCGCGGAGCTGCCGTGAAGCGCGCGCGCTGCGCTTAGTAAGATTCGAGCGATTCGGACGATGATATCCTTTTTCTCGTCACGAAAGTGAAAGTGCGATTTCGTCATTTCTCGGAAAGTTCAGCACGAGATTCTTGGAAAGGTGCCTTTGTGGACCTGACCTCGCTGCTGGTCATGCCCGCCAACGCCACTGCCCTGCCTCCCGAGGTGGAGGCCAAACTCGAGCGCCTCAACGAAGGCAAGCGCACGTGGCAAGAACTGGGAGTCCCTGGTCGCCTGAAGTGCCTCCAGCGTCTCCGCAAGCGCGCCAAGTCTATCGACTTCCTGGCATGGGCAACGGAGTCTTCCAAAGTGCAGGGCTTTGACCCGAGCGCAGGCGTCGCACGCGCGCAGATTCTGGCTGAGACGATGATCATCGCCGCAAACATTGGTAGCGAGATCACACGCCTCATCGAAAGCCTATCTGCCGTGGTGAGTAGTGGTACGCCACCGACCTGTGTGAGCAAGCAGATGCCTCAGGGGCACACGGCATCGGTAGCGTTCCCACGCACGTGGAGAGACAAGTACCTCAACCCGCTTGGGGCTCTGGGTTGGACGGCGGAGGTATGGACCAAGGGCGAGCCCACTCAGGGCCGGACGCTCTGTGATCCATTGTCGTCTCCCAAGCTCTGCCTCGTGCTCGGCGCGGGCAACCAAGAGTTCCTCACAGTGGTCGACGTGATGGACAAGCTCTTCGTGCACGGCGAGGCCGTGCTGCTCAAGCACCATCCGCTCCGCGAGCACCAGCTCGCATTCCTCGAGACGCTCTTCGCCGACGTGATGGAGTACGGCGCCTTCGCGTCCATCACGGGCGGCGGTGACCTCGGCCGTCTCCTCGCCCACCATCCTCACGTCGACGGCCTGCACCTGACTGGAGGTGGCGCCACGTACGACGCGCTGGTGTGGGGCCTGCCGTCCGATCCGGAGACGGCGACTCGAAAGGCGTCCAAGCAGCCTCTCCTTCCCAAGCCCTTCAGCTCCGAGCTCGGCTGTGTCACGCCGTGGATTCTGGTGCCCGACGACGCGTGGACGACTGCGGACTTGGAGCACCACGCGTGGCAGCTCGCCAACAGCGTGGTCGCCAACGCGTCGTGCAACTGCCTCTCGCCCACGGCCCTCCTCCTGCCCAAGGAGTGGGCCCAAACCGAGAAATTCGTCACGAGCCTCAAGGAGGCGCTGCGCCAGATCCACGCGCCTCCCCCGTACTACCCCGGCTTGCACGAGCGATTCGCCCGATTCGAGCAGGCCTACCCGACGGCCGAAAAGATTGAAGCTCCTCACAGCTCCGCCATCGCGGCGGATGCGGCCTCGCGCTTCGGAGCGCCGACGGGCTTTCTCCTCATCGAGCTCGACAGCGCCACGTGCGCCGCCGACGAATATGCCCTCACGCGCGAGGCCTTCGCGCCCGTGCTCGCCATCGTGAGGATCGAGGGCACCGCCGAGCCGGAGGCCTTTCTGCGCCACGCCGTGCCCTTTGCCAACGAGCACATCTTTGGCAATCTGAGCGTCACCGTGCTCCTCCACCCGCAGACCGAGAAGGACCACCAGCCTGCAGTCTTGGACGCCCTCGCTGGGCTGCGCTACGGCTGCGTCGGGGTCAACACGTGGACGGGCTTGGCGTATGGCATGGAGTGTGCGTCCTGGGGTGGCTTCGCGGAGGACAACTCCCCTGAGAACATCAAATCGGGGGTCGGCGTCGTGCGCAACTGCCTCCTCTTTGACAACATCAGCAAGTCAGTGGTCCGCTCGCCTTTCCGCTCGTCAGTCCACCTGACGCAGCGCAACGCCACCACCTCATCGATCGGTCCGCGGACCCTGCGTTTCGTCGGGGGGTGGGTGCCAAAGATGCTCGTCTGAGGATCAAACTGGCACTTAGTACGTGCGCTGTTCAAGCATCCAGGTCTTTCAGTGGCTCCCGACGGTCCTCCATCGCAACAGGAATTTCGCAAGCCAAAATGTCCGAAAGCACACGGACACCGCGACTCCTTGCTGCTGACAACGGAATTGCTTTGGAGCCCGCCGCAGCGCAATCGAGTCGCTCCGAGTAGTGAGTACTGTAGATGGGGAAAATATTTCTATCTTCTGCACGTTTTCACAGCTTGGTGTGTCTGTGTGCTGCTTACGTGTTGTGTGTATTAACATGAAAGCTTTCCAAATTGGGACTTCCAGCCTCATGTCAGCGTTCGCAGCGAGAACTTGGGCGAGTCGAGACCGCTTCGCCTCTGGCTGGAGTACCTCGACTTCGTCGGTGCTCGCGCGCGGCAACGTGCGCGGCAACAGACAAATGACGGCTGCTTTGGATGCTGAATTTGAGTGCCCCCGGCGGGTGAACTTGTGCCGCGCAAAAAAGCCGACCGAGACAAGTGCAATGCTGCGTCAAAAGGACCTTAACGAGGGGCTCGAGCCGGTGCGCGAGGCTCTCAAGGCGATGGGCAAGGCCAACGCCCTCAAGCTCGACGACGAGGGGGAGGACGAGAAGGAGGCAGCGGCAGGCGGAGAGGCGAGCAAGGCTCCCGCTGTCGCACACGTGGTCCATCGTGCCGCGGAGATCGCCATCCACATTTTGTGCATCTGGTTCATCTTGCGAATCTTGTGCATCGCAGTGCTCGCGATCTCGGCCCGGTGGTGCATCCAGTGGATGGGCCGCGCGAGCGAGCTGCCCGCCTCGATACCGCCGGCAACGCGGCGCGGTGCGTTTGCGAAGCGGCTCGCGCGGCGGCGTGCGTCTCGCGCCGCGAAGCGAGCGGCGGCGGCTGCCGAGTGGGCGCAGGTTGACGAGGCCCTCGCCGCTTCCGCATTCTCTCGCCTCGGAGGCTCCCCTAGCGTGCCGTGCTCACCGTGCTCACCGAGCGCTCGCCGCGCCGCGCTGCTGAGCCACTACGTCGAGTGGCTACGCGCTCTCGGCCGCGAGCGCCAGCGCATGAGGCAGCCAGGCTGCTGCCTGCGCAGCTACCTGCGGCGCCGCCACCGCAAGATGATTCTCCGCAAGGCTCAGGCGGCTGTCTCACACTCTCCTCCATCTCCGGCGCTCGCCGGAATCACGACCCGACCTGCTGTGGTGACGCCCGAGCTGAAGAAGCAAAGCGCCACCGCGCTCGCCGCCCTTGAACTGCGAGCTAGGCTCGCTCGCACCGCGCACGCGCTCCGCCAATGGCGCGCGGCAGTCGATCTGCGCGTGCATCTCCGTGGTTCTCCTTGCATCTCCGTCGATCTGCGCGTGCGCCATCCTCGCGTCTCCGTGGTGCGTCTCCGTGGCGGCATGCAGGCCGCTGCGCCCGACGCTGACGCCGCCGCCGCTGCGAAGAGCTCCGCGATGTCTGAGCTCGATGTGGCCGCGGCCGACCGGCTCATCGACCGGCTCAGGCTCCGGTTCCACCTCCGCCGCAACCTCCAGCTCCGCCGCCACCCCCGACACCGTCACCGGCTCGTCGAGCTCGACCCCGAGGTGAAGCGCGAGTTGAGTGCGCTCGACAACGATCTGGCTGAGGTGCTCGAAAGTGGCGATATTGCCCTCGTGCGCTCGTCCTGGCTGCTCGCCCAGCTCGCCCTGCAGCCGGACTACCGCATCGTCCGCCGGCAGGACCTCAAGCCTGTGGGCGGGATCTCGCCGCATCTGGAACCCGAGGAAGCGAAGCGTCTTCTTCTCAAGGGCGAGCGCGCCATCGGCGCGTTCTCCTTCGGCTGGCCCATCTCGGGCAACCCGGACCCCACCGGCCATCGCATCGAAGCCTTGTGGCGTGCCCTTCAAGAGCGGTCCGACATTGAGGCCCTTTTCTGGGATTTCCCGTCGCTGTACCAGAACAGCGACCAGAGCCCGCGCACCGAGGAGCAGGAACGCGCCTTCAAGAGAGGCCTTGGCGTCATGGGCCACATCTATGCCTCCGCCATCGGCACGACCGTGCTGCAGCTCAAGGAGCTACCGCTGCGACCGCCAGAGTACGACGGCAAGCTCTGCCTCTTCGATCTCGCCCCGGGCGTTGACGGGGCGGCGATCAAAGCGGCGCTTGTGGCCTACGGTGACATCGTCAGCTGCACGCTCGGCAGGTTTCCACCTGCGACCGTGTGCTTCACAACGCACGCGGCGGCGCAAGCGGCCAAGCGAGCGGCGGCGCAGCTTGCGCACATTTCCGGCGGCGTCGACACGCTCTTCAACGAGCGCTCGTACGACGGACGCCACGGCGAGGCCGGCCTCGACGACGACGAGGGCCGCGGCTGGTGCGTCTTCGAGTCGGCAGTGAGCGGCGAGCTCATCCTGCGGCTGTCCGTCGTCCCACGGGTGAAGGCGGAGCTGGATAAGCTACCGCCCAAGATGCTCCAGCTCCGAAGCGGGTGCCCCCTCGGGACCGTCGACTTGAGCGCCGGCCGGCTCGAGACGCGCGTCGACGAGGTGGTCGCCCGCATCGAGCGCGCCACCTTCACCGGCAAGGGCGACAAGGCCATCGTGGTCGGCCTTTACATGAAGTACGTGGATCGAATTGCGGGCGCACTGCAACGAGTGTTGCCCAAGATGCTCGCGTCCGACAGCGCGACGGTCGAGCCATCGGAGCTGCCGCCACCGGTTGATGCGCCCGCCGCCGCGGCGCTGCGCCTCGCCGAGGGACAGCCGCTGCTCCTACTCTCTTGGCAGGGCAGCGGCGCGGGCGGCGGGCCGCGCTTTGGCGTCGTCGATGCGACCGGGGGGGGCGTCGCCGCCGCCGTCACGGGCGGCGACGACGCCGAGCTCGCCTACGACCGATGCAGCCAGGCGGTGCTGCCGTGGCGGCCACCCGCTGCCGGCTGGGACGCCGCGTTCGTCGGCGATGCGCGTGCGCTTCGAGACCTCGTCGAGCCCGCACGCCACCTGGCGGACGATGCTGGGCGGATGAAATCGGTGTCGGCTGTGCGCGCCGTCGGCGAGCGGTCGCGCGAGATCGCCGACAACGCGGCGCGATGCCAAACGATCGCGCACGCGGCGCGCGAGGCGGGCGGCGCCGTGCAGTCGTGCGTGGACGCGGCGGCGAAGCTCTTCAGTAACGGCGATCCCACGCAGCTCCAAGCCGCGCTCGGCATGGTGCGCGCGGCGGTCGAGAGGCTGCAGCCCGTCGCGCTCGAGGCCGCGCTTACTTCGGCGCTGGTTTCCAGCGGCGCGCTCGGCGCCCGGCGCTACGCCGACGGCCAGCCGCTCTCCGTGCGTACGGCCGGCGGCTGGCGCGATGCCGACGTGGCAACGGCGGGCGCCGACGGCCTCTGCCACCACCTCACCTTCTTGGAGGGCTGCGGCGAGCCACCAGCCACGCTCACGCTGCACCCGTGGAACCACGCGCCCCGCGAGCTGCCGCACGCCGCCTACGAGGCGATGCGCGCGTGGTGGGCGCGCTCGCTCCGCGCGAACCATGGGCACATTACCGACGCACTCACGGGCAAGCGGCTCGACGCACTGCAGCAGTGCATCGCCATCAGCGTGGACGCCGGCGTCGGCGGGGCGGCCCAGTTTGTTTTCTTCGGCAATGCCACGCCGGCATCAGCCGGCGGCGGGAGCTTCAGCGGCAGCTTCAGCTTTGGTCGGATGCCTTTTGAGGCGGTCCTGGAGCGGCAGGCGGCCCTGATGAGCGGCGCGTGCGGTCTGTCGCTGCGTGAGGTCGACTGCTCGGCGCAGGCGATCGAAGTGATGGAGACAGCCACGCTGCAGCGGCTCGCGCTGCTGTTTGCGCCGGAGCTCAAGGTCGCGAGCGCCACGCTCGGCGACGGCGGGCGGAGCGTGAGGCTCGAGATGAGCGACGGGCGGGCGCTGCTCGGCGCGGTCTCGCCGATGGTCGAGCTCGTCGTGCAGCATTGCACCAGTTCTGGTGGCTGCTACATCGGCGCTGCGCTGCCGAGCAAGGACGCCATGTCCAGCTATCTGGGTGAAGACGCTGGGAGCTGGGGCTACAGGGCGGACGGTGTAATCAAGCACAAGGGATCCCGGGTCCAGGACGGCCTGCCCACCTACAAGGCGGGCGATCGGATCCGCATGACGCTCGCCGGCGGCGTGCTCGCGTGGCACATCAACGGCCAGAGGGCCGCCGAGGTGCGCGGCGTGCCGAGCGGCGTGCACTTTGGTGTCAGCCGGTTTGACAGTGGGACGGTCGAGGTGCGCATCGAGCGTGCCTCGGTGGCCGGCGCGGCGGGGTGCCTCGCGATGCTGCGGCCGCTGTGCGCGCTGATGGGTCGCGAGGGCAACGCGCTGCGCACGGTGCGGCTGGGCGGCAACGGCGCGTGGGCCGCGGGCGACGGCGCGACGCTCGCG
>Ga0210243_101103_pt1 | contig 21145 bp, 23 predicted proteins | sample ChrtobMeP5a_32mM_FD_155461 | JGI IMG/M metagenome (GOLD analysis project Ga0210243, IMG submission 155461) | Chrysochromulina tobin associated microbial communities from unialgal haptophyte culture, Seattle, Washington, United States - P5a_32mM | ecosystem: Host-associated > Algae > Haptophytes >...
ACGCGCACCTTGAACTGGCCGCTGAACCCGAGCTTGGCCTCCTTGTGGCGGATGGCGACGACGTCTGGGACCCCGCTCGCCGAGAAGTTCGCGATGCTCTCGAAATCGCCGCGCTCCTTGATGCGGGCCGAGATCTCGCTGATGAGCATTGCCGTATAGGCTGTGACTGCTTCTGGGGAGGACCGCGCGGACACGAAGGGGTTCGAACCCTTGCGAGCATGCTCATTTGATGTCCCACCCATCTTCGGGGGCTTCAAGTCAAACCCCTTAACCACTCGGGCACATGTCCATCATCGAATATCTGTGCAGTAATCCAATGTTGATATTATAGGTCACAAAAGTAAAAACCACGTGGCCCTCATCGAATCTCCTGGTCCGTCCTGCAATCCAATACTTAGTGGAATGCAACCCAATACGGAGCCGAGATGTCCAGCGCAGCGCTGGTGCCAGCCATCGAACGCTCAATATTTTTCCCGGGCGTCGCAAAACCCGCAATCCCGCAATCCCGCAACCCCGCAACCCCGCCGCCGTCGTCACCATGGACTTCCTCCGCAAGAAACTCGAGGAGGTGGAGGGCGAGATGGTCGCCACGACAGGCACGCCGTCGCGCTCGCTCGCCGACACGAGCAAGCAGCTCGTCGGCTCGTCGTGGATCACCCGCGCCACCGCTGCGGCGAGTGAGCTGCAGAGCGTGGCGACCAAGGCGACCACCTCGCTGCAGGAGTTTAGCAGCGGCGCGGCCGAGATGCAAGAGCTGCGCGAGCAGCTGGCGGCCAAGGACGAGGCGCTCGCTGCCGCGCAGGAGCAGCTGCGCGAGCTGCGCGCGCGCGTGCAGCCTCCCGCCAAGGCTCCCGCCAAGGCCGTCAAGGAGGAGCCGGCAGACTTTTTCAAGGGCATGGGCCTCGCGACCCCGACGTCGCCGTCGCCCTCGAAGGCCGCGGCCGCGGCGAGTGGGGAGGCGGAGGAGTGGCGCACCCGCGCGCTCGCCGCCGAGCGCGAGCTCCGGGAGCGCACGGCCACGGCGGAGCAGGAGGCGACCGCGCTGCGCGAGGAGGCGACCGCGCTGCGCGAGCAGGCGCAGGAGTTGAAGGCTCGCGCCGAGGCGGCCGAGGACAAGTCGACGAAGCTCAAGGGGCTGCTGCAGCGCTTCAAGGACGTCAAGACGCAGCTCGAGGCCAAGGTGGCCGCGGCGGAGGCGCGAGCGGCGGAGGCGGAGGCCGAGGCCGCGGAAGCTCGAGCCCGCCATGAGCACAACGACGGTCCGATGCCTACCGGTCCGACCCCTACCGGTCCGACGCCCACCGGGTCGCCCTTGGTCGAGGCACGTGGGTCTCCGACGACGAGCGAGCCTCGCCGTGCCCTCGCTGCCGCCGCTGCCGAGGCTGCCGAGGCTGCCGATGCGAGCACACGCGCCGATGCGAGCACACACGCGGCGGAGGCGCCGTCGTGGGCGGCGGAGGCGCCGTCGTGGGCGGTGGAGGCGAGCTCACTGCGCGCCCGATGCGACGCGCTTCAGACGGCCCTCGCGGCCTCCGAGGCGCAGAGCACCGAGCTGCGCGCGCAGCTCGCGGCGCACACGCAGGCGCGAGCGACGGAGGACGAGGCGATCCTAATTAGGAAGGAGGAGGCGGCGACGGCGCACGCGCGTGCGCTGCAGGCGCAGAGGAGCGCGGCGGACGAGGCGGCGCAGGCGGCGATCATGCAGCAGCAGGCGCAGCTGCAGCAGGCGGACGAGCTGCGGGCGGCGCTCGAGACGGCGCTCGCGGCCGCGCAGATGGAGCTGAGGGAGCGGACGGCGGCGCTCGAGACGGCGCTCGCGGCGGCACAGGAGGCCGCCGCCGCCGCGCAGGCCGCCGCCGCGCAGGCCGCCGCCTCGACAGCATCCTCGACGGCATCAATGGCCGCCGCCGCATCGACGGCATCCTCGATGACGACGTCCACGAGCGCCGTCTCGAGCGCCGACTCGGCCGCCGCCGCCGCGTCGGAGTCCGAGGCCCCCTCTGCGGCTGCGGCGCAAGCCACGCCCACACAGCCCACACAGACGCCGCCCACGAAGCATGCGCGCAAGGCCCGCGGGCGGCGCAAGGGAAAGGGCGCGGACGCCGTGTCGAGCGCCGGCGCCGTGTCGAGCACCGACGCCGGCGGCGCGCCCGGTCGAACGCCCTCGGCGGAGGACGAGGACGGCGAGGAGGAGCAAGGGGCTGGGAAGGAGGAGCTGCCCTCGCCCAGCACGGCGCCCTCGCCCAGCACGGCGCCCTCGCCCGAGGTGCCCGCAACCGTCCAGGCCTTGCCGTACTCCGCGGCCGAAGTGGCCGCCGCGCAGCTCGAGGCGACGGCGGCTCGAGGGCAGGCGGCGCATGCAATGGAGCGGCTGCGGGCGGCCGAGGATGTGGCGGCCGCCGCCGTGCTGGCGGCGGAGGCGGCGCGAGGAGAGGTGAGCAGAGCAGAGGCGCAGGCCGCGGCGGCGGCCGAGGCGGTGCAGGCGGCGGAAGCGGCGACGCTCGCGGCCACCGCCGAGGCGCACGCGGCGAAGGCCGAGGCGATCCTAATTAGGGATGAGGCGATCCTAATTAGGGATGAGGCGGAGGCGGCGAAGGCTGAGGCGGAGACGGCGCGCCAAGAGGTGGCAACGGCGCGGGCGGCGGCGGCGGCGGCGGCGGCGGCCGTGGCAGCGGCAGAGGGGGCGCTCGCAGGGGAGCGTGCGGCGAGGGAGGAGGCGATCAAGGAGGGTCGTGCGGCTGCCCATGCTGCCGAGGGGCCAGCGGAGGCGTTGCGCTCGCAGCTGGAGGCGGCGCATGCGGAGGCGGCGGAGGCGGCGGCGGCGAGGGTGGAGGCCGAGGAGGCGGCTGCAGCGGCCATGAAGGAGGCGGCCGCGGCCCGAGCGGAGGCGGCGCATGCAATGGAGGCGGCGCGGGTGGCCCGCGCGGAGGCGGCGGAGGCGGCGGCGGCGGCGGAGGCGGGTGCGGCCAAGGCGGTCGCCGCCGCAAGGGAGCAGGCGCATGCAATGGAGGCGGCGATCCTAATTAGGGAGCAGGCGCTCGCTGAGGCGTCTTCCATGGCGGCGACCGAGGCGGCGGCCATGGCGGCGGGTGGCGGGGCGAGCAAGGAGGCGGAGGTGGAGGCAGCGCGCGCTGCGCTGGCGGCGGCCGAGTCCGCGGCGCAGGCGGCGCTGGCGGACGCGGCGCAGGCCGCCGAGGCCGGCGCGCGCCGCACCAAGACACTCGAGGACCAATGCGAAGCCCTCGAGGCGCGGGCGAAACGGTCGGAGGCGGTCGAGGCAGAGCTACGCACGAGCAGCGAGCAGCTGGTGCAGGCACTCGAGGCGATCAAGGGCAAGTCGAAGGAGTTCATCAAGGGCCTCTCCGAGGAGAAGAAGGGCCTCGAAGTGGAGCTCGAGCGAGCTCGCCGGGCGTACGCCGAAGCCCCTCTGATTGCCTCCCGCATTAGACTGAGCCCATCTGATTGCCTCCCTCAGTAGCTCGCCGGGCGTACGCCGAAGCCCCTCTGATTGCCTCCCGCATTAGACTGAGCCCATCTGATTGCCTCCCTCATTAGCTCGCCGGGCGTACGCCGAAGCCGAGTCGGACCGCACCAGGATCGTCGACGAGATGATTACATCTGATTGCATCTGATTGCATCTGAGTGCATCTGAGTGCATCTGATTTGCATCTGATTTGCATCTGATTGCATCTGATTGCCTGCCTCATCAGGTACGCCGAGGCCGATTCGGACCGCACCCGGATCGTCGACGAGATGAGGGCGCTCGGCGCGGCGAAGCGCGCGGCCGAGGCGGCCATGGGCGAGGCGGAGGAGAAGCTCATGGGCGCCAAGGCGCTCGAGACGACGCTCGAGGCCGCCGTGGCCTCACAGAAGGCCAACGCGGAGAGCGCGGCGGCTGCGTGCGCGGCGGCTGAGGCGCGCGAGGCGCGGCTGGGCGCCGAGCTCAAGGCGGCCACGGCCGAGCTGCAGCGCTCGAAGCAGCTCGCCGCGCTCGCGCTGCACCAGGTACGTTGAGTGCATGCGGATGGCCTGCCTTGCATGCACGCGCTCACCACAGCGCGCGTCTCGCCTCGCTTCACCAGACGAGCGAGGAGCTGACCGGGCGCTCGTCGGAGCTCGAGGCGGCGCAGCGGCGCATCGACTCGCTCGAGCGGGAGGTCGACTCGCTGCAGCGCTCTCTGGAGGTCGCCGGCGCGGCGGCGGCGGAGGAGGTGAGCGCGAGGATCACATCTGAGTGCATCTGAGTGCATCTGAGTGCATCTGAGTGCATCTGATTGCATCTGATTGCATCTGATTGCGTCCCTCATCAGGTGACCATCGAGAATCGCCTGAGTCCCTCAAATGAGTGCACGCTGATCGCCTACCTGATTGCCTCCCTCATCAGGTGAGCACGCGGCTCGAGGGCGTCATCGAGGCCGCCGCCCGGACAGAGGCGCACCTCAGACAGTCCCTCGAGGAGGAGCGTGCGGCCTCGGCCGCGCTGGCCGCGCGCGCCGAGGCGGTGCATGCCGAGGCGCGTGCGGAGATCGAGAGGCTGCGCGGAGATTGCGCGGAGATCGAGAGGCTGCGCGGAGATTGCGCGGAGATCGAGAGGCTGCGCGCCGCGGCGACGACCTTCGATCGGCAGCTCGCGGCGCTCAAAGCGCAGGCGGAGGAGCGGACCGCGAGATCGCATCCCGAGACCGCGAGATCGCATCCCGAGCCCGGCAGCAGCGAGCCCGGCAGCGCGACTAGCGCAGCCAGCGCGAGTGCGGCGGCCTTAAGCGCGTCGGCCCTCGCCACGGCCCATGCGACGATCCGGCAGCAGGAAGCAACCATCTCCGCCCTGCAGCGGCGCGTCGCAGAGGGCGGCGGCGGCGGCGGCGGCGGCGAGGCGGCGGCCCTCTCCAGCGTACTGGGTGGCGGCGGTGCACCTGCCACAGCGAGTGGCGGCGCCGCCCCCGCGGTGGCGGCGGGCGTCGCCGCCGCCGCAGCGGCCGTCGAAGCTGAGCTGCGTGAGGAGATCGCGTTCCTGAAGCACGAGCTGGGCGAGCTGCAGGCTGCCCTCCAGCGCTCCGAAAAGGGGCTCCAGCTCACCTTCCTCAAGAACGTGCTCGTGCGCTTCCTCAAGGAGGGGGACCTCGAGAACGCCTTGCCGGTGCTCGCGCAGGGCTTCGAGTTCTCGCCGCAGGAGGTCAAGGACATCCGCGACACGCGCCAGAGTGGCCTCCGCGGGGCGGCCGCGCGCTTTGGGTTCTGGTAGGCCGCTCTGGGCGCTTTGCGTGCACCTCGTCTGCGCCACTGCGCATCTCGAGTCCGGTCCTCATACCGCATGTCGACGTTCGTGCTGCCGGGGCTCGCCGCTCGCGCCACTGTCTTCAGAGGGACGTCGGAGAAGAGGACGCCTTGACTCGATCCGTTCGCGCGTCTTCCCGCGCGCCGTTTTTCACGCGTGACCACGTGAGACCCCGCGCGCCGCGGGCCGCCCGTTTCCGGCGTTTGTACACTCCGCGTACTCCCGACCCCGCGCAAGATCGCGAACCAGTGACGGAAACTGTTCTAGTCTATTTAGAGACATACACCTCTAAATGTGCATCGAACTGCAGACGTGCATGTTCTGCTTCTTTGCTCTCACAGTCTCACTCTCGTAGGCGGTTGCACTCGTTGTATTCATTGAAAATACTCGTGGGCATAGATGGGCAATCAGAGGCACCACACTGAGGGGCACGCGGGACGGTTCGCGCGCACGTGGACGAGGGACAAGGCCCGACTCCCTTCATGGGCTCTTCACAGACTGAGGCTCCCTTTAGGCTGTTTCACAGAGGGAGACCCCCCAAAAGTTTGCGGTAGTCAATGCCAAAGGTGGATTGCCCAATGCCCTCGTGGAGCCCGATGGCCTGCTTCGCACACGTTCGGCGCCTCGGGAGCCAGGCGTTGCGGGTGGTATGGGGTGGTATGGGGTGGTATGGGTGGTATGGGGTGGTATGGGGTGGTATGGGGTGGTATACCACGTCTGCCGCCGCCACCCGAGCTCAGAGGGCGAGCTGCATGCGCACCAGGACGGAGTGCGCGCTGCCGCCTCTCGAGCGTCACCGCGGAGCCATGCGTGTGCCCCCCCCGAATGCGCAGGTGTCCGAGCGGGCGAAGGCCTGTAGAGCGCGGCGGACGCGATGAGCGACTCGATGGGCAAGGCCGTGTACGATGCCGCTGAGAACGGCAACGAGGCGGAGCTCACGCGGCTGATCGGCCTTGGAGGGAACGTCAACTGGCGCAATTGGGTGCGCCGCCGCATGTGCCTCGCGTGGGCGCCCGCGTCCTCGCCGCCTCTGCTGCTTTCGCCGCCGCGCTCGCCCGAGACGGCGCCTGTCCCCACAGCTCGCTGTACCGCGCGCGGCCGCGCAGCCGCCGAGCTTGGCACACGCGTCCTCGTCGCATGGCGCGCGCCGCACCCCCGCGTGCTCGCCCACGCTCCTCGCGTACTCTGGCACTCGATGACGCCACGTGTGCTTCATTTGCCACAGGTCGGATACACAGGACTGATAATGGCCACAGTGAACGGGCACGAAGGGTGCGTCCGCCTCCTCCTCGAGGCCGAGGCCATCGAGGTCAACGCCACGGTAAGCCTCGAGCATGCCCTCCCCCAGCACATGCGATGGGTCCGCTTGCATGTAGTCATTCCGCTGTTGGCCTCTCGTTTGTCTTTAGAACAACCTCGGGCGCGAAGGGTGGGTCCGCCTCCTCCTCGAGGCCGAGGCGATCAAGGCCAACGCCAAGGAGGTAAGCCTCGAGCATGCCCTCCCCCAGCACATGCGATGGGTCCGCTTCCATGTAGTCATTCCGTTTGGTCTCTCGTTTGTCTTTAGGTCATCTCCGGTGGGACAGCATTGCATCAAGCGGCATACCACGGCTACCTCGCGATCGCCAAGCGCCTTCTCGAAGGGGGCGCCGATCCGACGCTTCGAGACAACCAAGGCAAGACGGCCATCGACCTCGCACGGGAGAATGGCAAGAGCGAGGTCGTGGCGCTCCTCAGCGAGCCTCGGTACGCCGCGCGCATGCACACTGATTGCCCATCGCTGCCGAGCGGATGTGCAGAGGCGCCGTCTTGGGCGCACGCGGACCACGGGTTTTCGGCCGCTCGGCGAACGAATGGCGGCCAATCGTCATGGGATGAGGCCGAGAGGACGCAGCGCACCCCCCATGGGGCCACACGGCGAGTCGCGAACGCACATCCTCAAGATTTTAGGACGGAGTCCGCACGGGCCACTCCCACGCGCCGTGGTGGGCACGTCGGGTGTCGGCGGCGGACTCGCGGCCTGGTTTGCGACTCGTCGCGGCTGCGATCGGCCGCGCCCGCCGCGCCACAGACAGTGGCGACGCGCGCTCAGGCGCGCACTGGAACGCTCTCTGGCGCACTCATGAGCACTCAGGCGCAATCATCGGCAATCAGCAGCACTCAGCAGCACTCAGGCAGCACTCAGTCGCCCCACGCCGTCGCCCCACGCCGTCGTCCTCGGAGAGGGCGCTGCTGCCTCCACTGCCGCTGACTGCAAAGCTCTGTGCTGTGCCCTCGCGCTTCCTGAATGCTAATGATTGCATGCGATGGCGCGCCGTGATGGGCGCCACTGCACAGCGCCGACAGCGTGCGTTCGCCCGTTTGCTTCCAAACAGGTGGGACAAGGCGGCGGCCGCGAAGGCGGCAGCCGACAAGGCGGCGGCCGACAAGGCGGCGGCCGACAAGGCGGCGGCCGACAAGGCGGCGGCTGAGAAGGCGGCGGCCGAGAAGGCGGCGGCGGAGAAGGTGGCGGCGGAGAAGGTGGCGGCTGAGAAGAGGGCGGCCGCCGAGAGGGCGGCGGCGGAGAGGGCGGCGGCCGAGAAGGTGGCGGCGGAGAAGAGGGCGGCCGACAAGGCGACGGCGGAGAAGGCCGCGGTGGAGAGGGCGGCCGCCGAGAGGGCGGCCGCCGACAAGGCCGCGGCGGAGGAGCTGCGGCGCCGTGCCACGGCGCTGGGCCTGCTGCAGGTGCTCACGACTGCCAACATCGCCGACGACGTGACGTTGAAGAAGTCGATCGCGTTTTGCGACGAGCAGGGCGTGACGAGCGTCTCCGACTTGGTCGAGTACAACCTGGTCGACGACTTTGTTCGCCATCTTGGCCTGAGGAATGTCCCCGGCATGAAGCTGCGCGGCATGCTGCAGCCACCGACATCCGGACTCGCTGGCCATTTGAGCAACCGCCTGGTCCCCCCGAGCAACAGCAGCAGCAACAAGCCCTCGCCAGAGACGGCGCCCACGGAGAGGGCGGCGGAGCCATCGTTTTGGCCGTGGGGACAACCAGGTACGTTGATTGCCACTGATGACCTGCCTTGCATGCAAGTGCTCACCACAGCGCGCGTATCGCTGTGGGGACAAGCAGGGCAGAGAAACCAAGGGAACCCGTGGGACTTCCGCAGCCTGCTCGGACTGCCGGCCGCCGAGAACAAGGCTCGTCTCGCACTGGAGGAGGACGGCTTCGCCCTCCGGGCTCTCCTGCCGGGGACCGATGCGCGCTTGCTGCGCTCCCTCGAGGCGCTGCTCCAGACAGAGCGCCCAGAGTGGCTCGGCAAGGGCAAGGACGTCGTGTCGAAAAAGTACGGCCCGTACGACTCGCTGAAGCTCGCGTGTGCGTGGAAGGTCGACCATCCACGCAACCGGTCCAAGTACACGGCCGGCGTGGAGCGCGTGCAGCAGGAGCTCGAGCTGCTCGAGAAGAAGGGCAAGAATGTCTCCTTCGTTCCCGGCCTGCCCGTGAAGACGGATCGCGTGCGCGGCTTCATCCTCTCGCCTCGCCCTTCCCAAGCTCCGCGCATGCAAGCGCTCACCACGGCGCCGGCGCTCTCTGCCTCTCCCTTCACAGGTGCGCGGCTTCAACCTCTCGGAGGCTTGCAATGAGGTCATCCTCCTGCATGGCACCAACCCAGATCGGCTGCTAGACCTGCTGTCCACGGGCCTGAACGAGCGCTTCTCAGGCACCGGCGCGGGCACCGCCTTCGGCGACGGCGTCTACCTCGCGGAGGACGCTGGCAAGACGGATCAATACGTCGGCCCCGACAGCGCGTACGACCCGAGCAGTGAGCTGCACAAGCGGCTGTATGACGAAACCATGCCCCACCCGGAGGACGTCTTCTACGTTCTCGTGGTGCGCGCGGCCCTCGGCTTCCCCGTGCGCACGCAGCATATGGGCAAGTCGGCCACCTCGATGGACAATGGTGCGCCCATCTTCCCCGTCAACTACCGTGAGCTCTCGGCGGTGCCGGGCGTCACGCCACCAATCTTCCACCATACGCTGATCGCCGAGCTGGGCAAGGTGATCGAGCGCTACCGCGAGTTTGTTCTCTTCCACTCCGAGTACGTGCACATCGACTACGTCCTCGCCTACCACCGCTGCAATGGCGGCCAGAAGCTGCGCACGACATAGCAAGTTCCGATGTCGTCGGCTGCAGAGTTAGCCTTCTTCTGGTGGAGAGGCGGAGTCTGAGGCAAGGCCAGATCTCGATCGATTTCTGATCGATTTCCTCTGACTCGGCGAACCCACAGGTCGAAAGCGCTGCATCATGTAACTCGTTTGGTTCATGCATGATACATGTAACTCGTTCGTATCGAGGCGCGTCTTTCAAGTTCAGTGTTTCGCGACAGCGCGTTTGACGAACTCGAGGAGACTTTTCACGGAGGATTCCATGAAGGGCGACCTTTTGCAAACCGTGCGGCGTCATCCCATGCGCCTGCGCCTTCTGTGCCTCCTATCGACGATCGCTGTGAGCCGAAATATGCATTGCGCCAGTCATCGCCGCCCCGGCCTCTCCTTCTCCGCCCGAACGCCCGAAGCACGCCTCGAGCTGGGGCTGCAAGTCGACCCCTTGGCCACCGCCGGCAGCGGGTTCGTGCTGGGCGGCTTTGTGCTGCTGCAGCTGAAAATCCGGACCGCCATGGAAGCTCGCGAGGCGCGCGATGCGGCGTTGGAGGTGCTGCGGAAAGCGCAGGTGCTCTTGCTCGCTGGCAAATTCACTCCCGAGGAGGTGGACCGTGTCAAGACAGCGGCCAACGAAGCGGCAGATGCGTATGAAGCGGCCCGCAAGATCGTCGCGCTGGGTGGAGCGCTGCTGCGCGTTCCCGACCCGGGTGCGAGTGATGCCGAGCGTCTCCTCGAGCGGCAGGCGCCCCCGCCAAAGCCGCCGCCCGCCACCAGCACCACCGCAGCCCCCGACTCGCTCGATGGCGTGCGCGGCATGCTGGGGCTCGAGAACCGCGCGCCGTCCCAGCCCTCGGATAGCCTGCTGCCCACCGGCTCGAGCAAGGCGACGCTCAAAGATGCGGCGATCGGCCTCGTCTTCGTGCTTCAGATAGGCTGGTTCCTACTCTCTCTCACCGATCCGATGGGGACTCCCAATCCCCTCTTGAGTGCGGTACTCACACGGGGGGGCGAGGCGGTGGACGAGATCGAAGCTCGCAAGGCCGCCGAGTCCGCCGAGTACCGGGCGATGCTGCAGGCCGCGGTCGACTCGGGGGAGGCGCCGCCCACATGCGCCACGCGACCGCTCGACGATCCGCTCGGCGGCTGTGCGAACGTGCTCACCACGGCGCCCGGCGCGCCCGCTGCTCCTGTGACTCCTGTGGACGGTGCCGGGGGCAGCGATGCCGAGAGGGAGCGTACCCGTGGACTAGATGCCAATCGCGCATGGATCCATGCTGGCCAGCCCTCGAGGCGAGGCGTGTGAAAATAACTGTCCCGCCGTGATGGGCACTTTTTCCGCAAAAATGGCGAAGCCGTGTTGCCCGGCGGGTTCCCCGCGTCCAAGGGGATGCCGTTCATGCCCCTTTTGCCCCTCCGCGAGGAGAAGCCGTCCCGAGGTATGAGCATCGCATCCTGCTGCCCACCAGATAGCAGGCTCGCGCGCGTGCGAGGCGGAGCCATCAAGCTCCTCGCCGGCGTGCTGGTGCTGCTCATGGTCGCTAGCATGGGCAAGCTTGCCGTCGGTGGCGGGGCGGTGCCTGTCTTCGTCATGGCGCTCAATCATGTTCAACAAATCGGAGCATGGGGCGTGCCGCTTCTGATTGCCTGCGAGGCCATCGCCTTCGTGCTCCTGGTGCCCATCTCGCCGCTGCATGTGGGCATGGGCTTCATCTACGGGCCAGCGCGCGGGCTGCTCCTGGCATGGGTTGCGTACACGATCGGCTGTGTGCCGCCATTCCTACTTGTGCGCATACCGTACCTGGCTGAGCGCTTCACGCAAGTGAGGCGGCGCATGGCTGTGCTCGATGGCGTCTTCAGCGCGGTCGAGCTCGAGCCGTTCAAACTCATCGTGTGCCTGCGTCTCTCGCCGCTGCTGCCCTCACCGCTCAACTCGTACCTGCTTGGGCTGACCAACGTGGCGCTGCGGACGTACGTGCTCGCCTCACTCGTCGGCGCGCTGCCCAACATCTGCGCGTACGTCTACCTAGGCACCCTCCTCACCTCGCTCGCGGAGATCGCATCGGGGCGTTCACGACGACGCTCGCCACTGACCTGGGCGCTTCTCATCACCGGTGGCATCGCGACGGTCGGGATGATCGTGTACATTTCGCGCATCGCGACGCGACGTATCAATGCGGCGCGCTCCAAGACGGAGGGACCGACCGCCTTAGAGGGAGGTGTGCCTGACACCGATCTTGCCAAGCCGCCACCGAATTCTACGCACAGCAGCTAGATGGTCAGAGATACTTGTGACTGAACATGCTGCCCAGCCAATTGGCGCGACCCCCTGAATTGCGGTGGGCGGATTTGGAGGAGATGTCGAAGACGTTTTGTAGGCTAATCTCGTATCTTCCCTAGATTTTAGACATCTTGCGGCTGCGCGGTTCGAGGCCGTGCGTACGTGTCAGTGCTTTTCGTTTCACTGAGTTTAGAACACAGGATTGTACCCATTGGATTGCACACAGCAGTTTAAAACCACACTCAACCGCAGAGCTCTGAGCTGTACTAAAAACCGTAAATGCACCTATCTGGTTCTGGAATACGGTATGGATGCTCACCTTCCTGTTCGCTAATCGTGCACCTTGGTATGCCTGCATACATGCTTGCCTTTTTCTTTGCTGATGATATGTTCATGTCCCCAGTCTTCATGTGTCATGGTTCATGCGCTCCGTCTCGATTTCTTGCTCTTCGATCACTGGCAAGCGGCACGACGTCATAGAAAAGCTTCGGCGACGTCGTGGGCTTTCGGGAGGCTGGCGCGGTGCATCGCCAAAGCTCAGAGAGTGCGCTCTGACACGCCGAGCTTCGCTCGACCACTGAAAGGAGAGCAACTCGACAGAGAGGCGAAGGCGATTGGCGAGCGACTTTGCACTTCGCAATATGTTCACAAGCATGATGACGACGATTGCCTGCTGTCGAAGCCGTACGAGTGGCAGCCTCTTCAGGACAGCTAACAGTGCCGCCGTTGGCTGGGCCTCAAGGAAAGCATGGAAAGCAGCCCACGCATTCAGGACTTCATTCATCGATGAATCTTCGACCGTCCTCTCGACGGGAAATTTCTAATTTGCCGAAATGAGTTGGCGTGGTCACAAACTTGTGACGAAACCTGCATCCGCTCTCCCTGCGATCCCGATGCATAGGTCCCGGAGGACACTCCCCCGTACAATGTACATGGCCTTGCGACGTATTGCGACCGCGGGAACACCGCGCAGCAGTCTTTGTTGTCTTTCGCTCTTTCCCACATTTCCGACCCCCGAACCACTTCGGCCACCTCGACACTCGAGTGCCACGGCGCCCATGACGGCGCCTTCGCCGCCGCCCCCACCCTCACCGCCGCCCCCACCCTCGCCCCCACCCTCGCCGCCACCCCCACCTTAGCCGCCCATGGCCAATACCGCTACCGTGCGCTCTTCGAGGCGCTCGGCACGGCGCTCCCGGAGGCGCTCGGCACGGCGCTCCCGGAGGAGCTGGCAGTGCCCACCACAACGCTCACAGTGCCCACCACAACGCTCACAGGCGTAGGCGGCGGCGGCTTCCGTAGCCAAATTAGGGTCCTTCGCCGCAAGGTCCTTAGCCAAATTAGGGTCCTTCGCCAAATTCCTGGAGGCTCCGGATCGTCGAGCGCGTGTCGGATCTCAGAGGTCGTCCCCTGGCGCCTGGGACCTGCACCCAGGGCACAAACGAAGTAGTCTCACAGGAGACAGGAGGAGGAGTCAATCAGTTCAGCCGAGGCTTGGAGTCAGAGAGGTGCCCAGAGGTGCCCAAGAGGCATCTGTGGACTCGCCCGGCGCTCAACATGGCGCTGCATCTGTGGACTCGCCCGGCGCTCAACATGGCGCTGCATCTATGGACTCGCCCGGCGCTCAACATGGCGCTGCATCTGTGGACTCGCCCGGCGCTCAACATGGCGCTGCATCTGTGGACTCGCCCGGCGCTCAACATGGCGCTCATTTTGCGCCCACGCCATAGGCGGCCGCGGATCGATCGGCGCGCGGCGCCCTTGGTAAAGTGGGCGATGCATTCTGCCCGCCCCAACTTTACGAGCGCAGCCCATCGCGAGTAGCGTCTCAATGAAGAGCGTCTCGGGCGCGCCGCAATGGACGGGGCGGGGGAGGGAGCGCGGGGCATTGCAAAGCAGGCGTCGTGTCAGGCGTCGCGAGGGCAGAGCGCGCGCAGGTGCAAGCAGCGCGGGCGCACCCTGATTCGATCATCTGTTGCTCGACGATACCCCTGCCGCCTCCGGCCGCTCCTTTCGCCGCCGCCTCCTCCCGCCGCCGCTGCGGCCGCCGCCTCCTTTGGCCGCCGTGGCCACCGCGCGTTGCTCACGCCGCTCGCGCCTCGCGCCGGGGGGGCTCCTCTTGGGCGCTCCATTGCGATAGACCTGCTGCTTGCACCGCTCGTGCTCGTATGGCATCGTCTCGGGCTGCATATGCTCCCACGCAAACAAAAAGGCCGCCGGCCCCTTGAGGTTATGCACGAGCACCGAGCTGTTCGCAGGCGGCCGGTACGTGGCGCCGCCCCGCCGCTTGCGCTCCCCCTGCGGATGGCATGCAATGTCATGCACGAGGGGCCCGATGTCGATGTAGTGCACCGTGCGAGGCGCTCGCGACACCATGTACCCGGTGCTCGTATCCTCAAACTTTTGCCATTGGAGCGTCTCGTGCTCCGGACCGGCGGCGTCGGCCACCCACTGGGTCACCTCGGCAGAGGTTGCGACGTGCTGGAGGAGGGCGGCGGAGAAGAAGTAGCCCGCGCCAGTGCCGTAGGGAAAAGGCAGCACCGCGCCGCGCGTGTCGCAGCTCTCCACATAGCCGGGCGTGCTGGGAGTACCGAAACTGGAGCCAAAGTTGTTGAGGGCCGCCGAGAGGTCCCACCCAAATTATAAACGCTTCGCACGAGTGCGCGCTTCACAGTGCGCTGCGCAGTGCCCTGCTGTGGCGCGATTGAATCCGGTTTGGAGTGCCATATTAGGTTGCGCTTTTGTGCGGGTTTCGTCGCGCCCATATTAGGTTGCGCTTTTGTGCGGGTTTCGTCGCGCCCATATTAGGTTGCGCTTTTGTGCGGGTTTCGTCGCGCCCAGTCAGCGCCCGTGCGCCTTCGGCCGCGACCCCTGCCGCGGCCGCTGCCACCCTCGGCAAGCGGCGTGGTGGCCTCGGCAGCGCTTGCCGGAAGCGAGGCCGCCTCTAGTCGAGGTCGTTTCCTGCCAAGGCCACCCCTGCTTTTGTAGGCTTCCTCGTGATTGCTGCTCAGTCGGCCGCGGCGGCGGATGCGCGTGCCTCCGTCGCGTGCGCACTGCTCGTGATCATAAAGCGTAGCCCCCTGGCCCATGGCGTGCGACGCATAGTGGAAGCCGCCGTGCTTGAGGTTATGCACGAACAGGGTCAGGTTACAGGGCGGGCGGTAGAGGCCGCCTCCCTTGGCCTTGAGTGCACCGTTTTTATGGCACACGAAGTCGTGTACCCAGCGTCCGACATTGACGTACAGGATAGTGAACGGCGCGTAGCTGAGCCAGTAACCAGTAGAGGTATCCTCAAACTTCTGCCACTGGATCGCGTCGCGCGTGGGGCCGGCCGCTTGGCGTACCTGATGAGGGAGGTCACCAGAGGCCATCAGAGGTCATCAGAGGCCGAGCTCGGCGTACCTGATGAGGGAGGCCATCAGAGGTCATCAGAGGGGCCAGCCGCTTGGCGTACCCAGTTGATCACGGCCGCGTCGGTGGCCACCCATCGCAGCGTCGCCGCGCTGAAGACATAGGCCGCACCCGTGCCGTACGGGAACGGCGGTACGGCACCGAGCTTGTCGCACGGCGGGAAGTAGCTAGGGCACGGGAACGAGGAGCACGGCTTTCCAAACGTGGCGCCGTAGTTCACGAGCGCGGCCCCCACACCCCATCCGAAGCCACATCGGTCGTTGCGCACACCCGTACTGCGCGCCTGCGGCACCACTCCAGCCCAATTGATGGCCCCTATGAAGAGGTGTTCCTTACAACGGAGCTGTGCTCCGAGCGCCACGAGCAGCGCAAGGTTGGGCGCAGTGTCATCGTCAATCTTGCCCACATACGGCACGTGCGGCAGCATGCGCGCCGCGTGCTGGAAGAATGCGTACTGCTTGAACGTCGGCATGCCGCGGCCCAGTCGTGTGAAGTTGGAGTAGGCCGTCTTCGCTGTAATGAGCGCACGTGTCTCGGGCACATCGAGCAGGAGCAGGTCAGCATGCGCGCCCTGCTCCGCGATGAGCGCGGCCGTCTCATCGGCGGGGCCGTGCGCGGAGAGCAAGAAGCACGCGGCGACGCTGCGCCCGTAGGCAGCATGCGCCATCCACGACGTCCGCGCAGCATCGCGCCGTCCGCTGCCTGGCGACAGCGCCGTCGTCGGCAGGCCGAGCAGGATGAGCAGCCCGTCGTCGAGCGAGCGCGAGGATGAGCCGCACCGAAGCGCACCGCGCGGCAGCCGCGTGAGAGCGCCAGCGCTGGCCTCGCGCAGCCGCGTCCGCAGCAAATCGCTGTCGGCCAGCGGTGCAACGAGACGAGTCGACGTCGTCCCACGAAGTGCGCTCGAGGTGAAGCTTTCGCCAGGTCCGTCAATGTCCGCAGGCAGAGCCACAGTGCGCTCTGAAGTGGACGTTCGATGATCGAAAGCTGCGCATTTGGGAAGCTTTCGCTGAGCGTGTGCCGCAGCGTCAAGTGAGAAGTCCTCGCCTCTCATAGGACCGTAGAGGTCAACGGACGGGTAGCGGCGCGAGAGCGCCTGCGAGAAGCAGCCCTTGTAGTCGCGGTTCGGGCACAGCGCTAGGAGCAGAGACACGTTGGCGTTCTCACCCATGGGCACATTCGGCAGCTCGCGCAGCGGGCGGTCGTGTCGGGGCGCCATGTGGGGCGCGTGAAAAAAAGCTTGTGTTTCGTCGCATCGCAAAAAGGGGGATGGGGAAAGGGGGAAGGGGAGAGAGGGGGGGAAAGGGGGGGAAGGGGAGTCCCAAAGGCCCAGTTGATGGCACTACGAGGGCTAATGGCGACGGGCCGAAGCAACCGAGCCGCAGTAGGAAAGGCACGAGCACACGCAGGCGCCCCTGTCGTCGTCGATCTTCGATCTTGCCCACGTACGGCACGGGGGCGTGGTGCGCGGCCGGGTGCTGGAAGAAGGCATACCTGTGGGTAGAGGCAGTGTGCCGTAGTGAGCAAATCTTCGACCGGATTCCTCTCCATGGGAAATTTCTAATTTCAAATTATGCCGAAATGAGTTGGCACTGAGACTGACATGATACAAACTCGTATAACGAAACCTGAAACCGCTCTCCCTGCGGACCCGATGCATAGGTCCCGGAGGACACTCCCCCGTACAATGTACATGGCCTTGCGACGTATTGCGACCGCGGGAACACCGCGCAGCAGTCTTTGTTGTCTTTCGCTCTTTCCCATTTCCGACCCCCCGAACCACATCGGCCACCTCGACACTCGAGTGCCACGGCGCCCATTACGGCGCCTTCGCCGCCGCCTCCACCCTCACCGCCGCCCCCACCCTCGCCCCCACCCTCGCCGCCACCCCCACCTTAGCCGCCCACGGCCAATGCCGCTACCGTGCGCTCTTCGATGCGCTCGGCACGGCGCTCCCGGAGGCGCTCGGCACGGCGCTCCCGGATGAGCTGGCAGTGCCCACCACAACGCTCGCAGTGCCGGCGGCGTAGGCGGCGGCGGCTTCCGTAGCCAAACTAGGGTCCTTCGCCGCAAGGTCCTTGATCGCTTCGAGCGACTTGGGGAAGAGTTCCCACACAGCCAAGCCGGCGAGGTCCATCGCGCTAAATCCGTCCTCATCCCGGAGCATGATGTCGGCGCCCTTGGCGATGAGCACCTTGACCACGAGAGCATGGTCCTTCTTGCATGCAAGGTGCAGCGGCGTTGAGCCGTCCGCGGTCCGCGAGTTGACCATGGCCCCCCGCTGAAGCAGCGCCGCGCACGCGCCCATTTGGCCGTACCTAATTAGGGTGGCACTCAATGCTAACTCAATGCTGATGAGGGTGGCACTCAGTGCTGATGAGGGTGGCACTCAGTGCTGATGAGGGTGGCACTCAGTGCTGATGAGGGTGGCACTCAGTGGCGCGCGCCCATCTGGCCGCACCTCGCCGCGTGATGCAGCGCGGTCCATCCCGACGAGTCGCTACTGTCGATGACCAGAGGGTCCGAGGTCAAGACCGCCTTGATCGCCTCCACGTTCCCTACGCTCGCCACAGCGCGCAGGTAGGCGCGAAGCATCTCCACTGGGATACCGGTCAGGCAGGCCAAGTCCACCGTCGCGGGCTTGGGCGGCGGCGCGGCGGGCTCGTCGCGTAAGCCCTTGGCCAGCCCGTGCAATTTTTGCGCGATTCGCGACGCGGCGTCTTCGAAGTCGCGCTCGGCGGAGGGCCCATCTCGGGGATTATCTCGGGCCGATCCCGGCCGCCCGCTGGCCTCGAAGTCGGAGGCACCTCGCTTCTCGAGATCCATCTCGTCACGCGCAGATCGGGTGAGGCGCGTCATCGCGTGCAGAATGTACCTACGGAAAGCGAGCACCCAGCTCTCTCAGCGGCGGTGATACTCAGGTCCATCGGGGGTCCATCGGGGGGGGGCATCGGGGGGTCTGTCGGGGGCCACCGGGGGGCATCGGGGGGGCTCTCGGCATACTCGGCGGGCTTGTCGCCCAGCGTGGGCTTGGTCTGCAGCTTCTCGGTCAGAGGGCGCAGGATGTCGGCGATCTCCTTGTGCCTCGGCGCACAGCTGCGCGTGATCGCCATCTCGAGCGCCGTCTCCTTCAAATTGTTCTCCTGCAGCACATTGACGAGTCCGGTGCCGAGGAGCAGCTTCACCGCGTCCACAAACCCCAGCCGAACGGCCACATGCAACGGATACTCATCAAAGTCGCCCGCACACGCCTGGTTCACGTCGGCCTTCGCCTCCAGCAGCACCGCCATCGTCGACAGGCAGCCGCAGCTCGTCGCGGCCACGAGCGCCGTCTTATGGTGCGGGGCATTGACGTTGGCGTTGGCGGCGATGAGCATCTTGATGGTCGTTGTGCGCCCAAACTGCGCCGCGATTTGCAGCGGCGTCATCCCGTCATAGGTCATGAGATGCACATCCGCCTTCGCCTTGAGCAGCATTGTGACGATCTCGTCGTGGCCGCGCTCGGCCGCGACGCCCAGCGGGGTGACGCCCGAGCCCGGATTGCGGATGTTGACGTCCGCGCCCTTGCTGATCATCTTCTTGGCCTTGGCGATGTCGTTGCGCTCCGCGGCAATGCCCAGTTTGTCGCCGCGAGAGCTGGGTAACGCCGGCTTCGTGCGACCGTGGCCCAGGTCGATCGACTCGATCCCCGGCCGCGGGATGACATACGGCTCTTGCGCCTCCTGATCGGAGAGCATACTCAGCACGTCCGTGAGCGAAACCATTGCCGCCATGGCTGCTCGGATTGCGACCTCGCCCGCACGCTGCGCACAAGAAGATCCCCCTCCAAGCGGGACAGGCGCACGACGAGAAAGGCTGTGTGAAGTTCACACTCGACCTGTTGCTGCCCAATACAACGCGCCCGACCCCCAGTGTGCGAGCACATTTACAAGGCATCCTTCTAGTGGGGCGGCCCCTCTGGGACGCCCCGCGCCGACCGGACACACGACACAGACACTGTTTCGGCACACTCGAACAGCCAATTAGGCTCAAAGCCAATAGCTACCGTTGGCTCGCCCGGGCGACTCTCGCCCCGGGACCATACATTGTACACGGGACCCGCTGTGAAGACATGCCCAAGACGACGCACCACCCCGCCCAGGCCCTGCCACGGGACCACTCACGGGTCCCGCTGTGGGATAGCCTCAGCCCCCTCTTACGCATACCCCACGATACCCGTCATCACACGCAGCTTCGCATGCCCGATGTAGCCGCGCCCCGCACGCCACACAGCGCGCACACACAGGTCCCAGCCGCAGCCGACCGTCGATCGAGCTACAGGTACAGCTGGACAGCTGTACCGCTACGCAGCTGCAGACCCTCAGCCCGTCAGCACCACGGCGCGAGCGGCAGGTAGCCCGTCAGCACCACGGCGCGAGCGGCAGGTCGAGCGGCGGCCGCCGGTTGTCGCTGGCGACGTTGACGTCGATATAGTGCGGCCGCAAGGTGTACGCGTTGACGCTTGGCTGCGGACTCCACTCGAAGGCGCGCACGGTGAAGGTTGAGTACGGCGCGAAGAGGAACTCGTCCTCGCCGTGCACGGTGCCATCAGTGCGGTCGATGAAGTTTACGTGGACGCAGCGGCGGTTCGGGGGGAGCGCGCCATCGAGGTGGAAGCGCCAGAGTACCTGTGGGGAGAGGGAAGGGGAGGGCGCCGTGGTGAGCACTTGCATGCTCGATCGAGGTGGAAGCGCCATCGAGGTGGAAGCGCCAGCGCACCGGCTCCTGAAAGGGCGGCGACTGCGAGGCGGTCGCGGGCGGCAGCCGCATCAGGAAGGTTTGGATCGAGACATCCTGCTCCACGCTCGTCGCGATGAACATGGGGGCGCGGTACGCCTTGCCCACGGCGAAGAAGCTCTGGAAGCAGCGTGGCATGGCGCCGCCGCGGTACAGGACGTGCTCGCTCGGCCACGGGACGGGGATGCCGCCGCGGCGCGCGACGCAAAAGGTGTTGATGGCGTGGGTGCAGGTGGCGGCGTGGTCGATGGTGTCCGCGCCGTCTTCGCGTAACGCCTGGTTGAGCAGCGAGCAGAACTCGCGCCCGCGCAGCGTCGCCGCCGACGTCCACAGCCGCACCGCGATGTACATGAGCTGATCGGGTCGGAGGATCTCATCGGCGCCGCCCTCGCCGGCCTGCATGGCCGCCCTGAGGGCGTTGGTGCGCAGCGTCTGGAAGAATCTGTCGGCCTCGGAGCGATCGATGCCCTCGTGCTGGGCGTGCGCGCGGATGAGGCTGTGCACGGCCGCCTCGAGCTGGTAGCTGCGGGGGGATGCCGAAGACAAGCGCACGGGCAAGCGCACGGGCAAGCGCAACGTACGAGCAGACACACGCGCGCACGAATAAGTTACATAGCGCCGCGATCCTAATTAGGAGCAGGTACTCATCCTAATTAGGGAGCAAAAGGCACACGGCGCCGCGATCACAAGCGCAAGGAAGCGCAGCGGCTACTAGCTGCTGCCTATGCGGCTGTACCGTGCGGCTCTGCGCTCGGGCAATCGGTGGCAATCAGTGGTCATCAGTGCGTACAGCTGATCGGGTCTGCGCTCGGGCTTGTTGTAGCTCTCCATGAAGCGGGACGCTGCCAGTGACATCGGTAGGGGCGTTGGTGTGAACGGGGAAGGTGGTGGGACAGGGCCGGAGATGGCGAGGCTCGCAGCGATAGCCAGCCGCTCAAGCATCGCCCGAAACGTGTCTTGGGGCTCGGTGGCTGCGTCTTGCGCAGCGGCGGCCTTGTCGGCGGCGGCCTTGTCGGCGGCCGCCTTGTCGGCGGCCGCCTTCGCCCTCTCCGCGGCCGCCCTCTCAGCCGCCGCCTTCTCGGCCGCCGCCCTTTCCGCCGCCACCTTCTCCGCCGCTCTCTTCTCAGCCGCCACCTTCTCCGCCGCCGCCCTCTCCGCCGCCGCCCTTTCCGCCGCCGCCCTTTCCGCCGCTCTCTTCTCAGCCGCCACCTTCTCCGCCGCCGCCCTCTCCGCCGCCACCTTCTCCGCCGCT
>Ga0210243_101105_pt1 | contig 21094 bp, 18 predicted proteins | sample ChrtobMeP5a_32mM_FD_155461 | JGI IMG/M metagenome (GOLD analysis project Ga0210243, IMG submission 155461) | Chrysochromulina tobin associated microbial communities from unialgal haptophyte culture, Seattle, Washington, United States - P5a_32mM | ecosystem: Host-associated > Algae > Haptophytes >...
ATGTATGCACGTTTCCCGCACGCGAAAGGCCCTCGCAACGTTGCAAGGCCCCCGGCGCGCGCAACGGCTTGGCCAGAGCGCGCGTCGCTGCAGCGCGCGCCGCGGGCGGCTCGGCATCGCGTCGGAGCACGCTCGCATCCTCGCCGCACCGGCTGTTGCGCGGCGCATTGAAAGTCGCGCTGCTCTTCACCGCCGCCGTCACCTTCTCAGCTGTGATGGCCGTATCAGCGGACATGCTGCGCCGCCACTTCCGCACGATTGGATTTGCGCGGCGCCTGCCAAGCCAGCAGGCACAGGTGCGCCATCGGCAGTGGCTGGCGCTGTAGGCGCTTTGACTGGCTGCTTAACAAGAGCTACTACTTGAGCGACCTGTCGCTCGACACACTGTCGTCACGCGACGGTGTCGAGTGTATCTTTGCGTTCTTTGCGAGTCGACGAAAGCGATGGTGAGCGAGGGCATAGTGGCGTAGGTGATCGTTCTCGGTCGAGCGGATTTCGGTGCCGATGGCATCTTGAACGCGAACGCAAAACTTTTCAAGATTCCGAGTTTCCAAATGACCGTATTGAGATGTTGTACTATCTTGAGATGTCCATTTACGAAAAGCGGTTGACCCGGGCGGGGAGGAGGGCCCGGGGAGGGATGAGCGGTCACCCAGAGCGCGAGGGGGGGGGGGGGCAACCTTGCAGCACGGAAACCCAAATTCCAGATTCCGAGTTTCCGGGTTTCCGAGTTTCCGAGGCCCCTCCGTGGGTCCGCAGAGGGACCCCAACATCCAGATTCCATGTTTCCAAGTGTGCAGATTCCAGGATGCTCCTCTGCAAATTCCAGATTCCGAGTTTCCGAGTTTCCAAGGCCCCTCTGTGGGTCCGCGCAAGGACCATGCTTTCCAGATTCCTAGAGTATTCCTACATTCCAGGTGTACAGATTCCTGGATACTCCTCCGCAAATTCCAGATTCCAAGATTCCGAGTGTGCAGATTCCAGGATACTCTCTGCAAATTCCAGATTCCGAGTTTCCGAGTTTCCGAGGCCCCCTCTTGGGTCCGGTCTGGAGATACACCCAAATTCCAGATTCCGAGTTTCCGAGTTTCCGAGTAGCACCCCTCTTGGGTCCTCGCCCAAGGGACCCCCAAATTCCAGTTTCCGAGTTTCCGAGTTTCCGAGGCCCCCTCTTCGGTCCAAGGCAGATGGAATCCCAAATTCCAGATTCCGAGTTTCCGAGTTTCCGAGGACCCCAAGGAGGACCCCTCTTGGGTCGCAGGACGCAGCAAGAGGGACCCACAAATTCCCAGATCCAAGTTTCCGAGTGTAATACCTAGTGCTCACCGCAACGTAGGGAGCACAGATTCCAGAATACAGAGCGCAGTTTCTATTTCCGCTCCTGTACTTTCGTGTAGCCCGCAGTCAATAGTGTGTGAGTGGCATCAATTTCAGGGCCTAAATGTAGTGATTTACAGTCAATATCGCCAAAATTTTCGCGCCTGCGGCGGGCTGAAAACCCGCGCGCTACGCGCGCGGGGCAACTTGATTACCCCCCCTCTATAGAGCACCCCCGTCACCTCCCAAGAGGCCGTCGACACCCCGGGCGGTAGCCGGGACACACGGGGACCAAAATAGTAGAACCAAAACGGTTAAACGGGGACACGTCTAGAGAATCAATTCACAAGATGACGCGAACAAAGTGATGACTCGGGATCCAGCTCTGGCCATGTGGCATGTCTGGGCGCGCTGCCTCTGGCGCTCTCCGCTCAACCGCGGCCCCATGCCCTGGGGGGGTTTTCTGCTTCTTTAATGCATGATGTCAACTGACCCGGCGGCCCCAGAAGAGCGAGAAGAGACCGTACCCGGGGGTGTGGGCGTGTGGCTCACCGCCACGGGCCGTCATGCACGGGGCATCTCCTTAAGCCTCTCATCTCCGTCGCGCGGACCGTCCTCTACACGCGCGCGAACAGAGAGAGTCATAATTCAGAATTGTTATTCTCTTCATCCACCCCGCACCTACGGTATCACACTTTTCACAGTCGCTGGAACTAGGCCGCCAGCTTCCGCGGCGACACCGCTGCCTTGAGGGTGTCCACGGCCCACGCGTCGGTCTCCGTGAGGTCGAGGAGGGCGCGGAGGGGCTTGACCGTGCGCGCGGCCTCGGCGAGCGCAGCGACGCCGTCCAGCGCCGCGCCCGCTCCGCAGAGCACCAAGTGGCAGGCGTCGGCCGCACCTTTGGCGAAGGCCATAGGGTCGGGCGTTGGGGCGCCCAGGACGCGTAGAAGCGCCGCGAGAAGGCGCACGAACGCTCCGGTCATGAAGGCGAGCGGTGGCATGCCCTGCCGGCGCAGGTGAAGCGCTCCGAGCATCGAGCTCACCGCCGCATTCTGGGGCCGCGTCAGTGCTAGGTCGAGCTGCACGAGGGCCACGGCGGTAAGGGCGAGGGCGGCTGCGCCCATCAGGCCAATCCGGCGCATGCTCACGAGATACTCGCTGCGGCGGCGGCGCGGCAGTGAGGCGACCTGCCGGTAGACGCGCTGCGCGACCCATACCTGCACGCCCAGGCGCACTGGCCGCGTGATCTGCCGGCTGCCGAGGGCCACGCTCGCTGCCGCGTGGAGTGGGATCACGCCCTCTGAGGCTGCGCCGACGCCGCCGCCGACGAGCCATGCGCCGAGCGTCACGAGGACGAACTGGACGACCTCGCAGAGCACCACGGCGACCGATGTGGCCACGAGCACCGACTGCCGGCGGGCTTCCGCGCTCAGCTCGCCTCCAGGCAGCTGCGAGAGCGCCGCATCCACGGCTGCCTTCACGAGCGCCGTCGCGTTGCCCATGTTGAGCGGCAGCGAATCGCCGCCACCGCCACTGACGCCCACAAGCCGTGCGAGCGTGCGCAGCGCCTCCACGTCCGCGGCCCCGCGCGCGGCCATCGCCCTTGAGAGCAGTGTGAGCATCTCGTCCGTGCCCTTCTCCCCGCCGCGGTCCCCGCCGCGGTCGCCGCCGAGGGCGGCGACCTGCGCGGCGATGCGCGGCTGGAAGAGTTTTGCATGATACATCAGCGCGCTACGAGGCGCCACCGCTGCCGTCAGAGTAAGCGGCGCGAGCGCCACCATGAGAGTGAAAGAGGCGGGATGGACTGAATGTATTGGCGCCATACTTTTCTTTCGGCCTTTGCGGAATATCGTGCACTTTACCGTGAATCCCCCTATTACTTACGAAACTCGTTCGGGTTCGGGAAAAGGCGACACGAGTACAAACTCCGTACTATGTATCCAGACCAACCTCTCATGTCCGACGAGGAGGACATCGACGCACTTGGGATCAAGGCACTGAAGGAGCTGATCACCTCCTGTGGCCTCTCCACCGAGGACTGCATCGACAAAGTGGATCTCCGCGCTCGCGCGCGGGAGGCGCTCGAGGCGAAGAAGGCGAAGAAGGCGACGTCATCCTCCGCAGCGCCATCGCCTCCATCGCGGCCTGCGGAGCGGCAGATGGGCGGCTACTCGTGCCTCGTCCAGGGTCCCGCCGACCTAATCGCGGGGGACGCCGGTGCCCCCGCAGCAGATCTGCTCATAATCGTGCTCCACGGCCTCGGTGCCACGAACAGAGACTTGGTGGATGTGGTGCCCATGCTCATCGAGCAGGAGCCCAAGCTCAGCGCGGCGCGCATCGTTACCGTCTGCCCGCAGGCGCCGCCGGGTCCGATGGGGAACGCGTGGTGGACGTTCGACGTCCAGAGCTTGATCATGACCCAGATGATGCCCGCGGGCCCGCAGAAAGAGGCGGCAATGGCTAAGATGATTCGTGAGAAGCCACAGGACCTGGACACGTGCCGCGCGAGGATGAAACAGCTCATCGAGGAGGCGCGCGCAATCGCCGGCGGCGCGGCCGGCCAGCTCTCGCCCAAACGGCTCGTACTCTGCGGATTCTCGCTCGGCGCCATCACCTCGCTTGATGTTGCGCTGCAGATGAAAGAGGTGCGTGCGAGCACACAGGACATGCCCATGGCTTCCTTACGTGCGCATGTGCGCATCATGCACGCGCATCGAGCACCCGCGTTGTGTCTCTGTTCGGCAGGGCGAGGGACCTTCCGGTGTGATCTTCATGAACGGCGCGCCGATCGTCGTCGATGAGTGGGCCGCGGGACTCAAGAGGCATTCGGGGCTGCCCGTGCATATCACCAGCGGGCTCAACGATATGACTCTGCCCAACTACTCATCGGAGTGGGTTCGACAGCTGCTGCAGACCAACGGCGCAACGGTGACGCATAAGTACCACCCCGGCGGGCACGAAATCGGTGGGAAGGACGTCGTCCAGAGCATCGCCAGCTTCCTCTCCAGCCGTCTGTGAGGACAGAAGTCGTAAATGTGAGCCCCCCGTCGCGGGAAGATGTGAGCGCAGTAACGAAAGGGTTGACTTTGGCGGGGCCGACACATACCTAACTGGGCTAACACTCCTCACACGCATTCACACACGGACACGACCACGCTGTGGTGTCCGATGTTAACAAATTGGATAGTTAAGTCCGATGTCAGCACACAAAGGTCAAAGCTCAACCCCGGAACAACACACCGCACGGAAAGGTCCGGCGCGGACTCCGGTCGAATACGGTCGTCAAAGCTTCTCAAAGCGGGCTACTAGGGAAAGCGGTGGTAGCGGTCTGGACGGACCGACCCCGAATGCGATGCGCGTGCGGGGTCTACCAGAGAGGTGCGGTGAGCCCCTACAGTACGGCCGGTAATCGCCGCGATGAAACGGCGAGCATTGCAATTGGCGAGATGACCGATGTGCATTGCCGATGTGCGAACTCGAATCCGGGGTTCCGGGCCGCGGGCCCCCCATCCCCATCAAGCTCCCCATAGCCTTCGACCGATCGACCTCGCCTTTCAGTCCGGGAATTGGGTGGGGGGAATTGGTTTTAAGAGTGGTGGGAGTGTTGAGGTTTCTTCCGCGAATGCCCGGGACGACGTTCAGCGCCCGCCCTTCCATGCCCTTCTTTGGAAGTGAGAGAGGACGCCATGACGCAGTCTTTTGCTGTGCTTGCGAGTCTTTTGTGCACTGCGACGCCCGATGAAAACCCAAAATACGAGGCGCACGTCGTCGTCAGCAGCTCGTCACCCGCCACAGTCAGGGCCGCGGAGTACGAATACGTCCCCGTTTGGGTCGACCACCCGCCTCCGCCGCCACCGCCGCCGCTCGACAAGATTCACCCCAACTGGGTGCCACTGTACTTCTTGCTGGCGCTGATAGTGGCGTGGGTGCTCGTGATGATCGCCGTCCAGTACAGCCTGCGCTGCTGGGGCCCCGGATCGTCCGGCGAGCGCAAGCCACTCTACTATTCCACCCGGCCAGCACGCAAGAGAGACTTTGGCGAGCCCACCTGGATGGGTGTGGATCCATCCGTCATCGACGCAAACATGTCCATCGACGCGTCCGTGCGCGCGGCCTTCATCCGCAAGGTGTACGCCATCCTCGCCACGCAGCTCGTCGCGACCGTGGCCATCGTGGTCGGTCTAATCTACGCGTCCTTCTACAAGGGCAATGAACACGTGCTCACCGCGTTCGGCGTGTTCATCACAGGGCCGGGCTACTACCTCAGCTTGCTGTTCCTCATCATCGCTCTCTTTGTGCTGTGCTGTCTCATGTGTGTGCGCGACAAGTACCCTGAGAACATGATCTGCCTCGCGGTCTTCACCGCCTGCATCTCCCTCGAGGTAGGCATCATCTGCGTCCTGTACTATGACGCGGGCTTCGGGAGCGACCTGCTGCTCGCGTTCGTGCTCACGGCCGCCACCTTTCTGCTCCTGACCGTCTTCACCATCGTCTCTCGCATCGACTTTACGTTCCTCGGTCCGCTGCTGTGCATCGGCCTCTTCGTGCTCCTCTTCTGGTCGTGCATCCTCTCGATCTGCATGGCCTTCGGCGGCTACTCGGCCAGCTGGTCTCTCGCGTGGGTCATCGTGGGCATGATCATCTTTGTCGGCTTCATCATCTACGACACGTACATGATCGTGACCCGGCTGGGCGTCGACGACTATGTGATCGCCGCCATCGAGCTCTACCTCGACATGATCAATATGTTCATGCTCATCCTGTCGTGCCTCACGCTCTGTGGTGGCGATAATAGGTAACGGCAGCGGCCAGGCAAGGCTACGGTGGAGACCCCACGCGCGCAGTGTGCGTAACAGCGCGTTGCCTCTGTTCACTCTCGTCTTCATATAATTTTTGCGGAGACCCGTCTCACGATTCCCGCTTTCCGGCTTCACACGCGCCGGCGTCGCCGCCCGCCCCCGACCCGACCGCCGACCCGGCGCGGGGGGGGGGGACCCCCGCGACGAGGACCCCGGACCCAGACGCATGAGGCTTGAGACGTTGAGAGGGACGCGTCGAGGACCGGCGCGGCGAGCGCGCGCGGCGACGAGCGAAGCCCCCCCCCAAAGTGCACCTGCAATCAGTTGCCTGCAATTCCCATGGCAATACCTTACTTGTAGGTGACATGGTGACAATTCACGTCAAATTCGACTTGACTTGACTTGACTTCTCGTCGACGTGCGCGTCACGTACTGGAAACCTGTACAAATGGCCGTCGCGACGACGATGCCTTGGGCGTCGTGGCACGAGTGGCACGAGGCATACTCGCTCTTCTTCGCACTCGACGAGCCGGCCAAGCGCACGCTTGGGGTCGAGCTCGGCGAAGTCTGGCGTGCCCGCGGCCAACTGCCGCTTGCGGTCGACGCGACCGCAGCGCTCACCGAGCTGGCGTTGCTCATTGAGCATGCGCCGCACGCGGCATCGGAGCATGCTGTGCGGCTCATGTATGCGATGACGATCACGCGCCTGGTCAATGGTGTGGTTGATCCACTGCAGCAGGGCGCGCGGGCCGTCTCCGTCAAGTTTCTCGCGCAGACTGTCGGCTTGCCTCCGATGCTGGTCGAGCTGCGGCACGAGTGCACGCACAACCAGCTGCCGTCGCTTGGGCGCTTGCGGCACGCGGCGGAACACGCACTGCTCTGGCTCCACGAGCACTATTGGTTACGTCAGCGCGCGCTGCTCTCGAACCTTCATTCGACGCTCGACACGGCGCTGCGCACATATGATCATGCGACGCGAAGGCGCGCGGCGCGCGGCGAGCCGCCGCTTCGGAAGCACGTGCTCGCATGCGCGACGGAGCTGGAGCGCGTGCTGCACCCGGTTCAGCTGAGTACCCACCTAGTGCCCGCCTTGCTCGACGGCGGCTTCCTCGCACCTCGGCCCGCGACCGGCGCGGGTACGACAGCCGCCGCCACCAGCGCTGCCGACGCCGATGGCGCTGCCGACGCCGATGGGAGCACTGAGGCGGCTGCCGCGGTCGATGTGTCCAATGCAGGGGCGCAGGAGACGGAGGGGGGCGAGGAGGTGCTCGAGCCCACGTGGGAGGAGCGCCGGTTGCAGTGGAGCGTCCTCCTTGCACGACTGTACAAGCTGTGGAAGCGCCAGTCCTTATTTGGACAGTCCTTGCATGCATCGTTGCTGCTCGGCTGTGTGAAACGTCTCGAGGCAGAGGCGGCTGCACGCGGCGCGGGCGGCGCGGGCGACGCGGGAGGAGCGCCGGGGGGGCTAGCGAGTACGCCGGCGCCGGCGAGCGCCCGGCGCCTGCTTGCACTGCAGCGGTGGGCGTTACACTTTTTGGAGGAGAGCCGTGGCGGCGGTTGCGGCGGTGGTGGTACAGCCGGGGCGATGGAGGCCGACGCGGCGGACGCGTCGGCGGTCGCGAATGTCGCCTTGGACGCGCACGCTACGGCGCCCGCTGCCGAGCCGGACGCGGACGCCGTATCGGGCGCGCTCGAGAGGGCACTACTGCTGGATGCTGAGACTGTGCGACTCCTCATCTCGACTGCCGCACGCGCCGCTGCGGGCTGGGGCCGACCGGTCGTGCTGCGGGCGCTCAGGCTGGCCGCGGACTCGCACAAGCCAGACGCGCGCAAGGGCGAAGGGCGGCCGCTGCTGCCGGACAACTGCTCGAGCGCTCTCCTCTGCATTCCCGGAGGACGGCGCGGTGCTTCGGCCGGGGCGCGCACAGCCTCGGCGGGGCGTCGAGCGTCGGGTTCGTCAGTTTCGTCGGGTTCGTCAGGGACGCTCGGCCAGGCGCGCCGGCTGCTACCGCTGCCTAATTTGGCAGTCGAGCTGCCTAATTTGGTCACCCATACGCGCCGACTGCTACGGCTGCAGGCTGCGGCGGCCGCCATCCTCCGGGTAGAGCCGTTGTCCACCGACGCGGTCACCGACGACGCGCCATCTGCCACTGAGACACAGCCCGAGGCGATGGAGGAGGAGGCGGTGGGGGAGGCGGCGGAGGCGGCGGCAGAGGCGGCAGGAATGGTGGTAGCGCCGGCGGGTGACGAGACGGGTGATGAAGGAGCGGCCGTTCACGAGACGGGTGATCAAGGAGCGGCCGGGCTGCGCGCGCGCTTCAGCCGCGCGCTCGCCCCCGGCAGCGCCTGGCGCGTATGCCGCCGATGGACACCGATACCATTGGGGGAGGCCCCTCCCCCCGTCGCGGTGCTAGCGGCCCTTGGTGGCCGTGCCGCTCCGCTGGATACTGGTAAACTGGCAGCGGCCTTCGAGGCACTCGAGGAGCCGCCAGGACGAGGCGACCACCGCGGCTCAGCATCCGGCGACGATCAGACCGTGCCCGACTCGGCGCCTCTGTCGTTGAGCGCCCTTCGACCCAAGACGGGTGAGTACGCTGACCTTCCACCACCCGCCATGGCGATGGCTGAGGGCTGGGCACCGGCAGAGGCGACCTCAGACGCTGCGCTGGCGGCCAAGATGGAGGTGGCTCGCGCGCCGGCGGCTCCACTGCCGGTGAGGCTGCTAGTACGCCGGCAGGGGCTCGGGGCGGCCAGCCCCGCACCCAATGCGGTCCAGCCATCGGCGTTTGCACGAGTTGGAGGAGAGGCCGGTGGCGCCACGGGGCGCAAGCGGTCGAGGAGCGCCGACAGAGGAAGGCGCGCCAAATGAGCATGTTGGTTTCTGCGCCGCACACATTCTGATTCCTGTCCTGAACTGACCGCGCGGGTCGAAACGGTCAGCTGTCGCGGTACCCCGTCGGCCGTCCGGTGCGGGCGCGTGGGTGCTGGGTGTGAAGCCGGACTGAGCGTGCTCCGTGCTGACGGTGACGCCGTGACCTCCCCAGTCCCCTGCAACGCGGCAACGTCGGCACCCGGTTTGTCGTTTTTTCGCGCCGGACCTTATTTTTGCTACTTTAGATGAATCCAGTGGAACCTCACTCTAGAAAACACATGATCTGTACCCTGTACCGGCGAGCGGCGAGCGAGAGCGGATCATGCTGGCGACGACCAAAGTATGAATGAGAATGTAATATGTGCGATCGGAACGGATAGCAAAACGAGGTTGGTCGCGAGCCGGAGCGATGCGACTATATGCATCGCCCCTCTCTGAATCATATCGCTGCCTCCCCGGAGGACCGATCCCGTCCGGGGCCAAGAGGTGGCTGCCTCCCTGCGCGCTGCGTTGGCGCGTCAGCGTCGGCGTCGGCAGCGTCGTTGTCAGCGCGCTGAGAGCTGCGGCCGGCTGTCGCAGAACTCCTCGAAGCGCTGCTTGAGCTGCTCGCGCATCCGCTGGCGCTCCTCAAGGAGCCCCGCCTTGCGCTGCTCCCATTGCGTCCACTCCTCGGCACTCAGCTGCAGCTTGAGCCGCGCCGCCTCCACGGCGTCCGTGGAATCGACTTCGACTTCGAGCTGGCTCGCCGCGCTCGCCAGCTCGTGCGCGGCCGCGGCGGCGCTCTCCTCACAGCTTTCGCACGTTCCGCCTGTTCCGCCCGCCGCGGCGCCCTCGGCGCCCGTCGAGCCCATACATTGCGTCCAGCCCATCTGCGTCAGCAGGTGGAGCTCTTGGTCTTCGTCCCATGTGACCTCGCCCCCATTCGGGCCAGCGTCTTCGGGCTCGCCGGCCTCCTGCTGTCCCTGCTCCTTCTTGAGCTTCTGCCGGTCCTTTTTGAGCTTGCGCTTGCTCGCCGCGCGGTCGCCCTCGGCCGCGCTCGCCGCCGCGCTCCCCGCCGCTTTGTTGGCCGTGACCGAGCTATCCTCCTCGAGGAGCGACTCCATATTGGCGAGGGCCGCGCGCTCGAGCGCCATCGCCTGGACGTGCGAGACTCATCGGTGGTCATCAGTGGTCATCAGTGGTCATCATTGGTCATCCAGTGGTCATCACGGTGGTCATCAGAGGTCATCAGTGGGCCTCACCTGGAAGTAGGACAGGACCAGGCGCACGAGAAGCTGCTGGTTTTGCTCCTCTTCGAGAGAGGACTGGTACGAGGTGAGCACCTTGCGCAGCAGCAGCCGCCCCACCACGCACAGCAGCTCCGAGAGACCTGCCTGCCGCGTGGGCGCGTGGCGCCCCTTAGCGGAGTTTTCGCTCTCCTCGGCCAACGTATCCTCGTAGTGATAGAGGATCGTCGGCAGCGCGGAGGCATGCACGCAGATGAAGCCTTCCTTGCAGTCGTCCACGTTGAAGTAGGCCTGCAGGCTCGCGCGCTCCGCCTCCTGCTCCGCCTCCGTGCCCACCAGCGGCAGATCCTTCTTGGTTAGCTTCTCAAACGCCCACATCACATTGTTCCGGCAGTCCTTGCACAGGTGGTGCTTATCGGTGCAGTGCTGCCAGAGCTTGTCGTGCAGCTCCTCGGCGTGGACGGAGCAGATCGACTGCTTTTGCTGCGTCGACATTTCCGCCCACATGTCCTCCCACAGATCCGCCGAGTTGAAGATGTGTCGCGAGTTGGCATGCATCGGGCAGCGCTTGTCGCGCTTCATCGGCTGGCAATTCTTCAGCCAATCGGCGAGCGGAAATTTGGCGCATGATTCCTCGAGCGACTTGGGTGTCGCCAAGCTCTCTTTGAGCACGTATCCGCTCTCGTCCTCGTGCGACACGAAGGACTGCAGCAGGGTCAGCTGGTGCAGCGGCCGCTGGATCATTACACGCAGCGCCGAGCAGCAAGAGCTGCACGTGGTCTCACGCTGCAACCGCCGGAGCACCTCTTCCTTTGGGCAGGTGATGGCGTCCGAGTTCCGGTTCATCGCAGCCCTGTGCGGCAGCGGCGGCAGACACAGGGCTATCAGCTAGCGGCAGCACGCACGCAAGCTCTGGGCAGACATTCAGGCGGAAAATGTCAGCGCCTGGCAAGCCGTCCGAGCGGCTGTCACGCAGAAACACGGTGGGTGCGCGAGCTGTGGGACGCCAGGCGCATGCCTCACCTTGGCACGACAGCCACAGCGCTCCCCGCGGTTGACGCGGAAGAGACTGAGTCACCCATGAGTAGACCTGCTCAAGTCTGTGGGGAGGTGCGATAGAAGCCTTTACACCTACAAAAGGCTCCTCCTATACACAAACCCCTCACATGTCCCCAGAGTCACGACGGCACTGCACGCGCCGCCGCTTTTGCGCGATTCTTCCGTCCGCGAGGAATCTGTGCGCGTCGCGTGGATGTCGCTCGTGGCCCTACGCGAGAAGGCCTTCGCCATGGCCGCGAGCTTGAAGGAGAAGCTTGCACCGCTCGAGGGTCCTCTGGCGAAGCTCCAGGAGAAACTCTACGACGTCTACGAGACCGTCCTGCCCTACGGCGTCACTGCCTTCTATTACAGCTTCATCCCAATCGTCGTCTTGATTGGCTACCGTAATGCGAAGACGCTGGAGCCTAAGCTGAGGTTTTGGGACCTTCTGTCGCCAATGTGATTGGTCATGAGAGTGCGCCGAGCGGACGTCTGCGCGCTCGTGGGTAGCGATGAGCATGCACTTGACAGAGCCTCTGCGTGCGGCTTTGTGGCCGCGAACGGAGTCGAGTGTGTGTGGCCTCTTCTCGGAGTGTTGCCGCATGCGCGTCTCAGTGTGCTAAGTGGTAAGTGTACAACTACAGAACACAGGTATTGTGCATGCAGACTGCGGCGATCGCGAACGATGGCATGTGCGCGTCATTGCATCCTCTCCTGCTCCGGAAAGAAGATGCCGTTGCCCTCTATGCCTGACCGGGTCGGCAACAGCCAGAGCGTTGGGTAGACGCCGAGCGTGAGGGCGACGTTGTGCAGCCCGCCGTAGTCGAAGAGCGAGATGCCCTTCGCTCGTTTGCCGTCGAGCACCTGCCTCCACTCGTAAAGCGTGTAGCCGCGCATGATAAGGTATCCGTGCAGCACGCACAGCACGAGGCATGGGATCAGCAGCAGCACTGCTGCGACGAGCGTGAAGAGCATGGTCGCGTCGACGATGTATTGGCTCGTCTCGTCATCATCGACGACGCTCGGGAACACCAGCGCGTTCACGCCGAACTCGATCCGGCGTTGCAGGTCCGCCGCCCCCATGTCCAGCAAACTTCTCGCTCCAATAGGCAATGGTACGGCTGCCGCCACCGAGGGTGGCGGGCTCGAGTCGGGTAGCCTTGAGAAAGGTGGCCACGAGTCCATCACATCGGGCAGGCATGCGCCCACCACCCACGCGGACGTGCAGAACCCGTAGAAGACCGTGAGCAGGTAGTACTTGTAGTTGTAGAAACCGATCGCCGAGTTGAGTGAGACTGAAAACGTTTGGTACTGCAGCACGCAGCGACCCACCTCCGCGCAGTAATGCGCGCGGTCGGGCTTGTACGCCATGGTCTTGCGGCAGAAGCGCGGCGAGCCGTCGCGCTTGCGCTCCACGGCCTGCAGCAGGTTCGAGTACGAGTGCAGGTCGGACTTGCCGTCCGAGCGCAGCCACGAGGGGATGTCACCCGGTGGCGTGGTGACGGTGCAGAATGCGGAGACGCAGAGCAGGATGAATAGGACCTGGTACGTGACCAGCAAGAGGACACCGATCGCGATCGTGACGTACGAGTGATGGCTGTGGCCGCCCGAGATGCCCAAGTTGGGCAGCAGCACGGGCAGCAGCACGAGCCCGGTCGTGACAATGTAAATGACGAGCTCGATGGCGACGAGCAGAATGAGCGGTGCAAAGCTGCACGGCGATTGTGACCGCGGTACGGGGAACGTTTGCTTCTCACTCTTCATCTGCCCCGCACTGATGCGCGACACCAGGGTCAGGAAGCGTGAGTGCCTTCCAATTCCCGATTTGGAAAGACAAATTTCACAATTCCGTTCACGCCGCATCAATCACTTGAGTTGGACGCAGCGTCCGCTGCATTCACGCTCGTCGGTTCGGCGGCGGCGCTCTCGTTCGCCCCCGCCATGAAGCCCTCGCCCGGCTTGGTAATCACGACATCGATGAGCCCAAGGGCGAGGGCCTCTTGCGCGTCCATCACGTGGTCGTACTCGATGAGGTCGAGGACCTCGTCGAGAGGCTTGCCCGTCCGCTCGGCGAGCAGCACCGCTAGCTTACGACGGCTGCGCTCAATCGACGCCGCGCTGATGGCCAGCTGCCGCGCAGTGCTCGATGTGCCGCCCCCAGTCAGCCGCGGCTGATGGATCATGATGCGCGAGTTGGCCATGGCCGCGCGATGCCCGGGCTCACCCGCCGCGAGCAGCACCGCCGCCATCGACTCACAGTGTCCCAGGCAGATCGTGTGCACGGGCGACGTGATCGAGTGCATCACATCATGGATCGCGAAGCCGGGCTGCACCTTGCCACCGCCGCTGCTGATGTGCAGCCTTATGGGCACGCCAGGCGCCTCCTGCTCCAGAAACATGAGCTGCGCAATCACCACCTTCGCACTCTCGTCGTCTATGGACCCGGTGAGGAAGACGTGACGCCCGCGAGTGCACAGGCCGAGCACCATCTCACCGATTGACTTGGGTGCGGCGGCAGTTTGAGTGATTTTGGGCGGCTTCGTCGTCGTCGTGGCAGGCTCTGCGCTGGCGGCGGCGGAGATATTGGCGCACGCCGACGCGGCCATCGCCGAGCAGGTGGCAGTGCGCGTCAGGAAGCGTCGCATTGGGTTTCAGAGCGTGTGTGAAACAAGTTTTCCCAGGGTTTGCGTGTGGAACTTTGGGCTCTTTTGTTAACAGTGAAACAGGACACAGTGAAGACCAGCAACCAAATCTTAGACACGCTCTGGGAAGCGTTAAGCGGGTAAAGGTTAGAGCAACCGGTGATCTGCGAGCCCACCCGCTCGAAGACGAAGTGGTGGGGCACAGGCCGGCGCTTTTGATCCGTCTTATTAACATTACCGTCAACACTCTCTACACTCCACCGAATGGGCGAAGATCGCCGGCTCTCATGGTAAACTCTGTCTAATGAATCCGTAATGTTCCACAGCGCAACGCCGGCGCGTGGTTCCACATGTGGCCTCCTCAGAAGCGGAGCTTTTTGACGCCGCGCTGAAGCTCATAGTACATCTTGGGCTTGAGCAGCGCCTCGACGCGCTCGTCGATTGTATGCAGCGGGTAACCCGATGGCACTGGCGATGGCTCGGCCCCCAGCTGTACTTGGTCGAACATGCGCCGCAGCTGCACGTACGCCGCCTTCGCGGCGCTGATGGCGAGGCGCTCGCCTGCAGGGGCGGCCGCCGCACCGCCGAGCGCGTCGGTCGGCGCGCTCGCAAACGGCAGCAGCAGCGGCGCCGGCGCCCCCGGCGCGCCGAAACGTGTCGGGTCGAAGCTCAACGGCTCCGCAAAACACTCGGGGTCGAAGTGCGCAACAAACGGCTCGGGGGCGATGAGCGTTCCGGCGGGAAGCTTGACAGCACCGACGGCGAGGTCAGCCTTGAGCACACGCGCCGCCGGTCGGCACGGCGGATACACTCGCATCGTCTCGCGCACGAAGCTGTTGAGCAATGGCATGGCCTCGAGCTCGGCGGTCGAGATCGGAAGTTTCGGGTCCTTCCCCTTGAGCACTGCCGCTTGCTCGATGGCGAGCGCGGCCGCGGCTTTCGGATGCAGCTGCGTGGCCGCGAGCAGGTTGCACAGCAGCGCCGTCGTCTGCTCGACTGACGACGCGAGCTGCCGCAGCGCACTCGCGCTCTCTATGCCCTGCGAAGAGGCCCACTGGTTCATGCCTTGCTCGAACTTCGCAATCTCGCCGCCACCCAGGCCGCCGAGGAGACTGGACCCGCCGAGAGACGGCAGGCCAAACGGGCCGCTCTTGGTCGAGGATGCTCCCAACCGCGACGACACGTACGCCGCGTACGCCTTATCGAGAGCAGCGTTGCCTGCCTTATCGCTTGCGAAGCCGAGAGTGCTCGCGAGACGGTCCGCACTCACGCCGAGCGTGTACGGCGCCGTCGCGCGGAGCATGAGCGAGCGCACCGAGGCGCGTAGCTTGCGCACGCGGCCGTCGATGAAGTCCTCGAAGCGGAACGTCGAGAAGCCCGCCTCCTTGTACTGGGGGATCCATTCGAAGATTGTCGCGTAGCAGACCGAGTTGAACGCCTCCGCGTGCGCAGCGAACGGGTCGGCGTCGCCCGCGGGAAGCGTGGCAAACGGCGGCGCGAGCTCTGGTGGCACAGGTGCAGCTACTGCTGACGTGCCAATGGCTGCGAGCGCCGCATTGTCGCCGATGAAAGTGGCGCCGCCGCGAGCGGCCGTCACAAAAGCAGTGCCGTGCTTCTTGAGCCGCGAGGCGCAAAAGGCCCGAGGATCGGATTCGAAGTCGGCCGCGTCGGAGGCAGTGGGCAGGCCAGGTACGCTAGTCTTGGCTGGCGCAGCAGGTGCCTGCATGTACAGTGGACCCACGCGCAGCACCAGGAGCGCACCTGCGAGAAAGAAGAGAGGCATTTTCGCACGAATAATCGAATACCGGTACATGTATCTCGAATCTCCGGGTTCTGACTCAACTCTTCGTAGGAGAGTGGGGAAGACACACCCAAACAGCCAAACACCCCTAACATGATTCCCATGCTCGCGATTCTCACTCGCGGAACGTAGCGAGGACAACAGCACGGCGAACATGCACACCAGAGACTAATGCGGGGACCTGTCGACGCGCGCGCAAGCCTTGGACTCAGGCCTACGGACATCAGTTGGCACAGACGAGCCGCGCACGGGAGCTGACTCCTCGAAGGGCTGGCCTATTAGCAGCTTCTCTAGCCTGCCTTACTTATTGGGTACGGCGCCCCTTCTGCTTCTCGAAGGGCACCTGGCCTTTGAGAAGCTCCTCTAGCCTGCTCGCCTGTCCTGGGTCGCCCCCTTCCCCGGGAATGTAGGGCCAGAAGGTGGAGCCGATCCCGCCGGGTGACTTGTCGTCGGGAATGTCTGGAGATGGAAGTGGTGAAGGTGGTCGTGAAGGTGGTGGTGAAGGTGGTGCTGGTGGAGATGGCGGCGCCGGCGGGGGATCTGGAAGTGGTGGTGGCGAGGGTGGCGGCGGTGACGGATGTTGCAAGTTCCACCAAATGGGGATTTCATGGAAATCCGGGCTTTGGTGGACCTCGGACTGCTCGTCAGCAGGGGCGGCCTCGGGTGCCAATGCCGCCGACCCCTTCGGGATCAACTCTTGGGCCTGCACGATGGCGGCGCGATCGATATTCTCGAAGCACGTCGAGAAGTCGACCATCAGCTCCTTCTTCTGCTTGGAATTCCAAGGGTCCCGGTTGAACACCTTCTGCATGCACAACTTTGTCTTGTCCCGCTTGGAGTCCGGCATCCGATCGAGGCGCTTAACGAGGCTCTCACTGAGGCCATGACCAAGGCGCTCCTCGAGGTGATCATCGAGGCGCTCAACCGCAGGTTCCTTCAAAGGCGCCGCTATCGCGTGCAAGTACCGTCCAGTCAGAATATAGATGAACACAATCCTGACCATCGAAGTGCTCGCCGCAACGAAGTGCACTGCGCACTGGGTGATGGGGCCCTCCCTCCCGATTTAGGCACTTCTTGGCAGGCTTCTTATGGATCACGGTCCGTTAGGATTGCATGCATTCGGTAAGTTGTTGACAGTGAAGTCAAGTCAAGTCAAGTCAACTCTCACCTCCACTGCTAGCCTCGAGAGCACATTTCGATTCGATAACGGTTAACGCATAGGCCATAGCCGTTCCTGTTTTAGCCTAGGTTCAAGGTCTCGTGTCAGTACGTTTATGAAGAGACTTGACTTCTACATGAAGACATCATGTGTCGAGCATCAATTGACCCGTCACCGATGTTCACAGCGTCCTCACTGCGTCGCGGCCCCCCACTCGCGAGACCCACAGTGGAGTCCCACCTTAAGTGATACGATGTAAGTCCCATCGCCGACGCACCTCCATTTGAGTTGCACACCTGCCGACGACGTCTCCTATCACAACACCGAGCATGCCTGGCAATGAGCGCTGATGTGAGCCTTGGTGCTCGCTGTAACGTCCGTACCGCTCAAGTTGAGGAACGTGAGCTTGGGCAGGTAGCCGTCCTTTGCAGCATTGGACAGCGCTTTCCCGCCGCGGTCCGTCGTCGCTGTGTCGTGCAGCGTGATGAGACGGAGCGAGCCCCACGAGCCCTCGGTCAGCGCGGCAGCGAGCGCTGTCACGCCGTCGTCGCCGAACTTGTTGCGGTTCAAGTACAAGAGCTTCAGTCGTGGCATGGCGCCCGCAGCCCTTGCCAATGCACCCAGACCGTCGTCGTCAATCTCATTCATAGATAGGAGCCAACACTCGACGCGCTCGAAGGCGCCAAACAGGTTTGCAGCCCGTGCCAGTGCACGGGCGCCGGTGTCACCAATCTTGTTGAATGAGAGGTCCACCTGTGTTAGCTGCGGCAGCGCCAACGCACCAGCCGCCAGCAGCGTGGCCTCTTTATCGCCGAGCCCTTTATTTGCCAGATGCAAACACTGCTGGGTGCAAAACCCGCTGGGTTGTAGCGTGACGCCGAAACCACGGCGCAAGTTGTAGGGCGACGTCTCGAGCGGCTGTAGCACAAGCGCCAAACGCTTGGTGACGAGCTGGTTGAGGTGCCGATTCAGACGCTGGAGGGCAGCGAGCCCTCGCGTCGTCGACCACGCCAACACGTTTTCCTGGAGCTCCTCGGCCAAGTCGGCGAAGCGTAGCGTGCAGGCCGTTCGGCGGGCCGAACAGAGCTGCTGGCCACCACTAAATCTTGCCACTACGGTCTTGTTTGTCTTCATGGATCCAAGTTTTTTTTCACACGACAAGTCAAGAGCTACATGTACATGTACATGATGTACATGTACATGTATGTGACAAGATACATTTACCCTCGCGGCAAGACGCAGACACACCGTGCAGGGCGCATACGATACAATCTAGTGTTCCCGTATTTCCCCTGAAGGATTCCTAAAGACGCTGATAGGATACACTTACATGTACAATCACTCTCGTGTTTGCGGAACACCAACGTCGACAGACTTCTCCACGACAAAAAACCCTTCATCTTCACATTGTATCATGGCTCGTGAACATCTGATGATGACGAAAGGCGCCAAGGAAGGCGCCTCAGACGCACGCAACCTACCTAATCGCGCGCGGCTCACACGCGCGCGCGATGGCCACGCACGCACCGATTTACGGCCGTGGCAAGGGCTTCGGTGCGGGCAAGGGCAAGGGCGGCTTCGGCGGCGGCAAGGGCTACAGCAGCGGTGACAGCGGCGCGGCAGCGCCGGGCACCAAGGTGTATGTGGGCAACCTGAGCTGGGAGACGAGCTGGCAGGACCTCAAGGACCATTTTCGGCAGGCAGGTGAGGTGACGCACGCGGACGTCATTCAAAGTGCCGACGGCCGCTCCAAGGGCTGCGGCCTCGTCACTTTTTCGACGGCGCGGGAGGCGGCGAACGCCATCAGCACCCTGCATGACTCGGTGCTGCACTCGCGCGCAATCTTCGTGCGCGAGGACCGCGAGGCGGCGCTGCCCGGTCTGCCCGCGCCGCCGCAGGTCCGCGGCGCCGGCGTGCCCGTCCCGGCGCTGCCGCGGGCGCCGCCGCCACGGGCGCCGACAACAACGCCGTCAGAGCCGGGCGCACGCGTCTTCATAAACAACCTTGCCTTCGAGACGAGCTGGCAGGACCTCAAGGACCATTTCCGGCAGGCGGGTGAGGTGGTGCACGCGGACGTGATGATGGGGCAGGACGGCCGTTCCAAGGGTTGTGGCATGGTCACCTTTGCCACGGCGCGTGAGGCCGCGAATGCGATCCAAACTCTCAACTCCACAAGCATCAACGGGCGCGTGATCTACGTCCGCGAGGACCGTGAAGCTGTGCGCCGCCGCCGCCGCCACCGCCGCTGCCGCTGCCCTCGCTGCCCTCGCTGCTTCCCGCTCCCCCTTCCCGCGCCTCCTCCCGCTCTGCCCCGCTCGCTCACCCCTTGGCGTGCATGCACGTGTGCGTGGGCAGGCGCTGCCAGGCCTACCAGCGCCCGCGAGCCGATCGTCGCCCGCGGGCCCTGTGGGCAGCGGCGGCGCTGCGCCGCCGCCCTTTGCGGGGGGGCTGCCGCCCGCACGTGCAGCGGCCGCCACCCCGCTACTCGGGCGGCCAGGCGGTGCAGGTGCGGGCCCGCCCGGTGCCCAGGCCGGCGCCGGTGCGCCCGCGACGCCGGGCACCAAGGTGTATGTGGGCAACCTGGCGTGGGAGACGAGCTGGCAGGACCTCAAGGACCATTTCCGCGCAGTGGGCGATGTGCTTCACGCGGACGTGATGATGGGTCCCGACGGCCGATCGCGCGGTTGTGGGCTTGTCGCGTTCGCCACGCCGGAGCAGGCGGCGGCCGCCATCAGCACGCTACACGACTCGGTTCTGCACTCTCGCTCGATATTTGTGCGTGAGGACCGCGAGGCCGGCCACGGGATCGGCGAGGGCGGCGGCGGCAAGGGTGGCTTCGGCGGCGGCGGCAAGGGCAGCGGCAAGGGCTACGGCAAGGGCGAGGGCGGCGGGAGCGGTTGCCAGGTGTTCGTGGGGAATCTGCCCTGGGACGTCGCGTGGCAGGTGCGAGCCTGCTTGCCTGGTCCATGATTGCCTGGTCCATGATTGCCTGGTCCATGATTGCCTGGTCCATGATTGCCTGGTCCATGATTGCCTGGTCCATGATTGCCTGGTCCATGATTGCCTGGTCCATGATTGCCTGGTCCATGATTGCCTGGTCCATGATTGCCTGGTCCATGATTGCCTGGTCCATGATTGCCTGGTCCATCAGGTGAGTGCCTGCAGGCTTGACTGATGGACCATGACTGAGCTCGATCGCCGCGCATGACCTCTGATGGCAGGCCCTCAAGGACCACTTCCGCGCGGCCGGCAATGTCGTCCATGCTGACGTCATGGTGGACGCGGACGGGCGGTCGCGCGGCTGCGGCACCGTCCTCTTCTCGACGACGCGCGAGGCGGCGAAGGCCATCCAGCTCTTTAACGAATCCTTCCTCCTGGGCCGCCAGATCGAGGTGCGGCCAGATTCGCACCGGTAGATCTCGTCGCTCGAGATCTCGCTCCTCGTGGCTCGAGGTGCGCGCCCGGCTCGTCTGCAGCAAATGGGGTGTGGAGGAAGATGTAAATGCCGAGCGACGCGGGGCAAGGGCGGCGGCGGCGATGCCGACGGCGAGCGGCGGCGGTGGCGGCGGCGGCGGCGGACGGCGGTGGCTCGGCTGACGACGCAGCAGGCGGCGACAAGGCGCTCGCTCATGACAGCGCGCGCGCTCGTGCGCGGAGTATCTGGGAGTAAGATGTTGCTGTGGGAAAAGGGGAGTGAGTGGACGGCGGGCGCTCGTTTCCACACCGGAACGGCCGGTGCAGGTGACGGCGCGGCAGCCGAGGCGGAGGGCGGCTGAGCGGCGCCAGAGCGCCATTGGTGAGCGCGAGAGTGCGCGCGCGGCCGGGACTGAGGCGACGCGGCGAGAGAAGGGCGGTGGCGGCGAGTGGTGGCTGTTTCCTTGACTGCTGTTTCCTTGTGCGCGCCCCGTGACACGTACTCGGAGTACGCGCGAACGAAACCGGGTGGATGTGGTGCGTCGAGACGTGCGCTGGGAGGCTTCTGATATCTGGAGTCAGTGTGGTGGTGAGAAGTGTTAAGGTTTGAGGGGGCAGCGTAAACTTCGCGCTGGAGCGCACGCCTCCGCTGTCGCGCCTCCGCTGTCGCGCCTCGCACTGCCCTGCAGACCGCACTCAACCGACATCGGTGCTGTCCGCGACGAGAACCCGCGGCACCCATGCATCGCTCGGTATGCGCATCAGCCATGTCCGTGGTCCGTCAGCCATGTCCGTCGGCTCGTGGCCGAGCACCTCAGACGCTGAA
>Ga0210243_101114_pt1 | contig 20965 bp, 9 predicted proteins | sample ChrtobMeP5a_32mM_FD_155461 | JGI IMG/M metagenome (GOLD analysis project Ga0210243, IMG submission 155461) | Chrysochromulina tobin associated microbial communities from unialgal haptophyte culture, Seattle, Washington, United States - P5a_32mM | ecosystem: Host-associated > Algae > Haptophytes >...
ATGTATCTCGATGTATCTTGATGTATCTTGATGTATATGAACGGGACACATCAAGATACATGCGGGATACATGCACGATACATGCGCGATACATGGGATACGTATCCTGATAACAAACCCCCCCAAACTCGATAACAAACCCCACGTCACCACCCCCGCTACCCGGTAAAAAGACACCGGGGGGAGCCGGGACAAGCGGTACAGTAACCAAAGAACATTACCGGTAAAAAGACACCGGGGGGAGCCGGGATGAATACAAGCACGTATAATAATCTGTGGAGTACATGTACAGTATAACATTCACAGCGAAATCCATGTCCCAAGCGTGCCTCCCCATCTGCGAGAATGCGTGCGCGCTCCTCGGCGATGTCGATGCACGCTTCGACCCATTACGCGCACGCGAGTACTGCGGTGGCTGCACGCAGCCTCAGCACGCGGCTTACCGCTGCCGGCCACTGCCGAGCGGCATCATGCGAGAGTCGTGCAACGTGCTGCATGCCGACAAGGCCAAGGCGAGGCCCAAATTTCGCCCGGAGCTCTTCGCGCCCGCGTGCCCGGGCGGCCACTGGCAGCTCGAGCCCAACTATACCATGGGCTATTGCGAGCATTGGAGCCTCGGTGAGGAGGGCCCGCTCGACGCGACCCAAGTGGAGCAGAGCGAGCACCGACGGGCCGTGTACTCTTGCATGGAGCCGACGCTGCGTGGCGTGGTGGCCGGCCCCTTTTACAGCCTGCCAGGCCAATTCACCTCCTTCTCGATCGAGCTGAGCCGGATCCTGCGCGCGGACGACCGGCTGGTGGAGTACGTGAATAACAAGGCGCCACTGATGGCCCGTTGGGCCAGCTGATGGCCTCGCTGAGTGCCACTGATTGCCTCCCTGATTGCCACTGATTGCCACCTAATGGGCCAGCTGATGGCCTCGCTGAGTGCCACTGATTGCCTCCCTCATCAGGTACCACGGCGAGGCGGTGAACGCCTTCGGCGTGCCGATCGCGTACCCACCGTTGCACATGCACCACATCCATATCGGTCGATCCTTCCCCTCACCGCTAGGGCTCACGCTACACTGGTTCGAGACGCATGGCGATTACGGGGTGGGCCCCAGCGGCGTCCAGCCGGGCACCCGAGTGGCCGAGGGCTACTGCGATGTGCTCGCGTCGCTGCGTACATTTGGCGATGGCCAGGTGATGAGCCTCTGGCGAACCTCTGAGTGCCTCTGACGAACCTCTGACGACCACTGACGAACCTCTGACGGACCACTGACGAACCTCTGACGACCACTGACGAACCTCTGACGAACCTGCGCGCATTTGGCGATGGTCAGGTGAACGACGTTCGCTTCACCTCGGACACGGCGATGAGCTCCGATGGGAAAAGTGAGCTGACGGCGGGCGGCGGGCAAGGCGGCGGGCAAGGCGGCGGGCAAGGCGGCGGGCAAGCGCTCAAGGCCGCCGCCGCGCCGGCGATTGAGTGGTATATGCGTCTGTACTTTCGCATGTCGGCGGCGCCGTGCAAGCTGGCGAACAAGCTCATCCTGTGGCATCCGGTCGATGCACTCGTCAATTTGGAGAAGTTGAACCGTTTCCCGGTGGGGCCTGCGCCCGAGGTACGCTGGTGGACGAGTCGGCTCCGACGCGGAGGGACCATCCTACCCGAGACCTGGGTCCATTCACACCGAGGGCGCTACGGAGGCTGCTTGGTGGTCGCCGGACGGCACAGCCTCTGGTCGCTCGCCGGGGCGCCCACGACGGCGCGCGACCGGACGGTGCCCACGACGGCGCCCAACGGGTTCATCGAGAGCGCGTCTGAGCTGCGCGCTCACCTTGCCCATCGAGCGAAGGAGGCCGGGACGCTCGTGTGCCATGACGTGGCGGAGGAGCCCGTCTTCCTGCGCCTGCCGCCCGCGGCGGACGGCTCGGGGGGGTACCACGACCGCGCCGGTCGCTTTGTGTGCGAGACGGGACGTCACTTTGAGGCCGACGAGGAATGGACCGTCTTCTTCTTCTCGACTCCAAACTTCACACCAAAGATGCGCATGTATATGCAGCACATGCTCGTGATGCTGCGCTACGCACCCGACGCGCCGCTGCGCACCTCGGTCGTCGATGAGGTCTACCCGAACGAGTACGGAAAGTGGGAGCTCGGCTCACCCATGTTTGAGGTGTGCCTCTCGTCCAACGGCAACGCCACGTGTACGCCTCGACCCACAGGGCTGCCCTAGTGTCGACTGACCTGATCTCAAATGAACACCGCTCGAAGCGACCGCTGCGTGGCCGTGTTTCGTGTGGCTAGTGACCAAGGCGGTGCGTGTGTCGTTCTGAGCTGACCTTTTCGCGATGAAGGATGAACACACGCCACATCACACGCCACACGGAAACTCTACAAGTTAACACTGAGAAATTCAAGCTACCGCCCCTCCCCCCTCCTCCTTGGCTGTGAAGCGCAGACGGACCGTTTTTTCGTGAAACGAAAAGCGTGCCCGTGCGGCCCCGCTCCAAACGTCGACGACACAAGCAATCAACATGCAACTTGACACAAGACACGTCAGTGTGTGCCCACGACAAAAAGTGTGGATCACAACTTAAGACACATTCATAACACATTCACTTTCACACCGCACAGCAATCGTGTGGGGAAAAGACCAACGTTTTGGGAGTCCAGTTCTCAACTTTTTTTGGCGAACACAGCCTCGCAATTCTGCTTTTCGCGTCGCGGCGCGTGCGCTGCTTTTCGACGCCCGGGCTGTCGGGGCGCTCAGTGTGGCGGCATCCGCACCAATGGCGGCGAGGGTGAGCAGCAGATATGAGATGGGTCAGACGACCCGCTCGGAGTGGGAAAAAGACATGAAGGAGCATCGCGAGCTGCTGCGGAACGTCATCGAGGAGCATCGCGAGGGGCGCGATGGGGGTGTGATGGACTGGAGTGACATCGCGGCTGAACTCGCCTTCGAGGAGGAGAAAGTGTACCCACCTGTCTCCATGCTTGCGTCGAGCAACCCGCCTTCTGTGGTCAAGGGCAAGAGCGGGTGGATCTACCACTCGACTTCACTCGGCTGCCTGCGCCCGTACCACTTGCCCCGTCGCCTTGCCATCAACGTGGTGGAGTCGGCGGTGTTCGATCCGTTCATCCTCCTCACCATCATGGTCAACTGCACTACGATGGCGTGGGCCTCACCAATGGACCCACCCGGCACGCAAAAGCAGGACATCCTCGCGGTACGCTGCCGCCGCCGCTGATGCCGAGGCTGCCCTTGCGCGGCGGGCGCTCACCCGCCGCGCGGCGGCGCCGCGCCCCGTGGCCACTCCTCTCGCCGCTCGGGCGCGATGCCCTGGTGCTCCGTGTGGTGGCTGCGCCGCTGGCCGTGTGTGGCGTTTCTGGCCATGGCCGCTAATGCTCGGGCTGAGCCGCTGTCGCTGGACCCACTGTGTGTACGCTGACCTGATTGCTCGTGCGAGCGCTCGCAGGTGCTCGAGTGGGTGTACTTGTACATCTTCACGTTCGAGCTGTGCACGAAGGTGATCGCGTACGGCTTCCTCTTCCACAAGCACTCGTACCTGCGCGATGCGTGGTGCCAGCTCGACTTTGTCGTCGTCTCTCTCGCGTGGCTGCCCATCCTCTTCCCTTCCGTGTTTGGCAACATGTCCGCCGTCCGTTCGGTGCGTGCGCTGCGTCCGCTGCGCGCGCTCCGTCGCGTGCCGGGCATGCCCGTGCTCGTGGGCTCCATCCTGCAGTCGATGCCCGCGCTTGGCAATGTGGGTGCCCTCGCTGGCTTCATCTTCCTCGTCTTCGGCATCGTGGGCATGGAGCTCTTCAAGGGCATCTTGCACTACCGGTGCGCGCTTCCCGGGGTGCCAGAGGACGCGCACGGGATCCCTGCATCGCCCTTCGAGCGCATGCTCGCCGAGGTCGATGCGCCCGCCCTCGTGACGAGCGCCCTTGGCAACGCCGCTACTTCGGCGGGCGCGGCCCTCGCGGCCGCCTCGCTCCCGGCATTCAAGCAGCTGCTCGTCTCGCCCACCGAGGCGCTCGCGGCACCGGTGACGGCGATGGAGGCGATGCATCTGGCCCGTCGCCAGCTTAAGGGCGGTGGTGGTGGCGTGACGAGCATGAACCCACAAGGCTCGTTCGACACGGGCACGCTTTGCTTCGCCGACCCCTCCGTGTGCGAGGAGGATGGCACGACCTGCTTCTACTTCCAAGAGAACCCCGACGGCGGCACGATCTCGTTCGACAACGTCGCCGCGGCGATGATCCCGATCATCCAGTCAATCACCTTCGACACTTGGACCGGCCCCATGTTCGACGTCATGCTGGCCTACCATTATGACGCGTGGATCTACTTCATCGGCATCGCCGTCATCGGAGGTATGTTCGTCGTCAACCTCTTCCTCGCGGTCATCTTCGACGAGTTCATGCGCGCGCAGGCGAGCAATGATGCCGAAAAGGAGATCAACGAACGTGCGCCGAAGGGCGACCCCACCTTTGATGTGAACCAGGAGGAGACGACCGCCCTCATCAAGGCCGGGCGAGCCATGTCCGATGGCACCGAGAAGGCGGGTCCGGGCTGCTGCGACTGCACGCCCACGGGTGGCTGCCGACTCGCGCTCAAGGAGCTGATGACTGGCAAGACGATGGGCGACATCTCGACGGGGTTTGTCGTCTTCAACCTCGTGGTCATGTGCATGCCCTACGCGGGCCAGCCGGAGTCGTGGGAGAACCTGACCGAGGGGCTGAGCTCCTTCATCACCTGGGTCTTCATCGTTGAGATGTTCTTCAAGATCATCGCTCTCGGCTGCAAAGGGTACTGGAGTGACAGCTGGAACTTGCTCGATGGCATCATCGTGTCCCTCTCGATCGGCGAGATGCTCATCACCATCCTCCTCGCGGACACGGGCATCAACATCTCCTTCCTTCGGATGCTTCGTCTCCTCCGTCTGCTGCGGCTGCTCAAGGCATGGCCCGGGCTGTACAAGATTGTGATGAGCTTCGTCAAGGCGGTGCCGCAGATCTCCAACCTGTTCGTGCTCATGTTCCTGATGATGTTCATCTTCTCCCTGCTCGGCATGCAGATCTTTGGCGCCACAGGCGTCTCGGAGAACAGCCGTTGGCACTTCGACTACTTCTTCACGGCGATGCTCACCGTCTTTGGCATCTTCACAGGCGGCTGGGTCGACGCCTTCCAGGTGTGCGCCGCGATCAACGGAGTGCTCCTGACGAGCGCGTTCTTCATCCCCGGCCTCATCATCGGCTTCTTCATCATCATGAACCTCTTCGTGGCCATTCTGCTCGAAGCGTTCGCCGACGAGGAGGAGGAGGAGGAGGAGGCGCCCGAGGAAGAAGGGGCCGAGCCTGAGCCCGAGCCTGAGCCCGTCGTGGTGGAGGTGGCCCCGGAGCCTGTACCCCTCGAGGGCGTCTCGCTCTTCTGCCTCGGCCCCGAGAATGGCTTCCGCAACGGCGCCCGGTGGCTCGTCGAGCACCCATCCTTCGACACGTTCATCGTCATCCTGATCATCATCTCGTCCATCTCCCTCGCCATCGACGTGCCGCGAGTGCCAGATGACTCTGAGCTCAAAGTCTACCTCAAGAACGCCAACTACGTCTTCACCTTCTTCTTCGTGATCGAGATGACCCTCAAGATCATCTCATACGACTTCCTCTTCGCGCCCAACGCGTATCTCAAGAGCGGCTGGAACATCCTCGACTTCTGCATTGTCATCATCTCGATCCTCAGCTTCTTCGCCGACGTCGTGCCGGCCTTTGGTCAGCTCAAGTCGCTGCGTATCCTTCGTGTGCTCAGGCCGCTTCGGCTGCTCCAGCGCAACCCGGGTATGAAGCTCATCATCGGCTCCCTCATCAAGACGCTCCCCTCGGTCGTCGAGGTGATGGCCGTCGTCGGTGTCTTCCACATCGTCTTCGCCATCATGGGCATGCAGCTCTTCGCGGGCAGGTTTGGCAGCTGCACCGATGAGGAGATCACTACGCGCGCCGAGTGCGTGCCCGCCGAGGGCGAGATTCGCCGAGCTCTCTTCAACGCGCCCGCGCTCGCGCCGCCCCTCGCCGCCGCGGCGCCGCAGTACGTCGCCCCCGGGCTCGCGTTCGATGTGGCGGCGTTCAACGCGTACGCGTACGACGACGCCGAGGTGCCGGCGCCCTTCGTGACTGCGACGCCCTCGGCCGCGCCGCTCATCGACGAGCCCGCGCTCGAGGCGCACATGCTCGCCTCCTCACAGCCGCTGCAGCCCGCCGCCATCGAGAGTGCCGCCGACAAGGCGGCACGCCTCGACCTCGCGCGTCGGCGCCACGAGCGGCGCGTGCTCATGAGCACGCGCGAGTACCGCGACGAACGCGATAAGCGGATGAAAGCACGCGCGGCGGCCGAAGAGGGGGGCGAAGAGTTCGTGGCGGCGCGCCGGCTCGGCGAAGACGATCTGCCCACCGAGTGGCTCAACCCGGCCTTTGGCTCGTTTGACGACTTCAAGTCGGCGATGCTCGTGCTTTACGTCTCTTCGACCGGTGACGGCTGGGAGGAGTTCATGTTCGCGGGCATGGACGCGACGGGCGTCGACATGGCGCCCGTGCGCAACGACTTTTCGCCCATGTCCATCTACTTCCTAATTTGGATGCTCGTGGGCAACTTCGTGTGCCTCAACCTCTTCGTGGGCGCGATCGTGGACAACTTCACGCGCATCAAGCAGGAGAGCGATGGCTCGGCCACGATGACGCCCGAGCAGCAGCAGTGGGTGGCCGCTCTCAAGGAGACAATGTCCAACACGGCGGTCAAGGCACCGCGTGAGCCCAAATGGGCCCCACGCAAGGCCGTCTTCCACCTCGTGCGCTCCAAGGACTTCGACATCACTGTCATCTCGGTCATCATCCTCAACGTGCTCGCCATGGCGTGCAACTTCCACCGCATCGAGGAGACCAGCTTCTACAGCTTTTACACCCAGGGAATGATGTTCTTCACGTACTTTTACTATTGCGAGTTTGTGCTCAAGTTTTTTGGGCTCGGGTGCGCCTACTTCGGGGACACGTGGAACCGCTTCGACTTTTTCCTCGTGTGCGTCTCGTTTGCCGACCAAAACTTTTCGGAGCTCCTCGCGACTTACCTGCCCGTCCCGCCCACGATGCTGCGTATCTTGCGTGTGCTGCGCGTGCTGCGCATCTTGCGGTTGCTTCGTAACCTCAAGGGGCTGCGCGACCTCGTGATGACCCTCGTCTTCTCGATCCCGGCCCTCGCCAACGTCGGCTCCCTGCTCGGCCTCGTCATCTTCATGTACGCGGTGCTCGCGATGAACATCTTCACCTACGTGCAGCACGGCGAAAACCTGTCGGACGAGCGCAACTTCGAGACCTTCATCTCGTCGTGCCTGCTTCTCTTCCAATGCCTCACGGGCGACAGCTGGTCGGCGCTCATGTCCGACGCGATGATCTCCGAGGAGCGCGGCTGCGACCCTCACCCCGCCGACGGCTCGCCCTCGGATTGTGGCTCGTGGTTGGCTCTCCCCTTCTTCATCTCGTTCCTGGTCATTGGCACCTTCGTGATGCTCAACCTCGTGGTCGCCGTCATCCTCGAGAACTTCACCTCGCTCGGCAACGTCAACCCCGACCTGGTCTCGCCCGACGACATCACAGACTTCAAGGAAGCGTGGGCCAAGTACGACCCCGACGCCAACGGCCAGATCCCGGCCAAGGTCCTTCCGGAGCTCGTGCTTGCGCTCGCGCCGCCCTTGGGCATCTCGGGCACCAAGGAGGGCACCTCCGCCTCCAAAGCGTACCGCTTCTGCCTCTCGCTCGGCCTCACGCAGGATAAGGGCGAGATCGCCTTCCGGCAAACGCTCGATGCTCTCATCAATAAGAACTACGCCAACAAGCAGGTTCGCGTCGCCAAGGGGCAGGACTCGCCGCCCGCGGTGCGTGAGATGCTCATGATGCGCCAGCAGACGATCTCGAACGTCGACGTGTCCAACATCACCCCCGGGGGCCTCAAGGGGCCTCTCTCGGCGCGTCGATTCGAGATGAGCCGGATCCTCGCTGAGGAGCTGCTGCGCATGTTCATCAAGCGCAAGCGTGAGCATTGGGAAGAGAACCCGACCGCCCACCCCTCGTACCGAAAGGGCGGACCCGACGCGGCGGCAGCGGCGGCGGGCAAGGCGCCGCCCAAGCCCGCGCCCACGCTCGCGCCCAAGCCCGCGCCCACACCCGCGCCCGCCAAGGCGGCGGCCGCCCCTGCTAAGGCGACGCCGGCGGCACCGGCGAGCCAACCAAAACCCTCGGCGGGCGCAAAGCCTGCCCCTGGGGGGAATAAGCAGCCCTCGGCCGCGCCGCCCAAGAAGAAATGAAGGGAAGGCGCACAGGGCAGCATGTTCACAGGGCAGCATGTGAAGGGATGGGCGGGCGTGTACTCGGCGCCGTCGCGGGCGTGTGACAATCAGTAGAGCGTCGACTGGGCATGCCACCTACTCACGCCGTGACGGCGGCGCGCGGCTCGCTCGAGAGCTGCTCGGGAGCTCGATCGGGCCTCATGCCATGAAGATGTTGTCCATGCGCCTTCCACTCCCGGGCATGACCCCCCCCCGGCACTGCGGGTGGGGAGTGCATCTGTCGAGTCCTGGCGCGCATCGGGGAGATCTGAATAATATGGGGTCTGGCTCTAGGCGCGTGTATCTGGTTGCAGAGAAGCGGTGTTTTGTGGCGTGTGTGCGCGGTATGGGATGCCGCTCAAGGCGTGTTGACTGAGACTGTTGTGCGTTATAGGCGGAGACGGGCCACTCGCGCGTGCGGGCGCGGTCCGCAGAGCCTCGCTGTGTCACACCCGGTGTGAATGCCCTACAAGTGATTTCGTCGCTCGTTTCGTGGATTCCGCGGTCGCCGTGTCGAACCGCTTGCGCTAAAAATGTTGCCGAAACGGACCGAGGTATCGCCGCGAAAGCGCCCCGGCTAATACGGGAGCTAACCGGAAGCATACGTCCAACGCGGCGCGTCTCCGATCTCCGCCGCCGCGCCGCGCGGCAGCCGGCCGGGCGCACGCGGAGGGGCAGCGCTCCGCGGCCGCGGTCTGCACAAACGACACTCAACGGGTGCACACCGTGTCCGCGAGGTGGATGCCGCTCACCCTCACGTAGCAGCGTGAACGCACACGCGCGCGCCGGCGCCTGAAGATGGCTCTCTGCTCTTGCGCGCGCGCCCTCAGCGCAGTGCGCACGCCTCAGTCGTGTGCATTAGCCGTGCTGGGGCTCGGCGGCCAGTCGCTCGCGCGTCTCGGCGAGGAACTTTTCGACGGCGACTAGATTGGGATGGGTGGGCTCGAGCTGCGAGCTGAGCGTCTGCTGCGAGCTCTCCAGGTGGGGCAGCGCCTCCCTCCATTTGCGCTGGCTCGCGAGCACGAGGCCGATCGAGGCCAAGTCGGTCGCAGTGTGCACGTGGTCGGCGCCGTACTTGGCGAGGTCGATGGAGTACGCGTCGCGATAGGCTGCCGCGGCGGCATCGAGGCGGTGCAGATCGCATAGGCAGTTGCCAATGTTGGCGAGATCGCGTGCGACCTCGTGGTGGCTCTTGCCCAGGGCGCGCTCGTGCAGTTTGCGTGCACGCTGCTGCAGACGGAGCGCCTGCTCTCGTCGCCCATCCTGTCGGCAGAGGAGCCCGAGCACCCGCGCCTCGCGTGCAAACTCGGCCTGGACCGTCTCGGCGCCGCCGCCCAGCCCGCTCGCGCGCGCCGCGTCGAGCGCGGCCTCGGCTTGCTCGGCGCGCGCGTTGGCCTCCTCGAGCTCGTGCCGCCAGCCAGCCTCGGACTCGAGCTGCGCCCGCAGCTGTGCCGAGAGCGAGGCGTTTTCGCGCTCGAGGCGCTCACGATCCGCAGCCTGAAAGGCGGCGCTCGTCGCCATCGCCGCCGTCGCGTGGGCCAGCTGCCGGCGCAGCTGGGACACAAGCGACGCCAGCCCGCGCGGCGTCGAGGGCTCCGGAGGCGCGAGCCGCGCATGGCTAGCGGCGATGGCGACCCGCAGCGTGCGCGCCCCGAGCGCGGCCGCCGCCTTGCCGGGTCCGATGCACGCGACGAAGGACACGTCGGCGCCGCGCTGGAGCACGCGCGCGTCGTGCAGCAAGGTCGTGAGAGTGCTCTCGAAGAAGGGCGCATCCACATTCACATTCACAGCCGCGCTTGGTTCGGAGGCAGCGGACGCGCTCGAGGCGGCGCCCAGGGCCGAGAGAACTCGTTGCAACGTGTCGAGGGAGGCATCGGGCGGCAGCGCGCGCACGCTCAGAGCCTCGCTCTCGCCACCAGTGACCGCCGCGAGCTCGACCAAGCACAGCAGGCCGCCGGCGCTGCTCGCACCCTCGGCCGCGCCCTCGGAGTCGGCGAAATCGGTGTCGGTGTCCAAGGGCGGCGGCGACTTGCGCTCGGGCGAGGCGGGGCCGGCAGAGGGTGGCGGCGTGGCGGCGCGCGCGAGCGGCGGCGTGCGCACCAGGACGATGGTGTGCACCGTCGACGGCGTCGCGCTCAGCCGTCCCATCGCGGCTTGTCGCCCCTTGTGGCAGCGCTGCAGCACCAGCAGGCCCTCGCGCGCCGATCGGGCTCCCACCCAGCTGGCCCCGTCGATGAGGGACACGGGGGTGCCTCCCTCGCGCACCGCCCCAACGTTGGGGCGTGAGAGGGCGGCGTGGCCGAGCGCACTGCTGGGCGGCGGCAGCGTGGCGGTCGCCGCGTCCGAGTCGGCCACCGGCCCGAGGGCGTGCGCCGTGGTGGGCGGCTCCACTCCACTCGTCTCCAGGAGCACATCTATCGCGAGCTCCTCATGGATCAGCCAGCAGGCCATCTCGACGCAAGGGGCGCTCGGGCTGCCTCCCGGCTCGAAGGCGGCGCAGACTTCGGAGACGGCGCGCGGGGCGAGACCCCACTCGCCTATGTTCGTGCGCAGCAGCGTGTACGATTTGCCGCCGCCGCTCGGGCCGTAGCACATGATGCAGCCGCGACCGCCCTGCATGGCCGCCAACACCGACGGGCGCACGTGGCTGTACACGACCGACTGGTTGGTGGATGGGCCGCAGACGGCGTCGGCGGTGCACCGGAGGGAAGTGGGCGCACCGCTCTCGTCAGTCGTCGCTATGCTCACCTGCGCCGCCTGCTCGTCCACCGCGACCGTCGAGCGCTCCTCAACGCTTGCCTCCGCGACCGTCACCGGCGGCCGCACGCGCACGACGACACGCAGGCGCTGGTCGGCGGCGCGCGGCGAGAGGCCAACGCGGCTGCTCAGTGGGTAGGCCAGCATGCTCGACGGGCGCGAGGAGGCCAGCATCCCTCCAATGTGCGTGGGCATTGCTGCATTCGTCCTGCGGCCCGCGGGCGGCTTTGTGAAGAGATGTCCGGCGCCGCCGCCCACAGAGCTGAAGCCAGCGTGCGAGCTGCTGCTGCTGCTGCTGCTGCTGCCGATGTCGGCGGACGACGAGGCCTCTGGTGCTGGCCGTCGTGCCGTGCCGCTGAACCCGGGAGAGGACACCACGCGCGCCTGACGCGCGGATGGCTGGCTGGTGTTGCGAGGCGTGCTGAGCGTGCGCTTGGGCGACGGGCCCCGGGGCGTCTTCGAGCCGGCTCCGCCGCTGTTCACGCGAGTCGACATTGCCGGACCGGTCCCGCAGAGCCTTCTTGTTCGCGAAGTGCAGAGGCGGACCGGCGTTGACTCAGAGCAATCAGACCAATCAGTTCCGCAAGGACGATCATCTCAAATCAAAAAGTGCATCAGTTACATGGTCCCCCGGCGCTCACCACACTCCGTCTCAAAGGACGGCTCCGCTCGTCCGCTGCCCTCTCGGACAACAAAAGCTGCATGCTTGTGCGCAACGTCTCGCCGGACGGCCGGACGAGGACCAATTCGCGGCAATTGATTCGCGGAGGACGGAGGGTCGGAGCTGCTAGGAGCTAGCTCTGCTCCCCCTGCTGGCAGCCTGCTCCCTCCGAGATAAAATACCCTGCCTTGGATCTTCCGCTCTCAGAGGCCCCAAACATATTGAGTATTACGCTCGACACACACCGTGCATGCGTGTGTAGAGAGAACCTCAGCACACAATCTATGAGCGGCCCACTAGCGGCCCACCGGGTCGCAGAGGTTGCAGTGACGAGTGAGCGCCGCAAGACTTGGCCGGGTCATTGGCGCCGTCGTGGTCGCCATGCGCCTTGCGTGCACGCAACTCTCTCGCCGTGCACGCGACCCTCACCAGAGCCTCACGCGCGGAGCGGCGTGCAGACGGCCCACTGCCACACCCACGTGTCGAAATCGAAGGATGCGAGCTCGGCTGGGTTGGCCTTGGTCTGATTCTCCGAGGGGGGCGGCGCAGTCCCATACTTGTCCCGGTGCGCCTGCAGCGCCATCTCCCTCGTCGCGTCCGCCACCGGCGGCGCATCGCGCTCGCCGCCGCGCAGCACCGCCACAATCTGGCCCCAGGCCTCGAGGCGCCTCTGGTACTCCGCCTTATGTTCAAGCGACGCGTTCGGGTCGGGCACAGCCTCGAGGACGACCCTTGCGGCGGTGACGCAGGCCTCGAGATCAGACGCTTGCACGGTGCAAGCCTGCGTGACCGATCGGCCTCCCGGCTCCTTGTCAAAGGAGAGACGAGACGCTCCCGAGGCGCGCTGCAGCAGTTTGATGTTCGCGCCCTTGGAGCCGATCAGTCGTCCAACGCAGCCGCGCGGCACCATCACATATCCCGACACATCGAGACGCTGAAGCAGTGCGAGCCGATCCTCGATGCGCTTCACTGCCACGCGGCACCCACTCTCAAACTTGTGCTTGCACACAAAATGTCCCTTCGACTTGGCCTCGGCGCCGCCACCCTCGGCGCCGCCACCCTCGGTGCCGCCCTCCTCCTCCTCCTCCGGCTCGATGTACTCGATGATGCACCCAGTCTCGCTCGCGATCGCCTTGATGCCCGCCCCGTGCCGGCCGATGACCGCACCGGCCCATTCCTGTGGACACGGGACCTCGAGCGAGCCGCTCCACGGCGCCGCCACGACGAGCAGCGCGCCGAGCTTCTCGCGCGCCGCGTTCCCGGTGCCATCGACGAGGTCGTCCACCAGCGAGCGCGCCGCGTCCGCCTGCTCCTCCGTCCCGTCGACCGTCACGTGGCCTGTCGGCAGGGCGAGCAGCGTCGCGCCGGTATGCGTCGCGATCGCCTTGAGCATCCGTTTGCCCTCATCGCTCTTGTCGAGCAGCGCGAGCTTGGCACCGACGGCGCGCACGTACGGCTGCTCGGCTGTGCCCAAGGTCACTCCCTTGAGGTCCGTTCGCCATGTGAGCAGATGCTCGCGCCCCTCCGCGTCCGTGAGGAAGGCGACGCCCTTGCGATTATAGATTCGGCCACCCTCGACCGTCTCGAGCGTGCCCTCCTTCTTGGCCTTCTTGTAGAGCTCGGCCGTGGTGTCGATGACGACCATGCGCTCCCAGCCTGCGCCGACGCTCGGCAGCTTGGTCGCGTGCCCCGTGCCAGTTCCGTCCGTGAGCGTCGAGGCCACGTATTTCGCCGCCGCTGACGTGGCGTCGCCGTCATCGTCGTCGATCCAGTCGCTTCGGTCCTTCGCGCCCGATGCCGGCGCCGCCGAGTCCAATTTCATGCCCGCCATCGCCGCTGAGTCCGGCGGTGGCGGCGGTGGCGTGGGCGCGCCGCCCTCTCCGTCACCGCTGCTCGGCTTCGGCTTCGCAGGCGCCTTGCCGCCGGCGGCAGGCGCACCGCCACCGAACATGGCCATAGCTGCCGCGCGCTTGGCCGCAATTTGCTCCGGCGTCAGCGTCGGGGGCGCCTTCTTCGAGGGCATTGTGTATCCGAGGGTTTTGCCTCGATGTTCAAGTTTACCGACCAGGGCGACGACGTGGACGATCAACACGGCGCTTTGTGTACAAATATGCGCAAGCCTCATCCTCATGCCTCGTCCTCGTCGTACTGGTCGATGCCCTTCATCTCCGAAGCCGTGTAGCCGCGGCGCTTCTCCTCGTCGCGCTTGATCCGGTGGAGCGCGAGGCGCAGGATGATGAGCCCGACTCCCAAGCCCGCGAGCACGCTCAGCACCACGAGCACGTACAGGGTTGAGTGAGAGATGGCCTCCAGGCCCTGGTCGGCGAGCACGGCGGCCGTCAGGTCGAAGCCCACGCCGCAGTCGCCCATGTCGTACGAGCAGCTCGAGATGTTGCACCGCAGCTCGCAGATGTCGTTACCGAGGAGCGCCTTGCAGTCGAGTGGGCACAGCGTGTGGAACCGGTGCGGGTTGGCCGAGGCGCGCACCTCGCACCCGACAGCGCTCGGTGGCACGTGGCACAGCTCCCAGGGCACGCTCGGGTCCATCGTATAACACCATACGCCCTCTCGCGCGCCCCCTGGGTTACGGCATGCGTTGTGGCCGCCCAGACCGGCGTTGGGGAAGGCGGCATGCGTGTGCGTGTGCGCGTGCGGCGTCTGGTGTGACCACATCTGGCACGTGCGCCCGCTCACGCTCACGGCCACAGAGCCTCGGTAGTCGGAGCCGTTGCGCAGCACGTGGCAGCCGTCCTCGCCGTGGTCGCAGTCGGCGCCGTCCCAGCCGCACGCCTCGTTGTGGCACAGCTCGTCGCACTCGTCGTCCTCGAGCCACGAGGGCACGCACCCGTCGGAACAGCCCTCGCGCGCGGGCGTGCAGTCGTCGGCATCCCACGAGCACGCCGCATTGAAGCACGCCTCATCGCACTCGCCATCGTCCCTCCACGAGACGGGACAGCCGGTGTTGCAGATGGGCTCGCGCGCACCGCCCAGCACGGCGCCCAGCCGCGCCTCGCCCAAATAGCCGCAGTCGCCGCTGTCCCAGAAGCACGCGCTCGTGTTGCAGGACACGTCGCACACGTGGTTACCCAGGCCGCGCTCGTCGCACCCGGGCGAGCACGAGTACGCCACCGGCGCCTCCGTCGGCGCTGCATGCCCGCCGCCGGCCGCCGGCCCACCGCCGGCCGCGGCCGGCTCGGGGTCGGCGGCGGCATCGTACGGATACACGGCAAGCTTGAAGTCGCCTTCCTCATAGCCGGAGACCCCAATGTACAAGTGGCAGCTCGTCGGGTCCGCGAGCGGCATGGGTAACCCTGTGTCGCGCGCCGCCGCCGCGCAAAAGTACGGGCTCGTGCGCGGGAGCGTGAACTGCTTGACGCCGATCGAGTCGATGATCCAGGTCGCCTGCTGTCGCGTGGGCGCGCGCTGGCTGAAGGAGAGTAGAAGGTCGCTGTCTCCCGTGATAGGCACGAGCACGATCTTGAGGCCAGCGAGCGCCGGCGGCACGGCGAGCTCGTACGCACGCGTCTCGTCCTCCCTTACGCGCCCATCTGCAAAGCTGCCGAGCGTCAGCGCCGTTGAGGTGATGAGGGACGCGTCGGCAGTCTTAACGGCGGCAGGAGCGCCAGGGGCGACGGCATTGTGCGAGGCGTCACACGCGGGAGCGGGAGCGCCTACTTGGCACGCCTCGCGCCGCATGTTGGGGAAGTCCATCGTGAAGCACCACGGACCCTCGGGGCTGCGGTCAGGGTTGCGGCAAAAGTTGTGCCCACCGAGCCCGGCGGATGGGTGCTCGTTGGTCGAGAAGGTGTGATGGTTGGGCACCTGTGCAGACCACGCCTGGCACTGGCGGCCGCTCTGGGTCGATGAGACGCGCCCGCGGTAGTCGGAGCCGTCCGCTTCGCTGTAGCATTCGCCCGCATTCCAGAAGCAGTCGTTGGCGTCGTGCTCGCACTCGGGGTTGTTGCATGCCTCGTCGCACACGTCATCGCCTACCCAGCTGTTCGGGCAGCCGAGTGAGCAACCCTCGTACTCGCCCAGCTCCCGGCGCACATGACGTGCCGCCGCCAGCGCGGCCGCGTCCCCCTCCGCCACGTCCCCCTCCGCCACGTCCCCCTCCGCACCCTGTGCGCCCTTGACGTCCTCTGCGCCACCAGCGAGCGCGGCGATGCCGGTGCGTGCGTAGACGCGCCACCACAAAACGTACAGCGATGCACTGCAGCCAGCGGGCAGGGCGCGGGCGAGCGAGGGCTCAGCGAGCGAGGGGTCACCTACACCCTTCGCCGCGTCCTCCTCGGCCTCCGCCGCCTCCGCTACCGCCACCGCCGCCTCCTCGGCAGCGGCGGCGGCCTCGGCCAAAGCTCGAGGCACATCCCAAGGCTTCGGGCAGCGCGTTGTGATGAAGTGGGCCGCCACGGGCGCCGCGTCGGCGACTGCAGCGACTGCTGCGGGGCGTGCGACGGGGAAGCGGGCGGGCGTCAGCTCGGGGTTACTGCCGTCGTAGTGCAGGTTGAGCAGCGCCTGCTCGGTGCAATCGACGACGCTGCGGTAGATAGAGGGGGGGCTGCCGCGCGAGAGCGCGAGCAACGCCGCGAAGGTGGCCTCTGATGGCCGGAGGCGCATCACGCCGGCGTTGAAGGTGGCGGCGTGTGCGCCCGCGGCTGCCTCCGCTGCAAAGGCGGCGGGTGAGCGGAAGAGGGACGTGGGGTCGCGCAGGAGCAGAGCGTCCGCGTCAAGGTAGAAGATCGACGAGGAGTTGGGCAGGGCGAAGAGGCGGAGTTTGGTAAACATGTGGCCCCACCGTGCATTCTCATCCGCAGCGTAGCGCACGCATCGCGGGTGGGTGCCCCACCATGGCTCGGGCAGCGACTCGATGCGTACCACCCGCCAGCCGACGCTCTCGAGCAGCGGCGTCCAGCTCTCGGGCACGGCGGCGGTGACGAGGGCGAGGAGCGGCCGGCCCGACACCTCGACGGCGCGTATGGACGATCCGAGGGCCACCGCCCCTGCGAGGTACCGACGGTCCGCTGTCGTGAGCAGCGTCGCGTACGTCTCGCCGGTAACGCCGCCCGGGGCGTCCACGCCGGAGGGCAGGGGCGGCCATGCAGTTGGAGGCACCTCGATCGGCGGCACCGCGGACGTGGCCGTGCCCACGGCAGCTGCGTCGTCGTCGTCGTTGGCGGACTCATCGATGGCCTCCTCCGCGAGGGCGCGGGTGACGAGGCCGTGGTAGAGGCGGAGTGCGGCGGGTGGCATCTGCTCGAACTCCTCGGGCCGCCAGCGCGGCGACGGCGGCGGCGCGTCCAGCCGCGACATCGCAGCGGCGAGCGCCGTCGCATTGGGTGGCCGCACGCGCACCCCGAGTCGGCCCAACCGGGCGTGTAGCGCGTACACGGTGCGCTCGGGCTGTCGGACGAGGGCGTCGTGGCGCACGAGCACCAGCGGCTGTGCGGCGCACGCGCGCAGCGCCTCGCCCATGTAGTGCTCCCAGATCGCGCCCCAGTGCCAAAGGGCGAGGGTGCGCGAGTAGCGCAGCATCGTTGACGCAAAATCGAGCGGGTGGCGCACGGTGAGGATGCACGCGGCGTCATGGCCGAGCAGCGGTAGCCAATCGGCCGCGGTGAGCGAGAAGCGTGGGTCTTTGATCGCCCAGCCGCCGCGGCGGTCAAGCTTCGCTACGATGGCTGTCGCCGCCAAGATGTCGAAGTGTGTGGCCACGCCGTCGCGACGGAAGCCGTAGCCGACCCAGGCGGGAAGCTCGCCGGGCACGTCTTGTGCGCCGCCGGCGAGCAGCCGCTGCATGTTGAGCCTGACCACATCGCGACGCTCGTGGTACTTGAACGGGTTCGCCTCCGACGACTGCTGCATGAGCAGCTCCGACGGCTCGCCGAGGTGCAGGCCGAGCTCGCCGAGCGCCCACGCGACGAGCGAGGTGCCAGAGTGGTGCGGGCCGAGGACAAGCACGCGCGATGAACGTGGCGCCGACGGCGAGGATGGCGCGGAGGCGGCGGAGAGGAGGCCGTGAAGCGCAATCAACATTGTTCACGGCCTGACGAGCGAAAAAACTCGTCTTCTTACCTGACGAGCAAACATCTCGTCTTCCCACAGCCCGCGGAAGCAGAAGTGCGTCCACAGCCATGGTAGACGAGGGGGAAGCGGCGGCCGATGCCGCCCCGCCAGCGGCGGCCCCCGCGCCGGATTGGGACGCCGCCGACGCGACCGATGGCCCGACCGATGCCAACCTGGGCGCGGACAAAACCGCCGGCGGCGATAGCTCAGTCGACTCGCCCCCCATCGGCCTCGGCGCGCCCCGAGTGGAGGGGGCCGCCAGGGCGCCTCCACCGGTCCGCTCGGGGCGGCAGGGCAAGGCTGACGAGGTGCCCGAGCAGCGCCTGGTCACCCGAACAGCGCCCGCTGCCGCGCTCCCGCGCGGTTGTGGCGGGCGGCCACGGCCGTTGGCAGTGCACCCGCGGACGCGGCGCGCGAACCCGGGCATCCTCAAATGGCGTGGTAGGTCAGGCGGCTTGCAAGCTGCCGTACGCCACGACACTGTGGTTACTCGACGCCGTCGCTCGTCACGCGACGGCGGCGTCGAGTGACTTATTTTGCGTTCCCTTTCGGGGGGCGCGCCAACGGGCGCGTCTACCGACAGTGCAGACAACGCCCCCAGCGGCCCCGGGAGCCCTGTACAGTGCGTTTGCGCCGCAGGCAGTGCTACGCGCACTCCCACTGCCAGCAGCGCGTGCGGAAGCGTGCGGCTGCCGCCCGCCGCACGCTCGCCGGCTGCGTGTGCGCCGCAGGCTGCCGCAGGCCGCACGCCCGCCTAACACCCGCCTAACACTCGCCTGTCGTGTGTGCAGGCTTCAGCCCGAGTCCGAAGTTAGGGCGGGAGTGAGCCACGGCGCGGAGGGAGGCGCGGAGAGGCGCGCGCATCGCCGCCGCCGAAGAGCAGTGCGTGTCACGAAGTTACGTACGAGCTCCGACGGTTAGAGGTTCGACGTTAGTCCGACGGTCGTGGTGATCGGTCGGCCCGGTGTGGAACCTGTACACGTTGCAATTCGGCATGGCCATGGGTGTATAATACAGTATATAGGTGAAGCTGAAGGCGCCGGGGGGCGGGCGCGGCGCGGCGGGTGGACGACTAACCCCCGCGCGGGTTCGGTCAGCGTTAGCAGTTCGGTCCGCAGCGCGCGCCAGCGGGCAGACCGGCGAAACACGAACCACTAGAGACACACGAGAGACGAGACACGAGCACACGACACACACAGCCCCACGACCTACTCTTCGCGCCACACGCTCGCCCTCGAAGGCAATGCCTTCGACTCCGGGGCGGCAGCCTGCGGCCGCACACGCAGCTGGCAGGCGTTAGGCGGGCGTGCGGCGGGCGGCGCACACGCAGCCGGCGAGCGTGCGGCGGGCGGCAGCCGCACGCTTCCGCACGCGCTGCTGGCAGTGGGAGTGCGCGTAGCACTGCCTGCGGCGCAAACGCACTGTACAGGGCTCCCGGGGCCGCTGGGGGCGTTGTCTGCACTGTCGGTAGACGCGCCCGTTGGCGCGCCCCCCGAAAGGGAACGCAAAATAAGTCACTCGACGCCGCCGTCGCGTGACGAGCGACGGCGTCGAGTAACCACAGTGTCGTGGCGATGACGAGGGCAACACGGTGAGCCATCGGGAGGGCGCCGCGAGCGGGACTATGGGTGAGCAGGGACCAGGGAAGCACGCGCCGCCGCCAAAGGGGCGCCCACGCTCGCCCATGCGCCGCCAGGCCACGATCAGGAGCCAGGAGATGTGTGCGCTAAACGCTCAAAACCATGGTGATCGTGCCGCAACGGCCCAACTCGGCCCAAGCCGAGGCCAACAGGGCGCGGTCGGGGACCCTCTAAAAGAGCCACACGCCAATGGGCGCGACATGGAAATGCATGGAACCCGGACAATCAGCATATCACGCGATTCCTCGAAAACGGAGGTGCGGGGCGCGGCCGAGTGCGGGGCAGCGCGCGCGGCGACAGGCCATGGCGCGCACCGGTGAGCTGCGCGACGGTCTCGGCCTCCTCGTAGCCCGCTTCCGGCGGCATCACCTTGTCGCCCGGTGGCGTGGGAGCCACCGCAGCCTCGACCTCCTCGCGCGAGAAAAAGGTCCCCATCGCGCCGCCGCTTCCCTGTGGCCTAAGTGTCCTGTGGGGCAGCTTCACTTCCGTGTGGTGGTTACAAAAAGTTGGGAAACCTCAGGTGCCCCCCCGGAGGAGGGGCGGCCCCCCCCGGAGGGGGGGGCCACTTAGGCCACGTGTTTAGGGGCCAGTCTTCTTACTGTATTCATTGTCCTGTGGATGCTTCCGCTTCCGTGTGGTCGTTACAAAAAGTGTGGAAACCCTCAAAGGGGGGCGGCCGCCCCCGGAGGGGGGGGCGGGCGGGGGTTACATGTAACGGGGGGCCACTTTTATAGGCCACGTGTGTAGGGGCCAGAGCCGCAGGGTTTCGGCGCTAAACCAGGTTACATGTATGTTGTACCGCCGCTTCCTAAAGCGAACGCGAAGAATGTATATTCATTGCGTCTCGTCTCGATATAGCTACATGTACCGGTAGTAAATCTCCGTACGATCTACATAGTAGTGACCATCACCACTGCTCAACTCCGACCAAGCGACAAGCTCGCCAAGAAGTCTTTTGTACTATTGTACAGGTGTGTCGTGTGTTAGAAATCACCACATTCATAACATTCACACACACACCTTCTCAGGTTCTAGTTTCAAACATGGTCCTCGACAAGAGTTCCTTTTTCGGAGTGGCCGATCGCCGACGGCGTCAATCCCGCATTCATCAGTCCGAAACCGAAAAGCCGCGGGGTACTCTCGTTTGCACATCAATCGCGAACGCGCTCGAGCCGGAAGCCGCGTCCGCAGGTGCGCGGCAAGAGATTGGAAAGAACCAGCGCTGCAGCCACCGCACCTTTCCCATGACTGCGACTGAAGCGCCATCCGCACAGGTGCGGTTGGGAGAACTGTGCGGACATCCACAGCGCTGGTGGCCACTACGCCCACTGCGCCCTTGATGACGCTCACTCTGTCGTCTCGACTGGCTCTCTTGCACAGATTGGCTGGTGCCCACCGAGTACACGCCGCTGTCGGAGAAGGATGCTGACAGTCACAATCGCCCTCACGTTGGTCGCCACCGCCAAGAGCGGAATCCTAA
>Ga0210243_101117_pt1 | contig 20918 bp, 15 predicted proteins | sample ChrtobMeP5a_32mM_FD_155461 | JGI IMG/M metagenome (GOLD analysis project Ga0210243, IMG submission 155461) | Chrysochromulina tobin associated microbial communities from unialgal haptophyte culture, Seattle, Washington, United States - P5a_32mM | ecosystem: Host-associated > Algae > Haptophytes >...
CTCCCCCTCGTCCCCCTCGTCCCCCTCCTGCTCTACCTCCTCCACCTCCTCATCCACCATCCAACGTACGAGCACGGCCTCGTGCGTGCGGCCGCCATGCTCAAAGGAGAGCGTGAGCATGGCGCGGCCGATGTAGATTTCGTGATATTCGTCGCCATCAAACGCGACAAAGTGGCAGCCGCGCTCTAGGTGCGCACGGCTTGCGAGCAGCTCGTCGAGCGTCGGCGTCCGAAAAATCGGCGACACGACCCTCCTGCGCTGCTCGATCTCGTCACGCGTGGGTGACGGCGGCTGCAGCTGCGGCGCCTCGCTGCCAAAGCGCCCGCCCGCGTGCACGTGCAGCACCTGGGGCAGCGGCTCGCCATTGGGCAGTTCGGGCAGGTCCACCACTCTGCTTGCCGCATCAAGGGAGCCGGCGAGATACAGGTGCAGCGCCTTACGCAGGCAATGCTGCAGCCACGGCGCAGCAAGGCTGAGCGCGCTTCGCGGCTTGAGCTCCGAGAGGCGCAAGCTCCGCACGAGACTCCCTTTTGGCAGTGCCAGTGGCCGATTTCTGACATGGTCTGCCTCCATCTGGATGACGCGCCTTAGCGCCGAGGGCGTGGGCTTCGGCGTAGGCAGGCCGGGCAGTTGGGATGCGATGGCACGACTGCACGCCGGACCGAGCTCCGGACGCCCAATCTGCGCCCACTGCGCGGCCGTCAGCCCGTGCCACTTTCTCGTCATGAGGGCATGCACCTCGGAACGCTTGGGAAATATGCTGAGCGCAGCGCGCAGCATGGCGGCGACGCACACCTCGTTGCCTGCGCGGCACGCGACTACGAGCGCCGTCGCGCCGTCGCGGTCGTGCAGCGTGAGCAGTCGCCTCACAACTCGCAGCCGATGCACGGACCGTGTCTCGGCGTTGAGGAGTTTCTTCACGCACAAAACGTGGCCCGCGCGGCAGGCCTCGTGCAGCGCGGGATTCCTCTCGGCATCACATGCCCAAGGTGGCACGTGCTGGTCGAGGAGCTTCTGCAGGAGCTCGGCATCGCCGCACTTTGCCGTGTGCACGAGCAGCGCGTCGCGCAGCGCCGCCATGCGCTGGCCGCGCAGCAGACCCGCCTCCTCTTCCGCCATGCGCGCCGCCTGCACGTCCTCGCCGCGACGGGAGCTTCGTCGGATCGAGTCTTTGAAGGCTTTGTGCCTCGCCTCGCCGACGCCCTCGTCCGTGTAGCCCTTGCGTCGGACGAGTAGCCCAAAGTGGCCGCAACGATGCCACTTGTAGGTGCTGAACTTGAAGCTCGGGTAGCCCAGGCGCAAATACTTGATGGCAAGCGGGTAGACGCGCTCGCTCTCCACCAGCTCAGATGCACGCCATTCGTGCTGCCCTGTCTTGAGGTTTCGCCTTCGCGTGAGTGCAACAAAATGATGGAAGAAGCCCAGGCCCTTGGCCGCAGCCTCATCGTGGCTGCCGTAGCCGCTATCTTTGTCCTCGTCGGCCACCGCGCCACTCAGCACCGTGGCCTGCATGAGCGACCTGTGCACGACCCCAAAGCCTTGGTGGTCGGCTTTTGTGGTGCGCGCAAAGCGCGCCACGGCGTGAAGGCCTGCACAGAGACACCCTCGGAGCAGAAGCGGGCGCGTGTGGCCCTCTTCCACAAGATGTGGCCGGCTATTGTCGACTCACTCTGTGACGCGGACGCCTGCTATGGCGTCTCTGTGGTCGATCTGTTCGGAGACGCTCACGTGCTCCTGCCAACGTGGCACGCGGGGCGGGCCGACTCCCCCGAGATCTCGGCGCTCTCGTGCACGTTACACTGCGACGTATGCTGTTGCGGCACCGTAGAGCAGCGCGCCCTCGCCACGCCGGCCCTTCGCCCAGCGGTGCGGGACACGGCCACGACCGAGCAGCTTATCACGCAGACGATGGAGGCTGAGAAGAAACGCGCCGCGGCCTTGGCGCGCGACGGCAACCCAGTCGAGCGCCGCCAGACCAAACTAGAGTTGAAGAGTCTGTTCGGCCAGCTCAAAAGAATCGGAGTGCACGCGCGCAGGCCGCTCCTGTCGGGCTTCCCGCGCTGCGCGGCTTACAAAATCTTTGGCTGGAACGGCCTGCATGTTCTTTGGATTGGTTGCGTCAAGAACCTGCAGGACCTTTTCGTCCAGACCGTGCAGCGGCGCGCCGGGCATCTATGGCGTGTGACCCTGGTTCAGATGGACAGCCTCCTCAAGCGCTGGGCTTCTGACTATGCGGGCCTCCGAGGCCGGTTGCGCACGCGCCAGCTTTCCGGATTGCTAGCAGAGCACGGGCTGCCGGCCCAAGGCCTTGTCCTTGATGGCGGTGGCGACGAGGGCCCAGTTCTCCGGCTTCTCCTTGTCGTCCTCGGGCAGGCCGGATAACGTAATGTACACGTTGTAATAGGACTTGTCCATGCCCTCTTCAAGGGTTGCATCGGCGAAAATGTCGTACCCTAAGTGTGTTGTCCCATTAGGGTGCCTGGTGGCCTCCTCGTACGCCTCCGAGCTGCCAGCCGTGGAGAAGAGGCGCTCGCCATCGGGTGCCTGGTGCTCTGCATAGGACGTCTCGATTTTGCCATAAAAGTATGGATCGAGGAACATGGAGGCGAGGACGGCGGTGGCGTTGCGGCGCACGATCGTGTGCTCCACCTCCCGGCGCTGCTGCCCGGGAGCCGGGTAGACGCCGTCCCACGACGAGATGGTGATCTCCTCGAAACGCAACGAGACAAGGCTTCCAGGAGATTCCAGGTCCCGGTAGGCGGCCGTCGTGTCCAAGAACTTGCGCAGCCGCTCGGACATGTCCCGTCGCGAGCGCAGCGTCAAACCCAATTATTCGCAGCCCAGGTCTCGCAAGAGGTTGAGGTTGTTGTTGATGTCGCGCTCACTCATCTCTGTGCATATGCACGTCTCCATCTCCGCCCAGTCGAACGCCGACCAGCGGTAGCGTGGGTCGGCGTCCGGATTCTGGATGGCCCACGCGAGCAGCCGCTCAAGGCGCACGCCATCTTCAAGTAGGCCTCGAGCGGCTCGCTGCTCCTCAAGAGTTGGCACCACTTCAGTTTGCATGGCCATGGGCTCGTCGACTCCTTCTTCGAGCACATCTTCGAGCGCATCTTCTTCTGCGCGTGTTTCCCGAGGACGCTCACCGACCCCGGGCACAACAGCTCTGTCTTCCACGCGCCCCTCTCTCAGCACCATCGTGTTGGCTGAAATATGGCTAATCTGGAGCTGCATGGACACATCAGCTGCTCGACCATCGACTGATGTAGAGACTGATGTAGACGGCCTCCGAGAGCACGTTCGCACGTGGATGGTGAAAGCCCGTGCCGTCAGGCACGGTGCATGGCACCACTTGCACGTAGTATCGTCGTCGTCGGACTCGATGTTTGCAATGCTCATCATGGAAAAGTTGTGCAACCCATGGTTTAGTAACATCTTTTTGCATGCAATTCGTGTTTGCGCCGATTGTGAAGTCAAGTCAAGCCACCTCCAATGCCCGTTATACGATGGGTTATCGTATGGTTTCTGTAGAAGAAATGACTTGACTCCCTTGGCTCTCACCACACAGATTTTTTTGATACTGTTGACGTGAGCTCTCGTCTACAACTACATCAAGTACTCGCGTACGCGGTACGGTCGCATCTCGTGTGGCCATTTGGCGTGGGCGATCCGATCGGATCCTTCGCGATATATGGGCCGGGCCCCGGGCGTGCGGTGTGGCCGGCCGGGCTGGTAGCTACGGTAACTCGACTCCATGCTCGACTCTCTACATAAATGTTACTCAGTTCGGTTCAAGTAGCTACGTTCATCCGCTCGTTTGTCGTTACACGTGGTGCGCGTCGTCGGTGGTAGTCGGTATCCGATCTATACCGGAAACGCCGCCAAATCGAACTCTAGTAGAATCATATCTCTCAACACTCGGTACCACGGTACGTACACGGTCGAGGTATATGTTGAACTCAACTCAAATCCATACGCTAATCGCCGGTTTTTCCACGCTATCGGCTCCATCCCGGGTTATATTATTTATCCGCGATGTTCAACCTTCAACGGTCAGGCCATCCAAGCGACACCGAGAAGTCAGTCAGGCCGTCAGTTGTTTTCGCGGCCGCACGCACAGACGCTGTGCCCAGCGCGGCAACACAGTCGAGGCCAGCCGACGTGCCGCACGCGCCAGCGCTCGCGCCAATGACGCCCGCGCCGACGATCGCGCCGATGGTGCCGCCCGCGCCCGCGACGCAGCACGTGTCGATTTAGCCGCCCGCAACGGCGCTCGCACCCGCGCCGACGCTCGCGCCGACGACGCCGTGGCACGCGCAGTCGGAGCCGTAGGTGCAGTCTGCGTACTTGGCGCCGGGGCCGCCGTCGTCGCAGAGGGCGTCGGAGTTGTAGAGACGTGCCCGTTGGCTAACCCCCCCCGAAGGGAACGCAAAAAGAAGTCTCTCGACGCCGCCGTCGCGTGACGACGGCGACGTCGAGAGACGACAGTGTCGTGGCGAACGGCAGCTTGCCAGCCGCCTGTGACCCGTGGATCCGTCGCTAACCGAACATGTTGGAACCCGGTGCTGATCTGCAGACGGCACCAGCATCGGCGGCGCGTCTACGAGCCTTGAACTCCGTGACATCTTCGCGGCACGGGCGAAATGCATGTCCACCTTGCGCCCGCGCATGGCGTCGGCCACTGGCTACAGCACACGCGGCTCGGGCCTTCGTAGAAACGCGCGGCTGGAACTGGTGCGCGCGCAGGCCGATGGCTCGTGGTCCAAGTCGGCCGCGCTGGCATAGATCACCGTGGAGGCGATTCAAGCCACCGGCGACTTAAGCCCAGATGATGTCGACTTAAATCGATTGGAGAGCTGCTCGGCTGCGATGGCTCGTGGTTTAAGTCGGCCGCGCTGGCTTAGGTCACCGTGGAGGCGATTCAAGCCACCGGCGACTTAAGCCCAGATGAGGTCGACTTAAGTCAACTTGAGCTGCTCGGCCGGCTTAAGTCGCGCCGTGCTCTAGCTTAAGTCGCCAGACCGGCGAAGCCGCGACCGTGGTGACTTAAGCCACTGCCGCCATGGAAGCCCGACTTAAGTCGCGATCTCGGTGGTTTAAGGCGCGCACCGACTTAAGTCGAAAAGCCCCCCCCTTAAGTCACCGCGACCGGCTTAAGTCACCCCCTCCCGGCTTAAGGCACGACCCGCCGATCCCAGACGGCATCTTGGTTGGCGGCGTGGGCGGGGGCATGGGCGTGACGGCGGCAAGGTGTTGGCGGCCATGGCCGCGTTTGTGGCTCTCAATGGCCGGCTTGGCGTGAATCAGCTGCACAGTGTCTGATCCTGCCTTTTTGAACGGTATGAGCCCGTCACCATTGATCCCTACGGGCGTCATGGATGCCGGTCATCAAGTGCGGACGATGGACGAGTCAGATGCCCCTTGCGGTTGTGTGGCGATTGGCTTGAGGGGGGCAGCGAAGCGCGGCGTGCGTTTGTCGGATCAAGGCAAACCAGGGGACGAGGGGACACTGCGACCTTGAGCTTGACGCACGCGCACGGCCATTTCGACATAGACGGCCCGAGTTTCCGTCTTTCCGAGGCGCCTCAGGCTGGTGGGCTCTTTTCCATTCACATGCTTTTGATGCAGCTCGGCATTGCTCAGCTCCTATCTGCGCGGATCTGGCATCTGCGACATGATCTGCGATCTGCTCACGCCGCGCGTGGGCCGCGAGCTCCGTCAGTGCAGGGGCGGGCTTCACCTTACATGTTCATGCACAAGTTGCCGTGTTGCGCATGCTTTTATTACGTGGCGTTAAGCCGTATTGTCTACTGAGCATGCGGACCTCGGTCTATCCGTCTTGCGTTATTATAAGCGAACAGTAACAAAAAGCCTGTATTATCATAATACGTGTACAAGACTTTAGTTCACGTGCATTCTACACAAGAACACCACCGCGGCGCTTCTGCGCCGCGGGGAAGCGCCGCGGGGCTCGTCTAGTTCTTGTTAACAGTGAAACGAGACACAGAGGGGAACTGCAACCAAATCTCTTGGAAACTCGGGAGCTAAAGCGGTGAGAGTTAGAGCAACCGGTGCTCCGCGAGCCCACCCGCACGAAGTGGTGGGGCACGGCCGGCGCTCACTCGAATGAATACCGGGTACCCGTTCCAAAACACGTACCGTAAGCAGCACAACCGTGAAAACAATACAGACTATGAATTCACACAATCACGTAAAACAGGAATCGCAGGAGCTGCTCACACCTAACCGCGCCGCATCGCCGCCCCAAACTCGATGCGTACATTATGTCCCTTCTGTTCGCAAACAAACTTAAAACTATCCTGGGGACCCTGAAAAAGGCGAGCGCAGCAGCCTTTCAGGGTACTGGCTCGGACTCGGACCCCCTTTAATTCGTGCGTCCGTCCTACCTTTTTTTCGGGATACCTTATCCGGATAGTTATAACCAGCACCACAGGTCTGCCTCCTCCTCGTCCGCACCATCCAACAGCTACTTCTCATGTACTCAGAATCGGTCACTCGCACTCGGAATCAATTGGAATCAACTCACCCTTCACACCACTGAGAGGGGTAGCGACACGAGAGATGTCGGCAGCCAGTAGCAGGTATAGGACATGACACAACCGTGTTCATGTGTGAATAGTGGTGGGTGTCTGTAACCGATCATCATATGGTCGAGGTTGTCCAGTTGCCTTTCCGGGCAAGTATCCGGGCAGAGCCAGTCCCTGACTCTGCTCCGTGACTGGACGACAGCGACCTCGATGATGGTCCTTGTCTTTGTGCGTGTACGCAGTGGCGTCAGTGCACAGCTCAGTGGAGCATACTAACAGTGAAACCAGTACGTCTTAGCACAACAGCATGTTTCAGCATGTCAACTACTGGCTCTTCAATGGTAGCGGTGGACTGGTCTGTCGACTTCAAAACCCTGCGCACCGATTTTGACAAACCCAGATTTACCATCAAGCTCTGCCAGTCGCTCAAGAATCTCAACCCGACCGACAAGCTCAGCATCGCCGACTGGCTCATCAAGTTCCGGGCTGCCGCCGGCGACATCTGTTCCATCGCTTTTGCTAAACCGGTCCAGCGCGATGAGTTCAGATATGAAGGGGTGGCTCCACTGGCGTCTCCTGTCGGCGCGCTCACTAAAGGAGACGCGCGGGCTGCCTACAGCCGGAGAATAGTGGCCCCTTCGTCCTCGCTACGGCCCCTATCCTTTCATCGTGTGGCCCCGGCTCCTCTCTGTAGTGCTCAGGCAATCAATCTCATCCAATCAATCACTCACTCATCAGCCCAGTCCCTCCGCACCGATCCGCCACGTCCACTCGTCCACCTCGCAGCGGCCTCGCCGTGCTCCGAAAAGAAAATGGGTCTGGAGGTTAGAGACATGCGACGATGCCCTTGTCTTAGCACCGCCCCACTCGGCTGCCGGTCCGCGAGGGCCGGCTGCAAACGCTCGAGGCTACGCTAAGGCCGACTCTTGTCCTCCCCCTGCAGCCATTGACTGTGCTGCCCGTTACCGGCGGGTAACGCTGTGCTGCCATTGACTGTGCAGCCAGTGACTGTCCATGTAGTAGAGCGTCCCGAGCCCGCCTACACACGTAGCCACGTGGCGAAGCTGCGGCAAGGGTGATGACGGCCTTGGCTTTTTTGCTTGTCCGTGCGGCAGATATGCTGGCGATGGAGGCGGTAGAGATGGCGATGGCGGCGGCAGAGATGGCGAAGGCGGAGATGGGTTTGGTCGATGGTGGAGGTGGGCTTGGTCGATGGCAGATCCACCGGTGCAGAGCTTCGCAGAGGCTCTGCGTGCCCGCCCTGACTCTCGGAGTCAAGCGAGCACAGCAGACGCTGCGGTCGCCTGTCCACAAGCCGCAGCCGCTGCGCGCGGATGTCCACGGTCGCGTGCGACGGTGCCGGCGTGAGGGAGGCCGACTCCATTGCAACATTCAAACTGACCTTTTTTTTGCGTCCGCGCGATGCGCGCGTCCTCCGCCCCGCTGCGGCCGGCTCCATCCAGGCGCGTCGGAGGACGGCGCCGCCTCCAACCATCTCTCCATTTGCCATCGACCTGCCCGCCCCTTTCGCCGCGCGCCTTGACGCGCGCTCGCTACGGAGGAGCTGCGCTCGGACTCCCAAGTCGGGCCAGCTCGTGCCCACGCAGCACGGATCGATGCGGCTGAGCGCGCGCGCGTGCTGTGCAGGTGCGGCGGCGAAGGCGCCGACGCAGCGCGTTGCGCGGGAGCGCGGCGCAACCGGCGCCGAATGTGGTGCCTCGGCCTGCGGCTTGACGCCCACGGAGGCAGCGGCGGCGGCTGCGGCGATGGAAGCCACTTGTGCTCGACACCGTCGTATTGCGACGGTGTCGAGTGCGTCTTTGCGTTCCCCAGCGGGGGCCCGCGCCATCGGGCGCGTCGGTGCACGCAGGTTCGATGCCGCCGGCGTCTCCAACGCCGCCCCGACGGGCACGGTAGCAAGGAAGCGCTGGCGCATGGCAAGGCGATGTTGGACGGCATCCGAGCAGAATCGGGGGAGGCGACGATGGCGCGATTGTCTCCACGCGCCGCGCCCCGTCGTCTAGTCTCCACGCGCCGCGCCCCGCAATCGTCGCCTCCCCGCCTGGTGCGTGTGTGCGTAACCCACAGAGGCTGCTGCCTCGCACCGATGCCGGCGCGGCTGCGCGTGCGCCGCAGGCCTGCGCCCGCCGCCGACCCGCCCGGCTGCGTGGGAGGCGTCCGTAGGTGGCGTCCGCGGTTTCCGCTGACCGGGACTGGGTGCAAGTTTTTGAGAAGGGAGACGAAAATAAAAGCGGGTCCCCAGCCCTCGCCCCCTGGGCCCATGTTAAAATGATAACCTAATGTGGGAAATAAAACTCTTTTAGATAGTTGTCCTTTTCCTTTTCCTTCGCTTTTTTCTTTAAATACCGGTAGGCGTCCTCGCTGAATTGTGCTCGCTTTTAGATTCCTTCGATCGAAGGAAATCGGCGATCAGAATGGACGACATGGGACGAGATGGCCCCAAGGTGGCCCCATCCACGGAGGGTGTGGAGAGAAATTCGCTCGCTCGCACGACCAGCACTGCGGAGTCTCCGGGCCTGGCGGGTATCGAACCGCCACCCTCGCACCGCGACGCTCCGGGCGCGAAGGGGCCGGAGGCCATCCGGCCTCGAGTTTCCGGCGGGAACATGTGCAAAATAATGAATCCGTCGGACAGCGCAGATAATCCATCTCTTCTAATCGCCCTCTCTTACGTTGTCCAATTAGTGCTGCTAGTCGCCATCGCCGCGCCCATCGCCAGTCCCATTTGGCTTCCGTATGTTCCGACTGTCCATCTGTTCGGGGTGCACGTCTACTTGCATGGCTTGCTCGCGATGCCCCTCGCGGTCCACTTGTGCATCCTGCCCATGACCCTGATTATGTGCACAGTGATGAGCATCGTCCTTTGCGTCGAGAGCCTCTACCTTCCACTCTCGCTGTTGTGCCTCACCGTCGGCATCAGGCTGTGCTCCTGCCGTGGCATTATTCCCTCACAGCGGGATTCCCCCCTGTCACCCTCACATCCGAGAGGTACGAGCCCTGCCGTCTCCTTCGAAGAAGCGCAGATGGCTGCACAGCGGTACCTCGGACACGACGAGGTCTGGGCAGCGCTCGAACACGTCACAGAACAAGGCGAGCGGCCGGTGCGCCTGGTGCGCCTGTCGTGGCTGCTCGCGCTCGGCCAGCCAGGTAGCAGCGTGCACAGGAAATACGGCGGCGTGCTGCCTCGGCGGCAGGAGCTGCTTGATGAGGCTGCCTTCATCGACGTCGAAGAGCTGCGTCAGATTTCATGGCAGGCAAAGCGCGGCGTGGACTGGTACCTGCTCTTCGAGACGATATTTGCCGTACAAAGTGGTGGCGGTAATCAGTTCAAGCGCGTGTTGCGCTTGATATCTGACGTCTGCTCGTGCAAGTTTGTCAGGCGCAACATCGATGAACTGGTCCCTATCATCGCAGTCTCATAGTAGGCGTTCGGGCGAGCCGAACGCCCATGCCCCCTCGTTGTGTCGTAATTCCCCTCGTTGCCGGCGCCCACCTCACGGCCCGCGTGCCCCGCGTGTACTCGCAGCTGCTGGCTGGAAGCGAGTCACCCGGACTTCGAGGGCGAGCAGCTGCGGCTGCTGTGCACACGGCTGAAGGCCCTCTTCCCAAGTCTCGGCGTGCTGCGCCGCTCTGGGCTGCTCGGCGTGTGCCAAGCCTACGGCTTTCGCGACATGGGCGTCTTCTTGGACTGGGCCTCCCTCTTTCAGAAGGACCCGAGGCTGTGGACTCCGGCCGAGTTTGTCCCGGAGGAGGAGCGCACCGAGGACCAGCGGCGCGCGGCCGAGCTCTACCGCGACAGCCGAACGCAGGCGCAGGGTCAGGCGTCGAAATTCGCACTGGACAAAACGATGGACTTGTGGTACGCGCACTCGAAGACGACGGTCCTTCTGCTCACCGAGCTGCCCGAAAAGCTGCCGGAATCGTTCGATAAAAAGCGCATATACAAAAGCCGCGGCTGGACGATGTTCGAACGGTGCTCTGCGGAGCTCGGCAAGACGTTCCACCTTCAGCAGGCGGGTTGGACCCTCGTCATCGATCTGGGCGAGCAGCGTGCAGCACTTCGCAGGCTGCCGACGACGCCCGAGCGGATGGAGGTGCTCATGCAGGAGTGCAGTTTCACAAACGGCGCCGACCGGGCGCAGGTGCTTGAACTGTACAAGAAGACAGCACGCGCCGTCCTCGGTGGCGTCAAGGAGCTCTCTTTCTTTGGCATGCGCCTCGACCCTAAGGACCCGTGGCGCTCGCCGGAGCGACTCGGCCAGGCGCTCAACTTTTGCGTCAACCTAAAGAAGCTCGACCTCATCTTTACCGGCCTCACCGACGAGCATCTCGCCTCCGTCAGCGGCGTCCTCTCCTCCAGCGCGCTGCCCCAGCTCGAGAAGCTCTTCCTCGGGTTCAACCACCTCGGCCCACGCGGCATCGAGGCCCTCGGCAGCGCGCTGGTCAGCGGCGTCGCGCCCGGCCTCAAGGTGATGTTCCTCTCTGCCAACGACTTTGGCGACGCGGGCCTGCAATCCTTCGCGGCCATCATCGCCATGGGTATGGCGCGCGAGCTGCAGCTGGTCGAGCTGAGCGGCAACGACTTTGGCGATGTGGGCGCCTTCGCCCTTGCAGATGCGCTGCGGCCGCGGCTGGCGAGCGGCGAGTACAAAGTCGGAACCACGATCAACTTTGTTTACACTTTCAACCACGTGGGCAGTCGCGGTCGCCTGGCGCTCTCTGCTGCGCTAGAGGCGAAGAACATTGCGCCGGATTTCTTGAAGTTCTGGATTTCCAACATTACGAACGCCCTCTATCCGCGCCACTACAAGGTGGTCTTCATGCGCACCTTTAAGCACGAAATGTACTCGTACCTCCACGAGGAGTACCGTGCTACCGCCGCACGAGGCAAGCGCGACCTTTCGTTTCAAGTGCTGGAAGTGCGCAGCGCAGCGCATGCACATGCCCATGGGGCAGTCAGCTGCGAAGCCTAAGGCCCGCGCGCGAGCGACGCCGCGTTGGACGGTCAGGCTTGCGCCGAGTCCGCCGCCTGGGATGAGCTCCATCGTGGAGGCCGCCGGGGACCTCCTGACTGAGCTGAACGAGGAAGAGGAGGAGAGGACGAGGACGACGAGGAGGAATTCGACAATGCAGCGCTGGAAGCCGCCGTGGATGTGGCTTTGGAGCTCTCCATAACGGCAGCGCACACGTGGCGAGGGGGGTACCCACTACCCAGTCGAACTACCCAGGCATACCGAAGCGAAGCGCGGCCGCGTGGGCGTGAGACCGCGGAAACACACGCACTCCCGATCGCGCGCACACGCGCACCATGGAGTAGGTTACATTTCACGCGCGTGACACGCGCGCGCGGGCGTAAGTCGTGCAGTCGTTTTGCACGTTCGTGGGCACGGCCGAGACCGCGTATGGAACGTCTTTCGATCTAAATTGTATAATGATTATCGCATTACCGTTTACACGGTTTTCGTTACATCAGCCCGAAACGCCGTTGTCAGGGGGTGTCACGCTCACGGCCGCGCGCGCGCGAAGCTATATTAATGTATGAAGACCGCTCCGTCAGTTGCGATTCGCGATCCCGCTTGCTGCACCACTTTGGGGGGGCGCTGGCCCGCGCGCGGCAGGTAGGACTCGCTGTGCCCAGGCCACTGGAAGCGCACTGGCTGGGTAAGCGGCACGAACTCGCTCACTTCCTTAAGACTCGGCTGCGCTGCCGTGGGATTGCCCGCCGCGGCAGCCGCCTTCGCCACCGCCAGCGCGTTGTCATCGACGGTGCTGATCTTCGTGCTCGGCCGCGGCCGGAAAAAGGGAGAGCGTTGGAGCACGAGCGTGGGTCCGGGCGCATGCGCCGCGTGCGCCGCGTGCGCCGCCGCCTCGCCCTCGCCGCCGAGCGCCCGGCGGCTGGCGTCATCCATGGCCTCCCTGATGACCGCTCCAACAGCATGCGTCACCATGAGTGCCGGGATGCCCACTCGACGTACAGTCTCTTTCTTGGGCATACCCATAGTGAACGGCGCGGCAACCCCGAGGTCGCCAACCACGATGACCGCCACGGCACCTGCCGCCTCGGCCCGGCGCGCCTTATCAATGAAGTCAACGTCCGGGCAGCGCATGATCAGCACGATCGCGCCCGCCGCCTCCGCCGCGTTGCGCAGTGATGGGTCGGATGCCGTCGGCGGGTCCGCCCACACGGGTCGCGCCCGCAAGGGCGCCTGCTGCAGCGGCAGCGCGGCCGAAAAGGACGCCGCGGCGCACTCCAGAGGGCGCGCGGGCGCTCCTTCGATCTCGAGTGCGAGCGTTGCCGTCTCGGTGGCCAGCACGTCCACGGCGTCAAAGTGCAGGTGAGGGCCGCCCGAGAAGCCGGTGTTGCCGGAAAGCCCTATCTGCATGCCCCTGTGCACGCGCTCGCCCACGTTGACGCACACACCTTTGTGGCACAGGTGGTAGTAGCGCGTGTACATGCCGCAATCATGTCGCAGCGCGACGTAGTTGGCCTTGATGCGCATCTCCTTTGTACCCCGGTCGCCCGCACGGTGGCAGTCGACCGTGGCGACCACGATGCCGTCGGCCGCGGCAAGAATGGGCGTACCGACCGGAAGGCTGAAATCGAAGGCGTACCGCAGCTCGTCGATGTGCGTGTCGCCGCCATCGTTGCCTTGGACGCACGTCCCATCAAAATTGAGCATCCAAGATCGAGGCCAGATCGAACAGCACTTGGCCTTTCGGCTGTAGAGATCAAAGGGCAGCGTCCAGACAGTGAGAGTCTGCGGCGCGCCGGCGTCGTCCGCCGGCGGCTCATCGTTGGGCGCTCGCATGAGTCTCGCATGGGGCATTTTTTTACGTGTCAAAGTCTCGTTAAAAAAGTTGGCTCCAAAACACGTGCACTAAACAACCTACCGGTACATGTGGAACTTCGGACTTGGTTATGAACGATTCGCCGTCGGACCCCCCTCGAGAAATGTGTACGTCCCCGCGGAGCAACAGGCGGAGTCTCCTGGCCGCACAGACTCGGCACAGCCCCACACAGGAATGGGGTTCCCAGACATGAGCATAGACATAGAAATGAACAACAGCATGCAGATGTTCCTCGTCGGCGTGAGCATGGCGATCGTGGGCAACACACTCATCGCTTGTTCACTCACGCTCCAAAAGTGGTGCCACATGCGTGAGGCTTCTGGAGGCCTGAAGGCCTCGTCGACGCCGCTCTTTTGGTTGGCACTCGCTGGCTTGATCGGCGGCGAGGTGGGCAACTTTGCTGCATTTGGCTTCGCCTCTCAAACGGTGGTCTCGCCCCTCGGCGCAGTCTCGGTGATCGTTAATACCGTCCTAGCAGCCATCTTCTTGGGCGAACCCATCTACCGCCTCAAGCTGCTCGGGATCGCGCTGGTCCTCGTCGGCTCGGTGTGCGTCGTGCTCTTCTCGCCTCCGGCGCTTGGGGCCCTCACGACAAACGACTTTGTCGAGCTGCTCAGCAGCCCCTATGCGTACGGCTACTTGATTTTCGTGGCCGTGGCCATCGGCGCGCTCGCGGCCGTGCAGCCGCGCTGCGGCCACCGCTACGTGCTGGTTAATGTGATGCTTTGCTCGCTGCTAGGCTCGGTCACCGTCATCTGCTCGACGGCGCTATCCAAGTTCATTCGGAACGCGATCGACGATCTCGACGGCTCGTACAATGCCAGTGAGGCCGGCTCGGGCAGCGAGGACCTCGAAAGCACCGCCGCGTCACCGGTGCCGTACCTGCTCGTGCCTACGCTCGTCACGACGGCGGTACTGCAGCTGCGCTTCCTAAATAAGGCCATGGAGAGCTTCCACAGCGCCATCGTCGTGCCCACCTACTACGTCACCTTCACGCTCTGGTGAGTGCGCCAGATTGCGCCAGATTCCGCCAGATCACGCCGGATTCCGCCTCGGATTGCCGCTGAGTGCCTCTCACGCCCATCTGCTGCGCCACCTCCGCGCCCAGCTCGATCACCGGCGGTATATGGGTCTTCGATGAGAACTGGCGACAATATGGGGGCGTGCCCATCCCGGCAGCAGAGTTCAACTTTTGCATCGGCTGCGCGCTGTGCTTCTTGGGAGTGTACCTGATCGCCATGCGTCCAGCCGATCGTGACGCCTCCGAGCGTGCCGCCGCCGAGCGCGCCGCCGACATCCCGGGCCCAGCCGAAGGCAGATCCACGGACATGGAGAACTTGTACAGGCGGAGGACCGCCGACGTAATCGCGGGACCTCAACCTCAACTGGTGAGCGTGGCGGCGGCGCTTCCGGACGACGGCGAGGCGGCTAACCTGGGCGGCGCAGGGAGTCGCTCCTCGCGCGCGTCGTGGATGGGCGCCGAGTTGGGCGCAGTGGACCAGCAGACGCAGCTGCCGCTCGCACTCCTGGATCGACTTCTGTCGCAGCCTACCGATCTGCGCGGGAGCATTAGCGTCGTCACCGGCGTGGGCACACTCCAGCACCTGCACAGCGCCTTCAAGAGCTGGCGATCGGAGTCCTCCGCTGCGCAGGCGGTCAGACGGTCGACGTCGGCTTCGATGCTCTATGAAAGCAGCTTGCTATCTCCCGAGCAGCGACGGAGTATATAGCGAACCTACGATACAAACGCGCGCGGAAGGTAAGGTAGCCCGGAACCGCGGGCGCGCGACGAGGAGACAGTGCGGAGGGGTGTGGCTGGCGTTGGTGGGTGAACTTGCTAAAATGTTAGTCATTGCAAGCTGTAATGCTGTATACGATACCACCGACACAAAAGTGCGGGTGGGAGGAGCACTCAGACTCTCTCTCTCTGGCTGAGTGCGCGGACCTCGCGTGGACCAACGCAGCCCCCGACACCTCCCACGCCAGCAGCACCGCCCGCGGAGGCACGCCGCACGGCACATCACAAAATGTATGCGATGTGTGCCAACGTCCGCACCGCGCTGACACTACGCAAAGCGCTTGCTGTGGCTGACGTTCTTCTTGATGCCCGTCGCCTCGCCACCGTACGGCCCGTCGGACTGCGTCTGCACAGCACGCACCTGGCCATTTCGCCGGATGACCGCCTTTCGGAACTTTTCGCGGTTCTTGACGCGCACGTTGCCGTCAATCTTCTTGCGCTGGCGTGTCAGGCCACGGTTCTTTTCAATGTCGCGACCCACCTTTCGCGCCTCATCGGGCGCTGCCTCAGCAAGCTCCGTTGACGCAAAGGCCGCGGCCGCCTCTGCCGCCTCTGCCACCCTGCGCACCGCCTTGGCCGCCTTCTTGTTCTGACTCTGCTCGGCCACCTCCTTGTAGTAGGGATCCACTGCGGGAAGCTCATCCAGGCTGCTGCGCCTGCGCTTGCGCCCGGCCGCGCCGCTGTTGTCGTAGCCGTCCTCGTCGGCGCCCTCGTCCTCGTCCTGGAGTGCGGCCTTGGCGGCACGCTTCGCCTCCTTCTCGGCGCGCTTCTCGGAGCGACCCTCGAGTGTGCGGCTGGGCGCGTCCTCCTCGGCGGAGCGGCCCGGCTTGCGCGCGTTTTGGCCGCCGCGCTGCTCGAGCGAGTTCATGTACTGCTTGAGCGCGCGCACCCTCTCGGCGCGGGGATCGACCGCCTGCGTCGTCGCCACCTCGTACAGGTGTGAAAAGTCATCGAAGGCGGCCAGCTCATCGACGGCGACGCCCGTGGCGGCCGCTTGGCGCCGCTTGAGCGCGATCTTCTCGGCCTTGGTCGGGTTGAGCCGGCGGAAGTTGGATTCCTCGTACGCGCGCCGCTCCTCCTCATCCTTTCGGAAGCGCGCGACGGCGGAGGAGTCCGCATCGATCGCTCGACCGAAGTCGTCGGCGTGCACGGGCTGAGGAGCCTCGGAGAGCTCCGCGCGCAGCTCCCGCACCATACGCGAGGCCGATGCGCGCTCGACGGCGCGCTCCTGCTGCCGCCGCCGCTTGGCGCCGCCGGGCTCGTCGTCGTAGTGCACCGCCGCGAGCTTGGGTGGCCGGTAAAGCCCATCGTCCGGCTCAGCGTCCTCGTCGTCCTCGTCGCCTTTGGCCGCTGCTGCGCGCGCGCCACCACCCTTGGCGAGCAGTGCCTCGGGATTAGGCCGCTCGCTCAGGTCTTGCTGCGCGTCGGTGAGGCCGCGCGCGTCGCCGGGCGCGTCCGCCGCCGCCGCGAGCTGCAACAGTTTCGTCAAACGGTAGTGCAGCTTGGTCTCCAGAGGGCGCATGCGCTCGAGCAGCAGGCGGTGCCGCAGCAGCGCGTCGATGACCGGGTGCGTGCGCACGGCGCGCCCCTGCGACTTGAGCATCAGGTAGAAGGCAAGGTTGATGCAGTACGAGAGCAGCAGCTGCAGCTTCAGCTCGAGGAGCCGTACGCCTCCGTCATTGGTGAGCTGCCGCTTGCGCGCGACCTCAAGCACCGGCTCGAGTCGTTCCTTGGCTTCCTTGAGGCTCTCCTGGAACTCGGCGAGGAGCGCCTGCAGCTCAGGCGCATCGGCTTCGACGATGCGCAGCCGCTCTGCTTCGCTCAACCCACTCCCATCTCGCGCCACCGTCTCCATCTGCGCGCCGCCGCCCGCGCGCGCCTGCGCACGCAGCGCCGGCGGCATCTCGGCAAGCTCTTGCTCGAGGCTCTGCTGCTCGCGCGCGCTGTGGGTACGCTTGGAAGGCGCGGCGGCGGCCTTCGCGGGCAGCAGCTCGTCAAAGTCCTCGGCGCGCAGCCGCGCCGCGTGCGCCTGCTGCAGCTTGAGGGCTTCGGCCTCCTCGAGCTTGTCAGCGCGCTCGCGCTCGTCAAGCTCGAGCTCGTCCTCGTCGTCCTCGTCATCGTCGTGACCGCCGTAGAGGTCGCGCTTTCTACTCCCCCAGCCGAGTGCAGTCACGCCCGTACCACCCTCCTCGGCCTCCGAATCCTCACCGTCCTCCTCCTCGTCCTCCTCGTCCTCCTCCTCGTCCTCCTCGTCCTCGTCGTCCTCGTCGTCCTCGTCGTCCTCGTCGTCCTCGTCTTCGTCGTCCTCCTCCTCGTCATCGTCCTCATCGTCATGCATGCTGGCTCTCGCCGTGAGCGGCATCACATCCTCTTCCTCTTCTTCGTCACCTGAGCCCTCAGCCTCGAGGAGTCCAAGAGCACGATCGCTGTCCCTATCGCGCCGGTGCACGAACGCATCGAGACCATCATCATCGTCGTCGTAGTCGTCTGCAGGCGGAGGTGCGGAGCGGGCAGGGCGTGCCACCACGGCCTTGGGCGCGCGGCTCTTGGCTTTGGGGCGCTTTACGGTGGGGCCGGTCTTCGGCATATCGTGTGCCTCGTCGCCGCTGACCACCACACGCACAAAATTTCGCAAAGACTTTTCTCCGAAAACGGAGCTATTCCTCTTCCCAGCGTGAGCACACGTCACGGCGACTTGAGCACTCAGTAATTCACAGAGGCGAAGTTCCGTGACGTGTGAAAACTTGGCCGACACAGCGGGAGCGCATCGGGTATCGGTGGTCCTCATTTTGTCGGTGGTCGCCCTGCGCCGCTCAATCGGTCAGCTCAATTGGCTAAAAAGCCGACCGACACGCGAGTATCGGTCGCGCGCATGGCAGCCGAGCTGACGGCGTTCACATTCGACCAGACGCACGAGAAAATCGGCTTGCGTTTGACGTGCAAGGAGGGGGAGCTACCACGGATTCACAAGGTCATTCCTGAATCGCATGCTGCCAAGATGGGTGTCGTCGATGGCAGCTTCGTCGTCAAGATTAAGTACAAGACGAAGGACAAGAAGATCGTCGAGGTGGATATGGTAGGTCTCCCGAGTGACATGATGGAGCAGAAGATTGTGGCGGGGATGCAGGAGCGGCCTATCACCTTCTACTTACGGAAGCCCGCGGCAGCGTCCGCGTCGAACCCGGCTAAGGGCGGCGCTCCCGTCGAGCGCAAGGACTCGGGCGTCTCGATGTCGGATCTCAATCGGAAGCTCATCGAGCTCGAGGAGCGGCTGAAGTCCGAGGCGACGGCCAGAGCCGCCACCGAGCTCGAGAACTCTGCCATCAAGCGGGACCTCGAGCAGGCGCGCAGCCGGCCGACGACGCCGAGGGCCGACGTCGAGGAGGGCATGGCTGCGCGACTGCTCCCGGCCTCGCATCCCAGCAGCTCCGCCGTCGAGCGCCCCACCCCCGTCAGCTTGAGGCAGGGCTCTGGCTCTCCCGAGTCGATGATCGCGGGTGCCTTCCGCGGCGCGTTCGATCCAGATTACGTGCCGGGTCTCAACTGGATCAAGGTGCGCGCTCAGATCAGATTACGCCTCCGAGAACGCCTCTGGCTACCTGCCCTTGTTGATCGAGAGCGCCGCAGATGGCCCCTCTGAAGCCCGAAATGGCTTGTCCACCAAATCATGCAAAACGCATGCGCTTCTGACCCCTTCGATTGCCATCGATGGCGTCTTTGACCCAATTGATCGCCTCCCCGCTCGATACCCCGCTCGACTCCAGATGGGACCCGGCCGCCCCGAGCACGTGCTGCTCAAGCTCAAGAAGCTCAACGGCGGCTCCGAACTCTTCGAGCCGCAGCAGCTCTTCAACCCGAGGCTCGCCTTCAACCTCAAGTATCGCGACGCCTTCGCTGAAGAGGACCTGCGCGACATCTTCGCGGACGACAACTCGTTCAGCGCGTCGATGCTGCGCCCAGGCCACTTCATTGAGGTGCCCGTGCGCATCGGGCTTACCTGGATCAGTCTGCCCGAACCGCCGCTCAGCGGCACAGAGCTCAAACCGCTCCCGGTGACAGCTTCGCCAGGGCGTGGCACACCCAACCACGCCAAGCTCCAAGACATGCTCGAGCGGAAGCAGCAGCAACAGCATCAGCGCGAGAACGTGCAGACCATCGAGTTCTCGAGGACGGCTGACTGGGTGCAGGCCATCAAAGAGCGCAACCCCTCGCGCCCCGAGAGGGCGTCCAAGCGCGACACGCTGTTCGTCAAGGTCACCGAGCGCGAGGCGCCTCTTTTCTTCATCCTAGCACCCAATCCTGCACTGCCCGCGCCCGCGCGCCTGCCTGCGCCGGCGGGCGGCTCCACCGTGGGCGCAGAGCCATCGCCGCTCGACGGCCTGTTTTGGATGGCGGCCCACGCGCCGCTGCGATGCCGTTGGAAGGAGGTGGACGGCGCCAAGCTGGGGTGCTTGGGTGGAAGCTCTGTTGCGGATCATGCGCACGCGCAGCCCGTCGCCAGCCCACGCCTCGCCTCGTATCTGCGCGAGCACTACGCGCCGGGCAAGGTGTACGAGTTCTTGCCGCACGCTGACGACAAGTCGCCGCTGCCTTGCTTTGACGAATTCCATGCGAGCCCCACCATCGAGTTCAAAGGGAAACCGAACGATAAGCAGTACTACATCCCGGTCGAGGGCACCTCCAAGGGGGTCACGTACTTTGCAGGCACCAAGTACTTTGCGCCCGTGGCTCTCGACGACCCCGAGCACGGCGTCCTGTGGAAGGACGGCACCCTCCGGCTCTGGCCAGTCGGTAAGCCGTGGCAGGACGGCGAACTCGTCGAGAGGCGCGGCGTCGAGCTGAGGGACCTGTCCCAGGCTCTGCAGCTCAAACTCGACTGCGACTTGCACGACGGCCATCGGGGCCTCCAGTTTACAGCTGACGAGATGAAGGTCATCTTTTTGAGCTGCCTGGACGGCCCCAGCCTCAAGAACAATTGCTACTACGTCAAGCTGGGCGAGACCGCGCTCGGCACGGCGCGATACTTCCAGTTGCATTCGATGAGCGCAGGGCACACCACATGGCTCTCCCTCGGCAGCTCCGAGCCGCACCTGGATCAGCACCTGGATCAGCACTCCGCCAAGGGCGCCGGCAAGGCCGCGGCGGCGCTCGAGATTATGAACCCGGAGTTCGCCAAACTCGTCAGCGCTCGCGTGCAAAGCAAGAGCTACCCGAAGGTGGACTTCTCGCAGTCCGAGTTCGACGCGTTTGGCATGACGCGCCTTCCACACGACAGTTTCATTGTCTCGGAGGGCTCCTACTGGAGGCCCGCTGATATCGCCGTCAAGTACTTTCGGCCAGCTGGCGAGGACGAGATGCACCTGGTCGATCCCTTCTTCAAAGAGTACGCTGATGCGACTGATGGTCGATGGTCAGTTGCCTTTGATTGCCTTTGATTGCCTTTGATTGCCTCCCCTCGCCCTCCTCATCAGGTACCTGGTCAACCGCTTGAAGGACGGTCTCAGGAAGCGCATCTCGCGCAGGGCGGGCAGCTCGCAGCAGCGCGCATGCTTCTTCTTTGGAATTCTCATGCTGACGGTGAGCGCGTACACTACATACTACACCTTCGAGCCGCTCATCGCCCCACCGCCGCCGCCCGGATTACCGCCCTCCCCGCCCTACCCGCCCTTTCCGCCCTCCCCGCCCTCGCCGCCGCCCCACCC
>Ga0210243_101118_pt1 | contig 20916 bp, 8 predicted proteins | sample ChrtobMeP5a_32mM_FD_155461 | JGI IMG/M metagenome (GOLD analysis project Ga0210243, IMG submission 155461) | Chrysochromulina tobin associated microbial communities from unialgal haptophyte culture, Seattle, Washington, United States - P5a_32mM | ecosystem: Host-associated > Algae > Haptophytes >...
CTCCTTCCCCTCTGGTCGCGCCGTGGGGGACTGCGCGAGGATGCCGATCCCTCTAGGTGAGGAGAGCACGTTAGTGCTGACGATGTGTTGTGTGAACGCCCACGGGGGCGCGCGTAGCGCGGTGTGAGAGCGCGGCCGACATTCGCATCATCCATCCAGGGCGACCTTTTCAACTGTAAATTTGTGCCTCTGGTTCCCGGCCGTTTCACACGGAGCTGGATACTGAACACGACAACGCAATCATGCATGCATTTGTGTACGTTTTTTTTGAGAAAAGCGGTGATCCTTGCAACCACAATTGCCTGCCTTGAGGAACTCTCTTGAGTACAAATACGTGTATGGCCGTGACGCCCTGGCCGCTCACGTCTCACCACAAAGCCCGCGCAGGCCGCAACAACATGGAGCTGATCCCCAGCATGACGACTCTGCACGAGATTTTCGTCAACGGCAGCGTACCGCCGGAGCGGCTGTACGGCCCGTTTGGTGTCTGCTACGTGGCCTTCGCTGGCTCGCACGAGGTCCGATATCGAGGCGAGGCGCTGCTGGAGGCGGCCGCGAGGCAGCTAACGGCGGCGGCGTCGGCACGCGGAGCCACCATACCGCAGTGCGTCATAACAGATCAACCAGCGCGCAAGCGACCGTACGTGCAGCTCTCCTTGCCGCTCCGCACACCACTCGACTTGGCGCCCTTTGCTTCACTGTGCGAACGCTACTTGAGCCTCTTCAAACGGCCTTGCAAGCTGCTGTTCGGGTACATGGCCAAGTCGATCGCCGTCGCACGTGCGCCGTACGCGACCACAATATTCCTCGACACGGACACGTTCGTGTGCGACGCCGTGCCGCTGCTCGCTCTCGGCACGCGTGTGATGGCCAGCTACGACGTGGCACTGCTCCTTCCGCGCACGACGCAGGGATGGACCAACTCGGGTGTGCTGGCCGTGCGCCGCGAGTCGGTGCGCGGCTGGGCGATGGCGTGGCAGCGCGAGTTCACCTCGCTCGACGACTTTGGCGACCAGCTGCACCTACTCAAGGTGCTTCCGTCCCGAACCGACGACGCCGACCATCCGAGCGGCCGCCGCCGGCTGGGCATCCGACGCCCGCGCACGCGTGGCGCCCTGTCGGTGGGCGAGCTGCCCGCGGAGCTGCACGTGCGCGTGGGCAGCGTCGCGGCGGGCGCGCAGCTCAAGCTTCCTCCGCTCCGAGGGGCGCCGATGCTCCTTCACTCAAAGGGCCTCGCCAGCCAGATCGATCTGGGCCCGTGGCTGGCGGCGATGCTTTCCTCGTCCGCATCGTCGGCGGCAAGCTTCGGCTCACTTCTCGCACGCGACGGCGACGACGCGGCACAGCGCCAGCTGCTCGGCGTGCTCAGTGACGGCCAGCCCGAGGAAAAGAACAAGGGCGTGCACGGCCCCCCTTACTCGACGCGCGTGCTCGCGGGCATGTGCGCTCTTCTGCGCCGCGGCTGGACAGCGACTGATGGCGTGGCGACGCGCCAGTTTGTGCTCAACTCGGCGGGCAACTGCACGGGCTGCCGAACGCTCGAGAGCGCGCCCGGCTCGATTGGGCTCATCATCAGTGACGCCGCGCCCGCGCCTGCGCCCGCGAGAGGGAACGAGCCGCATGCCGAGCCGTACTTGTGCACCGGCACCGCCGGCGAGTGTGGCGTTCAGCCTGCTGTATGGCCCTCGGGCACGGAGCGCGGGCTGCCCCCGTGGTACAAGGCATGGCTCGAGCGGCAACGCGGTTGAAATAGCGGTCTCCGACCATTGTCTTCATCTTGTTCCGGACCAGCGCGAGTGTGGCCACGCCTACGCCACCACGCCAGCAGCACAACTTTAGGGGATCGTACAGCACAAGAATGCTTGCATGTGTGCGAAAAGGTCAGTTGAATCGACGCACGCGAACGTGTGGATCATTGTTGGACTTGTTTATGTGAAGCGCTGCATCGGGCGAAATCGATTCGCGTCTCGTGGTGGTGTGGGGGACATGTCGCGCCTGTCGAGGGTCGAGGCCACTCAAATTATGGCGTGGCTGATGCAGCGCCACTGTATAGACCTCGGCCGCATCGCTCTGTGCGATGCACGTATCGCCGGCACAGGATTGAAATCTACGTCTGCTGCGGCGCATGGTGACGTGCTACTCAAATTGCCTCGTGCAGTGTGGTTCCCCTTCTCAGCGGCAGTGGCACGAGAGACATTGCCGAGCAGCGTCATCGCCTCGATTGAGGCGCAGGCCACCTCGGTTGGCGGGAGCGGGTCGCAGCTTGCCGACGCAGTGCTCCTTGCGAGCACGATCGCGCAGCAGGCGGCCACCTCACCCAAACACGCGCCGTACCTGTCGCAGCTCCCGCCACCAGACGTGCCGCTCCTTTGGCCGGCGCCGCTTCGCACAGCCCTGCTTCAGGGTTCCTCTGCCGAGGGTGCAAGCCAGCAGCAGACGGCGCTCTCGGACGCGTTTTATGAAACGCTCTCGAGTGCGATCACCAACGCTCCCGAGCGCGGTGCATTCAAGTGGGCACAGTCGCTCCTGCTTTCGCGCGCGCATTCGGGTGCCGGCAAGCCACTGGCGCTGGTGCCTGGCATGGACCTGCTCAACCACGGCGGCGCCGCCGCGAGCGCTGACGTGGCTTTCGACGAGGCGAGCTCGAGCTTCCTTCTGGTGGCACGACGGGGACTCGTGGAGGATGAGGAGATCACCATCGACTATGGGACTGATGCGTCGCATCGGCTGCTGCGCCTGTATGGATTCGTAGTCGGCAGCGAAGCGGCGGCGGCGGCAGACGTGGACGCTCCTCGCGTCGGAGAGGAGGTGTTGCTATCTCTCGTGCCTCCCTCCGCCGAGCTCGGCGCCATTCCTGAGGTGGAGCGCCAAGCGTGGCAGGAGCACCGGGCGGCGCTCGCGGCATGCGGGCTGCGCGGCAGCATGTTGCGCCTGACTGTCGACCCGGGCGGCGGCGTGACGATTCCGCAGCTGACGCAGGGCGGTGCGGCCTCAGAGACGGCTCTGCTCGTGCTTGCGGCCGCGATCGATGGGCAGTTGCAACGGCAAGCGGACGGCATGTCCGCGGCCGCAGCGGTGCAGGCGGCGGAGGCAGCGCCAGCTCAGTTTAGGCAACGTGCGAGGCTTGCACTCACGATGCACAGCCGCGAGCGAGCTGTGTTGATGGCCGCTGAGCGCGAGATACAGCGAAGACTGCGTGCGATCGGAGATTGAGGTCTACTCAACAGAGCGCGCGCGTGCGTCGACCTGTGTGTCTCGCTCTCGGTAGTTTCTTTAGATTTTTTAGATTTTTTATTTGTCGTACCAAGTGCCTCCGTCGCCAAGCGCTATATCGCCCACCTCGGGAATCCAACGGTTCAGCTGGAAGTTTACGCAATCGTTCACGATCAGAGGGTCGCGCTGGACGAGCTCCTCCGCCTCGAGCCAGTTCCTCGCCGAGAAGAACATCATGCCGCCACCGCCTGGTCGGTCATTAGCGTCGACGCGGTAGCCCGATGTGATGATCACGCCCTGGGCGCGCAGCCCAGCGACCCACTCCTTGTGCGCGGCTAGGTGAGCTTTGACCAGTGGGAAGGGCTTTGAGAATGTCTCGGTCTTGACGTACCAGCGGTGGCCACTGGGTAAGGTGCTAAATGCGCTCGCGCACGTCACGCAGAGCAGCCAGACCAAGGGCATCCAGTCGGGCCCGACGCCGAAAGTCCCAGAGGGAGACAAGTCAAGTCAAGTCAAGTCAAAGTCTCTCATCTGAGACTGAGAGAAGGAATAGGATGTCTGATGTTCAAGAAGCGACTTGACTCATATCAACACACTCCCAAATACACGTTCATGACTTCATGTCGTCACACAAAAGCAAAATGTCACAAACAGTGTCATTCAGATGCGCTCATACGCGGATAAGCGTCGGTAGACCTCCTTTCCCGAAAGATCTTGGAGGGAACCGCTCGTGCATTGGTTCGTCAACGTGGGAGGTTAAACCTCAAAAAGATTCTTGTCCGCAACGAGATCCTTCGCGACCGACCACACCGCAACTCCAGTGCCCAGGTCCCGGCGCGACCACAGCTCCGGCATCCAGGCGGACGAGGCGGGCCAGGGGGCTGTGGCTGTACTGCGCTGCTTCCCACCCAGCTGTGCTTTGCGGGCGCACGATTAGAATGGGAAACGAGTCGAGCGCGCCCACATCTGTACCGCCCTCACCACCTCCCGCACCACTGCGGACGCCGGCGCCACGCCCACCACCAGGAGTAAGCACTGCATCCTCGGGATCGGCCGGCCACGCGTCTGTCTTGGAATCGGCCGGCCACGCGTCCGTCAACACTGAGGCGCCTCCAGAATCCTCAGAAAAACCGAGAGGCATACCGCGACTCTGCTCTGACGATGTGAGCGAGCTCATGCCCAAGATTCAGGCTGCAACGGTCCGGCATCATGTTCCATCGAACGACATGCCGACCACCGTCCCAGCGCCCCAAAAGCAGTTTTTTGGTGTTCTCGGACAGCGGCACGTGATCTGCCTCAACGGCCTGCCTAACAATGGCAAGGACTTTGTAGCCAAGGAGCTTGGCTGGTATCTGGAGTTCTTCCACGGCGCACGCGTCGAGTACTTCATGGTGAACGAGTACTTCAACCCTGACGGGAGCCGAGAGGGGAACGCGCTCGCGTTGCTTGAGGACCTGCAGAGCTTCCTGTTGCAGACGGGCGGGAAGAAGGCGTGGCAAGCAACTCCCGGAACCCCCGGCAAGCCAAAGGAGCGAAAGCCCTCGGGGGAAGAGGATAGCTTTTTTGTCCGACGGGCGGCCAACACGGACTCTGGGCGGGTGGCCATCGTGTTGCCGCCTCCCATGCGATTCTTGGCCGCGCTCGACGACCAGAAAGCCAAGGAGCTCTGGAACAGCACGTTCTCGAGCACCAACGCGCTCGACCGCGATTGGATCCGCAAGCAGCTTCTCGAGTCGTGCCCTGATGCGAAGCTCATGTTCATCGAGATCGATGTGACGGATCCGGTGCTTCTCTCGCAGCACCACGCCGCCGCGAAGCCCGCGGAGCGCCAGCGGATGGATTCGTTGCGCACGTGGTTTGAGTGCTCGTACACTCCCCTCGGCCGCTCCGCGTCGTCAGAGTCGCACCTCTCCTTCCTGCGCTACAAGAACTTTCAGGACATGGAGACCCACTCGATGCACGGCTACCTGCGCATGCGCGTCGCACAGTTCCTCTCGGTGCTCCGGCCGTGGAAGCACACAATCTACCTCTCGCGCCACGGCGAGTCGACGTACAATGTGGACAAGAAGCTCGGAGGCGACCCGCCCCTCAGCCCGGCCGGAGAGGTGTATGCGCGCCGGTTGGGCGAGTTTGCCGAGAAATGCATTCAAGAGAACCCGCGCACCGGTAAGAAGGTGGCCGCACGCCTGTGGACGTCGTCGCTCCAGAGGACGGAGCTCACGGCCGCGTACATCCCGCACCCGGACCTGGTCGGCACCGAGCTCGAGGCCCACACGCATGTCATGGAGGACCATCTCGTGTGGAAGCAGATGCGCCATCGCGTCTACCGCAATCTGGATGAGATCTACGCCGGCACGTACGACGGGATGACCGAGGACGAGATCAAGGTGATCGACGCGCGCTTTGGCGCTGACCGCGAGGTGGATAAGCTCGCAACGCGTTACCCACACGGCGAGAGCTACCTTGACTTGATTACCCGCCTCGAGCCTCTCGTCCACGAATTGCATTCCTACGAAGAGCCACTCCTCATCATCTCGCACCAGGCGACGCTGCGCGTGCTACGCGCGTACTTGATGCGCGACCGCTCGCGACCGCGCGACAAGTGCCCGTCGGTCGACATCCCGCAGCACACAGTCATGAAGATTACATGGGATGGCTGGAACTTCGCGGTGACGCCCTCGGCCCTTGAGGCCAAGATGAAAGACAAGAAGAAGTGGCCGCCGTTGGAGAGCGAGCGCTGGACGCCCAAGGACGCGTTGGCCACGCTCGGAGATCCCGAGCGTCCCATCGGGCATGAGGAGTGGTTCTGGCTTGGCCCGGACCCCAAACGGATGGGCGGGGATGGCCAGGCCAACTTGTAGGGTGGACACGTGGAGTGGGGCTCGCGCTGCAGCGTGGGTCGGCTACAGTGCATGTTGAAGGGGGAAGAAGAGCTCAGAAGGCAACATAACTTGAGGCCCTTGATAGCGCACGCCATCCTACCATGAGATAACCATGAGACAGCATGATTGCGCACGTGTGCGCTACAGTGCATGCCGAGTGCATGTTGCGGAAGGGGGCGAGCGAAAAGTGGCACCCCCCCCCACAGCCGCAGAACTTATTTGTGTACGTGCTGCTGAGGACCGTCCTGCGAGAAAGCGCACGCCGAGTTTGGCAAACTGAGTTTCAATTGCTGAGTTTCAGTCTGTCGCCTTTGTGTTTCACAGCGGCTGCAGCACTTTCACACCACTTTCGCGCGTGGACGCCAGCAAAAGGCTGCGCATCGTGGCTTCTCTTTCGGCGCACGCAAATGCTGAAAGGTTCGAGCGGCAAGGGCGGCGGCCGCGCGCCTGCGCCCGTGCCGACGTCTGCCGATGTCATCGCCAGGGCCTTCACGCTCGCACTTGTAGGATCAACTGCCGACCTTGCATCGATGGTGCGGTCGGGTGCCGTCGAGGCATCATTGGTCCGCCCAGATGGCATGTTCCGCACCTGGTCGCTGCTGCACGCTGCTGCGAGCAAGGGGCATACCGCATGCGTACTGATGCTGCTGTCCGAGGGCGCTGAGAAAGCACCCTTGAATGCGCAGGGGAAGACACCGGCGCAGCTGGCAGAGGCCAAAGGGTTCTCGGAGCTAGCGGCGCTCATCGAAGGCAGCCATGGTGCACAAGATGAGTTCGGAAGGGACATTGGTCTCCGTGCGAAAGTTGCGGCCGTGGCAACGGCGGACACGGATGAAGACGCTCTCGCCACGCTGCTCGATCGTGCCGTGAGCCTCAGATTGTTGAGTGAGTCGAAGGCAGACGCGCTCACCGACGCCGTCGCGAGTGGCAAGGCCGACGAAGCGGCTCTCCTCACCGAGTGGGGAGCCAAGTGCGCGGGCTCATCAGCGCCGCCAGCCATCGCACCGACGCCACCGACCGCGACCATTCAAGCAGCTCCCCTTGCCCCGGCGCTACCAGTGCCAGCATCAGCGCCGCTCCAACCCTCTCGGACATCCGCACCACCACCCGCGCCTTCGCCCGCGCCGCCGCCAGTGCCGTCTCCCACGCCAACGCCAAAGGCTCTGCCGCCAGCGCCACCAGCGCCACCGCCCGCGACCACACAGCCGCGCGAGGCCTCGGACGCATGCGCAGTCTTCGGGACGCTCATGGAGATGTGCAGCGAGCTCGAGGCGCGAGATCGGGAGATGTGCCTCGAGCTCTCTCCACTTGAGGTCCTCGCGGGCACGGAGAGTCTTCGACGGCCGCAAGCCGACCTGGCCAAGACGGTCAAAAAGTACCAGCGCCCCGCGGCGGGCGCGCCGCCGCCTGCCGCCACCTCGCTCCGCCCACTGCCTGTGCTCGAGAGAACGGTAGACTTCCTTCTCAAGACGTGGGCTTCCCGGACGGACATGCCGGCGCTCAGCCGTTATCTCTTCGTGAGCGATCGGCTGCGCGCGGTGCAGCAGGACATGACGGTGCAGCGGCTGCACTGCGCGCCGCTCCTCGCGCGCATAGTGCGCTTCCACCTGCTCGCCGAGGTTCACTTTTGTACCCTTGCGCACGCGGCGGCAGCTGGCTTCTCTGCCGTCCAAAATCGCTCGCTATTGTGCAACGCGCTCATCACGTTCTTGGAATCGTCCGAAGCCGCCACCGGCCGCGTGCCGGCGCCGCTGCATGCGGAGCTGCTCGCGTATTTCATCCTGCTGCACGCCGAAGAGCCCGACACCGTGGCCACGCAGCTCGAGTGTGCGCCCGCACCCACGCTCGCCCACGCGGCCATACGACGCGCGCTCGCAGCTATGGGCGCGTATGGTCGCGAAGCGCCCGAAGATCTCGGGCGTACGCTGCGATCGATGCGCGTGCTCGAGGTCGCGTGCCTCGTGCGGCTGCTTCCATGCCTGCGTGCCCTGACGATGCGCCATCTCAACGCGGCCTATAAGCCCAACGAAGCCTTTGCGGCGGCCACGCTGACCGCACGTCTGTGGCTCGTCGACGCGGCCGACGCCGCGCGCTGCGCCAAAGCCCACGGCCTCAGCAACGCTCCGACCGCGCCGCCCGGAGCGGCGCCAGCGGGGGAAGCGGCGGCGGCGGCGGCGGCGGCGGCGGCGGACGCGTCCGCCCCACCGCTAGCGCCGTGGCATTTCCACACCGGTAGCTTCGTGCTGACGCCCAAGGCTGCGATCGAGCCGCCGCTGCCGCCACCCAATGTGCCCGCCATCCGGCGCTGGCGCGAGTCGCAAGAGCAGCCACGGGTGGCGGCCACTGCTGCGCCGGCGGCCAAGGCGCCCGCCGTAGCGCTCGCGGAGGGTACCGGTACGGCGCTCGCGGAGGGTGCCGGTACGGCGATGGACTGCGCTGCCGAGGGTACGGCGGTGGCGTTGAAGGTGGCGGATGCGGCGCCGGAGGCGGGCGCAACGGCCGAGATGAGGAAGAAGAAGAATCGACGGCCACCACCGGCAAGCCTGCTGGCAGACACCCCCGATGACGCGCCCCCGAGCGCCGCGGAATGGCTGTGGGCGCTGCTGCACGACGGCGTTGAGCTTGAGCTGGGATCAGGGCGTTCTTGATGATGTTGATGACACACTCCGCTCTGAGAGCGTCGTTCATCTCCTGGGCATGAGGCCTTGATCACTTTTCCGGAAGAGTTGTCAATCTTCAATAGAACAAAACGAGCGGACACCATGATTACGCTAAGCGCGACACACGCATCAACGATGTGCCGGGCACGCACACACGCCACAGTCTGGGAGTGGCACACTGTGCACGAGCTCCAGTGACGCTGACGCCGGGTGATCGGCGCTGCGCTCGCGTCGGCTGGTGCATGATGTGAACGCCGAGGCACGACAGTAACTTGGAACTTACCGAGCCTCCCATGCGCTCGTCATCGCGCGAGAGTGCCGCACGCCCCTCAGCCTTGCAACGCCGCGGCCGCAAGCGCCGCGAGCCACTCGCGGCGCGCACGAGGCAGGCGCGGCGGCTTCTCCCCCGTCACCGTCTCGACCTGCGAGCACACGACCTGCAGCATCTCGACTGGTACACGCAACTCGGGGCCGCCGTCGGTGCCCGGGTCAGGCGCACCATAGTGGCCGAGGAGCCGGCGCAGCTGCGCGCACTGCGCGCCGGAGAGGGGTGGCAGGGCGAAGGCGGACGACTCGCCCAAAGGAACGGACGACTCGCCGACGCCGCGCGGCGTGCCGGCCGTTGCGGGGGACGTCGGCGGCGGGTAGTCGGCGTACGCACGCGAGGCGAAGAGGAGAGACTTGTTGGGAGGGGGTGGGTACTCGAGCCGAGGCGAGGTGCTGCCGCCAGGCGCCGCGCTCGGCACGGCGCTCGGCACGGGCGCACGAGGCGAGTGCAGCGTGGCCATGTGCAGGCGGCGCGCGGCCGTCTGACGAAACCACGAAACCACATAGTCGCGCTTCAGCTTCTGCAGCTGGGGCACCTTGCGTCCCGAGATGGCCTCGATGTGCTTTGCGAGCGCCGCCAGCCGCGCCGTGGGCAGCTGCAGATCGGGCTCGAACGGTGCGCTCGTGAGCGCGGCACGCTCAAACGCAGCCGCGTCGGCGGGCGGCAGCGAGGCGTGGAGCTCCGTGATGATCTGCTCTTCAGTCAACTGCTCCTCGAAGACGTGCTGCAGCCCAGCCGTAAGCCCAGCCGGACTCCTGTGACTGCGCGCGCTCAGATCACCCTGACGAAAGCTAGTGCCCACCTCGGCGCCCGACGGCGGCACCGTGCTGGGGCGCGGGCTCGGCAGCGCGTCGAGCGACCTCTCGTGGTAGGCAGGCGGCAGCAGTGGCAGCGAGTGCGGCAGCGAGGGTGGCGGCAGCTGCAGCTGCGGCACCGAGGACAGCGCCGAGGACAGCGCCGACTGATGCGTAGACTGATGCGTATGCCGCACGGGCACCACAGGGGCGTACCCCCCTCGCTGCAGGTGCACGTGCCACCGGTACCAGTCGCTCACAAAGTCCGTCAGCTGCTCGATACTCGAGCCGGCCGGCATCGCGCCAGTCGCATCGCTCAGCCGGCGCACTGCATCGGCCAACTCGGCGCCGCTCAGCACCACGCGACGCGCGAGCGCACCCAACTCTATCAGTTCCTGTGGCTGCGGGCGCTCCACCTCAAGTGCGCTCAGATGCGCAAAGAGTCGTTCGAGGTCCATGCCGCGGAAGCCGGCCGCTCCGAAGCTGGCGGCGGCGGGCGGCGGCGGCGGCGGCGCGGGCGGCGGCGGCGGCGGCGGCGGCGGCGACGGCGGGTACGCGCCACCCAAGCCCAGGTCCTGACATCGGTACTCGTCCCTTGATTGCCACTGATGACCTGCCTGCATGCCGGTGCTCACCACGGCGCCCAGGCCCTGACATCGGTACTCGTCCCTGGGCACAGCAGCGGCGGCAGCGGCGGCGGCGTGCGGCTGGCGCGCGCGCTGGCGCTCGAGCCGTTCGGTCACGCTCACGTACCAGTCCTCGATGAGCCGACGGCGCACCGAGAGAGAAGGCGGTGATTTGAGCCGCCCTGTGCGCAGCAGCACTTCAGACAGGACCGAAGGCAGCGCCTCCGCTGGCACATGTAACCGCCCGTTCCCATCTCTCATCGCTCCGACACGCATCGCGAGCGCGAGCTCGTCGTCGGAGATGTCGTCGGCGTGGCCCGTGGGCGGCGGCGACGCCAGGGCGCTCGCTGCAGCGCTCGCCAGCGCACCACCCGCGAGCGCTGTGGCGAGCGGGCCTGCACGCGGAGTCGATGGCACGCTCGCCACAGCGCTCGCCGAGGGCGGCGTCGAGCACGGCGGCAGCGCAGGGCCGGAGGAGGAGGGCAGTGGCGGCGTGCCGGGCACCGAGGGCGCCCGAGAGGGCGCGCGGCTCGGGCGGCTCGCCAACGAGACGCTGATGACCCAATCGGAAATATGCACCCGCCGCTGCGCGAGCTGGGAAGGCGCCTTCAGGCCGGTGATGGCCTCGATGCGCTGGCACACGGCTGCCAGGTGCTCCGACGGCGGGTCGCCGTCGTGCTCGAGCAGCAGTGCGTGCAGCTCAGTCGGCTCGAGTATGTGCACCGATTGCCAACGCGAGGCAGCCTTTTCGGCTTCCGGGTCAGCCGGAGGCCGCGGCGGCGGCGGGGCAAAGACCTCGACGGCATCGCGCACGACGGCGGGCGCTCTGGCGATCGGGGCTTTGGGGAGCTTGCTCGAGGTGGCAGCGGCGCTCGCGCCCACCGATGGTGGCAGCGAGTCTGGACCCCACGCCTCAGAGAGAAATGCATCAGCAAAGGCTTGGGATGCGGGCGTCGAGGGCTGCATGTGGCGTTGCTCCTCTGGGGGCGATCGACCGAGCCGTTCCTGGAGCACAAGCAGCTTCTCGTGCTCGGCTGCGACCAGCTCGGCCGAGACGAGCGAGGTAATCGTCCTAAATGGAGCAGCGCGCGCACCAGCGGCGAAGAAAGGGAGCCAAAGTGTGAACCAGATTATAAGTGTGAAGTGTCGGTGTCCCTAGAATGGGAAAAGAGAGATGTTGGGGGGGGGGGGGGGGGGCAAAAAACTTGGACTCGTCTGCTTTCACAATCGCCGCGGCATTTCATGCGCTCGCTCCGCGAGCGGCGCAGTGCACAGCCGTCCTCCGAGCTCTTCAGAGCTCACGACAGGCAGCAGAGTTCTGGTTCATTGTCCGCCTTGCCCACGCATAAGAAGCATCGGATCCCAACGTTTGGCAGCTTGCGATTCGTCCACTGCGATTTGCGGCACGTCTTCGCAGGCCTCGTGTGTGGTCTGCTCCTCTTTGTCTTCTGCTGTGTCTATGCGTCGATGATTTTTCAGCAGCCTGATTTGCCGGCGGCCCTCGAGGCCATCGTGCCGCTCGGCGTTGGCATGCACACTTTCTCGATGATGAGCGGCTCGCTCATGTTCGCATGGAGGAGCGGCTGCAAGGCCTCCATCGCTGGCCCCGACCTCAACGCGGTCGTCTTCATCGCGGAGGCTACCTGGGCGATCGCCAACGCCGTGTGTCCGAGCGGCTCGGTGGAGGCCTCGGCCTCGAGCTCCTCGGGCTCGGGCTCGAGCTCGAGCTCGTCGGGTCGGCGGCTTGGCGGGAGTCAAGGCTCGGGGCGAGAGTGCCCGTCGGACGTGGCCGACGTCCTCGTGCCAACAGTCCTCGCCGGCTGCATGATCGCCTCGCTTCTCGTCGGCCTCTCATTCGTCCTCATCGGTGTGTGCCGGCTCACTGGAGTGGTCGGTTTCGTGCCCGCGAACGTGACGGCGGGCTTCCTGAGCTGCGTCGGCTGGAAGGTCATCAAAGCGAGCCTCAAGGTGGCCAGTGGGAATCCACTCAAGCTCTTCAAGGCGGACGGCGCTTACCTCGTGGATCTTTTTGGCTCGTGGGATTCATCCTGGCGGCTCCTCCTCCCCGGGATCCCAATCGGGCTGCTCCTCTACTTTTGCAAGCGCTGGCACATCTCGTCGCCCTCGATCACATTCCCGGTGCTCATCGGCGCACCAACCGCCCTCTTCTACATCATCATCTTCGCCTCGGGCCACACGATGTCATCGATGCGAGAGCTCGGTTGGCTCAACCCACAGAGCAACTCCGAGTGGCCCGAGGGCTACGCCTTTTACGATCAGTGGGTGGTCTTCTACAGCGGCCTCGCCAACGACAAGATCGACTGGGCCGCGCTCGCAGCCGGCGTACCCTCCTGGGCTATCATGATCCTGATAGTGTGCCTAGACCACATGCTCATGCTTGCGTACACCGAGACGGCGCTCAAGATTGAACTCGACTACAATCGCGAGATGATCGTGGGCGGCGCGGCCTCCATCCTCAACGGTCTGCTCACAGCCTCGCCCGCGTACGCTCAGACCAAGTTCACCGTGCTCAACTACAGCTTTGCCTCCCGGACCGACTCGGCCATCCCCTCGCTCGTAACCGCTGCCTTTGGCGGCACACTCTTCTTCAGTGGCGTCCCAGTCATCGACTTTTTGCCGCGCTTCTTGCTCGCGGGGTTGCTCATCTACTCGGGCTCTGGCTTCCTCATCGAGAACCTATGGGACGCTCGGAACCTGTATGACCGCTTCTCCTTTTGCTCCATCTGGGCCGTCTTCATCATCAACGTGATCGCGGGTGAGCTGCTGCCCCAGTACGGCCTGCTCATCGCCTTCGTCGTGGGCATCGTGCTCTCAGCCTTTGGGTTCGCGTTCAAATTCGCCCAGACGTCCAAGCTCGCGGACTCGGTGCCCGGCTACGACTACTCGTCCACGGCCATCCGCTCGGCGGCGCAGGAGATGAAGCTCGGCGTACTCGGCTGCTGGTACCACATCTTCCCATGCTCGGGATACATGTTCTTCGGCACGAGCGCCTTGCTGTACAACAAGTTCAAATCGCACGTGGTCGACCTACAGCGGCTGCCACGTTATGAAAGGACCAAGTTCATCATCTTCGACATGTGCGCGGTGAATGAGACGGATGAGACAGCTCTGAACGTCTTCAAGAAGGTGAAACGGCTCGCAACCTCCCACCACATCACCATCGTGTGGTGCGGTCTGAACGACAAGATCAAAAAGCGCTTCGAGGTGCACGGCGTCCTTGACCACTCCCTCAAGGACCACTCCCTCCGTAACCACGACGGCGCCTTGCGCGGCTCGCGCCACGACGGTGCGCACATGTTCCAGACCATGGCTGCGGGCGTGGGCGCGGTCGTGCACCAGGACTTGGACACCGCGGTCAAGGTGGTAGAGGACTTGCTCCTGCAGCACGTGCACAACCTGGCGCAGCGCTGGCTGGTGCATCCGGACGCGCGCAAGATTTGGATCCGGACGATGCTGCATGACTCGGTGACGGCGACCACGGCCGTCTCGGATGGTGGCATCGGGCCCAACCAGCTGCTACGCTGGGCGGACAAGTGCGTGGTGCCGCGCAAGACGGCCGTGTTCCTCGAAGGCGACTACGACGATGGCCTGTACCTCCTGTACCAGGGAAAGGTGATCACCGCGTCAGAAAACCCACCGGCGCGCACCACCGTCTACCCGGGCGCCTTCTTTAACGAGAGCGTGCTGCTCAGGAGCGAGGGCACGGGCGGCACGCTGTACACGGCCACGGCCGAGGAGGACTCCGTCATCCTCTGCCTGTCGCACAGCCAGCGGCAGGCGATGCAATGGGCCGAGCCGCACCTCGCTTACAATCTCGTGCTCGCCGTGTTTCGTCAGGCTGAGATGCGCCAGCCGCACTTTCGGCACGCGAAGCACAATGCGCCGATGAACGCGCCCGCGCTGCCCGCGCCCTTGAGGCGGAAGCGCACGCCGCCGTGGAAGCAGCGCCGCGCCGCCGAGCACGACGCTCAGCACGACGCCTCCAGCCCGGACGGCTACTCACCCGGCTCAAGAGGTGTGAACGGATCCACACCCGGCTCCACAGATACAAGCACCTCGAGCAGCCATATGGAACTCGACGAGGGCGGCGGCGGCTCGCCCGGCTCCTCCCGCCAGTCTAGTCCTTGCGTGGCAGCCACTCCTTCGGCGCCCATGACGGCGCTCATGACGGCGCCCAGTCCACAGCTGCAGCATAGCCCTGTGCTCAGCTTTCTCAGCTCACTGTGCGACGGAGTCTTCAGCACATCTGCGAGCGGGTCAGCCACTGGTCAGCCGCCGAGCAGCCCCGAACCCCTTGAGCATGCGGAGGAGGGTAAAGGCGGCCGAGCCCATTTTGGAGCCCATTTTGGGAACCTGGGTGAGAGTGGTGGTGGGTCGCGCGTGGCTGCCTCACTGCCCATGGTTGCTGGGGCCGAGGCGAGCAGGAAGATCGGGCACCAGTCCATGTGCCAGTCGACTGCCGAGTGCGCGCAGCCGTTGAGTTCCTGGGCGCGGGTGCGCACGCATAAGGCACAACGGCATTTCTCGCCGGAAGTGGCAAGCACCCATGGGCACCAGCCGAGCGTGGCTTCGACAAACGAGCGGCAGGCGCAGCGCAAGGCCGCCCATGCCACCCGTAAAGCCAAGGACACCAATTTCAAGTCGTTTCTGGAGGTGATCCAAGCCGCTATCGACGCCGCGCAAGAGACCGAAGCCCTCCCAGCGCCTGTGAGGGAGATGACGAACCGCCTCACGCGCGCCGTCACACGTGGCCTCTCTGGTCTTGGCCTCGTGGCGCCCTCCAGCAACGAAGGTCAGGCCGTCGACGACGCCCAATCGTGTGGCCGTCGACGAAGGCCAAGCAACGAAGGTCAGGCCATCGATGGCGTCGTTGGCACCCTTGGCAGGGTTGGGAGTGGCCTCCATAGGAGCCTGACTGCTGCTACACGGACCCGGCTATCGGACGCCTCGTCCGGATCGTCGCACAGCCTGACGGAGGAGGGAGCGCGCGAGCGGCTCAAGTTGGACGGGCGCCATCATGGGCAGCGCTCTGCACGCCATGCGGCCCTCTTCGACAAGCAATTCCTCGATGAGCACGAGTACAAGGCGCCACTCACGCGCAAGCAGCGCGAGCACTATCAGCTCATCTTCCGGCTCAACGACCACTCGAGCAGCGCGGGCGGTGACGATGAGGAGCGAGGGCGGCTCAAGATCACTGAACTCTCTCGGTACATGGAGTCCCTCGGGCATGCGGTGCCGCTCGCCGAGCTCGTGGCGATGATGAACGAGGAGGGCATCACACATGCGGCTGAGGACGCCGAGCTCTCTCTTGAGGACTTTCTCGAGTTCATCCGGCGCTCCATCGTCTCCGATCTGCCCGCTAAGAAGATGCCGTACGTCGAGAAGCTCTTTCAGCGCTATGCGCTCAACCCTTCCGACGCGCGCACACGAGGGCAGACGCGGAGTCACACCGCCGAGGACGCCACCACGCCGCACGGCCAGACGAAGACGCTCGCAAAGACACTATTCGCCTCGCCCGCGGCGCGCTCGTCCACCGCCACATCATCCGAGGCACCCCCCGAGGAGTTGCCAGATCGGCAGCACCAGACGGCGTCTCACCCCTTGTTTGGCATGTTTGAGTCACGCTCGGGAAAGCGCTCCGCCGTGGGTGCCGCCTTGGGCGGCACACGTGGCGCCTTCGGCGCAGCATTGGCGGCAGGTGGGCCCGAATTTGCCGAGCCGCGCGTTCACAAAAGCGACGCCGAGGCGATGCTGCGTGAGCTCGGGTGCGAGCTCGACGAGTACACATTCACCGAAATCTTCGACGAGGTCGACAGCGACGGCAGTGGTTACCTGCAGTACGACGAGCTCGTCACGGCGCTCGGCATGATCAAGCGCAACGTGGTCGAGGTGATGAAGCTCGAGCAGGCGTTCACCAAGCTGCGCAGCCTCGAACGGCTTAAGGAACTCAAGGCCGACCCGAAGCACAAGCGCCGGCACGCGCACGCCGTGTACGCGAGCGACCTGGTGCACACGCTCAAGATCTCCGAGGTCGAGGCGGAAGAGATGATCTTCATCGCCGACCTCAAGGACGAGGACGCCACGCTTGAGAAGTCGATCGACTTCTCCGAATTCAAACAGGTCGTTGTCAACTGGAGCAACTAGATGCCCCCACGAACACGACGCGTCGATGATAAAACTAAAAGTAAAATAAGGTGGTACCGTACGGTAGCTACGGGAGCGACTAGCAGAATAAGGTACGGTACGTGTAGCTACGGGACTAGCAGAGGTATCGAATCTAGCTCGGACGTGCGGTGTACAGTGAGTGTATGCTGTGAATCGCGCCTTGATGGATTGTATCCGTGGGACCTGAGAGTACACGATAGGATACTGCATACTCTACGTGTACACGCAGTCTTTACATCCGATCACTTCAGCGTCTAGTCCGCCTCGGGGATGGTCAACCCGTCGATGAGCTCAGCGCTCGATTCCAAGAGCGCCTTCGGTGACTCGACAAACACAAACGATACCGCCTTACCAATCTCCTTCCCGATGTCGGGAGAGGAGGACGAAGCTGGCGCAGCATCATCATCGACGTCGGAACGCGTCTGCTGGCCCTGCAGCCACTGCAGAGCCGACTGCTTTGGTGAAGCCTCTATAGGCCCTTTGGCAGCAGGGCTGGCTGTAGCCTTCTGACGAGGTGGAGGAGGAGGCCCAGAGGTGGCAGGTTCCGTCTCGCTCTTTTCCTTCGCCTTCTTCAATGCCACCGCAGCCTTCATCGATGCCACCAACGCCTCCTCGGCCGTCGCCTTCTCAGCTGCTGATCTCTTGGTGAATGAAGCAGTCTTCCTTGGTCTATGCAATGCAGGCAGAGGATCGTCCCAGAGATCGAACACAACCTCTTCATCCTCATCCACGTTCATGAGCCTTGTCAGCGAGGCCATGGGCTCGACGCTACTACGAGTCCTGGCCGCCTTCTCCGTTGCAGGTGAATCCACGCTGTTTTCATCTGCCTTCGACTCGAAAGCCGCTATCTCGGCTGCTGCTTTCTCCGCCGCGGCCTTCTCGTCGACTGCCTTCTTGGCCGCCGCCTTGGCCTCCGCCGCCGCCTTTTCGGCCGCCGCCTTGGCCTCGGCTACCGCCTTCCCGATCGCTGCCGTCGCCTCAACCGCCGCCAACTTGGCGGCGGCACGCACGGCTTCCAACTCACGACGAAGCGCCGCTGACTCCTCCGCCGCCGCTGCTGCGGCCTTCTCGGCGGCTGCCTTCTCAGCTGCGGCTCTCTCGGCCGCTGCCTTCTCGGCCGCCGCCTTCTCGTCGGCTGCCTTCTTGACGGCGGCACGCACGGCTTCCAACTCACGACGAAGCGCCGCCGCCTCCGCCGCCGCCGCTGCTGCGGCCTTCTCGGCGGCTGCCTTCTCAGTTGCGGCTCTCTCGGCTGCCGTCTTCGCCGCTGCTGCCTTCTCGTCGGCGGCCTTCTTGGCCGCGGCTGAGGCCTCGGCCACCGCCTTCTCGGCCGCCGTCTTGGCCTCGGCTGCCGCCTTCCCGGCCGCTGCCTTCGCCTGGGCCGACGCAATAACGGCGGCACCACGCTCAGCTAACAACTCACGACGAAGAGCTGCAGCCTCCGCCACCGCCAATGCTGAGGCCTTATCGGTTGCCTTAGCCTCTGCGGCCTTCTGGGCAGCTGCCTTCTCCGCCGCGGCCTTTTCATCGGATGCATTCTTTGCCGCCACCTTCTCGGCCGCCGCCATCTCGGCCGCCGCCTTCGCGGCCGCGGCCTTCTCGTCGGCGGCCTTCTTGGCCGCCGCCTTGGCCTCGGCCGCCGCCTTCTCGGCTGCCGCCTTGGCCTCGGCTGCCGCCATCTCGGCCACCGCCTTCGCCTCAGCCGCCGCCACGTTGGCAGCGGCACGCACGGCTTCCAACTCACGACGAAGCGCCGCCGCCTCCGCCGCCGCCGCTGCTGCGGCCTTCTCGACGGCTGCCTTCTCGGCCGCGGCTCTCTCGGCCGCTGCCTTCTCGGCCGCCGCCTTCTCGTCGGCTGCCTTCTTGTCGGCGGCACGCACGGCTTCCAACTCACGACGAAGCGCCGCTGCCTCCGCCGCCGCCGCTGCTGCGGCTCTCTCGGCGGCTGCCTTCTCAGCTGCGGCTCTCTCGGAGGCTGCCGTTGCCTCTACGGCCTTCTCGGCCGCCGCCTTCTCGGCCGCGGCCTTCTCGTCGGCGGCCTTCTTGGCCGCCGCCTTGGCCTCGGCCGCTGCCTTCTCGGCCGCCGCCTTGGCCTCGGCCACTGCCTTCTCGGATGCCACCTTGGCCTCGGCTGCTGCCTTCTCGGCCGCCGCCTTCACGGCCGCTGCTTTATCCGCTGCCTCCCTCTCCGCCGCCGCCTTCTTGGCCGCCGCTTCCAACTCACGACGAAGCGCCGCCGCCTCCGCCGCCGCCGCTGCTGCGGCCTTCTCGGCGGCTGCTATCTCAGCTGCGGCTCTCTCGGAGGTTGCCGTTGCCTCTACGGCCTTCTCGGCCGCCGCCTTCTCGGCCGCGGCCTTCTCGTCGGCGGCCTTCTTAGCCGCCGCCTTGGCCTCGGCCGCTGCCTTCTCGGCCGCGGCCTTCTCGTCAGCGGCCATCTTGGCCGCCGCCTTGGCCTCGGCCGCTGCCTTCTCGGCTGCCGCCTTGGCATCGGCTGCTGCCTTCTCGGCCGCCGCCTTCACGGCCGCTGCTTTATCCGCCGCCTCCCTCTCCGCCGCCGCCTTCTTGGCCGCCGCTTCCAACTCACGACGAAGCGCCGCCGCCTCCGCCGCCGCCGCTGCTGCGGCCTTCTCGGCGGCTGCTATCTCAGCTGCGGCTCTCTCGGAGGTTGCCGTTGCCTCTATGGCCTTCTCGGCCGCCGCCTTCTCGGCCGCGGCCTTCTCGTCGGCGGCCTTCATGGCCGCCGCCTTGGCCTCGGCCGCTGCCTTCTCGGCCGCCGTCTTGGCCTCGGCTGCCGCCTTCTCGGCCGCCGACTTCGCCTCAGCCGCCGCCACGTTGGCGGCGGCACGCACGGCTTCCAGCTCACGACGAAGCGCCGCCGCCTCCGCCGCCGCCGCTGCTGCGGCCTTCTCGGCGGCTGCCTTCTCAGCTGCGGCTCTCTCGGAGGTTGCCGTTGCCTCTGCGGCCTTCTCGGCAGCCGCCTTCTCGGCCGCGGCCTTCTCGTCGGCGGCCTTCTTGGCCGCCGCCTTGGTCTCAGCCGCTGCCTTCTCGGCCGCCGCCTTGGCCTCGGCCACTGCCTTCTCGGCTGCCGCCTTGGCCTCGGCTGCCGTCTTCTCGGCCACTGACTTCGCCTCAGCCACCGCCAACATGGCGGCGGCACGCACGGCTTCCAGCTCACGACGAAGCGCCTCTGACTCCTCCGCCGCCGCTGCTGCGGCCTTCTCGGCTGCTGCTGTCTCAGCGGCGGCTCTCTCGGTGGTTGCCGTTGCCTCTGCAGCCTTCTCAGCCGCTGCCTTCTCCGCAGCAGCCTTTTCATCGGCTGCCTTTTTGGCCGCCGCCTTCTCGGCCGCGGCCTTGTCCGCCGCCGACTTCTCCGCCGCCGCTTCCAACTCACGACGAAGCGCCGCCGCCTCCGCCGCCGCCGCTGCTGCGGCCTTCTCGGCGTCTGCCTTCTCAGCTGCGGCTCTCTCGGAGGTTGCCGTTGCCTCTGCGGCCTTCTCGGCCGCCGCCTTCTCGGCCGCGGCCTTCTCGTCGGCGGCCTTCATGGCCGCCGCCTTGGCCTCGGCCGCTGCCTTCTCGGCCGCCGTCTTGGCCTCGGCTGCCGCCTTCTCGGCCGCCGACTTCGCCTCAGCCGCCGCCAACTTCGCCGCGGCACGCACGGCTTCCAACTCACGACGAAGCGCCGCCTCCGCGTTTTCGGCTCCTGCCTTCCCCACTGGTGCCTTCTTCTCGGCTGCTTCGTTCTCATGGAGCACTGCCATCTCGATTGCTGCCGCCGTCTGCTTCGCTGCTGCTCTGGGGGCTGTTGGCTTCGCCTTCTTGACCGCTGCCTCCTCTTCGAATGCCACCTTCTCCGCCGCCTCGGGGGAAGCCTTCATCCAGCCCCATGCTCTCCAGATCACGTAGCCCATGATGAGGATGAGCAGGCACGCATCGAGGACAAGCATCATCGAGGTCCAGTAGGCTTGGACTGCGTGCTGCTGCGGCGAGATGTCGGTCGGAGTGAAAGGTGTGGCCTGCGATGGGATTCTTACTGCAACCTTGCTGCCGTGCTGCCAGGTAGTCTCTGCATTCGTCTGCCGCTTCTGCCGAGACGTGTGGATCTTCCGGAGCGCCTTCACCGCTGGTGGGACGATCAAGGTGAGCACGCTGGAGATGATAAACCATGCGACCCGCCAAGGCACCGGAGCGGCGTGTGGGAGCTCGTTTACGAGCACGTGCGCGGCAGCG
>Ga0210243_101134_pt1 | contig 20687 bp, 15 predicted proteins | sample ChrtobMeP5a_32mM_FD_155461 | JGI IMG/M metagenome (GOLD analysis project Ga0210243, IMG submission 155461) | Chrysochromulina tobin associated microbial communities from unialgal haptophyte culture, Seattle, Washington, United States - P5a_32mM | ecosystem: Host-associated > Algae > Haptophytes >...
TCCCTCTCATCAGGTCCCTGATTGTCCCTCTCATCAATTCCCCGATTGTCCCTCTCATCAGGTCCCTGATTGTCCCTCTCATCAATTCCCCGATTGTCCCTCTCATCAGGTCGGTCGCCTCTTCGAAGCCGTCCACACATACGACGGCAAGCTCGACTACAAGGGGTACCTCGACTTCGTCATCGCGCATGAGCACCGCTCCCACCCGGCGGCGCTCGCCTACTTTTTCCGCTCGCTCGACTTGCATGCGTCGGGCAAGCTCGGCGTCTTCGAGGTCAACTACTTCGTGCGCGACATTGTGCAGGGCCTGATCGACTCGGGAGACGAGCCGCCCGGCCTTGGCACGATCGTGGATGAGGTCTTCGATCTCGTCAAGGGGAGATCGCACAAGTCGCGGGGCGCGGGCGCGCTCGAGCGCGGGCGCGTCGTCTCGGGCGCGATGCCAACGCTCTCGCTCACGGAGTTTGTGCGCTGCGGCGCGGGCTCGATCGTGATGCAGATGCTGATCGACGTGCAGGGGTTCTGGAATTGGGACAATCGAGAGTCCTTGATTGAGTACGATGACGACGACCGATACGCGAAGGACGAGCTCGAGGCGGCTCGACGCACCACGATCCTGTTCAGCCACGCGGCGCACCGGCGCTCCGCGCCCTCGATTGCGGCGCTGCAGGGAGATTCGCCCGAGATGTCGCCGCTGCATGAAGAGCGGCGGTTGCGCGCGGCGCGCACCATCACCACACTGCTGCTGCGCGTCCAGCGGCTCGACCACTCTCAACGCAACCCGACGCCCGCCGTCAGCCAGGTGTGCCCCCTAATGACCTCTAATGACCTCTGATGACCTCTGATGACCTCTGATGACCTCTGATGACCTCTGATGACCTCTGATGACCTCTAATGACCTCTGATGACATCTAATCGCCTCCCTCATCAGGTGTGCCCCCTGGCGCCGGCGACCAAGCAGCCACCGTACAAGCCTCCGCCCAAGCCGTCGGGCGCGCCCCCGCCGCCGCCGACGACCCTGGCGGGCTGGAAAAAGTCCGCAGAGCAGCTCGACGAGCCCGCGTCGCCTGTGGGGTCCGACGTGACACCGCCTGGCGCCGTGTATCCTCCCGACGGCCATTTCCCGCCCGATTACTTTGTCATCCCGCCGTTACCGGCCGACGTCGAAGTCATCTACCCGACGCTTCCACAGGCGCCGCCGCCCAAGACGGCGCCCGCGCCCGCGCCGGCGCCCGCCACGGCGCTTCCGCCGCCCCTGCCGCCGCCGCCGCCGCCCGTGATGCTGCCTGACTCGCCCCCGAGCATGCCGCCCGACTCGGCGCTCAGCTCGAACAATCCCCCCCTCTCCGAGAGCACCAAGGAGAAGCCCGAGTCGTCCCGCAGAGCGCGCCGGAAGGAGCCCGCGCCGTCCCGGGCGGAGGCGAGCGACGAGGCAGCCTCCCCCGAGGCGCCGGCGCGAGCGTTCACAGCCGGCGCGAGCGTTCACAGCCCCGAGGCGCCGGCGCGAGCGCCTTTGCCGCCGCCGCCTGCTGAGCCGGCGCCATTGGCGCCGCCGCCGCCCCCCCCGCCGCCGCCGCCGCCCCCGCCGGCGGCGGCGGCGGTGGCACCTTCGCGGCCTGTGAACGTGCCTCCCCTCGGCGCTGTGAACGCGCCGTCCCGGGCGCCCAAGAAGGGCGCGCCGCCGCTGCTGCTGGGCGAGTTCACAGCGGACGACGTGCTGCTCTGGCTGCAGACGACCGCGTTCAAGCAGCGCGCCGGGCCGGGCGCCGTGTCGAGCGCCCAGAGGCGCAGCCTCATCCTCGACGAGGTGAGATCGCTCAAGGCGACGTTCGCAGGCGCGTGACGTTACTGCGACGATTCGATGAACGCGGGCCGACATGCATGCATCGGGTTGGTCCCATGTGCGCCCCTCGGCGACGGACGTCGGACAGCTGGGTCAGCTGGAGCTGCCGCTCGTGTCCGTGTGTTCTGTGTAACACGTAAGGCAGGGCACCGTGCCACCCTCCTCACAAGATGACAAGAATTAGCAATTACGTCGTGTCTATACATCCGATCTCGCTTCTCCTTCTGCGTTCTGGGTAGCGCGCCTGGGCCGCCCGTCTGCGTCTCGCGACCCGGGACCCCCCCGCCGGTACGCGGTAGCGGTTAGCGCGGCGGCCGCGGTACCCAGCTGAGAAAAACCGGCGACCACTGACACGGCAGCTCAACCAAGATGAAGATCCATACACGCCCCAACGAAGACCGCGAGACTGCAACGGACTACGGAGCGAGCTGGCGGTGGCACGCAGCGCGCACGTCACTCGTCAGCCTGCGGTCCACACCCAACCAACGCGGGCGGGGCTCACGCAGAGCGGGTATGCACGGGCCGCAACGGAAGCGCAGCGTCGCCGCCCCTTCAACGCCGGGTCGTCGCGTGCACCAGAGAAGAGCAGGTGGAACAGAAGCGTGCCGTCGACGCCGTCGTCCCACGTGCGCGGGCGCGCGCGGGAGCGCCGCGAGCGCCTGCACCCACATACCACATGTCGCACGTCACGACCAAGTCCTGCTCGTGGTCGAGGTGCAGCTCGCCGAGCGTCACGTACGCTCCTGCGCATGTCACGTCGATGCTGAAGTTGCGTGGGCACGCATCGCCGTGCGGGGGGGGCACGCAGCGAAGAATGGGCTTGCAAAAGGCGTCCTTGTCGCACGCGTTGGCGTGCGCGACAAAGTCGGCCCACAATTCATCACCGAGCGTAGCACGCGCCTGCTTGGCAATGCGCTCGAGCAGTCCACTCCAACACTGCTGTGCGCGCTTGCGTGCCACCTTGGATAGTTTGACCGGGTGGGCGGGCTGGGTACGCACGCAGGAAATGAGCCGGTACCCGCGGGCGGAGGTCGTGCCTTAGGGAGCCAGCCGTCACGGCTCGATCGCGAGTCCGGGCTTGGCGGCGGCTCGGAGGACGCCCTGGGCGTCGTCGTTGAGCTCGTTTTGACATGAGCTGCGGAGAGCATGCGAGACCGCTGTGTGCGCGGATGTCTGGAAATGGCTCGCATTCAGAAATCGGAAGGAAGACATGGCGAGCACTTCCAGCGCGTCCTTCTGAGCGTCTGCGCTCGCGAACGGAAAAAAATTCAGCACCCTATTGAAAACGCCTTTTATGGCAGCTTCCAAATTAGGAAATAACTTCACAGAACCCAAAACAGCGATCCACACATGTTCACAGTGCTCTCACAATCATTTTCTACAGCTCCAACACAAATCCACTCCGGTCCTTCACCGCATCTCGCACCGCTTTTTCCCCTTCATCTCCCATGTTGTTGACCTGGATATCCAGTTTGGTCAGGACCGCGTTGACCTTCAGTGCCTCCGCGATCGCCTTGGCACCCTCATATCCGATGGAGTTATTCCCGAGGTTGAGGGTGGTCACCACCGCGTTGACCTTCAGCGCCTCCGCGATCGCCTTGGCACCGTCGTCATATCCGATGGAGTTATTCCCGAGGTTGAGGGTGGTCACCACCGCGTTGACCTTCAGCGCCTCCGCGATCGCCTTGGCACCGTCGTCGCCGATGGAGTTGTAGCTCAACTCCAGGTTGGTCAGGACCGCGTTGACCTTCAGCGCCTCCGCGATCGCCTTGGCTCCGTCGTCGCCGATGGAGTTGAAGCCCAACTCCAGCTCGGTCAGGACCGCCGTGACCTTCAGCGCCTCCGCGATCGCGATGGCACCCTCATCCCCGATGTTGTTGCTTCCGAGGTTGAGGGTGGTCACCACCGCGTTGACCTTCAGCGCCTCCGCGATCACCTTGGCACCGTCGTCGCCGATGTTGTTGGTCCCGAGCCTCAGCTCGGTCAGGACCGCATTGACCTTCAGCGCCTCCGCGATCGCCTTGGCACCATCGTCGCCGATGTTGTTGCCCAAGAGGCTCAGCTCGGTCAGGACCGCGTTGACCTTCAGCGCCTCCGCGATCGCCTTGGCACCCACGTCCCCGATCTCGTTGCTCCTGAGAACGAGGGTGGTCACGACCGCGTTGACCTTCAGCGCCTCCGCGATCGCGATGGCACCCTCAACCCCGATGCTGTTGGAATAGAGGTCGAGGGTGGTCAAGACCGCGTTGACCTTCAGCGCCTCCGCGATCGCCTTGGCACCATCGACGCCGATGGAGTTGGCCCGGAGGTCCACCGAGGTCACCACCGCGTTGACCTTCAGCGCCTCCGCGATCGCCTTGGCGCCCTCGTCGCCGATGTTGTTGTCCGTGAGGAACAGGGTGGTCAAGACCGCCGTGACCTTCAGCGCCTCCGCGATCGCCTTGGCACCCTCATCCCCGATGTCGTTGAAGCCGAGCTTGAGGGTGGTCAAGACCGCGTTGACCTTCAGCGCCTCAGCTATCGCCTTGGCACCCTCTTCGCCGATCTCGTTGCCGCTGAGCTCGAGCTCGGTCACCACCGCGTTGACCTTCAGCGCCTCGGCGATCGCGATGGCACCCTCATCCCCGATGCTGTTGCTTTCGAGGTCGAGGATGGTCACCACCGCCGTGACCTTCAGCGCCTCCGCGATCGCCTTGGCACCCCCAACCCCGATGTTGTTGACTCCGAGGTTGAGGGTGGTCAAGACCGCCACGAACTGCAGGTCCGACCCGATCAGGATGGCGTCGGCGGATTGGAGGCCCTTGCTCGAGAAGTTGGCCTCAGTCTGGTCGCGCTTCATGCCCGAGAGCATGATGCCCCTCTCCGCGCCGATCTTGGCGAGCATCGTGGCCGACTCAATGTCCAGGCTGTTCTCGAGCAGGCTGCAGTGTTTCAGCTCTGTGGTCTTCATCATGGCCGCCAGCACGATTCGCACCGTTGGCGGGTCGCCGCCGAGCTTCTGCGAGAGGTCCAGCGTGTCGCCCGTCACCCCGGCCGCACGCAGCAGCCCACGGCCAAAGCCGTCGCCCATCTCGCTGCCGAGCGTGACCGCGTTGGCCCAAAACGCCGGCCATTGCCACGGCGGCGGCGACCCCTCAGGGAGGCGGTACTTGCCCGAGCAGATGGCCTGCGCTGCAAAAAACTCCTGAAAGGACAGATGCGCCGACTGCATCTGGAGCGGCTCAACCTGCAGCAGGCCGAGAAGAGGGAGCCCATCCTGCCCCACGCGCTCCCGAACCTGCGCGACCGCCGCCCGCTCCTCATCCCGCAGCGCCTGGACCGCGCCGTCCAGGGCAGGAAGGCGCTCCGCGTCCGCTCTCGCCATGTGCGCCCGGCAAGCAGCTTCATCCAGCCCGGACGATGCGAGCTGCTTGGGGTACAGCCACCCCGTTGTGGTGCCGTCCGCCAGCTTGACCTTGTATGGATTGCCTGTCTTGTCGTCCTCGACGATCACGCCGCGTTGGCCCTTCCGCTCGCCGTCCAGCAGCTCCACGTAGTGGCCCTCCTCCGGCCGGCCCTTGAATGTCTGGAATGGGTACGCCACCTTCGCATCCAGGTCAGCGAGCGTCCCCGGCGGCGCAAAGGCGCCCAGTACCGCGCGGAGGAGCTGCACGTCGGTGATCACGCGCGCCTGCGCCACGTGCGCCTCGAAGAACACAACTTCCAGCAGCGTGCGCACTTCTGCCGTCACCACGCCCCCGCGCGCGAGCATCGCGTCCGATGCGCTCGCGTACAGCTCGGCGACCGTCTTCGGCATGCCCAGCCCTTTGCGGATCTCAAAGACCGACGCGACCATCGAGAGCATCAGCGGGTTGGCCGTGACGCGATGCTGCATCGTCGGCGCAGCAGGGTCCGTGCTCGTTGGCATGCGCTCGACAAATGTCATCAGCTGCCTCACGTCCCCCTCATTCCCCAGCCGCTGCAGCAGCGCCTGCTCCTGCTGCGCCTCGGTCAGCGGCGCCAGCTTCAGCATGCGGAAGCCGGAAAAGCGCGCCTCGTCCACGCCCGCCGGCCGCGAGGTGCAGAGCATCACGTGGCCCTGCGGTGCCAGCACCTCGACAATATGCTGCTCAATCTCGGCGCGCTTGGCGCCCGCCTCGTCGAGCCCGTCGAGGAGGAGCAGCGCGCGCCGCGCCATCATCGCCTGGCGCAGCATGCGGTACACCTCGGGCCTCTCCCTCTCAGTGAGGCTGAGGTACGCGTCGACCCAGTTCCAGTGCGACGCGAACGCGTCAGGTGCATCGCGCAGCTTCGCCTGGAGCAGCTGCACCTTGATCACGATGGGCACCAGCTCGGCGCGATCGAGCGCCAGGACCACCGCCTGGCTGATGAGCGTCGTCTTGCCCGCTGCGGGCGGCGCGGTGAGCAGCGCGGCTCCCGGAGCAGTGATCGCCTCGCCGAGGCTTCGTGAAGCGTGCAGCGAGTGCAGCCAATCGCTCAGGCTGCGCACGTCGCGCACGCCAGCCAGATCGGCATCTCCCATCACTTGGATGGCCACGCACTGCTGCAGCGCATCCAACGGATTGCCGGAGAGCGCATCGAAGATCTGCGTGTGCTGCTTGCGCAGCTTCCGCGTCCACCACCCGCTCAGCGCCTCGTAGGCGGCATGCGGCAGCTCGCGCGGCGCGTGGTTCCACGGATGCAGCGTGAGCGTGGCAGGTGGCTCGCCGCTGCCCTCCAAGAAGGCGAGGCCGTGGCGGAGGCCGTCGGCGCCTGCCGTGGCCACATCGGCATCGCGCCAGCCGCCGGCCGTACGCACGGTGAGCGGCTGGCCGGCGGCGTAGCGCCGGGCACCGCTGGCGCCGCTGGAGCGCAGCGCCGTAGTGACCATGGCCTCGGGCTGCAGCCTCTCGACCGCCGCACGCACCACACCGATCGCCACGCGCACCTTGCCGAGCGCGGCTTCGAGCTGCACCTTGCCGAGCGCGGCTTCGAGCTGCGTCAGATCGCCCCGTGTTTGTCCTTTGAAGAGCTCTGCCGCATCAGCCACCGCCGCGTCCACGCACAAACGCACAGCGTCGCCCGCCTCGCGCGCGATGTGTGCGATGTTTTCGCACTGCACCGCGCTGTCGGCGATCTCGCGCGCCCGCACGCCAATGGCGCGCAGAGTCGACTCCGATTCGATGCTCAGAGCCGAGGCCGATTCCATCCGCCGAGCATCCTCCGCCAGGCGGCGTGCTGGCTCGACGAGGTCGCGAAGCGAATGCGCATCGCCGATGAATGCGGCCTCCCAGCCGGCATCGGGCGGCCGCCACGGCAGCACCGCCTGGCTGCATCGGTCGTAGGCGAGCTCGGCGTCGTCGCCGCCCATGACGGCGGCAGCGACACGCCCCCCGGTCGCATCGACGACGCCAAAGCGCGGCCTGCCGCCCGCTTCGGAACCTTGCCAAGAGAGCAGGAGCAGCGGCTGTCCCTCGGCGAGGAGCAGCGGCGCGGCGGCGGGCGCATCGATCTGCGGCAGCGGCTCCGGCGGCGCGTCCGTCGCACCGTGGGACGCGAGCATCTTGGGCAACAATCGCGCCAGCGCGACCGCAATCCGATCCACATACTTCTTGTAAAGGTCGATGTCCATGGCCTTGTCAGCGCCGGCAGTGAAGGTAGCTGCCTCGATGCGGGCGACCACCTCGGCGACGCGCGTCTCGAGCCGGCCGGCGCTCAAGTCGACGGGCTCAAGGGAGTGCCCGCTGCGGACCTGAAGCATCTTGGGCGGCAGCTTATCCAGCTCCACCTTCAGCCGTGGGACGACGGACAGCCGCAGGATGAGCTCGCCGCTCACCTCCGACTCGAAGATGCACCAGCCGCGGCCCTCGTCGTCGTCGAGGCCGGCCTCGCCGTGTCGTCCATCGTACGAGCGCTCGTTGAAGAGCGTGTCCATGCCGCCGGCGATGTGCACGAGCTGCGCCGCCGCGCGCTTGGCCGCCTGCGCCGCCGCGTGCGTCGCGAAGCACACGGTCGCACGACGCGCAGCTTTGCCGAGCGTGCAGCTGACGATGTCGCCATAGGACTTAAGCGCCGCCTTGATCGCCGCCTCGTCGACGCCCGGGGCGACGTCGAAGAGGCAGAGCTTGCCATCGTACTCTTGCGGTCGCGGCGGCAGCTCCTTGAGCTGCAGCACGGTCGTGCCGATGGCGGAGCCATAGAGGCTGTTTATCTGCGGCGAGGACGCACGCACGGCGCAGAGGCCAACGGGGGTGGGTGGCATTCTCTCAGCGAGGCGGTGCAAAGGAGAGCATGAAGAGAGAGGAGGGGCAAGACGTGGGGCGTTCCGGATGAGCGTTCTGATCGCGAGCGCCTTACCACGCGAAGCCCTCTTTTGAAGGCGAGCTCCTGCTCATCGGTGCGGGGACTGTGGTCACTGTTCTGGTACAGCGACGGGTAATCCCAGAAAAAGGCCTCGATGTCGGGGCAGTCTTGAAGGGCACCCCCAAAGGCCTGGATGCGGTGGCCGGTCGGGTCCGGGTTGCCCTGGATGGGCCAGCCGAGAGAGAACGCGCCGACTGCGCGCCTGCCCTCGAGAAGGAGTCGCTTGGCCTCCGTGGGAGTAAGATGTGGCTTGATCCCGCCCACAGGTTTGAGGTCCTGCCGGCGGACGATGCGGTAGTCTGGCTGCCGGGCGAGCTGGGCTTTCAGCCATTTCGCGCTCACGAGCGCAATATCGCCGCGTCCGAGCACATCAGCCAGATCGCTGTCGAGCGCACTCAACTCGCGCTTCACCTCGGGGTCGATGTCGACGAGCTCTGTGAGCGCCTGACGCAGCTTTGGCGTCAACGGCTTGGGCACGGGCGTTGGCATCCCTATCTTATTGGGCCTTTCTGAGATCGTCTGTTTCGCTGCCGCCTGCACACCGCGGGTGCTGAACGCATTCCCGCGTGCGCTCGACAGTCCCGATGAAAACAGCCGTTGCAGTTCTTCAATCTCGGATGCCTCGTCGACAGCAGGAGCAAGCGGCAGAAGCTCACTCAACTCCTTCCAAAGAGCCGCTCCACCGTCCTTGGGCTGTACACGAACGTGTGTACCGGAGCGCTTGATGACGGTGCCTGTGATTTCGACGCTCTTATGCTTGAAGCGCACGTAGTCACCCTCCTTCGGGTCCATCGGACGGGTGGCGTTTTGGTGATTTGGGAAGGAGTGATTCACTCGAGCTTCGCGTGTGTCCCCCGCGCGCGTTCGAGAGCCGTTGAGCTCATCATGACGCGCGTTTACGTTCACGTTCACGGTAGATTGCCATCTCGGCAAGACGCACGACCACGCCACGCACTGGTCCCGAGGAGACACACCGTGGAGGGCGCAGACTCTCGGCACTTGTTTTCGGTAGTCACCGCGTTGATATGTTGCGTCCTCTAGATATCGGTTGGATGTTGTTACCATATACGATTGAGTGTCAGGTCACCTACAAATCCGAAAAATGGCCAGGGACGCGTAAGGGACGCGAGTCTCGGCGGGCGGGTGCCTCCTGGGCTGCTGCACCGTTGAGGCGTCCCTTGTACCCGGAACTCAACTGTCCTTACAAACGCGTGACAGAAGCCAAGTTCAGGTTGTGGCTACCGTATGCAGCTGACAGCCGAGAGTCACCCCTGAGCTCGCACGTCTCAGGCATCGCGTCGTAGAGTCCTTTGGATGCGCGCCGTCATACATTCGTGCGAGATCGGGTGTGAAGAGACAAGTGCTCGCCTAAGTTCATCCGGCGCAGTGCTTTTGGCCACCACTCGATGATGAGAGTGCTGCTGGAGGGATCTCGCGAGGCAATGGGATTCCCGCGAATCGCAGCGATGGTGCTTTCGTGCCGAACCCACGGTCGATATGGTCGGCGGATGGTGCTTGGGTCCCACCCAGTGTGCTCAAGAACTCCAGCAGCGGTTGACCAGTCACGGCGCGATACGCGCCGGCTACGAACCCTATGAGGGTGCACATCGGTATGCCTGCTGAGCCCACGACCGCTCCGCCAAACATCCAACCGCCAAGCAGTGTGCCGGTGAACCAGCCGATGCGCTGGCCCGCGGTCGGGCGATCTTGCATCGGATCGCCTTGCATGACCGCTCGAGTTCCAGAACTGTGTTTCGTCTTTACATGTGACGTGGCAAGGCGAGTCTGTACTGTACAGACAACTTAACTTGACTGGACTTGATTTGGCAAATCTCCTCGCGTCTCCTCACGTTCGTCAACTCGAGCCGCGGAGACGGCGGCGGTCCGCCGCGTCGCCACATCGCCGCCTGGTGGGGATGGCGTTCGCTTTCAAGGAGCTCGCGGCCAACCATCTTGAGAGCACGTGGATCGGCGGGACGGCGCTCTCGCAACTCACCGGGGCTGCACTGCTCTCGTGCGCAGAGGCCCTCAGCCTGCCCGCGCTCGGTGATGACGCCCAGACGCGTATGCTGCTAGGCGCGCTCGTGGTGGCGTGCCCGAGCGGCGCGCCGCACAAGGGCAGCTGGTCCGAGATCCGCGACGAGGCGCGCGGTCTGCTGCTGCTCGCGCTCCGTCGGGATGGGCGCGTCTCGGCCAACACTGCCCAGGCGTGCAACGCGCTGAACAGGGCTCCGGTCCTCCAGAAGTACCAGGTCTTTGGCAATCGGTGGACAAGGTCGCCCGCGGCGCTGCGCGAGGAGGCGGTCGAGCGCGCGCGGTGCGAGCTTGGCGGGAGCAGTTCAACCAACACGGGCGAGTGGCTTCGCGGCCTCGCGGACGCACTCGACGAGGCTCCAAGCGATCGGCTTTGGTGGACGTCACCGCCTGTGCTCTTCATCCTGCTGATTGCGTCGCTGTTCATCCTGTTGCACGCGGTGCTACTCCTGCGCGTGCTCATGAAGGTGCACGCCCGCGACAAGAGCGTGCTCCTCCTTCCAATCTATGGGCTGTCCGCGGCGGGAGCCGTCGGCGCTCTTGCGATCGCTATTCAACGGTTGAGCGGCCCGAGCGACCCGAACGACCCGCCGCCGAAGCCGCCGCCGAAGCAGCAGCAGGAGAAGCTGACACCGTGAGATGCCCCGGGCCCTGAGGGAGGCGCTACCACAAGAGGCGCGCCGTGCCGGGCGCCACGGGAGAGTCTGTGAGCCTCAGCATGCATCAGGTGATGGCCACACATGAGGCGCCGTGCCGGGCGCCACGGGAGAGTCTGTGAGCCTCAGCATGCATCAGCCATGGCCACACAGGAGGCGCCGTGCCGGGCGCCACGGGAGAGTCTGTGAGCCTCAGCATGCATCAGCCGATGGCCACACGGGAGAAGTCCATGCGCACATTTCGCCGACGAGATCGCCATGCGCCTGCCTCCCGCGGCAGCCGGCCGAGCCACCTTGCTGCGAGGGCTCCTCGCGCTCGCTCCCGCCGCGCTGCTCAAGCGCGCACCGGCCGCCGCCCTGGAGGGCGGCCAGCTCGCGTTTCAGCCCTCGCTCACCGGCAAGGGCTACGGGAAGACGGAGATGGACTACTCGGACTTTGAGCGGACGCCATCGGGCGTGCTCTTCAAGGACGCCAAGAAGGGCAGCGGCAAAAGCCCCGAAGCAGGCGACCGCGTCGTCCTCGATTGGTCCGGCTACACGATCGGCTACTTCGGCCGGCCGTTTGAGACGAAGCAGCTGCGCTCGCTTGACGGTATCGAGGAGGGGCAAGCGTTCCTGCGCTTCGAAGTGGGCAGCGGCACGGTGATCCCGGCGCTCGAGCAGGGCGTCCTCGGCATGAGCGAAGGCGGCGTGCGCCAGATCGTCGTCACTCGACCAGAGCTCGGCTACCCGACATCCGACCCGGCGCATGCAAAGGTTGGTCCGAAGCCGTCCACGTTCTCGGGGCAGCGCGCGCTCGACTTTGTGCTCCAGAACCAGGAGCTCATCGACAAGACGCTGCTCTTCAACGTCAAGGTCATCCGCGTTGATATAAGCAAGCTGCAAGGGACGATAATCTACCTTGTAAGGCTTGAAGGCGGGTGGGGCCGCGTTGGTGTGGGCGTTGATGTCAAAAGATGTGGGACCATGCGTAACTTGATGAGCTAGTTGTTCAAGTATGAAAGAAGTCAACACGCTCGCTTTGTCGCGTTTCCAGACAAGAGCGTAGAAGCCGAAAATGCCGCCTCCTGATCCGCCTTTGCTGACCAACTACTCGAGCGAGATCCTCGCGCTGTGGAGCGACTCGGACGAGGAGTCCGTCCAAAAGTGGAGGGCGGAGAAGATAGCCGACTTTGAGGCGGGAGGCAAGATGAAGACGGACCACGAGACGATGGAGAAGCTCGAGGAGTGGATGAAGACCAAGGTGTACGGGCCGGGCGGGACGATGGACAAGACTCTGGCGCTGCGCGGGAATCCCAAGGTCTTCTTCGACATGACGCTCGACGGCGCGCCAGCCGGTCGCATCGTCATGCAGCTGCGCAAGGATAAGGTGCCGAAGACCGCCGAGAACTTCCGGCAGCTGTGCCTGCGAGAGGAGGGCGAAGGGTACAAGAAGTGCTCGTTCCACCGCGTGATCACCGACTTCATGTGCCAAGGCGGCGACTTCACCAACCACGACGGCACCGGCGGCAAGTCCATCTACGGCGAGAAATTCGCCGACGAGAACTTTGAGCTCAAGCACACCGGTCCCGGTGTTCTTTCGATGGCCAATGCGGGGCCAGGCACCAACGGCTCGCAGTTCTTCCTGTGCACGGTGAAGACGCCGTGGCTCGACGGCAAGCACGTCGTCTTCGGCAAGGTCGTCAAGGGCATGGACGTTGTGAAGGCCATCGAGGCGGTACGAGATGATGGGCTCTGATTGGCACACCTGATGGCCTCTGATGGCCTCTGATTGGCCTCTGATGGCCTCTGATGGCCTCTGATGGCCTCTGGTGGCCTCTGGTGGGCGTTGGTGGCCTCTGATTGGGTTTGGAGTGCAACAGAGCGCAATCAGTGCGCGTCTTGGCCCTTCACACTCGCGGTCCTTCACACTCGGTTTTTGCACAGGTGGGCAGCTCGAGCGGCAGCACGAGCAAGAAGGTGGTCATCGATGCATGCGGCGAGATCTCGGCGAGCGACCCGAGTTTCATGGATAAGGACTGATCGAGCGCGGGGCTGGGAGATGACGATCTTACACTTGTTCTTGGACCGCCCGCAGCGACCCGATATCCAAGAAGCAAGATTCGTCAAGCGACGGCGCATTCGCGTGAGACCGCGAGATCAGGTACCGTACCGCGGTCCGCGCGATTTTAGTCATTCTAAAATTCTCAAATAAAGTAATGTTATCCTGTTCACCCGTTTTTGTTGATCGACGTCCCTGAGACAATTGCCCTGAGAGCTGAGGTTGGCTGAGATATGCCCGGCAGTCGCCCAGGCAGGTGGCCAGGTGCGCGCGCCACCAGCGCTGTGCAGGAAATAGGGAGGTTCACCTTCAAAGCACCGGTCCGTTCAGTGCGCCGCGCCGTGCGCTCCGACAATCGTGTGTATTTTGAAGTGTCGTGAACGAATCTCGCCGCTCTTTCTCTTTATAGGCTGTCTCTCAGCTCTCCACCTGCATGTGTCTCATGGGAGACCTGTATAGTTTCCACATGTGCTGTTACGTGTTGTGTGCATTCATATGAACGAATCTGAGGTCGAGACCATGTTCTCATTCCGCAAGGTTTTCCGCGATGTCTACGTTGCTTGTGCTTCTCTTCCTTTCGACGAGCGCATCTGGCTTCACAATGCCCACGCCGACGAACGCTGTCAGATTGCAAACGTTCGCCCCCGTTCGTGAACCGGGGACGACGAGGGACCTTGCGCCGACGCTCCCGAGGCCCGATACGCTACCCGAGACGTGGGTTGTGCCCGACACATTCACATTTCCAACCAAGAAGACCAAGGAGCCCAATTTATACCGCCTGACGCTCTTCAAATCATCCAAGCACAAGGCGGAGTACATTGTGGCCGCTCTCATCGAGACGATTGGCATTGAGGCCACCAAGGCCAACGAGATCGCGAAGCAAGCCCAAACGCTTGGATTTGCGGTCGTGGGAGACTATGTTCAGGAGGTGGCAGAGACGTATGCCGCGACGCTGAAGGAGAGGTACGATCTTGTGGTCGACGTGAGTGTGGTGCGGTGATGGAGAGGGAGATCAAGACGCTATCAAGACGCAATCTGGCTCGTTCGGAGTTTGATGGCGAAAATACCGTAACCTACAGACATGCCTATAGAGTAGAGAGATTGGAACCGGGGAATGCCGTAGTCATAGACGTCAACATGCGTATAGTGGGTCGAGACATTGAAATGTTACATAGTATGGTGACTGGATTGCAGTTCGCGATCAAACTTAACACCCTGGGCCTGGCCTGCGGTGGCTGCTACACAGATTAGTCCACTAGTCGTGTGGCGCCGGGGCGCGCGAGAGTTCAGAGTAGCTACGGTAGGTGCTTCCGATAGTACAGTACACCGATTTGGCAAACTGATGTAGTACGGATCGGTCGCGTCTTCGTCTCTTCGAGCGTCGGGGCCATGCGGCCATCGCCTCTCGCGCTGCCTGTGCGCCGTACGCATGCAATTCGGCCTTCATTCGGCGAATTGCATGCGGCCGGATCGGTCGCATCTTCGAGCATCGCCTACGCATGCAATTAGGCCGTCATTCGGCGAATCGCATCAGGCCGGATCGGTCGCATCTTCGAGCATCGCCTCGAGCTGCGCGAGCGCCGTGATCGCAAAGTCGATTTCGTCAGGCCAGGGCGGAGATGCGAGCTCGGCGTCCGGAGATGCGATCAGGCAGGTCGCGAGTCCGGCAGCGCGGCCGCAGCGCATGTCATCGATCGAGTCGCCCACGAAGAGGCACCTGATGAGCGAGGCCAATCAGAGGTCATCACAGTTCATCAAGAGGCAATCACCTCTCGTGGGAGGCACCTGATGAGCGAGGCCAATCAGAGGTCATCACAGGCGCAATCAACCAAGGTTCGTCATCGGGCCGCCTCACTCATCGGGCCGCAGTCCCCAAACCCCACAGGCAGCACGTGCGATCGCGGGGTCGGGCTTGTCCGGATACGGGTCTTGACGGGTGAGGACAGGCGCAAAGGTGTCCGGTGGCAGATGAGCGACGTCGAGCATCGCCGAGACACAGCGTGCCGAGGAGCGTGTCGCGATGCCCTGATGAGGGAGGCAATCAGAGGTCATCAGCATGCACTCTACGATAATGAGGTGGGCAATCAGAGGCCATCAGCATGCAATGGAGTGGTCGCACCATCCGCAGTCCGCGCGCACGCAGCGCCGTAATGAGCGCAACGAGCCCCGGCTGCAGCTGGGCGACGCCCATCGTCTCGAGCTCGACCTGCTCGACGGCGGCCCACGCGCCGTCTTGGGCGTCCGCGGGCAGCTGCGCGATCCCTGCGAGAATCTCGGCGCCTTCGGGCAGGCCGGCGGCGCGGCGCATGCGCGCAAAGTCGAGCTGGCCGGGCATCGTGAGCGTACCTGATGAGGGATGCAATCAGAGGTCATCAGAGGTCATCAGAGGTCATCAGAGGCCATCAGAGGCCATCAGAGGCAATGAGAGGTCATCAGAGGCCATCAGTGAGCGTACCATCCATATCGAAGAGGACCGCCCGCAACGGCGCGTCCAGCCGCTCAGGAGTGAGGGAGCGCGTGGGCGCGTCGTCGTGGGCGAGGACCCGCTCCACCGGATGACGGATGTCATCAATGCTCTCGAGCAGGTTGAGCCCAAGAGGACGCGTGACCGGTGCGGCCGGCGGCGGCGGCGCACCGGCCGGCGAGGGCGCGGCGGCGCCCGCGGCGGCGCCCGCGGCGGCGGCGGCGGCGACGGCGGAGGCGGCGGCGTTTGTGCTCACCGTATGCCGAAGCACCGACTGCACGCCCGCGAGAGAGTATCGCAATGCCACGTGTGCGGGCACATGGCCACGCACGCCATCGCGGCAGCTCCATCCGAGCAGGAGCCCGGCCAGCAGGTCGCCCGTGCCAGCAAACCGATGGGGAAGTTGCGGCACGTCTACACGGTACTCCCGCCGCCATGTGCCCGAGACGGCGCTCGGCCGGCGCGAGAGGAGCACGGAGAGGGGAGGGAGCGTGGCGGGGGCGGCGGCGGCGGCGGCGGCGGCGGCGGCGGAGGAGGAGGAGGAGGAGGAGCCGTCGGCGGACGGCGCGGCGGGCACGGCGGGCGTGTCGGCGAATTCGGCCGACGTGATCACGACGAGCTCCACGCCACGCCGGTGCAGCACGCCGCACGCGCGTCGCGCATCGGCCGCCGTGCAGATGGTGACACCGCTGAGCACCTCCGCCTCGAACTGGTTGGGAAGGAGTGCGTACGCGTGCGGGACGACCTCATCGCGGTACACGTCGACGAGCGCGGGCGGCACGTACAGACGCCCGTTGTCACCGAGCACCGGATCGCACCAGAACTGGACGTCAGGCCGCGCTGAGCGCAGCAGCGGCAGCGCTCGCAGCACCGCGCGGATGGTCTCGGCGGAGCCCATGTAGCCGGTGAGCACGTGCGACGCGGCGAGCAGCCCATTCCGGTGCATGCCATCCAGCAGCGCGTACAGCTGGTCTCCCGTGAGCTTCTCGCCCGCAAAAGACCCGTAGCCCGCGTGATTCGAGTACTGCAGCGTGTTCAGCACGTCCGTTTCGATGCCGAGGAGCTGGAGCGGCAGCGCCGCCGCCCGATTGCCCACGCAGCCATGTACGACGTGCGACTGGATCGAGAGCACGCGACGTGCCACCATTTTTGACAAAACCGCAATTGCGACTCTCTGACAGAGGCACAGCCCCCGCGCCGGGAGACCCCCGGTGACGGACCGATCGCCAAAAAAGCCAACAGTGAACAGACCCGAAACACCAATCACAAACTCTCTGTGTGTGATCAGAACATGATGACATGATGCCGAGAGGATACATGGCGACGCTCAAGACGACTCTCGTCGCTGAGGGCAGTCCGAGGAGCCCTCCTCTGCCGAAACAGACGGAGCAGCGTGGTGTTACGCACACCATCAGTTCCGTCACGCGGAGCTTGGTCACGAAGCTTCCACAGAGGGTTCCACAGGGGATGCTTCCACAGAGGGTTCCACAGGGGATGCTTCCACAGAGGGTTCCACAGGGGAAGCTTCCACAGAGGGTTCCCACAGGGGATGCTTCCACAGGGGCTGCTCCTCCTCTAGCAGCCTCCACCACATCCTCATGCTCCGCTCTAGGCTCCGATGTGGAAGCGGCGGGCGACGGGGATATGCTTGGCGCTCGCCGTGAGATCGAATTCGAATTTGCTCATCGTCGAGGAGGGCGAGGCCGAGGGCGAGATGCCAATCTGGTACGTCGGTTTCAGTTTCGTGAGCGCCTGCTCGCTCGGGATGGCGCGCATGCCGCGCTGCAGCTGGGGAGAAGCGATGAAACCGCTGCGTGGAGCGAGAGCATCCGAACGATCAGAGGCATCACATGCAATCACATGCCATCAGCTACCATTCGAGGCAGTCACACACAATCACATGCCATCACATGCCATCAGAGGAACTCATCGCACCTGTCGATGCGCATCGGGTCCATCTTGTACTGCAGCGGCACGGGCTTGCTGTACTGCGTGAGCACCGCGGGTACGCACTCAGCGGGGCCAAAGGGCGGGTAGTCCGAATGCTTCAGGCCCTTGGTCTCCGCAAGCGTGTCGGGCGCTGTCAGGTGAACCTTTGCCTGGTTCTCGCCCCTATGGTACTCTTTGGATTTGCCGTACATCGGCGGCAGCGGCTTAAAGCGCACGGTGTTGTCAATGACGCCCCGCATGCCCGCGGCGCGCTCGGCGGCGGTCGGCATCGTCTTCGCCTCCTTGGGAGTCCAGCCCGAGGGCACGATCATCGCCGGCTTCGAGAAGGGCGGGCTCGTGGACGTGAAGGTGGAGGTGAATGAGTCGAGCGAGTCCGCGAGGTTGCTGGCGGAGCGGTTGGTAGGCATAGTCCGCTGGAATTGCGTGCCGGATCCCACTCCAGCGGGCACCACGGAGTTGATCGGGTTGACGTACATCGTCGTCCTAGTGGTGGAGGCGCTTGGCGCTGCGAAACTTTCGTAACGTCGCACTTGACGAAACGGTTTCGGACGGCCAAGCACTCACAGCGGGCTAGAGGTGGATATCTTCCCATTCTTTACTGATTGACAATAATTGAATTTAGAGGAGGATCTCTCCATGGTGACTCACAGCCACAGCCGCGGACGATCGGCAATCGACTTGCTGCTTTGCAAAATAGCCCCGCGTGTAAGAACCAACCTCGAGTTTTCAGAGTCCCACGCATCAACTGCTTCGACCAATAGAATCGGAGCGTCGGATTCCGATTCCAAAAACCCCGCGGCCGATCGACCGCCGGGGTCCTTCTCCCCTTGTAGCCCCCTCGGCATGGGGTCCAGCAAATCTGTCATGGCGTTCAGCACCGACGTGCTGCGCGGTGCAATGAAGGTCACGCCTTCGACGGACGAAGTGCTGTCGGCAGCACCGACGCGCGTCAGCAGGTTCGCTGCCGGGGCATTCGATCCAATCGAACACGAAAGGATGAAGTCGTGAAGCCGAGTCTGCCGCTGACAGAATCTGATGATCCCTTGCCCGCAGCGAGGCTGAGAACCTCTGCGATATGCTTGGCAAGCTGTCGGCCACCTATGTGAGCGTCGACGCCGGTGCGCCGAAGACCTTCGAGTACCGGCGCTTCCTCGAGGTATCCGGTGCGAAGGCGTCGTACTGGCACGACGTGCCTCTCAAGGTCGAGGGCGGCGTGAGCGCGGTGGTCGAGATCACGCGCAACACGACGGCCAAGATGGAGATTGCAACCGACGAGGCTGGCACGCCCATCAAGCAGGACATCAAGAAGGGCAAGCTGCGCGAGTACAACATGCCGATCAAATGGAACTACGGAGCCATTCCACAGGTGAGTGATTGCCAATGGTTGTCTCTGATGCCCCCCCCCGACGCCCCCCCGATGGCCCCTGGATGCAACCACGCGACCTTTCACACCCCCATTTCACACCCTCAGACCTGGGAAGAACCCGGTCACCTTTGGCCCGGGCTTGAGAGCTACGGCGGAGGTGACAACGACCCTTTGGACTTCGTCGACCTGTCGTCGAGCGCCGTGCCGTGCGGCGCCGTCATCGCGTTCAAGCCGCTCGCCGCGCTCGCGATGATCGACGAGGGTGAGGTGGACTGGAAAGTGATCGGTCTCAACATGGCCGACCCCTCAGCTGCCTCCATCAACTCCCTTGCGGAGCTCGAGGCGGCGATGCCCGGCCAGATTGACGAGGTGCGTCTGATTGCGTCTGATTGCGTCTGAGTGCGTATCTGAGTGCGTCTGAGTGCGTCTGAGTGCGTCTGAATGCGTATCTGAGTGCGTCTGAGTGCGTCTGAGTGCGTCTGAATGCGTCTGAATGCGTGCGATGGAATCTGATGGCCTCTGATGACTGTTGATGGCCTCTGATGGCCTCTGATGGCCTCTGATGGCCTCTGATGGCCTCTGATTGCATGCCTCATCAGGTGCGCGAGTGGTTCACTTGGTACAAGGCCCTCGACGCCAACGGCAAGCGGATCCCGGACAGTGAGCCCAATGTCTTTGGGTTCGAGGGCAGGCGAGTGCCACTCTAATTACCACTCTGATTGCCTCCCTAATTGCCTCCCTAATTGCCGCCCAATGTCTTTGGGTTCGAGGGCAGGCGAGTGCCACTCTAATTACCACTCTGATTGCCTCCCTAATTGCCTCCCTAATTGCCTCCCTAATTGCCGCCTAATGTCTTTGGGTTCGATGGCAGGCCAGTCGACACCGCGGCGACGGCGGCGGTGATCGAGGCGGCGCACGCGAGCTGGAAGTCGCTCGTGCTGCGCCAGGTGCCGCGAGGCAAGTGCGTCCTTGCCTAAAAAAGGGGCGGCGGCCCCCGTGTGTGCCGCTGTGCCCCCTCCTCCGACACTCTACGGCGTCTATCAATGGGCATCGCTACCGCTCACCCGGGGGTGCGGTGTATGGAGTGTGGTGCAAAGTGTGGGTGCGACCCTCTCTCTACGAGTACGTCTTGTAGAGTGCGCTCAAAAAGAACTCGAGGTACAAAAGAACGAGGAGGGGCGGTGTGAAACCCGAGCGCGCTTTCTTTTTCCATGACGGACCGTGCCAAGGACCTGGAGGCGCTCAAGCGCAAGAAGCCGCAAGAAGCCGCGGAGCGCGAGCGTGTGCTCCGTCAGCTGGAGGAGGATAAGGCGGAGCGCCAGCTCAAATTCCAGTCTCCCGCCGCTGCTGCGGCCGCCCTGGCGCAGCCCATCGCGGAGGCCTCGTCGTCCCGCAGCGCCGCCGAGCAGAGCGCGAGCGCCGCCGAGCAGAGCGCGACGCTCAACATCCGCACTGAGGAGGGTGCAGTCCGCCACACCTTCAGCGCGGACACGACGCTCGCGCAGGTGCGCGACTGGCTCCTCGAGGAGCAGCGGCGGCGCGACCACGAGGTGCCACCGCAGGGGCCGGGGGGCTCGTCGCACGTGCTCGGCGACACCGAGTCGGCGGAGATTGCGCGGCAGGGGCGCGAGAACTTCCAGCGGCAGACGGCGCGGCTGCGCGAGGAGGCGCGCGCGATCCGCATGGGAGATCGCATGGGAGACACGGGTGCCCGCACGATCATCTTCTTCGTGTCGCCCATGCCGCGCGCGGACTTCTTGTCCGAAGGCGCGATGCAGACGACGCTGCGCGAGGCTGGGCTCTGCCCCTCGGGCACCCTGATGGTGCGCCGCCAGCTTGCGATGCCACCGCCGCCGCCCGGCGAGGCGCTCTTCAACGCGGCAGCTGACCCGGCGTCCGCAGCCGCGGCTGCGGCGGTCGCAGCCGAGGCGGCGGCTAACACGGCAGCGATGCTCGAGGAGGGGGCGGTAGAGGAGGGGGAGGGGGAGGGG
>Ga0210243_101135_pt1 | contig 20679 bp, 4 predicted proteins | sample ChrtobMeP5a_32mM_FD_155461 | JGI IMG/M metagenome (GOLD analysis project Ga0210243, IMG submission 155461) | Chrysochromulina tobin associated microbial communities from unialgal haptophyte culture, Seattle, Washington, United States - P5a_32mM | ecosystem: Host-associated > Algae > Haptophytes >...
CCCAGCCGCCGGCAAGCGACGTGACGGGTCTCCGAAGAAGCGTGCCAAGTCTGCCAACCGACGCTCGCGCAGCCCGTCGGTGCGTGTGGGCAGCCCGAGCGTGCGCGTCCACCTCGAGACTTGAGGATGCGCAGCGCCGAGCACCGAGGCGGTGACGAAGCGCGTCGAGTAGCTGGAGTGGGCTTGCATCACAGGGGGGGTTCAGTCGTATACAGTCGCACAGAGGCCGTGGAGGCCCTTGTGCACAAGACAGAGTGCCCTTAGACTGTCCAGGGTTGGACAAGCAGACTGGGGACAAGCAGCGGAGACCGGGGCCCACAGTCCCACACGCAGTGGGCCCCAGGGCCTATAGCCAGGTTGCGAGGGCCCAGGGGACGGCAGTTTTATATAGTTGCAAGAATTGGTAGCTCGGTCAGACGGCCTGGGGAGCGAAAATTGACCATCGCCAAAATGATCAATTCTGATGATGTCTCTATGGAACCCGGTTACCCGGTTACGTTTCGGCTCTGGGAACCTATTGCTAGGCGCGGCCCGTCCATGCCTTGAAAAGTTTTGAGAGGTGGGGAGGAAAAACCTGCGAGCATTTCTTTTTAAAACTAAGGGTCGGTTGGCGTCGCGTATTTCTCGTAGTGGAGCACGTTGGGATCAGCCTGGCTGCGCAAGCGCTACCAGTCCCCCGGTAGTATCGAGTCGTCGGCCGCCTCAGTAAGGAGCACGTTGGGATCAGCCTGGCTGCGCAAGCGCTACCAGTCCCCCGGTAGTTCATGTCGTCTTGTCTCCGTATTTGTCGTTCCGCTTGCGTTGTCCGGCTTTGTGGGCTTTGTACTCCGATTTCCCGCCTCGTTGCCCGCGCTTTTTGATGCCCCTTGTCGAGCCACCGTCCTCGGTCGCGCGCTGCGCCGCCCTTATTTCATCCGCGTCGCCTCCGTCCCCCCTGGCGTCGCCGTCGTTATTGTGCGCCTGTTCGTCGTCGTCCCCAGCGGCGCCATGCGTGTCCGTGCTTCCTCTATCGCCGTTGTTCGCACTCCCGTTGTCGGTGCCTTTCCCTATCTCCGCCGCCGTCGTCATCGCCTCCGCCGCGTCCGCCTCCGATGTCGTCGCCCTCGTCGCCGTCGCCGCCGCCGTCGTCGTCTCCACCCTCGTCCCCGGCGCCTCCGCCCCCTTCGCCGTCACCTCCGCCGTTGCCGTCCCCGTCGCTCCCCTTGCCGTCTCTGTCAACCCGTCCCTCCTCGCCGCGGCCTCCCTTGCCCTGAGCTCCCTCTCCGTCGCCGCTTTAGCCACTGCCGCCCTCATCCTCGCCGCCGCCTCCAGGCTTTTTCTCCGATTCGCCCCTCTCACCTCCATTGCCCCCGCTGCCCGCGCTCGTTCCCTGGCCGTCCCCGCTCGTGAAGTCGCTTCCTCTGTCGCCCTCTCTGCCGAGGACGCCGCCATCGTCGCTGCCTCCGTCTCCATGTGCGCCATGAATTCCTCGTACGCCCTTTGGTTGCGTCCGTGTTGTTTGTGAGCGAGTAACTTATCGAACAGGCGGCTCACCCAGCATCCCGGGGGCGCCCCTGGGGCGCTCGTCGTGTCGTTGGGGTGATGGCACGGCGTTCCCGGGTCGTTCTGGTGTGCCGCGGCGATGCCGGCTTCGTCGACCGTCATTGCTTCGGCATCCTCATCGTCATGTTCTACGTACGTGTCCACGTCCATGCATAACTCAGGCGGTCCTTCCCAACCTCCGTCTTCCACGTGTATGTCCACGCCGCGTGTCAGGAGGCGCCGCCGGATCTCACTCGCGATGGCGTGCGCGTGGCACCGTTTGGGGGCGCAGTGGCACATGAGGCGGATGGACGTCCCCTGGTGCAGGGTCAGCACGTCCCGTTCGAGTTGGCGGAGTGCGTTGTCCCGCGCCCGCGTCGCCTCTGGCCTGTCGAATCTCGGGTCGACGCGAAGGCCATATGCCGTGGCGAGTTTCCTAACGTTGGGACTCTCCGTGTCCCCATGGATCAGTTCCGCGTATGCTTTACATGCGGCGTTCCGTTCGCGGTCGTTGTTTGAGGCGATGAGGAACGGGTTGCCGTACGCCGTCTTCCGGTCCGCCCTTCGGTCTATCGCGCCCTCTGGTCGCTGCGCTGCGTGCTCCTGCGCGTGCAGGTTTCCGACCCGTATGGCGATGCTGAGGGAGGGTCGTCGTGCGGTGCTCCTCTCTGTCGCGTCGTCGGAGACCGTCGTGCGGGCCCCGCGTTCCGGGATCCCGAGTATCCCCGCGGCTTGTGGCGCTTCGCGTTGTTGTTCCGAGATGTCCTGCAGGCTTGCGAGCACTGTCTCCATGAGCATCTCTGCGCCCCGTTGTCCGCGGTCCCCGACGAGCGCGGGGGGGTCCCCCGTGGCGCGTCTGAGCATCTGTCGAGCCCGCGCCTCGCGGTTGTCGCCGGGAAGCTCGAGGTCGGCCCTTGTGGCGGTGATGATGTGTGCGGTGTCGATCATGGCCCGCTTGCGAGCAGCCGCGTCTACTGTATCCGCCGCGGGCCGCTTCCGTTGCAGAGCATCTGCCGCCGCCGCGACTGCTTGCGTCACCGCTGGCTCTGCCCGCCGACGTTGTCCCGGCTGTTCCCGTTCCTGCCACCGTCGCGCGGCCTGAGCGAGACGCGCGATGGCGTGTCTTTGGTCGTCCATGGCCTCTGCGTCCGCGGCGGCGCCCCACAGGCCGCCCCCACGTCGTGCGGTTTCGCGCATCGCCGTGGTCGCCGCCCGTCGGTTGCCTTCCCTGTTCCCTTCGAGGGACTGTTGGTGCGCCCTTCGCTGCGCGGCATCCGCTGCCGTCGATCGCGGTGGGCGCTCGGGGGGGTCCTCGCGCCACGCCGCCGCGTATTCCATGGCCGCGACGGGTCCGGTCCACGCCTCCCGAGCCCAGTTCTTTCCGCTCCACGTTCCCCTGCGCCGTGCGAGTTGCGTTCCCCCGGACCCGGCCCCCTCTTGGAGCGCGGCGTCGGGTGCCGCGTCCCTTCGGGTATCGTCGCTGTCGTCCGAGGGTACGTCGTCCGTCCCTTCCGCGTCCTCGTGTCGTAGTGCGTCATCCGCCGCCGTGTGCGCCCGCCCCAGGTGTTCCTCCTCTTGGAGCAGTTTCGCGGCGTCGCGATCGGCCGTGCGGGCTACCCCCATCAGGCGCGCCGCGCGGTGCGCCGCGCGCCGTGCTTCGAGTCCCTGTTGCTGGCGCTCTTCCTCGTCCGTGTCCTCATCTACCGTCGACGTCCCTTCCGTCGCGTCTCTGTGTACGATGACGACGCCCCGCTGATTCGTGCCGTATCGTCGGACGCCTGTGAAGCAGTCCCAGTCGACCGCGAAGCGGTTCCAGTGGGGTCGAGCGCCTTTGCGGATCGGTCGCCGCCTCTCGGCATAGCTCGCGCCGGTGCGCTCCAGCACCACGTATTGACACTCGGTGTCAATTTCCGCGATCTCGTACAGTTCATACCGTTCGCTGTCCGCTTCCTTCGGCCACATGGCCCACGGGAGTTTGACGCGGTAGTCTTGAGTGAGGGTGGCGCTGTCGAGACGTGCAGCCTCAGCGTATGCCAGCGCGCCACGGCGTCTGATCAGGTCTGCTGCCGCCTCCGCCGCTTTCCTGCGCTCGTGTAGCGCTCTTTGTTCAGCCCGTCGCATTTCGTCCACCGCCTGTTGTTTCGCACGTTCCCTCGCGTGTCGGCGTTCGGCCCGACGCACCACGGCCGCTGCTGCTTGGCGTTCCCCGTGCGTTTTGTAATTCGCCCCCGGCACTTCACGTGCGAGCGCGTTCAGATGTCGGATCACGCATCCCTGGTATCGCGTCCAGAGGAGCATAAATGCCCCGCTGGCATCTCGGAGGTGTTGTGCCGTTGCTTCCCATGTCGGGACCCATTCGGTCCTCGCACGTTGGGTCGCGGCCACCCTTGCCTTCGCGATCGCTTCCGATAGCCGTGCTTCCGCCCTTTCGGTACCCTGCATTACGTCGCGTCGGGTCCGCTCCGCCGCATCGTGTCCGTCCCGGATTTCCTGCGCGGCACCTCGGCGCGCGTCTTCCGCCGCGCCCTCCAATTCCTGAAACGCCTCGTGCAGCCTCTGGAAGGCCAGGTCGCCGCCCCCTTTGTCTGGGTGTGCTTCGAGGGCCCTCCGTAGGTAGGCGCGTCGCAGCGCCGGTCGGGGGGCGTCGACATGGACCCCGAGCTCCGCTGCCGCCTTTCGCAGGCGTTCCGCCCCTGGTGTGATGCTTGTCGGTGCGGGGGCGGGGTCCCGTTCGCGTTGTGCGTCGTGGAGTTCGGCTCTCGTGCGGGCCTCGGCCGCTGCCGCCGCGGCGTCGCCCGCCGCCTTTCGGGCCCGTAGCGCTTCTATGCGTTCGCAAAGGGTGGGGGGCGGGATTTCCCCACCCATCACGCATCGGAGGATGCGCCATTGCGTACCGTCCGCGTCCCCGTGGCACCGAGAGGCGGCGGCGGCCGCGGCTTGCCGTATTGTCGCCTGTGCTCCGTGCGCCGTAACGTGGCCTCCGAAGGCGATATCCCAGAACATGGCTCGCAGCCCTTTCCCGTCTGCGTCCCCGGTGAGTACCGTCTCCACTGTGATCGCGTCTCCCCCGTCCCGGTATCGTTGGCCGTCCGCCCGGACGTACCTCGCGCTGACGGTCACTGTGTTGGCGCCATCCGCGTGTCCGAGTCGGAGAGTGGTGAGTGTGCGCGCCCCATCCGTCCCGTCCGGGCGCGTCGCTTCATATCCGTCCACCTCGTATTCCACCAGCCATGGCCACCTCGCCGGTTCCGCGATTTTGTATACGGAGTCCTGAGCGTCCACTGCGACCGCCTGTTCCTCTTTCCGTCCGGCTGCCCCTCCCTCCGATCTGAAGCCTCTGTGTGCATGCGCAGACCAGGCTGTCGCTCCGGCCTTTGCGCGCGCCGCTGGCAGCCACGAGCGGCGCCCTGTCCAGTCGCGCATGCGTGCGAGGTGGTGGGGTTGAAGTGGTGCGAAGCGCAGGCGGACTGCTCCTATGCCTCCACCGTCCCCTCTGGGGGAGATGTGAGGCGCGTCGGCGTGTACGTCCACCGCCGCATCCCCTGCGGCGCGACTCGCTGATCCGAGGGGGCCAGCCTCTAGTCGCCGTGATGCCTCCTCGCACGCCTGTGCAACCTCTGCTGCGGCGCGTTCCGCGCTGGTCGCCTCGGTGGCGGACGCATAGGCGCTGCGGATTGCGATGGCGCTCCACACCGCTAACCTCCAGTCGGCCTTCTCCGTCGCGCTGTGCAGGTCGAGTTCGTACACGTCTCCCTTTCGTCGCCAACCAGACCTCGCCCACTCGCGTGCGCTCTGAGGTGCACGGGTCCCCTCGTCGGTCGGAGGCAGCCCGAGCGCCTCCGCCGCTCCGTGCTGGCCGGCGCGATGCGCCGCCTCACGCCACGCCAGTAGCGTGTTCTCCGCAGGTGCCCGCCGGTCCCCCGACGGTAGCGAGTCCGCGGCTGCGATGAGCGCGGCCACCATTTGCGCCGCGGCGGCGTCTCTTTGTTCTGTAGGGATCCCGGCGCACCTCAGGACGTGTTCGCCTTCGTGCGGCCCCTGCGCCTTGCACAGTGGGCATTCGTCGTGACGTTGGCGTAGGTCGTTGGAGCGCAGTCGCATCGCGCGACCTGTCACCGTCGGTTCCGTCATGCCGTGTTTCGGTCCGGCGCCTGTAGTCGCCCCCGCCGGTCGCCCCCCCGTGCACGTCACTGCTGCGATGATGCGCGCGTCGCACTTCGCGCGCGACTGCCGAGGTAGTTGTGCAATGACCTGTCTTGTGATGCCGTCGATGATTAGGTCGCGGAGGGATCGGTCCGCGGTGATGCAGGAAAACCGCTGGTTCCCCACTTCCCATGTGTCGTCTCGTGGCGCGGGCTGTGCCATATAGAGGCATGCCCGTGGCAAGGCGCGGTATGGGTCGTCCACGGTGGCATAATCCACCTCCGCGGTTAGGCATGATTTGGCAATCGCATCCGCGTAGGCGTTTGGCACCACCCCTCCGCCGTGTGCTTTGACCCATATGAAGCAGGCACATCCTCTGGGCGCGCCGTCCCTTTCCCTGCTTGTGATGCGCAGTCGGTGTCGTATAATCGCTTCGACCAGCAGGCCCCCCGTCTTTCCGGCCGCTGGGCTTCCCGTGCCCGCCCTGCCGCTGCGCCACGTGGCCTCAATCAGCGCAAGCGCCGCTTGACAGTCGCACATTATGAGGATCCTATCGCCCCGCGTGTGCCGCGCCAGGACACGTTCGATGGCATACAGTTCGGCTTCTTGGTTACCCGTGCCCGGTGGAAGCGCGCCACCATATGCCGTAGTCCCGTCCCACGCCCCCCATGCTGCTGCCCGTTCGCCCGTCGTATGCTCCCCCCATGCTTCCGCTTCGTCCTTGCTGCCGTCCACCGCGTATGCGTACTGTATTCCGTACCGTCGTTCGAGGGCGAGCCCGATGGCCGCGGCGCGTTTCGTGTTCGCCGCGTCCATGTTGCGGCGTTCCTTCGGCTCCATGCTGATGTCGATGCGGCTATCCGTGGCGCGCATCGACTCCCGCTGCTCCATTTCCCGGTGTCGCACGCAGAGGCGAAGTGTCGGGCTCGTGAGGATTGCCACCCGTTGCTCCGGCGTGAGCGTGTCCCAGTACTCCACGTGCTCGTACCGCGCCTCCTCCTCCGCCCGCTCTTTCTCCTGCCGTTCGCGCCTGTTTGCGTGTGCCTCGGACCCGTCGAGTGCGTGTAGCGCTTCCGTCGTTGCGTCCCGCGCGGCTCTGAGTCTGTTCGCCGTTTCTGCAGCGCTCGCGCGCTTTGCCCGGTCGGCCTGCGCCGCTGCAACTTGGGCCGCGGCCTGTTGCCGCGCGGTCTCGCGTAGCGCCTCGTCCTCCCTGTCGTCCTGTTCGAGGGCGGCTCGTTCCGCGTCCGTGATGCTCGCTTCGTCACCGTCAGTCCCTTTCAGGCGCGCAAGCTCTGCGCGCGCCTTTTGAAGGCGCCGTGTCGTCTCTCCCGTCTGGTGGGCGCACGCATCGCGGGCCGTCTGTTCCGCCGCTCGTGCGAGATCAACGCGTCGTTCCGCCGCGTAACGCTCCTTGTCCTTGGAGGACGCCTCTTGATAGTTCGTTGCCCAGCTCAGCGTGCGTGCGCCCTCCGAGGCCAGCATGCGAGCATTCGCGGCTTGTCGTGCTTCCAAGGCCTCTGCTTTCCTGTGCCGCCACTCCTGCTCCGCCTCCGCCGTCTTGGCGGCGAGGGCGTCGGCGTTGCTTTGGGACTCTTCCGCCTCGCGTCTCTGTTTGCGTTCGAGGGCCAGGACGCGTTGTGTCGCGATGTGCCGCTGCTGCGCGTCGGTCAAGCCGTCTGCCCGTTCGCGGCCGTGGGGAGCCGCCGTATCCTCGCGAAGATACGCTTCGGCAGCGGTCTCCGCGTCTTCGTACGCTTCCATGGCTGCTACGGCGTCCCATCCATCCCCCGTGTCGTCTGTCATCGAGTCGGTGGCAGCGGCGTCGCGCTCCGCGGCCTCGATCTCCGCCGCGCTCCAAACGGTCAGCCCCCACTCGTCCTCGAGTGTGGCGTCCGCCGCGTCGTCCGCGCGCGCCTCCGCGGCCATTGCTTCGGTCATTTGTCGTTGTCGACGGCTCGTGCCGTACGCGGGTGCGCCCGAATCGTGCTCGTCGGTCGGCGTCTCTTCCGCCATTGGCCCGACGAGAGGGCGGGCGTCACCGGTGTTGTGCGCCTTGCAAGTCGCAGCCCTGCGCACGAGGGCGGCGTCGCGTTGGCGCTGCACCTGCGTAAGCTGCTCGCTGGTGAGCTTCCATCCCAGCCGTCGCGGCGCGATGTTCCACATGCGTTCCACTCGCTCCACGTGCGTGCCGCACGGGCGCCACGTGCCGTCCCACGCCACCCTTGGGTCTTGTTCCAGGTCGTGCTCCCCCGGTATGGGCATGCATTGGGGTAGGGATCCCGCGGCTTGCCTTTGTGCATCGGTGAGCTCCAGGGACGGCTGTCTTCGTTTGCGTCCCTCCGCGTCCCCCGGCCCGACGGATCCCAGGAAGCATTCTGGTCGCGCGCTGGGTCGAAACCTTTTGGCCGGGGATCGCTCGTCCGCCTCCGCCGCTGCGTACGCGCCCTCGGCGTTCGTTTCGGCCGCTGTATCGTGTTCCGGGAGCGCCTGCGCCCATTCGATCACCGCCTGCGCCGTTGCCCCCGTCGCCGCCCGTGCCGAGGCCGCTATCCATTCCGCGTACGCCCTGTCCACGGATTGTTGTCGTGCTTCCCTTTCGTTTGCGGGCGCTTCAAGGGATGTTGCGTAAACGTCCATCACTGCCGCCCACGCCCACGCGGCCTCTGCCTTTTCCGCGAGGGCGGCGCGTGCACCCGGCGTCTCGGACCCGTCTGCCGTCGCCCCGTCCGCGCGTGCCGCGGCCGCGTGAGCTTCCGTTGCTGCGAGTCGCGCGCCTTGGGCGTTGCCGGTTCCAGGCCCCATGCGCGCCGCTGTGCGCTCGGCGACGATCGGGGGTCGAAACCATCCCTCCCCGAGTTCCTTGGCCGCTTCGGTGAGGATGTCCTGGATGGGGCGCGCCCCGACAGATAGTGGTGCTTTCGTTGCGAGCCACAGTGCGCCGCGTGCGCCCCCGAGCAGGCCCTTGATGTGTTGCTCGATGGTGGGCTCCCCGTCCTCGAGGTGCTGTTCTCGAGCCGCGCGCATCTTCGTTGTCAGCCCCGGCGCCATGGCCCTGGGGCGCCGTCCCCATCGCACGGTTCCGTCATTGTATTCGAGAAGATACTCCGTGCCACGGTACTCGTTGCCCCCCGCGCTGAGGACCTCGACGGCGTGTACCTCGGCCGGCCGCTCCCTTGGGCCCGAGCGTTGAGCCGATGCCCATTCGTTCTCTTCCGGTAGTAATTGTTGTAGCAGGGTGCGATACTCCTGAGCCTCCGCCGTCGTGAGCTTTGCTCCGATCCTGCGCCCTCCGACGATGCGCCCTCCGCGGCCCAGATACTCGCCCAGGTCCTTTTCGCTGCGCCATCCGCCGTCGTCGGCGAGAAAGTGCTTTCTCAGGGTGCCGCCGAGTCTGGCCAGGCGCCTGCCGTATGTACGCCCTTCCCTTTCCCAGATCGTTGCGTCCGCGCCCAGGGGGTCCTCCGGCATTCGGTAGTTGGGCGCGAAGGCGTCGGCGCATCCGCTACCCATGGTACTCGAGCTCGTGCGCACTTTGGCGGTCTGCAGATAGAACTGCCACGCTTCAATGATGCCTTCTTCCGTGAGCGTGTCGTGGATCCACGTCGGGTTCCACGCGAGCGGCACACGTGCCCCCGTGGAGGGTCGCCATCCCCATCTCCAGAACTCCTTGGCCAATCTGCTTGTGACGGCCACGTGTGCCGGAGCCGTCTCGGGCATGTTGATGGCGCGGTCCACTTCCACCACGAGCGCCGCGGCCGCGTGTGCCCACGTGATTGCCATGCCGAGTCCAAGCGGTCGCGGCGCGTGCGCGAGCCTACGGGATGTGCGTTCCCCTGCGTGCCCCATGCGCGCGAGCCCGCGTCGTTTGGCAACGTCAATCGTTTCGCACGCCTTTCTGCCTATTGGGAAAGCGGCGCCGTAGTACGCGACGACCGTGGTGGTTGCGGCGTCTACCGTGTCAATGAATTCCTCCGCCGTGAGGACGCCGAGGCGTGAGAGCGCGCTTGCAATACCCCCGCACCGATGCGTGACCACCTGTCGGGCTATCGCCCACTCGGCCTTGGGCGTTTGCCGGATCCCGAGGTGTTTGTAGTAGCCTTGTACCTTCGGCACCGCTCTGCCATCGATGAGTCTGATGGTCACGTCGTCGCCTGCCTCCGCCCACTGGCCCTCGCGCCACTCGCTGCCCATCCATCCGGTCTTGTCGCCCGTCGGGATGCCCTTAGCGTCCACGTCGATTCCGACAGTGAAACCCAGGACGCGCGCCATCGCTGAGCTAACCGTGAAAGCCTGTTGGAGGGCGCGGAGGGAGTCCACGACGAAGGCGCCGTCATCTGCGAACCATCCTTGTGGAGTGCGGGTGCGTTGGACGCCGCGTGGAGCCACGAACTGAAATCCCGCGACTAGCCATTCCACGGCGCGCGTCTCTATGGCGAGTGGTATCATACTTCGCATGGGCGCGATAGAGTCGCCTTGACCGTTGCCTACGTAGGACTCCGTGCCGTGGGTGATGCCCATCCCCGAGTCGTAGCGGACCACGAGAGCCTCATGGATAGCCATGATTAGGTCGGTGACGGAGGTGGGCACGCCGAATCTTGCTTCAACGACCCTTTGGGCCCGTCGCACGCATGACTGGAAAAAGCAACGAAGCCGCAGTACCATCCCTTCCGTTCCGACGCCGCCTCTTCCTTGGTCAGGCCGAGCCATAGAGCCGTGGTCGTTGCCGCCCCGCGTTCCCGAAATCCAGTGTTGGCCTCCGGTTGAACGTGCTCCTGTAGTTCCACATAGTGGGACGCCACCGCGTTGGCGCACAATTTGAGTGAGTGCGGCTGCAGGCAGATGTCCCGTCTTTTGCTGAGCACGTCCAGTGCTTTGCCGGGTTTGGTGAGGAGCATGATAATCCACTGCGTCCACCCCGGCGGCGCTGCTTCGCGTATAAGTTCCACGGCGACGCGCCTTTCCTGTGGGTTGCGTGCTCGTTCCAGCGCGTCGGCGGCGACGAGTACGTCCGCGGCAATGTCCCGCAGTGTCGTCGCATAGAGTTGTCGCGTGGCGTCGCTGGCACGGGCCACCCAGATGCCCGAGAACCCGCCCACCCCGACCCCTTGTCGTGCCCTGAAGCGTTGGAGGCCGCGATCGATACCGTCGTTCGTGATGAGTATCGTCATCTCCTTCCTCAAGGCGTCGATGAGAGGCGGGTATGATGCCGTGTGGATCGTTTCCCACGGGTCGTAGGCCGCGTCCGGTGCCACTGCCGTGTCCTCGTGCCATTGTGCCCACGACGCTCGCAATCGCTCCTCGTGCATCGCGCGCGCCTCGTCCGCTGCTGCGATTTCCGCGTCCTCCCGCCGCTCATGTATTGTGTGTGGCCACGGCGCCGGCAGCCCCGCTACTGCCATACGCTCTTGCGCGATCAATGCGCCCGCCGCGCTCGCCCCCCTCTCCTGGTGCATGACGACGCTTTCGTCGTGGATCGCGTGGAGCACCTGCCCCGTTCCCGTCTCCGCGACAGTAGCGCCCGTGCGTCGAATAGTGCGCATGCCCGGCCGATCGAGTCTCGGCGCGGTCCGTTTGCCCGCGAGCGCCGCTTTCGCCCTGCCGACTGCCCGAAAGCATTCCCACCGCGGATCGCGCCCGTCCTCGACCGCTTTTCTGATGTCCTCGAGGAGGCGAGTACGCACCCGATCCGAGTCCGTCGCCCCAGTGGTCACCGCGCCCTCGTACTTGTCCCGCGCTTGTAAAAACCTGCTGCGGCACGCCTCCCGTAGTGCGCTCCGCCTTGGCGCCCCCGATGTCGATTTCCGTATGGCGCCGCGCACCAATTCGTCGCGCGCTGGCGCATCTCCGAGGACGTCGGCGCAGTTGTCCGTTTTGAACATCGGGTGCGTGTCGGGGAAGTACTTCGAGCCGTCGCAGATGCGTAGCCATCTGCGCCATCTTAGCATCTGCGCGTGTAAGCGTCCGATTTTGGTGCCTTGTTGGGGACCCGTTTTGCTGCTTACGTCCTGTATGTCGGTCACCAGACCCTTGAGCGCCCCCTCGATGGCCCCCAGTCTACGCGCCGCCAGCCCGAACGATCCGATCCCCTTCTGATCGACCTTTCTCTGGTGCTCGTCGTCGGCTCCGGCCGCCGCTTTCGTCGCCGTGTCTTCTTCCTTCGCGTTGAAGACACTCCATTCGTCCTCGTCCATGGGCGGTACTTGCGGTTCCCGCCGTTCCCATTCTTCTTCCATCTCCTCCGCATCGGCGGTGCGCAACGCGAGGCCGAGCTGGAGTGAGTGGTGCCCGTGTGCGCCCGCCAGCCAGGACACATCCGCATTGTCCTGGGAGGCTGACGCCCGGCTCTGGAGGACGATGCACACCCTTGCCGCCAACAACGACATCGTCCTCCTCCAGGAAACACACCTTCCAGTACGGGATCCGGAAGGGCTCAGCTCGCGCGTCACGCAAGCGCTCACATGCGGGGAATTCTCGGGGTGGAGCGTAGCCACGTCGCCCGCACCCGAGGATGACACATTCGCAGGCATCTTGATGTGGTGGAACACCGCGACGGTGGAGATGACGGGCATCGAGGTACTCGTGCCGGGACGGCTGCAGCGAGCGAGGGTGCGCATACGCGCAGACGGCACGGAACTGATCGTCGTCAACGCATACGTCCCCACGAGACGCGGCAATCCGAATGCACGGCAAGCGGCCATACTGGAATCCGTCAGGACGCAAATACAACACGCAATTGACAAGGCCGACGAGGACGGCGATGAGATTGCGATTGGAGGCGACCTGCAAGCACAGTCCGCGGACGCCCTCGATGCACGCAAAGCCACTGGTAGCAACGAGTACAACGCGTGGCTGGACTCGCTGTGCGCGGAAAATTGCCTCGTGAGCGTCGGTGACGACGAGCCCACATATAGCGCGGGGGAAGGGGGGCCGCAGACGACCATCGATCACTGGCTCGTCAGCTCGGGCCTGGCCAGCAGGTCAGCCGCGGAAGTGGGGGCCGGAGCGGACGGGCTCGCAGGGGACACGTCCGACGCCGTCGCCATTCTGCGGACGCCGGGCATCGCCGCTGTCGCTTCTCGGAGTCGCATGACGATCCCTCCGTGGTTGAGCGTGACCATGTGGGCGTAGGAGCTGCCCCCTTGCCATCGTCGCTGGGCTTCCGCGAGTGCCGCCTTGGCCTCGGAGTCGCTGATTGCTAGGCCCGCCTCTTGGAGATACGCTCGCAACGCCGCTTCGTCGAAGCGCGTGGCGCGCTCGGTGTCGCTGAGGACGGTCGACACGAATCTGGCGATGGCTCGCGCGTCCTGGGGTCGGACGCCTCTCGTGACAGTGTACCCTTCTTCCTGCATAGTCCGCGTGGCCTGAGCAATTTCAGAGGCTGTCCATCGTTCGGCCGTCGGGTCCGCCGGCCTTCCCCTCGGGTGATCTCGCGATTGGCGCACTGGCAGCTTCCCCTGCGCGTTGGCCGTCATGGTCGGTTCGATTCCCGATGGTCCCGCGCCGGATGGCGCCGCTGCTGCGAGGCGGGGTATGAACGTGATGGCGGGCGCCGTGCCGACAGCGTGTCGGACCGGTGCTAGCTGTGCGATCGCCTCTGTCCGGCTGAGAGTGACGCCCTGTCGCACGAGGCGCAGGAGGGAGTGGGCGTCCGCGTCCTTGGGCGCGAAGATTGCCTGCCATGGTCCGTTTAGCCCTATCCTCGTCGCCGTGATGATGAGCGCCCCTTCGCCGTCGCATGCTTGCGCGGTCGCTGTCCTCCACGCTTGGACCGCGCGTTCCAGCGCGCGGGTGCCGCTTGGGTCCGTGCCGAGCACCAGCACATGCGCGGGGGCGCGAATGGCCCATGCGTACACGTCCGCCATCGTCGCTCGCGCCGCCCACGTCGCTGCCCCGTGCCATAGGGCAATGTTAAGGGCGACCATGTTGAGGATACTCGTGCGACGCCGTGATTCTTGGCGATGGCGTAGCATCTGTGCGATCACCGTGGCCAGCCACCCCCCGCCTCCGTGTCCCCGGTCGCCGTCGTGTTGGTCGCTGTCGTCGGCGCCCCGCCCGCCTTGGCCATCGCCCCCGATGCCCCGGTCGTCTCCCCTGTAGGACCCGCCGTCTTCCGTCCATATCGCCATCGGCGCCGCGACCCGTGCGGCCGCCCGTTCCGGCGTCCCGGTGTGCTGGTCTGCCTGTGGGCGGGATGGGCGTCGAGGTGTACGGTGCGTCCTCGGGTTGCCGATCTCTACCGCCGCCAGTTGCATCAATGTGAGTAGTGTCCGGAGGATGCCAACCCTTTTCTCCGTCCGTCTCGGGGTTTTGGCGCGCCCGCGATCATCGCTGCCGCCGTCGCTCTCGCCGTTGTTCGCGCTCGTGCCTCGCCCACCTGCGCCCGCGTCGTTCGCACCCGTTGCGCTGCGACTGCCGTCGCCGCCGCCGCCGCCGTACCTGTTGTCGCCGCCGGTGCCGCGGCCGCTGGCGCAGCCGAACGTGATGTTGGCGCCGCCACCGGCGCGGCCGTTGCCGTTGCTGCCGCCGCATCCGCCCTCCTCGCCTTCGTCGCCGCTGCCCCCGTCCTCGCCGCGGTCGTTAGTACCTGCGCTACCGTCGCCGCCACCGCGCTTGAGTGCGATACCGCCTCCGTTGCAGTCGTTGCCGCTGTAGCCGTCGCGGCCACCTCCGTCCTCGCCGCCGCCGCATGTCCTGCCACCCCCGTCCTCGCCGCTGTCGCCGTCGCCGTCGCCGCCCCCCTCGTCGCCCCCGCCGTCGTCGCCGTCTCCGCGGCTTTTGCTGTCGCCGTCCTCGTCGTCCCTCGCGCCGCCGCCGCTTTCGCCGCCGCCGCGGTCCCCGGGGCCGTCGTCGCCGCCGCTGCCGCCTTCGCCGTCATCGTACTCGGTGTCGATGCCGCCTCCGTTGGTGCCGTCGCCGCGGCTGCCGCCGCCGTTGCCAGTGGCGAGAGTCGGCGGCGCCGTCGGGGTCTGCGTTGCCCTATTAACCTCCGTCGCCTCGCGCGTCCCGGGTCTGTCAGCTGTGCTCGCGCGGCCGCCGTCGCCGTCGCGGTCCGCACCCATGCGTTCGCCCTTCCCCTCGCGTTCGCCCGCGCTTGTGCTCGCGCCGCGGGTCGCGTGGATCCCCGCCCCCGGCACTGTGTCGGCTGGCTCGTCGTGGGAGGGCCCTGCGCCTGTGGGCGCCGCAGCGGCCAGGCGGGGTATGTACGTAATAGCGGGCATCCCGTCGATGATGTGTCGGACTGTTGCAAGGCGCGCGGCCGCCTCCCCGCGGCTCAGGGACACGCCACCTTGCACCAATCGTAGGAGTGAGTATGCGTCCGCGCCCTTGGGTGCGGCGATCGTTTGCCATCGACCGTTCAGTCCGATGCGTGCCGCCGTGGGGACCGTATTCCCGTCGCCGTCGTCCGCGCCGTCGCCGCCGTCGCTTCCGCCGCCGCCGTCGCCTCCGTCGTTGTCGCTGCCTCCGCCGCCGCCGTCTCCGCCGCCGCCGTCGCCGCGGTGGAAGCTTGTGGCCCCAGTGTCGTCACTGCCTTTGCGCCTACCGCCGCCGCCCCTGCCGCCGCCACCCCCGCCACTGCCGCCCCTGCCGTCGTCGCTGTCGCCTCCGCCGTCTGGTCCGCCGTGGACCTCACCGCCGCCTTCCACGCCGCGCCCGCCTCCTCTGCCGTAGCTGCGGCCATCTCCGTGGCAGTCTCCCCCGCCCTCTTCGCCGCATCCGCCATCCCCTCCGTCGCGGTCATGGGCGCCGTTGTGGGCGTCCCTGCCGCCGCCGTCGCCGCCGCCGCTTGTGTCGCCGCCGTAGTCGCAGCGATCGTCCGGTTCGTTGTCCTCGGCCTCGCTGTCGGGTGGTGACGGTGGCGCGCTCGGTGGCCCCGTCGGCTCTCGCGGAGGTCGCGGCGTACTCGGTTGGGTCGGCGAGGGTGTGCACGTTCCGATGGTGCCGTCGTTAGAAGATGGGCCGTCATCCCGCGCCTGTGGCGGGGAGGGGCGGTCCCCTTGCAAGAGGGTCGGTTTGCCGAGCGCTTCTAGGAACGATTGCCACCGCGCTGCGCAATGATGCGTCGCCGTGGTATGTGGTGCCGGCAGAGGTGGCGCCCATCGGCAGGTTGCGCATGGGGGGGTGTTGAGCCACGCGTGGCGATTGTCGTCGACTGCATTGCCGTGAGCCCGCCTGGTGTGGGTGACGAGGTGCGCCACGCGGGTGGGTACACTGTGAGTCGCGCTGACGGCCGAGAGCAGGTACTGCGCCAGTTGCACGACGGGCGTCGGCGCTTGTTCCGCGCTCCGCATGGCCCATGACGGGAACTGCCACGCGGGGGCGTCCCGCTGCGGGGGGGTGAAGCCCGGGTACAGATGGGCCCACGCAAGGGTGTCGAATGCCGTTGTAAGGGTATCGTGCCACTGTCCCCTGGGCCCCCCCCCGGCCTGGCTCGAGATGCCGAGGAGGGGTAGCCACGTGGCTGCGTGGCCTGCCGAGGCCGGTCGGTGCGCGGCGGTGATGAGTAACCGTATGAGCATGCGCGGCTGAATGTCTGGCCGGCGTTGTTTTCGGAGCGCTCTGTTGAGGGGTGGTACGATATCCAGGGCGGCGGCGAAGAGGCCGCCGACAAGGTCCTCGATGTTGAGGTGCCGATCCGCCGCTTTGCCGAGTGCCCTCCGGACTGCGGGAATCGCGTCTGCATTCGCTGCCAGGAGCCCTTGGCATATTAGGTCGGCGACGTTCTCGGCGCTTCGGCCGCAGGGCGCTAGGGCTCCCGTACGCACGACTGTCCACCCGAGCTCACGGCGCATCGCGCAGTGCATCACGACCGTGTCGGCCGCGAGTTGTAGAAGGCTCGGGGGCGTGAAACCGCCACCCGCGCTGCGACCGCCGTCTCTGCCGTAGCCCGCCCCCTTGCCGTCCCCGCCGTTGCTCCCGTCGCCAGCGCCGCCCCCGCCTCTGACGCCATCTTGACCGTTCCCGCTGGCGCCGTCGCCGCTGTCGCCGCCTCCGCCGTTAGCGCCGTCGCCGTCGGCGCCGCCGTCTCTGTTGCCGCCCCTGTCGCCGTCTGCCGTGTCGCCGTTGGGGTACGCGCTGTTCGCGACCTGCGCGGCGTCGACATGAAGAATGAAGGTGTAGTGCAGTAGAGTGCCGATCGGTGAGCCGTCCCGGGGGACGATCTCCGCGCCGTCCTGGAGCCGTGCGTCGGCGTGATGCGCCTCGTCGACGGCGTTCCCGCTTGCACGGACCGCTTGTGTACGGCGCGTCGACTCCAGGGGGACGCGCCTGCGCAGGAGAAGCTCGCCCATACCCAGCGTCGCTTCGACGCACGCGTAGAGCTCGGTCGATGTGTTGTCGCTTGTCATCCATCGCGCGTGGTTGCGATATTCGTCGTTCCGTCCGCTTCCGTGCGCGATCCTGCACCGTACGTGGACGAGGATTCTCCGAGTGCGGGCGGATTTGTCCTCGGCATTACTGACTCCCCTGTCTCCCCTGCCGGTCGCGCCGCGCTCGCCGTCGCTCTCGTCGTCTCCGTCTCCCTCTGTGTGCGCTCCGCGGCTCCTCTTCCAGGTGCGCTCGTTACCGTCGCCGCCGTCACCACCGCCGTCGCCGCCGCCGCTGCCGCTGCCGCTTCCGCCGCCGCCGCCGCCGCCGCTGCCGCCGCCGCCGCCACCGCTTCCGCCGTCGCCGCCGCCGTCGCCGCCATCGTTGTCGCCGCTACCGCCGCCGCGGCTGCCGCCGCCCCCGCCGCCGCCCCCGCCGCCGCCGCCGCCCCCTCTCCAGCCGCCGCCATCTTTGCCCCCGTCCTCGTCGAAGTCTCCGCCGCTGCCACCGCTCTGGCTGCCGCCGTTGGCGCTGCCGTCGCCGCCGCCGCGGCCGCCAGTGCCGCGGCCACTGCCGCTGTCGCCGCGAGCGCCGCTGTCGCTATCGTCGCCGCCGCCGCCTCCACCGTTGTCGCTTCCACCGCTGTTGCCACCGCTGCCGCCGTCGCCGCCTCCATCGCCGCCGTTGCCGCCGCCGCCGCCGCTTGCAGTGTCTCCGTCGACGACGCCACCGCCTCCGTCCTCCCCCTCTTCCTCCTCCTCGCTGTCGCTGTGAGGCGGTGATGGCGGCGCGTCCGCTGGAGGTGTTGGCGAGGGAGGGCGGTATCCAGGGTGATGACGAGGGAGTATCTCACGCGTGCTGCTGCCGCCTCTATCGCCGCCGCCCTGGCTGCCGTCGCCGCTCGAACCGCCGTCGCCGCCTCTGCCTCGGTCGTCGCCGCCTCGGTCTTGGCCTCCGCCTTCCCCCCTGCTTTGCCCCACGCCTCTGCCGCCGCTGTTCCCCCTGTCGCCGCCCTCGCCTCCGCCGCCGCCGCCTCCTCCGCCGCCGCCGCCGTCGCTGCCGCCGCTGTCGCCGCCGCTGCCGCCGGGATGGCCTCTTGACTCCCGAGTGATGAGTCGGGGCATGACGATATCCACCCAGAGGTCCGTGAAGCCCGGCTGCGCCACGAGCTCGGGGCGTCGAGCCGATAGGTGGTTCCCGATTAGGAGCAGCTGTGTCGCGTACGCTCTCGCTTCTGCGGGGAAGAGTTGGTGCGTTCCCCGTCCCCACGGCGCCGCCGCGGAGAGTATGAGCGCGGGTGCGGAGCCCTCCCCCGCCGCGCCCCTCGCGTGTAGATCCCGCGCCAGTGTGAGTGGCGTGGGGTCGCCGGGCCGCGCCGCGCAGTCGATCGATGCGCCGCTGCGCAGCAGAGCTCGTGCCCGAGGACCCGTGATGAACTCGGCGTGGTGTAGCGGCGTCGTCCATGTGCGCGTCTCTACGAGCCATGTGCGAAGCTCGCTTGGGGCTGCTTGCTCGGCGGTCCTGGTGAACACGAGGTCGTGGAAGGGGGGGATGTGCCGCCCCGGGTCGAATACGTACTTGGGGAAGTGACGGCTGGCGTCGTACGAGGATAGGAGCCGGACCAGGTGGAGATCGCCGAGCCTGCACGCGTATGATAGGGGTGTGTAGCCCAGGTAGTCTGGATGGCTCGCGCTCGCACCGTGCTCAAGGAGCAATGAGATCGTCTCGAGCAGCGGGTGCGCTCTCTGATACGCCGGGTATTGCCTGTAGGCGTAGTAGTGAATGCCCAGCGCCGCTGCCACGGGTGGCATACCGCATCGGTCCGCCTCCTGTACGTCCGCGCCCTCCGCTAGCCGGCGCTGCAGCTCCCTTGTGTCGCCGAGCTGCGCTGCCAGGATGCTGAGACCGGCTCTCGTGCCATCGACGGCGTACTTCCCCGGGGCGTTCACGTACGTCGTCGGGTAGAGGTAGCTGTGGTAGTCCTCGTCGGCGGCAGCCTTGAGAGCCGTGTCCTCCTCGGGCGTGTGCCCCTCAGGCTCGTCGGTTGCTATCGCTGCCGCAGTTGCGTCCGTGGCAACACGGAGTCCTCCGCCGCCCCCGCCGTTCTCATCGCGGCCGCCGTCGCCCTCGCCGTCTCTGTCACCTTCTGAATGTGCCCCACGGCTCCGCTTTCGGGCGTGCTCTGTGCCGTTGCCGTCTTCGTCGTCACCGTCGTCGTCCTCGCTGCCGCCGCCGCCGCCGCCGCCGCCGCCGCCGCCGCCGCCGCCGCCGCCGCCGCCGCCGCCGCCGCCGCCGCCGCCGCCGCCGCCGCCGCCGTCATCGTCACCGTCGTCGTCACCGCCGCTGCCGCCGCCGCCGCCGCCGCCGCCGCTGCCGCCGCCGCCGCTGTCGCCGCCGCCGTCGCCACCGTCGCCGCCGCCGCCGCCGCCGCAACCGCCGCAACCGCCGCCGCCGCCGCCGCCGCCGCCGCCGCCGTCGCCCCCGCCGCCGCCGCCTCCGCCTCCGCCGCCGCCGCCGCCGCCGCCTTCGCCGCCGCCTTCGCCGCCGCCGCCGTCGCCTTCGCCGCCGCCTTCGCCGCCGCCGCCGCCGCCGCCGCCGCCGCCGCCGATGCCGCCGCCTCCGCCGTCTCCGCTGCCGTCTCCTCTGCCGTCAGCGGTGTCTGTGAGAGCCGTGTCTTTCTCGGGTGTATGTCCCTCCCCTCCCCCGCCGTCCTTTTCGCCCCGCGCCGCGCTGCCCCCTTCGTCGTCGCTGCCTGGCGGTGATGGCGGCGCGCTCGGCAGTGGCGGTGTTGATGGCGACCCTGGTGAGCGGTTCCATTCTCGATCCGATTCCCATGCCTCCCCCGGTGGCTCCCAGCCCTCCCTTGAGGCTTCGCTGCTGGGTGGGGGCGGCGTGGGGACCGCGTGCCAGGCCTCGAACTCGAGTGCGCTGAGGTAGGCTTCATATTGTTGCTCGGGGTCGAGGGGGGTGGGATGACCCCCGTCCGTGGCGCCGTCCATCGAGCTATGTTCGTCGTCGCATTCCGATCCGGCGTCGTGCGGGCCTGGCGGTGCGTTCGGTGGAGGCGGAGGCGCCGGCGGGTATGGCATATAATGGTTTGCTTCGCATTCCGACGCGGCATCGCGCAGGGTTGGTGGTGCGCTCAATGGTGGCGGTGGTGCCGGCCCCCGGGGCGCCTGTTCCCTGCTTCCGAGCGTGTTGAGGTAGGCTTCGTATTGTTGGTCGGCCTCGCGTTCCGATTCGGTGGGGCTCGATGGTGGCAGAGGCGCCGGCACCCATGCCGGCACCCAGAGGGCGCTTAGGAAGGCTTCATATTGTTGTTCGGGGCAGAAGGGCGTGGGATATGGCAGTACCCTGCGTCGTTTTCCGCCGCCGTCTCCACCGCTGCTGCCGCCCCCGCCCTCACCATCGCCACCGCCGCGGCTGCCGCCGCCTCCGCTGCCGCCGCCGCCCCCTCCCGCGTACGTCGCCCGGTCGTCTCTGTTGTCGCCGCCGCCCCCGCCGCCACCTCCGCCGCCCCAGTCGTCTCCGCCACCACCGCCGCCGCCGTCATCGCCGCCGCTGTCGACGCCCCCGCTGCCGCCCATCAGTGTAAGGTACGCCATACGCAGCGTATTTTGTTTTTGCGTATTTTCAGCATTTTGCGTATTGCGTATTTTTGACCCGCATTACGTATTGCGTATTGCGTATTGCGTATGACTGCAATTTTCA
>Ga0210243_101146_pt1 | contig 20564 bp, 10 predicted proteins | sample ChrtobMeP5a_32mM_FD_155461 | JGI IMG/M metagenome (GOLD analysis project Ga0210243, IMG submission 155461) | Chrysochromulina tobin associated microbial communities from unialgal haptophyte culture, Seattle, Washington, United States - P5a_32mM | ecosystem: Host-associated > Algae > Haptophytes >...
TGAGCGCGTCAGCAGGGTTCTGCTTGCCATCGATGTTGAGAAGGACCACGATCTTGCGCGTGACGAGCTCCTGGAGGAAGCGCACCCGCCGCGCGATGTAGGCAAGGCGCTTGATCGACGAGGCGTCATTGGCAGCCATAACAGCAGCTTCGTTGTCGCACCAGATGCGAACCGTCTGATGCCCGAGGACGCCAAAGGAAACGAAGGTGAGGACGCTCGTGACGGAGACGAGGACAGCGCCGGCCACGGAGGCCGCGAACATCTCGGCGGCAGCCGTGTCGACAGCGGTGGAGTGCTGGCGTCTCGAGACGGCTTCCATGCAACCACCCGCGAGGGAGATTGTATAGCCAAGCTGAGCGCGATGCGATTGCTTGTCGACGAACGTTGTGTCGCCGTCAGAGCGCACAGGAAGACCTTTGCCGGGAAGGTCCGAGTCGACAGTGCAGAACAGCGAGAAGTCGCGAACGTCACCCATGGGGAGGAGGGCGTCCTTGGGCGGCGTAAGATCCGCTGCACTCTTCAGGTGCGAGGCGCGCCGTAAGTGACTCCAAGGTCTGCACGGTGAGACAGCCAGGCGAGGATACGTTTGGCCGCGGCGTAGGATTCGTGCGTCGGCGTGGCCATGTGCGCGCACACTCGGCTGACCCCGTGCGCGATGGCGGGATGAATCTGCTGAATGTAGATCAAGGACCCCTTGAGGGCACGAGCGTTGGCGCGCCACGCGATGTGCATCGAGGCTTCGGCGGCCGTCTCTTCACCTGCAGGTTGCAAGTCCATGATGGTCCGCGCGGTGGGCGTTGGAGGGTTGAGCGTCGAGGCCACCTCGTCAGCCAGGTGCATGCGAACCAGATCGCGAATGTGCCCGCCTGCGCTGATGGTGACGGTGCGATTGACCAGGTCGCGTTTGGCGCCGAAGCCGAGGATCGTGTGCCACCCTCCTTGTTGCGAGAAGGAGAAGCCGTGCTTGATGATTTCGGCGTACATCCAGTTAAGGACCGCGGTAGTGGAGGCACCGCCGATGCCATCATCCACGTGCGTGGCGAGCACGATACGGCCGAGCTTGTGGTCGAGGCGGTAGACGGCCTCGTCATCGAGCGAGACCTCAAAGCCGATGCTGACGAGCGCGGCACGGAACTTTTTGGTGAAGAGGCGCGCGGCCTGGACGGTGCCGTAGATCGCCTTGTCGAGCTTCATGCACATACGTTCGCCGTTCGGTCCGACGACAGGGTCGAGGCCGGCCGCCTGATCGACGTAGACGTCGGTATCGATGTTGGAGTCGAGGTAGGCGCCATTGAGGTCGAAGTGGAAGTCGATCCAGCCTTCGACGACCGTGAGGATGACGACCATCTTGACGGAGGTGCCGCGCGCGCCTGAGGCGAAGCTCTCGAAGTAGTCTTGACCTTTGACCTGGGAGGTGCCGACGTCCATCTCCTTCTCGATCGCGAGCATCCACTGATCACGCTGCAAGGAGGTGAGGGCCTCCTTGATCCCACGAGGCTCGAGGGCGTGTATCACGCCGCTCCCGGTGTGGTAGACGACTTCCTTTCTGTCGATCGAGAACTTTTTACCCTTGGCTAGGTAGAGCACGGCGTCGATAGTCGGGCCGTCGTCCTCGTCAGGGACGTCGAGGAGGCCAATGTCGAGCTCGTTGTGTTCATCCGAAGTGACCTTGAGGAGGGTCGCGGTCGTGGACACGAGCTCTGATGGCACGTCGTCTTGACAGAAGACGCAGAGCGGCATGTCAGCAATGTCTGCGGCCGTGGAAAGGAAGGCGTTGAGAGCGGGCTCGTCCGTCCGTACAGATCGCCGATGGAGGCCCGCAGCCGCCTTGTCGTACCGCGTGGCAGAGATGGGATGCATGCCATCGATCTTGGTCGTGGACGCGGGCGCAACGTCGGTGACGGCGGTTGACGCGATCGTTTGAGCCAGAGCAATGCTTGCAGCGTCGGGCAAGCCAGGTGGTGAGGTTGAAGAGGCATGCATCTCGTGCGTGCACTCGAGATCGGCGAACTGGGAGCGGACGGGCTCGGAGGTCGTCCACAGCATGATCAGAAGCGAGGTCTGAGCGCCAAAGCTGCAGACCGGGAACGAGATCTCGAGCATGTCCTTGATCCGCTTGAGGATCGTCATTGGCTCTGTCGTCCAAACTGCGTCGGTGCTGACACCGATGATGGTGAAGGGGACTTCGGACTTGCGTGCCAAAAGAGCAAGGGCGGCGACGATGGACACAATTTTGGTGCCGACGGCGATGGGCGGCGCGAAGAGGATGATGTGATCATATACGCCGTTCTCGATGTTGTCGCGAAGCTCTCGCTGTACTCTCGCTGCACGGACCGCACGGTGACGTCACGAGGGGTCGAGGGATCGGTCACGACGTCGATCAGCCATCCTTTGGCTTTCAGTGTTTTGACGAACGTCACGTTGCTGGCGCAGCTGTCGAAGATGAGCACGCGTGGTTGAACGGCGCGTGCGCGGTTAAGGGCGGCATTGCGTGCGGAGCTGCGCGTTGCTCGAGCAACGGGCGGGGCGGCTGGAGGGGCAGCAGGTGGCGCTGGCGCTGTCGACGGTGCGAGCGGTGGAGAGGACGCGGGCAGCCGCCAGATGCGTACTGAGGAGGCCAGGTTGACCCAGTCGTTTTGGGTCCATCTCTTGTCGAGCCATTCGATCTCGTGCTCGACGCCGTTGTCGGCGCGGCGCCTCCAGCTGACCACCTTGCCTGAGTACCACTCCCAGGCAGTGTAGTCGCTTGTCGCGTAGCGAAACTCGAGGACCGTCCCGGTTGTCAAGGGCTCTTTGAGCACCTGAGCAGTCCTTGTCGGCGGAGGTGGAGGCTGGACAAGCGGCAGGGTCGAGTCGGGCGTGGGCACGGGCCACGAGTCAAAGTACTCGCTGCTCAGATGGATGGGCTGTAGGAAGCGCGACTCGTCGATGACGAAGGAGCCACCGATGGAGATGTGACGCGTGCCCGTCCAGACGTACTTCTCTTCGGGGTTTTCGGGTGACGGGCCGACATAGAACCCTGGCAGAGCGTGCTCGTCGAACTTGTCGTCGCGGCCCATCGTGTGCAGCTTGACGTGGTACCGGATGGGCGCCCCGTACACGTTGAGGTGGTCGCCGCATGGCTTGGTGCCGTAGAAGCGCTCGAACGCCGAGGTCATCTTCTCGACGCCGCCGGTCACGTTGGACTGCACGATGTTGGAGAGGAGGACGGCGTAGCGAAGCGCCGTGTACCAGTGCGTCTTGCCCAGGTTAGAGACCGCGAGCATGGCGCCGGCGGAGGGGACGAGGTTCCACGTGTTCTCGATCGCGCCCATCTGGTGCGAGTCGTACGCAATCGATTGCTCGTGGAGGACACCAAGACTTTGGAGGTAGGCGGCCCATCGGTGCGATCGATTCTCTGGCGCTCCGTCCGATCGAATGATGTCGATGGAGAGATCGGGACGGAGTAGGCGCATCGACGCCAGGAAGAGGTTGATGCAGCCTTCAACGTCGTTTTCAGTGTGCGTCTTGAGCCCGAAGATCCAGCGCATCATCGTTGCCTCGCAGATGACAGGCCGAGCACGAAGCGATAGCCGAATTGAGCTGAGGCCCATGGGACGGGGCCGAAGACATCGAGGAGAATGCGATAGAGGGGACGGAGCGCGCGACCAACCGACGGTGGCAGGTCGGTCTCTGCACGAACGCCTGAAGCGACGGGCGTTAGGGCCGGTGCGGAGGCGCGCTTTTGCAGGAACGCGTTGCACACGTCGCAGTGCTCCATCTCATAGGCTTTGACGACGTCTGGAGCGAGCACAGGAACGTTGGCGAGCACGAGTGTGTGCCGGAGCGTAGCGAGCAGCCGACGCGACGAGAGGTGCCCGAGGATGCAGTGCCACAGGCGAAGGAACTCGATCGGCGCGAGCTGCAGGTGGCGCTTGCCAACCCCAGTAATGCGACAGAGAGCTGCGGAGTCGAACGAAGGCGCAGGGTGGATGGCAAAAAGGGTGTTGATGACGGCCTCCGTGGGTCGTACGCGGAGATCGAGCATGCGGAGGCCGTTGGAGGCGAGGCGTAGCTTGAGGATGCGGCCGTCCTTGAGCTGCAGGTACTTGCCGTTGGTGGGCGAGTCGACGAACGTTGAGCCGTACATGTCGACCTCCTGCGTGCCCGACCAGACCCGTGAGGCGACTGCGGGAGCGATGAGTACGCGGCGTCGAATGTCCGGGCCACCTACGTCTGGCGGCGGGATGAAGTCCTTGAGCACGGAGCCAAAGGCCGGGATGAACGTGTCATCGCCGAGGCGTAGACCCGCAACGTCGGGCTGCCAGCTGCCAGGGATGGCCCCTTTGTCATCCTCGTGCACGATGTGCGTCGCCCCCCCGTCAAAGAGACTGCTGCCTCGGGTGTCAGCGGCGGCCTTGAGGATCGACCCGTGCTTGAGGAGATTCGGCACGTTCACATGCCCGCAGCGCAGCATGTTGAGCGAGCCGACGTCGGCTGGCGCAGGGCGAAGACGTGCGCCCAAGAGCCAGAACGTCCAGAAGATGGCAAACACAGCGCCCGCCAAGAAGGTGGCAAGCGTCGCGCGCGTGTCGAGGATGAAGCGAGCAAGGCGACGCGTGAGGCTGGATGCCATGGCAAAGCACTTGGAGGCAATGCCGGGCACTGGCTGCGGCTTGGGCGAGGAGCGATCCACTTCGAAAGAGCGGACGCGGGCATCAAGAGCAGCCCATTGCTCAGCCGAGTGTTGATGGACATCAAGAAGGCGAACTTTGAGAGCGGAGATCTGCGCGTTGATCATCTCATTGTCGGTCGCTCGCGCGTCAACTGTGTCGTAGTCGGTAGGCTGAACGTGACGGCGAGTTTCGAGAGCATGAATGCGAGACTGGAGGACGTTGAGTTCCACGACGGTGTCCTTTTCCAGATGGCTGACGCGCTTGATGAGCTCCGCGTGTTGTCCACGCTGTGTCATCGCGAGCTCGAGAATGCGCGGGTCGACGTAGTGCTTGACGAGCACATCGTGTAGGTGAGCATGACGTTCGAGATCGGCGAGATGATCGCTTCGCAGCTCGACGAGGACTTCTGCCATGCGGCTCGTCTCGGCTTGAACGTCGCTGATCAGCTTATCCGTGCGTTCGAAGGCTTTCTGCGTGCGTTCAAAGGTGTTGACGACGTAGCACACGTGCGTATCGAAGTCATTCATCTTGTCCTCAGACTCACCGAGCTGTTCACAGAGCTGTTCCACGATGGTGATGCGCTCGGAGAGAGACTCCAATTGGACTGCCGCGTCACTGTGCGGATCCGCATTGGCGATGGCCGTCTGAACTGTGGCATGTTGCTCGGCGGCGACGTCTGCTTGATCTGAGGCTGGCGGCGGTGTCACCCCCAAAGTGCCCTTGGACTCCGGTACGGTGTCAGCGGAAGCTGAGGCTGGCGGCGGTGTCACCCCCAAAGTGCCCTTGGACTCCGGCACGGTGTCAGCGGAAGCTGAGGCTGGTGGTGGTGTCATCCCCAAAGTGCCCTCAGACTCGGGCACGGCACCAGCGGAATCTTGAAACGAGGAAGGCGCGAGTTCCGCTCTCGAAGTACCAGGCACGGTGGCATTGACAGGATCCAGGGCGGAATCAACGACGTGTGTCTCATTCAGAGAGCTCACCATCGTCTCTTGAACAGGAGTTCTGTTGATGATGTTGCCACGGCGCTTTGACGATGACCGTCGAAGGTTGTTTTCCACGGCGGCCATCTTGGCCACTTCGGAGAGGTACTCAGGCGTACCCGGAGCAGGCATGCCGGAGGGCGGTGGGGTGTAGCGGGGCGTCGAAGGAAGGGCAGAGAGGCTAACCGTCGACGCCGCGGTGACAGCAGAGTAGCTCCGATCAGCTGCCGGCGGGGCACTGGCGAGTGCCAGGTGCCTGAGTCGCGGCTGCGGAGTCAGGAGCCCTCCTCTGCCACGGCCGAAGCTGGCGGGGCGCGCGTGAAAGCGCCCGTTGGGGTCGTCACTGGAGGAGGGGAAGGTGAAGGACCCATGATCGCCTGCGTCGGACGGAGGCTTGGCAGCTCCACTCATCATGGTGAGCCGCCCGAGGTCGCGCGTTTCGAGGCGAGCCGGTCCGTTGAGCACGTCGACAGCCTGGTATGACCTGATGTGTTCTGCACGCGCAGCTCGGCGGTGTTCCCTTTCTTTCCGTTTACGACGCTCGAGGTCGGAGAGTTGCGACGGAGCAGGTACCGACGGTGCAACTTCAGCAGATGGGCTGTCCACGTCAGTCGACGAGCCCGCGACCTGCTGCGTAGAGGGGTACCGCGCCGAGGTGCTCGAGCAGCTTGGGTCGTCATCCCAGAATCGGAACGGTATGCCTGGGGCGGCCTCATCAACGCCGTGTTGGTCGCCAACAGGAGTGAGGACTGTTACGAGACGCCCGAGGCCAGGCGGCGCCACGGGGCGATTGAGTCTTGAGGGACATTGTCACCGGCGTGCTGCGCAGAGATGGGCCTGGGAGCAATGAGCAGGCCGTGCGCGACACCTTCGAGGAATTTGTGGGCCAGACGTCCACGAGTCCATTCCTGTTCGTTAGTGGCTGCGGTCGACAGAGGGTGAGCATCGCTGAATGCGTCGGACCCGACCGCCGGGACGTATCTTGGCGCGAGCTCTTGCTCGAGCACCACGGCTCTCCAGAGCTCAGACTTCGGAATCTGGAAGAGGCATCCTGGCGGGACTCGAGCCTGGACGCCTTCTGGCGGGATTCGAGCCTGGACGTGGTGGCGTCGCATGGCTGAGATCTCAAAGACAATGCCCAAGGCGCTGTGAGGGGCGATGCCGCTGTCTACGAGGCTCTGAGTGACAGCGAGGACGAAACGCTGGTTGCTGTACAGAACTGTGTCCGTGGAGGCGATGAAGATGCCGGGAGGCAGACTGGTCTTGGTCGTGGCGGCGTAAGTCGCACGGGCGCGGGCAGCGTCGGCAGCGTCGGCGGCGGCGACCCGGGCTGCCTTAGCGGCCTTTTTCGTCGACCGGATGGCCGCGGCGGCGTCTGCCGCGGCGTCTGCAGCGGCCTTGGCAACAGCAGCGGCCTGGCGGGCGGCGGCAGCAGCTTTAGCGTCGTTCACAGCGTCAAGAGCGGCTTTCGCCGGGTTTCCAGGGGCGTGCCAGGCGTCTCGAGCGGCTTTCGCGGCTTTGACAGCGGCGATGGTTATGTTCTCGTCGTCCTCATCGGTGACGGTCGCCTGTCCAGTATCTTGCGATGAAGGGCCGCCTTGAAGCATCGAGAGGCGGCCAACGACAGGCGACTCGTTGTCCGAGGGGTCGGAGTCGTTGAGGTCAAAGCGTGTAGTAGGTGGCTCGTCGTCTGAAGAGTCGGAGGCATTGAGATCGAAGCTAGGGTGGCCAAACGCGTCGTTTGGGGCATGAATTCGTGGCAAACTCGCGTTTTGTCGAGCAAAAAAGTAGTGACTGAAAGCGTCCTTTCGAGCTTTTTCAACCGATCGCGATGGAGACCACCCCAGACGAAGAGGCTCGGCCGCCTCGTCCGTGCGTGAGGTGCGTGACACTCTCAGTCGAACGCGCTTCGGAATTCGCTTAGTTGACCCGCTCTTACACTGAGAGTCTCGATCGTATCGACGCAGATTGGAGCTACAACTTTCGAGCTGCGAGGTGGGCGCCACGCTTCATGTTGAGGTCCCCGCCCATTCATTGGAGCTCACGCTCGCCGAGGTCCACTCGCTGCGGGCCAATCTTCCTCGTAGACATAAGGTGTCGCCCGTCGCACTCCTGCGTGCGTGCTACGCGCGGCTACATGGCGTGGACCCAGCTACATGCTCGCACGCCTTCTCGGAGCCGGATCAGAAAGCGTGGTTCAACCTCAAGCGCTCCGTCGATGCCGTGCTTGATGGCAAGAGCGCGTCGGCGGCGGCTCAGAGGCAGCAGATCGTCCTCGTTTTCGACTTTGACGCCGGCAAATTTACAAAGCGCATTGCGAATGCAGCGGCGCCGCCGCGGCCACCGCCGCCGCCTCTCGCCGTGCGGTTGAAGCTGCAAATGTTTGTCGAGCCCGAGGAGAACCTCACGCTGGAGGAGCTTGAGGCGCTCGACACGCTCGAGGCGAGCGCGAAGGCGTCTGTCCGCCCGCGCCGCGAGTGCAGCACTGCTGCTGCGGATGCACGTGCGTGCGACGAGTTGGAGCTGGAGCAGGCTCTGGCTGATGCCGAGGCAGAGGAGGGAGAGCGCCGGCGGAGCTGGGAGCTCGCACAACAGGTCAAAGCCTTGGAGGCTCAGAACGAGGAGCTCGAGCTTGAGTGCCTGCGGCTCGAGCACCAAAGGCGCGAGGATGAGGCGGCGGCGCAGGCAGCGGCGAAGGCGGCGGCTGCAGAGCTTGCAGATGCAGAGCGTGCAGCCAGAGAGCAGCTCACAAAGCAGAAGGATCGCAGCGCCAGCGCGCTTGCCAAGATGCGTGACCAGGTGGGTGAGTGGCGTGGCCGCGCCGCCAATTTGGAAGAGCAGCTGTACGAGGAGCGGCGCAAGCCAGATGAGTGCGTGCGCAGCCAGAATGCCAAGGCGCTTGCCGCATGTGCCGCAGCTGAGGCACGAGCTGCAGCGGCATGTGCAGAGAGTAAGCGGCTCGCAAAGCAGAAGGATCGCAGCGCCAGGTCGCTCGCCGAGATGCGTGACGAGGTGGGTGAGTGGCGCGGCCGCGCCGCCAATTTGGAAGAGCAGCTGTACGAGGAGCGGCGCAAGCCTGATGCGCGCGTGCGCAGCCAGAATGCGAAGGCGCTTGCCGCATGTGCCGCAGCTGAGGCACGAGCAGCAGCAGCATGTGCAGAGAGTGAGCGGCTTGAGGCGCAGCTTGAACGCGCGAAGCGTCTGAGAGGCAGCGCTTGGGTGCAGGAGGCGGAGCGGCTCGAGGCTGAGCTCGAGGAGGCGCGTGCCCGAGCAAAGAGTGCCTACTCCCTCGTCTCGGCGCTGCGCCGGAATCAATCGGCTGCGGAAGTGAAGCGCCTGCGCGAACAAGTTCAGAAGAGTGAGGCACTCGCAGCAGAGGCGCAGCAATTGTCGTCGCGCGCCACAGAGGCGGTTGAGGTCCTGCAGGAGGAGTTCGAGAAGGATGCTGCAGCTGCGGCCGTTGTGTCGCGGCGCGCTGCGAAGGCGCACTCGAAGGCGCACTCGATGGCGCTCAAGCGCGTGCGCGATGCACACGCGGAGGTCAAAGAGCTCAAACTCGACGTGTCGCTCAAGGAGGCACGCCTCGATGCCATGGCCCTCGAGCTCGCGCGGCGTGAGGTTGCCTCGCTGCGGCGACAGGCGGAGGCGGAGGCACGGTTCGACGAGCTGTGTGCGCGGCTCGAGGCCGGAGACAAGCGCGTGCTGCAAATGCAGCATGAGCTCCAGGCGGTGCTCAAGAGGGCCGCGGACGACGCTGCCGAGGCGGAGGCCAAGCATGCCGCCGTCGAGGCAAAGCTTGCGACCTCGGATGCAGCTCTCGCCGCCTACCGTGCCTTCCAGGCTAAGGAAGGCGGTGCGTACAAGGAGTCCGTGCGCCTGTGCTACTACTCGCTGATCGACCGCAAGGTCCCCACCAACCAGCTCGAGGCCGTCGTCACCGAAGTGCTCAAGATGGTCGGCGTGGAGGCCCGTGCTCTGCCATCTCGAGGCTCGGCGCAGAATATGCGCCGCGAGATGGGGCATGTGGCGGATGTCATGGCGGGCGTGCTGCTCGCCAAGGCGCAGAATGCTACGGGCGCCTCGGACGACACAACAAAGCGCCAGCGCACCCTGGCCGCTGACCTCGTGCACTTCAAGGATCACGACGGCTCGCTGCGAACCCTTGTAATTGGCCTCTCATGTATGAGCAGCGGCGCCGCGGTCGCCAAGGTGAACCGGTACACGGAGAAGCTGGCGCAGGTGCAAGCGGCGGCGCGGCTCTCGGTGCCTTTGCACCACGGCGACGAGGCGATCTGGGATCGCCTCACCCTCCTGGACCTGATCAAGAACTGGTGCTCCGACCGTGCCGCCTCTGAGCGGTGCGTGGCAAAGCTCGTCGAGGAGCGCAAGGCCAAGGAGGCGCGCGCGCGCGAAGGCGCTCGGCAGCTCGCTGCGCTGCGCACAGTCGGCTGCAGAGTCCAGCTGTCGTTGAGTGTCAGCTCTGGTGGCGGGGTGCGTGCTGCCGCCGGTGTGCAAACCAACGAGGCCCAGTTCGCCGAGCTCCAGGCCGACGCACGGCGCACAGTGGCTGTCACGATGGAGGCGGCGCTGCCGCCGGAATCCGAAAAGCAGCTGGTCGAGGCGGAGATGGCCCGCCGGCTCGGCAGCGAGTGGTGGCTGCAGCTGCCCATCACCAAGCAACAGTCCATCTGCCGCGTGTGGGCGGCGACGTGCAATGCTCACCGCTGGGTCAATGTGGGCAAGGGCTTCGACGAAGGCATCAAGGAGGCCTTCGATGCGATCAAGGCCGAGAGGGCTGACGGAGCAGCAACGGCAGCGGCGGGCAAGCCCAAGGCGGGCTCGCCCTGGGATCAATTGATCTACGAGGTCACCAAGATGCTGTGCATGAATGCTCGCAAGATGAACGTCGCGATCGGCCAGGACCTGCTTGGAATGCAGGTGGTCGAGCTCAACAAGGATCCGGACGCGTGCGTGCACACGAAGCTCAAGGTGATCATCGGCGAGCGCTTCCTTGTCACGTTCACCAACTCGAAAGTCGCCGTCGCCCTCGAGTCCGAGCTCATCCCAGAGACTGAGAGGCTCAGCACCCTGATGGAGACGCGTCGTGTGCGCAAGGCGACCGACAAGCAGCACAATCGGCTCGAGGCGTCGGTGCTCGAGCACTACAAGGATCACGACGAGTTCGACGCGCTGCGTGTCAAGGCGATTGTCGGGCACTACTTGCTCCATCCCCTCTATCTGTCAACATACCATATCGAGCACGTGCTCGAGCTCAACGAGTACATGAAGTGGGTGCTCAAGCTGCTCGACGTGCTCATCCTCGACCCGACGCCGCTGCTCAAGGGCGACGTGCATGCGCTTCAGTACTTCCAACGCGCGCTGCAGCACGAGCCGCTGCTCGTGCATGCCCTGCACACGCCTGCGTGGGGTGATGCTGCCTTTCTGCGCATGCTCAAGGCCGGCCTCGAGCATGCCCGTACCTGGACGGTGCGGCACAGCCAAGAGCACCTGCCAGGCGGCGCGCTCGACTACGACGCGATGAGCGCCACGCTCGCCAAGGAGGCTTGGGTCGAGCTCGAGAGCCATCCGATTGACAACCTGGCCGCCGAGCGCACCCTCGCATTGGACTGCTACCTGACCAAGGTGCTCGGCACGCGGCTGCGTGTGCATGCACGCGAAGCCATGGTCAAGTGGTCGATGAACGTGAGGAAGGCCGGCTGCGGCACCGAGCTCGTCAACTTGAGCGAGGCGGAGAGGAAAAAGATGATCCGTGACGCGATGAAGGCTGGGCGTCAACAGCTCGAGACGGAGCACAAGGAGACGGCGCGGCTGCATGAAGAGCGGCTGCCAGCGCTGCGCGCGGCCGAGCAGCAATTCCGCGTCACCGAGGAGAAGAAGGCGGCGGTGCTCGAGACGTTCGAGAAGATGCGCGCCGAGGGGCGCGAGGTGCGCTGCGTCGGCGCCATCAAGCTGCTGACCGCCAAGCAGGTGCAGGTGCAGCTGGCGCTGCGCCACTTTCTGGACAAGCTCTCGGTCAGGCGCTCGGGCAAGGATGGTGAGCTGCGCCCGCTGCTCGAGGCGGCGGTCACAGCCGAGGTGGCCGCACGGGCGGCGGGAGGCGGTGTGGAGCCGACGGTCGAGGTGGAGACGGCGCGGCTCAAGGCGCTCGGCTTTGGCAAGAAGGCGCGCGAGGGTGGCGGACAACGGCAGCAACGAGCGCCAAGGCAGCCGCATACGGCGAGGCAGCCGCGCGCGCGGCGGCCGACCGCGAGCGATGCTGATGAGGGCAGCGACGCGAGCGGCAGCGACGAGAGCAGCAGCGATGGGAGCGGCAGTGATGGGAGCAGCAGCGACGAGGATGAAGACGAGATCGACATCGACGAGCTGCTGCAGAAGGACGAAGACGTCTATGAGGTGGAGAAGCTGCTCGAGTGGCGCCAAGTGGAGGGCGGAGGGAAGGAGTTCCTCGTCAAATGGAAGGGCTACTCGTCCAAGGAGACCACATGGGAGGTGGAGGCGAACATCCTCGAGAAGGGGATGATCAAGGCTGTGCTCAAGAAGCCCGCATTTGGCCAGAAGCCCAAGCCCAAGCCCCCCAAGAAGACGGCTGACAAAGGCGGCAAGGCGCCGGCGGCACCTCCGCCCGAGCCTACACGCGCTCGCAGTGCACGCTCAGGGGTGGGGGCCGCCGCAGCTCGAGCCAGGCAGGCACAAGAGAGCGAGGGGGAGGAGGAGGAGGAGGAGGAGGAGGCAGTACGGCCACCAAAGAAGCCAAAGGCGCCAGCACCAGCACCGGCACCGGCACCGAAAGCGAAGCGGGCGCGCGCACGGCCCGCGGCAGATTCCAAGGGCAAGGCCAAGGCGCCAGCCAAAAGGGGCCCCGCAGTGGTGTCCCAAGACTCATCTGATGATGAGGGGGCCCACAAGCCTCAATGCCCTGCCCCTGCCAAGCCAGACTCATCAGATGACGAGCCATCCGGCTCATCGGAGAATGAGTCCGAGTGAGGTGTGAACATGATGTTCACAGTACGGTATGACCATGATAACTTGAGGTTGAGCTGATTGCAGATCCGAAATCAGTGAGAAAAGTGATGCTGGTAGCATACTTAACATCCTTGGAATCTCTTAATGGCAAGAATCATGCCGGCACTGGAATTCCGCAGCTTTCACAGTCACCGCAGCTGTGAAAACGTGCCCAAAACGACGCGTTTGGCCACCCTATCGAAGCGTCGAAATTCCTTGAGCGCATGGTCGACACCGAAGGCGACGCGTTGGAAGGAATTGGGCGAAAGGTCGACCTCGACGGGTTCGATAGCATATTGCACGTAGGCGTTCGCAACATCCCAGTTGTGGCCGACGCCCTGCATCGTGCTGAGCTCGCCCACGTCGCCTATGTCGCCAAGGAGCTCCTCTGCTCCTTTGAACGCGCCTCTGTCAAAGGCGTCGACTTGGGCGAGCCTGTTGAACGCGCCGACGAACTCGTTGTCTTCAGCAGCGAGGTTGTGCACCGCAGCGCTCTCCGATTGTTCAGCAGAGTCCTCATCGTCAGACGCTTCGAGTTCCATGCGGTCGGCTAACCTGTACAGGTATGCAGCACCCTCTTCATCCCCTTCGTCGAAGCTGGCGGCGGCCATGGTACGAAACTTGCCGACCTGGCGGAGGCGGTTCTCGCGAGAGATGCGCACACCTGAGGAGGAGGTTGCGGCCGAAGAGGCGACACTCAACCCAGAGTGTTGTGCAAGGTCTTTCGTGAACTGCCAGACGTTCGATCGGCTTTCCATACCTTTCAGGTAAGGTGGCGCGTGGTACTTGGACTTGGGGCCGGCCTCCTTGAGGAACTTGCGCTGGAGCTCGACGTACTGCTTTTCGTCGGGCGAGGCGGTAGGCTTGCACGGGCATCCCCCGAAGACGGAGCACTTGTCGATGCCGGCCTTGGGATCGTCGGCGTTCTGACAGCCGCGTGCGTCGCAGAAGCCGCACTGGCCGAACCTGATCTTGTCGCTGGAACCGTCGCCCTTCGGCTTGCCTTTGTAGCCCTCTCGCGGGCCACCCTTGGCTTGAAAGGGCGGGCGGTTAGTACCAGATTGGAAGGAACGTTGGCCGTTAGAAGCACCGGCGCGCTGAAGCTTGAGGGCGCCCGGTGGGCGACTATCAGGAAGCGCTGTGGTGAAAGCAATGGAACGCTGCGGGAGGATGGCGCGGATGAGGTTGCTCGCTTCGTCGGCCACCCATTCAGATCGCGTGCGAGTGATCGTTTTGCATCCGGTTAGGAGGTCGATGATGAAGCGCGAACCCCAGTCACGAAGGGGAGGTACATCTTCGGATAGAAGTTGCACCATCACTTTGATGAAGATGTGCGATGGCGCCCCGCGGTGAACATCCGGGACTTTCTCGTAGAGGTCGAGAAGTGCAGCCAAGCGGTCGACAACGTCTTCCGCTGCCGACGAGTTCTGGAAGACGGTTGCAGTGCGAGGGAATCCCTTTTTGGTGAGGCAGGATTCGATGACGATGGCAGACCACTCGTTGGAGAGGAGCTCCTGCGTGGCCGCGTCGTCGGTCGAGCCGTGCTTGGCGAGCCAGTCATAGATAGCCATGCCGTTGCCGGTGGCGGCCCACCCGGGTGCGCCTGGCAGGCTACGAATGCAACGAGCGAGTGCAGGCTCCTTTTCCCACTCGACGAGGCCGATGAGGAAGGAAGCGACGACGCCGTTGATGAAGGCGTGACGAACGAGGTACCTGGCGTAGAGGTCGTCGAAGAATTCGACCTCGTCCCAACCTTCGAGATAATTCCAGAAGCCTTCGCCGGCGAGGTTGAAGTGCAGTCTGAACTCATCGCGCTGGACCGGTTTAGCAAAAGCGATGGAACAGACGTCGCCGGCGGCAGCCCGGAACTTGATGAGCCAGTCGGCGATGCTGAGCTTGTCGGTCGGGTTGAGATTCTTGAGCGACTGGCAGAGCTTGATGGTGAATCTGGGTTTGTCAAAATCGGTGCGCAGGGATTTGAAGTCGACGGACCAGTTGTCCACCGATACCATTGAAGAGCCAGTAGTTGACATGCTGTTGTACTAAGACGTACTGGTTTCACTGTTTGTATGCTCCACTGAGCTGTGCACTGGCGCCACTGCGCACACGCACAAAGACAAGGACCACCATCGAGGTCGCTGTCGTCCAGTCACGGAGCAGAGTCAGGGACTGGCTCTGCCCGGATACTTGCCCGGAAAGGCAACTGGACAACCTCGACCACATGATGATCGGTTACAGACACCCCGCCACTATTCACACATGAACACGGTTGTGTCACTTAGTTCGAGAAGGCGTTCGGTCGCAGCGTTCTGTCATGCCCGTGACCGGAAAATAATTCCCTATCGCCCGGTCAGCCCGCGAGTTTTCCCCGAGCGTTTCCCGCGGCCTCGAGCGCGTCCGACGAAGTTCTCGCCGCGGAACCGACGCGCGTGCGCGGCCATTATCCTCCGAGCTCCGTCCTCCCGAACGCCACACCCGTAACCCCTCTCTCCAACCGCTCTCGAACGATTGCTTCTGCTAGCTTCTGCGAGGCCGGTGAGGGCCATCAACGAAACCTTCCGATCCTGGCGGAGGCCCGTCCACAAACCGTCCAACCTTCCACCTCCACCTACACCTCCAACCTCCAAACATCCCCGGGCGCCGTGACGGGCGCCGTGGCCAAGCGTCCCCTCGAGCACTCAGTCTGCAATGGAGTCGTGTGCGAAGCGAGAAGTTTCCTCTACGACCGCTGGGAGTGGCTATGGGACTGGCGTCGCCGGAAACCGATGACGACGATGGTGGCGACGGCGGCGACGACGGCGAGAGCCTCGGCCGCTGCCCTAGCCCACGCAGCACGCTCTGCCCGTTTCGCTGCCCGCTCGCGCAGCTCGTCCGGAGTGTACACGCGCAGCGACGGCGAGCGCAAGTGGTTGACGGAGCTGGGCGCGGCGCGCGCGGAGATCGCGTTCTCCCGCGCAGCAGCGAGCTGCTTAGCGCCCGCGGATGCATGCACGCCTTGCTCCATGGAGGTCGCCTCGACTAGCACCCCATTGTGGCGCGCTGCAGCGGGCGCCTCTCTCACGGGCAGCTCACACACGACCGTGGGGGCAGGCGGCGGCGCGGTCGTGGGCCACGTCGCCCACAGCGCTGCAACTCGAGAACGTGTCGCTGCCATGCCACAAGGGGCGCGAGCGCGCTCGCCTACAGGGCCGTCGGTAGCGCTCGGGGCAGCGCTCGGAAGGATGAGTGCCAGAACGGCATCGCCACCACCCGCGCCCGGCACCACCGCGAGAAGCACTCCCGGTACCTCCATCGTGGCATTCAGTAAAGCCGTCTGTGCCGGCGGCTCAATGGCTGTGGCGGCGGCGGCGGAGACAAACAGGATGAGCTGACGAAGCTCGAGGCCACTCTGGCGAATGAGAGCGAGCGCAGCGCCCACGGGACTGATCGAGTTCCATTCCGTCGGCTGCACAGCGCTGCACTCGCACAGCTGTGCATCCCAACCACGGCCGCCGACGCCGCGCTCATGCAGCCTGCAGAGAGCCGCGATAGCCCCTTGCACCTTGGCACTGGCCGCGGCGTACTCTTGCCAGAGCGCCTCGGCCGCCGGGTCACTCTGGCGCCACTTCTGCACCTGCTTGACCATCGACGGAGTGTTTGCGCCACACGCCACATCCGCCATCATCACCTCCACCCCTGGTGGCAAGTGAAAGGGCTCGACAATATGATCCCATGCGCTCGTAGTGCCGAGCACACATGCAGCCAGCTCTTTCGCCGGCGGTGCGGCGCCGTCTGCCAAAGCTAGGAACGGCGCGATCAGGGACGGCGAGAAGCGAACGTACCTGCAGCAGCCGAAGCAGACGTGTGGGGACGTGTGGGGACGTGTGGGGACGTGTGGGGACGTGCGGGGATGTGTCGGACGTGTCGGTAGGTAGGGCGAGACATCCGAGGAGCCATCAGAGGCGGCGCCTGCAAGTAACGTTACAGAGCCAAGCGCCGTGGCGAGCGGCGGCGAGCGCACCGCTGGGAGCCATAAGTGGCCGAGCATACATCAAAGCCTGAGCCTACTTTGCCTTGGGCCGCGCAATGGCACAGCTGCGCAAGAGAGTGCAGCAGAGCCAGCGACGTCGGCGTCGTGCTCGCTGCACCCAGTGTAACCGCCTCCCCCGGCAGGGAGATGGCGCCAAACGTGCCGAGGAGCGCGGCGAGGAGGGAGGTGACGAGCGTAGCAGAGGAGCCGAGGCCTGTCTTTGCGATCTCGCCTTCCTCATCTCGCCTGGGTGGCAGCATTGACGGCAGCGCACGCAAGGAGGCTGCAGACTGCGGCCAGCCGCGAGCGCGCAGCTCGGCCGCCTGTGAGTAGAAAGCATTGTCAGCGGCGAGAGTCACACGGAGTCCGACAGTGCCACCAAGCGATGCCCATCCCGCTGCGCGGGACGCCTTGACTGCCTCGGCTACGTAGCCAGAGCCACGAAGCTCAGTGAGGAGCGTGAGGCCGTACAAAAGCGGCACCTCTACGTACCGATTGGTCGGCGGCGGCGCGGTCCCATCCGCGCGTGGCGTTGGTGCGAGCGGTGTCGACGCCGTCGGCTCGTACACGTACCGCCGCTCATCGTCAAACTGCGGGCTGTGAACCTCGATGAGCAGCGATGTGGCAGGTGTTTTTGCTGCCGCTGCGTCCTTAAACTCGTGCAGCTCGACACGGCTGTAGAACCGCGCGTCGAGCGCGAGCACGAGGCCGCTGTGCGGCCGGTCGAGGATCAGATAGCCCCCGGCGAGGAGCACCTTGCCCGGGGCGGAGCAGGTCGTGCCGAGCATCACCAGCCGCACGCGCGGGCAGCACGAAGTGAGGGGCGGAGCTCGTTATGAACACCTGCCAGCCGCTTGTGAACACACGCACAGCTTAAACAGCATTCACAGCCAATGGTTTATATACGTCCCTGCAGGAGATGAAGCTCATGGCTCACGCACCCTCCCCCCAGCCCAACCCCCCGGAGCCCGGACCAAACAGGTCCCGCGCACGGCGGAGGCCGACAGTTCGACAGAGCCTCATCAGAGGTGAGCGCCCGTGGAGCCCTTGGAGCAAGGAGCATGGAGGAGCCAACTTTTCGGGAGGACCCGGTAAGACAATTGTAAGTGGGTTTGGATGGTTGTGAGGTTCGTCTGTGTTATCCGTGTGCCCGTGTGCGCCCGTGTGCGCCCGTGTGTGTCCCGGCTCCCCTCGGACAACGGAGTTTCGGAGTCGGTAATAGTGTCGGTAAGTGCGCTTGGCGAGCCCTCGCGGTTTCAAAGGCGGCATCACGTCTTTCAATGCGGGAGTCCACAATTCAAGATCTGTTCGTGTGGTCGACGGCACCGTTGCGACCGAGCACAACGGCTATCGACCTCACGCGCAGTGGCAGCAGCCTGAGTCTGCGAAGCAGCAGCAGCGTCTTCGACATTGATACCAATGATGATGATGTCCAGGACCTCGAGACTGTCTCGGGTGCCAAGGAGGTCCGACTCCTCAAGAAAATGGAGAAGGCTCAGCGGCGGCTGCATGCATCGAAGTCGGAGATGGAGCTCAACAAACGCAAACAGCGGCACGACGAGATCGGCGTGCTATGGCGCCTGGAGGGCGAGCTGCAGGCAGCCTCTGGTGTGGCGGGGGGCAATGCGCCACCCCGTCGGATGCGGAAGGACTTCCGCGTGACCAACCTCACGTCCGACATCCCGGGGGCGCAGCCAAGGGACATGTGCGGCCGCACTTCGTCTGGGTGCGTTGTCGATATGAACGCAAAGCGTGACTATCCGTATACTCGTGAAGGACGAGCAGTCGTGAAAGACGACGAGCAGCTTTTTGAGACGCCCGACGCGAGGCTACCACCGCGCCGACTGCCACCGCACTTGGCGCAGATCATGCTCGAGACGGCCGGGATCGCGCGCGACCATAGCCGCGAGATCAAAACCTACGGCCTGTGCACCTTCGAAGAGCGCGTCTACCGCCAGTCTGCGGTTGAGGTCCACCTATCTACGCCGGGCGTCGGCCTACGTGCGAATCGTCGGCCTCTTGTGCCGCTCATTGAGCCTCCTCCGCTCGTTGAGCGGCTCGTCACCGTACCAGCCAATAGCTTGCACTTCCATCCCGAGCTCAAGGATTTCAAGCCGTCGCACACGTCGCTCTCCTCACACGTAGAGCCGCCGCGACTCGTTGCCCGCCCGCGCACCAATCCGCCCGTGCGCCGCCCGGCCTCCGATTTTGCGGTGCCCGAGCACGAGGGCGCCGCCGATAAATCGCTCAACACGGCCGACATCGAGGGGGCGCGAGCGCGGAGACTCGTGGCAGCTACCAACAGACGGCCGCTGGGCTATGCGGAGAGCCCTTGGGCGCGATGAGGACGTCTGAGACGCGAGTCGCCGAGGGAAATCGTTTGGTAGCTGCCGTAGCATGATATCATGTTTTGATTACTACTCGTCGTCTTTCGTTTTCTATCCGGAGCCGCGGCCTGAGGCCGCGATAATGAGTCAATGACTGTGCGGTACGGCGCAACCGGGCCGCGACCGTAGGAGGCAGGTGCCAATTTTTTATTTTATATCGTCGAGGCGTTGACGGCTACATCCCGACTTCGAGCGGCTACGAGCCCAGCTGCGCCAGCGCCAGCGACGGCCCCCGAAATGCAGGCGGTGGCTTTGCACCCTCCTTGACACGGATGGCTTCCGCCTGCACGCCGCGCTTGAACAGACCCGTGTCCATGAGGATGTCGTAAGTGCGGTTCACAGGGTCGAATGAGCGAATCTCACCCATGACCTCGTCCCGACTCTCCGCACCAACGGTCGGCACCTGCACGCGGCGCCCGACGAAGTGCTCGCCACATCGCTCGACCTGGAAGTTGCGCGGCTGGATCTCGCTATCGCTCATCATGTATTTGAGCTGGTTCGTGGCTGTCAGCCTCACTGTGTATGTGTCTGACGTCGCGTCCCAGTCGATCACCTCTGCTGGTGACCACGAGCCATCTGTGCGCTGTACCTGCACGTGCTCACCCACGCTGTATGTGCCGCTGGCCATGGCCACAGCACGCGAGGATGATGCCTCGGCGCTAGTAGCCGGTCCCAACTCGGTGCATTCCGCCAGTCCGGTCGGCAGCTCAATCTCAATCAAATCGCCAGGCCCGAGGCCGTCAGGTACAATGACCTCGAACAGCCCACCCCATGTAGCCGCCACAGTGAACGGCTCACCGGCACGCACGCCGTCCGGGATGGTGACCTCGACGCGTTCGGTAGCTGGTCCGTCACTGCTACTGCTGCCAGCGGTCGGGCCCAGGGGAAGTTCGACTTCAATAGCAACATTGCCAGCAACGCCCTCGGGCACCGTGACTGCAAAATCTCGACCCTCTGAGACCACCATGAAGGTATCGCCGGGCGTGAGGTCAGGCGGTACTATCACCGTGAGCTTCCCCATCGGGTCTGCTGCTCTGAATACAGAAAGGTGGTGTGAACTGGCTGTTAATACTCGGGCGTGGGCCTCCAGGTTCCGTTGTCGGTAAGGTGTGAATTGGCTGTTACATGTAACACTCGGCCGAGCTCTCGGATTCTGTTCGCTCCACTGAACATTAAGTTGCGACTTGACTTGACTTGACTTGACTAAGTTGCGACGCGACCAGCGCTGAGTTTCCGAATTAGGCGATTTGACGATGAGGCCCAGTCGGAATTTTCATGCTCGGCCAGTCGGCTCGGCTCAAGGTTCTTGCTTCTCACGAGAAACGCAGGATGTTCGCTCGCCTCAAGGCCGCACCGCAAGAAGAAGTTGACGACGCAGTCGAGAATGGTGACGGAAATCCGAGTCGAGCAACTCCGATGGAGTCAGCGGCATTGCCAACCGTGGAGATAACACTCTCCCTCCGCCACAAACAAAAGGTAATCGTCATGTGGTCCATCTTTGCCGTGGCGC
>Ga0210243_101164_pt1 | contig 20338 bp, 10 predicted proteins | sample ChrtobMeP5a_32mM_FD_155461 | JGI IMG/M metagenome (GOLD analysis project Ga0210243, IMG submission 155461) | Chrysochromulina tobin associated microbial communities from unialgal haptophyte culture, Seattle, Washington, United States - P5a_32mM | ecosystem: Host-associated > Algae > Haptophytes >...
CCATTTCGCACGCACGACGAGCGCATCGGCCGGTGCGGCCGCTGCGGCGATGATTAAAGCGATCAACCGACTGCCGCTGGTCCTGCGTGGAGCCGCGGCCGAGCCACCGCCGGACGAAGATGTGCACAAGTTCATGGGGTCGCAGCTCTTGTTACGAACGCTGCCGGGCTACAGTAAATCGCTCGATGGTGTCGCCCGGCACGTGGTCAACTGCTTGGCCGCGGCCAAGGTTGCCGAGTTCGCATTGGTTGCGGACGAAACGCCCGAGCAGTTTTGGGAGCGCACGAAAAAGAAGATCCGAGCGCTCGAGAAAACCGTGGACGTCTTGATGAAGAGGGACCTAATCTTTTCCGAGCTCTGCTGGGAAGCCGCCGATAACGCCATCATCTGGATTGGTGCCGAAAACTTGGCGAGCCAGTTCAAGGATGCCCCATGGTCAATCGTGCAGACCTTTTTTCAGACCAAGCTAGCGGATCTAGCCAGAGACGCCTATCAGGCAGTCCAAAGAACTTTGCAACAAGAGGAGGAAGCAGCTCGGGCGCAGGCCACAGGCACCATCACAATCGTGGGAACGGACCTCCTCCCGACGCCGACGCACAACGAGAGTGATGGTCATGGAGAAGGAGGAGCGACAACCGGCAGCAGCAGCGGCGGCGGCGGCAAGGGCGGCGGTGGCGCCGAGGACGGCGTCGAAGCGAACCACGCCCAAGCGAGCGGCGGCGGCGGCGGTGGCGGCGGCGGCGGCGGCGGCGGCGGCGGCGGCGGCGGATCGAGCGGCAGTGGCAAGGCCTGCACAGGCAGCGGCAGCGAGGCGTTGGCCATCAGCGACTCGATAACTTTATTGAAGCCAATCGTGCGCAAGCTTTCCGAGGACGCTACAGCGCTCGAAGCTCTTTTGCGCGATGTGGCGTCATACAAGGACGAGGAGTTGGAAGGCGGACTCAATCATCTGGAAGCTCTGGTCGCCAACTTGACCATCGCGGTACCCGTCCACGAATCCATCAACAAGTCCGCCGGCGCGTTGAGGGCGATCGTGGAGGTCGTGCGGACGGCGGCAGAGACGAGGCGCAGGGCCGAGCTTGCCGAGCGCGCGGCGAGAGACGAGGGCCGTGCCCGCACCCTCCACGAGCGCAAGCTGGCGCTGTGGCTCCTAGCTGGCAAGCACGCAAACGCGGCGTCTGGGGCGTCGCCCATGCGACAGCAGCTCGGCGCTGCGGGAAACAGCCGCCCGGGACCCCGTGGCGGCCCATTGGCGCCTGCGGCGCAGTGGGCGCACGCACGCGTTGACGCCATCGAGTCCTTGGCCAAAGAGTGCGCGCCCGAAGCGCCCATGACGGTCGACCCGATGCAGGCGATCCTTGGGAGGAAGGCACCCGCCGCGAAGCCCAAGCCCATTGTCACCCCGAAACCCACCGAGGTGGCGAGCCAGCTGCGCCTGTTCGACGAGCTCTGCCCCCTGCCCGTGACCCTCGCGAGGCGGATGTTGGAGGGCGAAGAGTTCCGCGAGTTCATCGTCTCCGACCTGAAGGAGGCTGCCAAACTCGAGAAGCACCTGGACGACGACGTTCATTTCGGTTTCTCAGCCAGGACGCAGGTCCGTTGATTCCACAGCGAGCGTAAGATCGGCATCGTAGAAAGCATGCGACGCAAAACACACCGCCGGGTTTCACGATTTTAAATGGATTTTGGATTTATTATCACGAGAAACGCGAACAGACAGCCTGACGCCGAGACGACGCAACCCAAACCTCTTCCTCTGCGGACGTCCTGCGCTCGCTTTTGGTCCTAGCTCACCTAAGCGGCTTGGCGCCGCTTGGCGTCCGCTCTCTTTGGCAACCACTTTCCCAAACCTAGCATGCAGTCGTCTTCGCTTGGCGCCGCTTGGCGTCCGCTCGCTCGGCGGCGAGGAGCAGCCGCGGCCACAGCTCCACTAGCTCGGGACGACGCGACGAGTCGAGTAGGGAAAGGAGCGGTTTGAGCAGGCAGCGTGCGTCGTGCGCCCATGCCTCGACGAGGGCGCGTAGGCTGACGAGGCCGGCGGCGCTCAGTACGGCGCGCAGCGCAAGCACCGCGCGGTCGGTCGTCGCCTCGGTGGTGAGCAAACGCGCGCGAGGCTCGAAGGCGTCCGCGAGGGCTCGCAGGGGCTTGAGGACCTGCCCAGCGCACAGAGCCCGCCCGAAGAGCGAGGGCGCGAGCCATGGCGGATAGGGCGGCGGCGGGCGGGGCACGGCCGGCAGCGTCCAGCTCAGGGCGCGGCCCGTGTACGTGGGCGTGCGCCAGCAGAGCGTCGTATCGGGCACGGGCTCGTAGCGCGGCGCCAGCTCGAGCACGGGCTCGCCCAGCTTGGTGAGCGACGGCGCGGCCTCGACGAGCCATGCAGGGTCGATGGCCGTTGCATGCACGAGCCGCGGCCGTTTGCCGTCGGCGCTTACCTGATTAGGGAGGGGAATGGCGCCGTGGTGAGCACTCGCATGCCGCGGCCGTTTGCCGTCGGCGCTGTGGTGAGCGCTTACCTCGAGGAACGCCACGTAGCTCGGTCGCGGCTTGAGCTGGCCGAGCGCCGTCTTGAGCGGGAGCCAGAGCAGCCGGCCGCTCGCGTGACTCGCGCCGAGATAGGCGCGTCGTAGCTGCGAAGGCACCATCTCCTTGAGCGCCGCCGAGAGCACCGCGCGGTCGGCGGGCGCGTCGGACAGCGCCGCGAGGCGCGCAACGCGATCTGGAGACGCCGAGACGAGCGCTCGACGCAGCGCGGTCGCTTGGGCTTCGTCAGGCGCGGCGAGCGGCGCGAGCGCTGTGGCGGCGGCCACGGCGGGCGCACCCTCGGCGCTGTGGTGAGCACTTGCATGCAAGGCGCCGCCGTCGGCCGTGGAGGCGCTCGCGACGACGCGACTGGACGCGAGGGCCGCGAGGCTGGTGTCATCAGGGAAGAGGCCCACGAGCAACTTGAGGAGCTGTGCCTCGAGCTGCTCCGCCTCGCGCATCACCTTGAACACGAGGCCGCACAGCCGAGCGGCCGCCTCGTCCGCGCCCGCCTGCCGCCACTGCACGTACGCCCCGAGCAGACTCAGAGCGTCGGAGTGGGCGCAGACCCAGCGCGGTGGGAGCGAGGCCACTCGAGCGTCAAACGTCGCCGCCTCGGCGGCCGTCATGGAAGTCCGATCGATGCCATGGTGGGCGCCTCCCTCACGGCCGACGTCCTCCTCGTCCTCGCCGTTCCCGTCGTTCCCGAAGCTGATGCCGGCCGTCGCGTCGTCGTGGGCGGGTGCGCGGCCAAAGACGTACGGATCCTGCTGTGCGAGCATCGCCGTCAGCGCCAGGCCGTGGCGGAGCAGCCCATCACGCCGACACACCAGCAAGAGCTTGCCCAGGCGCGGCGCGATCGGCAGGCGCGCCAGCAACCGGCCCAGCGCCGTCACGGGCAAGTCGATGCATGCGGGCGCCGTCACGGGCGCGCCGTCAGTGGAGCCCGCAGTGGCGGCGGCGGCGTGGGCGGCGGCGGCGGCGGCGTGGGCGGCGGCGGCTTGGGCGCCGCCGGGTGGCGACGCGATGGCGCCGAGGGCGGCAAGGGAGAGCTCCGCCGCATGGACTGCTTCGAGAGCGGGCGGCTCCGGGAAAGGGAAGGTCGCCACTCGCGTGATACCCATCGCCTTCATCTGCAAGACGAGCCCTTCGACCGGCGCGCGCCGTATCTCTGGCTCCGCAAAGCGCGGGAAGACGTTGGAGAAGACGGAGGACGAATAGAGCCGGTAGCAGTGTCCGGGGCCCGACCGGCCTGCTCGCCCCGCCCGCTGGTCAGCCGAGGCCTGCGAGATCCATTCGAGCTCAAATCTCGAGACGGCAGATGACTCCGAAAAGGTGCGCTGCTTGAACTTACCGCAGTCGACCACGTACGTGATGTGCGGGATGGTGATCGAGGTCTCCGCCACGTTGGTCGCGACGACGATGAGGCGAGTGCCATCGGGCGGTGGAGTCCAGATACGCATCTGCTCGGACGCGGGGAGCATCGAGTACAGGGGCAGGATCAGCACAGGCCCACCCACCTCGGTCTCCTCGTCCTCGTCCTCGTCGTCCTCGTCGTCCTCGTCGTCCTCGTCCTCGTCCTCGTCCTCGTCGTCCACCTCCTCGCCCTCGTCCTCGCCCTCCTCGTCCACCGCCTTCTCCTTCCTTCCTGCCACCGTCGGCGCCTCCGTTGGCGCCACCCGCTTCGGCAGGGGCGACTCAAACGCGTCCTCCGCCGCCTCGGCCTCCTCTCCCAGCAGCCATCCCTCGGAATTGCGTGGTTCATCCGCCTCCAGCCGCGCCACCGCCGCCATCCCTGCCGCCGCCGCCCTCTGCGCCTCCTCCTCCTCCTCCTCCACCGCCGCCGCCGCCGCCGCCGCCGCCTCCTCTACGGCTGCTTCACCCGCCGCGTCCGCAGCCGCCGCCTTCGCCTGCGCCTGCCGGGCCGCCGCCGAGGCGCGCCGGCTCGCCGCGCGCGCATAGTGGCGCGTGAGGCGGCTGATGAGCGCCTCAATCTCGGCCTGGCCAGTGAGGAACACGAGGATGCCTCCCGGGGGCAGCCGCGCGTGGATCTGGGTCACTTTTTGGAAGGCTGCGACCAGGTGGTCCTCGGGCGTCGTGCGGCTAAAGTGCGTGGTGACCGGGAATTGGCGCGCGTCCACCTGTGGGGAAGGGAGGATGTCGCGCCGTGGTGAGCACTTGCATGCAAGGCAGAGGTCGGGAATTGGCGCGCGTCCACCTTGAGCACGGGCGGGGGGTCGGGGAAGAGGCGGGGGTTGGCGCGAAACGAGTCCACTTGCAAGGTCGCCGACATGATGACCAGCTTGAGCGGCCCAGCCGGCGCCGTGCCGGGCGCCGCCAGCTGGCCACCTGTCGCCTGCTGACTCGCGTGCGACCGACGGAGCAGCACCACCCGCGAGAGGAGCCCGAGCAGCAGGTCCGTGTTCACCCCCCGCTCGTGCGCCTCGTCCAGGATGAGACACGAGTAGCGCGAGAGCGTCAGGTCGCTCTGCAGCTCACGCAGGAGCACACCTGGTGGGAGGGACCGCGCTGTGGTGAGCACTTGCATGCAAGGTCGCTCTGCAGCTCGGGCAGGAGCACACCGTCCGTCATGAACTTGACGCGGCACGCGCTCCCGACGGTCGCCGCGTCGTAGCGAACCTGGCGGGAGGGGTCGCGCGCCGTGGTGAGCACTTGCATACAAGGCCGGTCCTCAGTGGCCATCAGCCAGTGGTCAAGCGCCGTGGTGAGCACTTGCATGCAAGTCCGGTCCTCCCAGTGGCCATCAACGCACCTGGTAGGCGACCTCGCGCCCGAGGGGCACATCGAGCTCGTACGCGACGCGTTGGGCCATCGAGACCGCGGCCACGCGACGCGGCTGCGTGATCCCGATGAGCCCTTCGCGCCCACGCGCATGCGGATGCGAGTAGCCAGCCTCGTAGAGGAACTGAGGCAGCTGCGTCGTCTTACCTGTGCAGGAGGGTCCGCGCGCTGTGGTGAGCACTTGCATGCAAGGCCGGTCCTCCCAGTGGCAGCTGCGTCGCCTTACCCGAGCCCGTCTCGCCGCACAGGATGAGCACATCGGAGTCGTGCAGCGCCTCCATGATGCGCTGCTCCTCCGCATAGATGGGCAGCTGGGCGCGGGCCAGCTCAATCTTCTCCGGCCGATGGACCTTGACATACCTTGTTGACGAGCCGCCGCCCTCGCCCTCGCCCTCGCCCCCCGCGGCGCCTTCGATGCCGACGCTCAGGGTGTCGGTGACAAGTCGCCGACCGACGCGCTCTTCACGCACTGCCGGACGCCCCTTGACTCTTCCCTTGGTCGCCCCCGCCGCCGCCGCCGCCCCCCCCGCCGCCGCCGCCGCCGCCGCGTCCTCGTCCTCCATGGCCGCCGGCTCCGCCTCCGGCGCGTGTTTCAGTTGTGGAAGGCCGGGCAACTTGGGCTGCGCCCTGCGCATCTGCTCGACGCCCGCGCGGGAGGTGTGAAGACCTTGGAGCCGCCCGCTCAGGATACCCATCCCAACGGCTTCAGTCTCGGCCTGCGCTTCGGTGAGCTCGGCGCCGGCGGGATCCATCATCGCCAGGATAGCCTGGGCAAGGGCGCTCAGGGGCTTCTCTTTCACACCTGTCTCCGTCGCACCCTCACCTTCCTCGTCGCTATCCTCGTCGTCGTCCTCCTCCTCCTCCTCCTCCTCGTCCACCTCGCTTTCCTCACCACCTTCCCCCTCCTCCTCGTCGTCGTCGTCCTCGCCCTCCTCCTCCTCCTCATCCTCGTCATCCTCGTCCTCCTCCTCGTCCTCCTCCATGTCCTCGCCCTCCTCGTCCTCCGCCTCCTCCTCGTCCTTCGCCTCCTCGCCCAACACAGCGCCCTTCTCACCCGTTGCCACCTCAGCCCGACCCGCGAGCGAGTCCCACACCTTCGCGAACCGCATCAGCGCCTGTTCAAATCTCGGATGCTCCGCCGCCACCTGATGGAAGACCCCATCAGGCCGTGCCCATTCCTGCACGAAGAACCGCACACGCCCATGGTCGATGGCAGGCAGCACGTGGCGTGTCCGCTGCGCCTCGCACGCATTCGCGAGCAGCTCCAGCACCGCCGTCCATGCGCCACGTGGCTCGGGCGCGCCCAAGACGGCGCGCGCGTCCGCCGCGTCGCGCAGCGCTGTGTCGGCCGGGTCCGAGTCGCCCGATTTGGAAGTCGGGAAGGCGTACCACGCCCAGTGGTCGTACTTGCGGTAGCGGCGTACGCCCGCACTGCGGATCGCATCGCGCACGCGCCCGAGCGTCCGGAACTGCTCGCGCACCAACCGCTGCGCCGGTGCGGAGGCGGCCACGGCGGCCACGCCGGCCACGGCGGCCGGCGCGGAGCTGGTAGCGGCCGCGGCCGGCGCATGGCACGACGGCGCAGCGGACGCATCGGAGCCCATCGCAGCGGCAGCCTGGACAGTCGCAGCTGTCGCTGCGGCGGCGGCGGCGGCGGCGACAGGCTTGGTGACAGTGGGACGCTCGTCAGACGAGCGTGCGGCGGACCGGCCTTGCATGCAAGTGCTCACCACAGCGCCTTGCGTGGGACGCTCGTCAGACGGTTTGGCTGCTCTCGGCATGGCCTCGTCCACCACCGCCGGTGCCAACTCGTCACGTGACGGCGGCGCGGCTCGCGCCTTTTGGCGCTTGCCCTTGAGCGCGGGCGCCGTACCGGGCGCCGACGCTCCGGGCTGTAGTCCCTGCAGGGCTGACCCGAACCCCATCGCCCTCCGCGCCCAGTAGGCGTCGTCCTGGGCGTCCCCGAGATCGAGATCGTCGAGATCGTCATCCTCGTCGGCGCCGTGGACGTCGACAGTGGCGCTCGAGGTCGCAGGCTTTTTGATGCTCGTGCTGCTGCTTCCGGCGGCGACCCGGCTGCTGCTGCTGCCTCCGCCGCCACCGCCTCCGCCGCTGCCGCCGCCTCTGCCGCCGCCACCGACGCTGCTGGCCTCCACCTTCGCCAAGGCTGCTGGTTCATACTCGTCGTCGCTCGGCACCTCGCGCTCCACCTCAAGCGGCTCGAGGTTGTCGAGCGTCGCACCCTCACGCTTCGCGTGCAGCGCGCGTTGCAGCCGCTGGCGCTTGCTCTGTGACTGGCCGAGGCTGCCGCTCGAGCTCAGCAGCTTGAGCTGGCTGTTGCTGAGCTGGTTGGCCGCGAGTGACGCCATCACCGATTCACGTTCGGCGGCCTTGCGCTTTCGGTCCGCTATCTGCGCGAGCTTCTTGGCCTGCGCCTTGGACTGCACCGTGGCTGGCTTCGGCGCTTCGGCCTCCGCCTTGGCCTTGGCCTTTCTGGAAGCCTCGCGCCGTGCGGCGATGTCCGCGGCCGTGAGGAGTGTCTGGTTGGCATCGGCCGGGTCCGTGGGCGCTGGGAGCGGACCGTCGCCCATATAATTGACCTTCCGCTTGCCCATCGGTGGCGATTATTGCGCCAGGCGATCGCGCAATCGTCCAGTCCGCGCGACGTCGCTTTTCTGTGGGAAACCGATGTTGTCTTCGAAGGGTCGACACGTCTCCCAAGGAACTGTCGAATTTCGTCACGAGACCCGGGCGGTTACAATCTACCCGAGCACGAAGACGGTCTCCTTGGAGGCGTCCCGATACATGTATCGTCCACGTGCTGATCGTCGGCACGAAAACGCACCCTGCGAGGCCGGATAATGCCCAAGACAGAGGCTGATCCATCGATCCACCTGATGGCCGGCGGCTGCGCAGGCTTCTTCGCGACGGCGCTGCTGCATCCGCTCGACCTCATCAAAACGAGGCTGCATGTGCAGGAGCAGGTCGTGAGCGGCGCCGTGCGCCGGCTGCCGTATTACCACGGCCTTTTCGACGCGTGCCGCTCGATCTTGCGGATCGAGGGCACGCTCGGCTTCTACGCAGGCCTCGCGCCCAACATGATCGGCAACACAGGCTCGTGGGCCGTCTACATGTACGCCTACAACCGGTGCAAGACTCTGTTTGCCGAGCAGCACCTCGAGAGTACCAGCCTCTATTTGACTTCGGCCACGGTCGCCGGCGCGATGACGACGCTAATGCTGCATCCCATATTCACCATCAAAACGCGGTTGCAGCTGCAGCTGCGCACCGAGAACACGCCGACGAGCGCCACCGGCCTGCCGAAGGGCCTGCTGCCCATCTCGCAGCGCGACAACTACTCCGGCACCTGGCACGCTGTGCGGCGGATGGTGCAGGAGGAGGGCGCGCTATCACTCTACCGCGGCATCGGCCCGTCGATGCTCCTCGTCTCCCACGGCTCGATCCAGTTCCTCGTGTACGAGAACGCCAAGCTGCACCTGGCGAGCTCACGGCGGGCCGAGAGTGCGGAGCGCGCTGCGGCGCTCGCGCTGTCACAATCGCACGACCAGTATGGACACGCGGGGAGCGCGAGCGCGCAAGTGGCCGCGAGCATGGCCGCCGCCGCCGCGAGCGCCGCCGCGGCCGCGGCCGAGGACGCGACGCCGCTGAGCGCGCGTGAGCTCTTTCTGGCGACCACCGGCTCCAAGGTGTGTGCGACGCTCGCCACCTACCCTTATCAGGTCATGCGCTCGTGCATGCAGCAGCGCGCCGTGATGGGCGGGGACGCAATCGTCCTCCATACGACGAGCGGGGTGGTGCGCCACATCTGGCGCGCTGATGGCCTCGCCGGCTTCTACCGTGGCATCTGGCCGCACATGCTGCGCTCGACGCCGCAGGCGACGATCACGCTCATGGTGTACGAATACGCGGCGAGGGCGCTGAGCGTCACGTTCAGTTCAGGAGGGCTGAGGAGTTAGTCAGGCGCGAGATAGATCCATGATCGACCGATGGTTTTGTACCTAGGCACGACGTGGCAATGCGAGCACGTCCATACAAAATCCAAGCGTCTCATGAACGTTACGCTTGTGTGGAGACTCCGGAGAATTCCGAACTATTCACACTTGAATTCACAGAGCCGTGTGTTAACACCGGCGCGTCCGACAATTCTTGGAGGCCTCGGCTGTGTGTGTGGCCGCCATCATGGCCATCTGGATGGACCCCTCCCAAGTAGCCGCCAGGCTGCCATTTCTGCTCGTCAGTGAGGCTGGCATCGGCACCTTTGACATGGAACGCTTCCCTGACAAGGCCGCCGCACGAGAGGCTGCTCGCTCGCGCTGGAGTGCCTGGGTGCTGTTCCATCAGGAGGCTGGCACAGGTATTCTGACTGAGCAGAGCACGGGTGGCGTAGGCTTGCTCGGGGTCACCAAACGCATTCGTGAGCATGTCAATGCGACGATGAGCAAAGACGCTGCGCGGCAAGGGCCAGACCCTAGGTTATGGGTAGATCCGACGGCAGAGGCCATCCTTGCAGACAACCGGGCGCGCGCGAGCGCTGCTAGCGCGCTCAATGCACCGGCCGAGATGGAGGACCAAGGCGAGGATGACGAAGCCCCGGACGACGACGAGGAGGAGGAGGAGGAGGAGGAGGAGGAGGAGGAGGAGGAGGAGGAGGAAGAGGAGGAGGAGGCGGAAGACGAGCGCTTACGTGCCGAGGTAGAACGAGCACTCGAGGCGAGACGAGCTCAAGAAGGAGTAGCGGCTGACGACGACCGGGAAGCACGGACCGCGACTACGGCAGCCGGGGCTATGCCTCCAGAGGCACGGGCTGCGAGGAGTGCGCCAGCTGGCGCGATGCTCCCGTCAGGGTGGGCAAGCGGTCAGCAGCAGGCGAGCGACGGGCTACGCAAGACCTACGCGGCGCATCGGGCCCTGAGCGAAGAGGATCATCTCGTCGAGCGGATCGCCGTCAAGGTCGCCGCACGGCTGGGCGAGCCGCTGGCACAGCAAGCGCTCGTTCTCACGCGGCTCGCGACGCAGTTGAACGCACTGTGCCGCGCGGCCGGCGTCGAGATCGCGGAGATCGCGCAAGGGGCAGACGGCTCCGATGTACTCTGCGCTGGCGGAGGCAGCAGCAGCAGCAGCGGCAGCCAGACACGCCGGCCCGTCTGGCCAATTCGTGCCCAGGAGCACGCTGCCGAGGACGAGGAGGCACTCGAAGCCGCGTGGCGCCGTGGTGGGCACCGACCGCACACGACGGTGCCCACCACGGCGCCTCGCCACGATCCCGAGGAGCCTGACGAAGCTCGTGTGAGCGCCCATCACGACGCCCATCACGACGACGTGCCACCCTCCCAGCCTCTCCATTTGAGGCCTCCAACCCCGTCGGTAGATCCTTTGAAAGTGCCCACCATGGCGCCCACCACGGCGCCCAACACGGCGTCCGAGACCATTGATCCTGCGGCGGCCGCGGCGGCGCGTCCGAGGACGGCGTTCCTTGCCTTCTTCGGGGAGGCAGAGGATGACGAGGATGAGGAGGAGGATGGCTGGGCGATGCGGCAAAGGGGGCATCCGACAGCGGCGGCAGTGGTGAAGGCGGACAGTCGACCCGATCCTTTTGGACTGAAGGCAGAGGCACGACCCGATCCATTTGGACTGAAGGCAGAGGCACGACCCGATCCTTTTGGACTGAAGGCAGAGGCACGACCCGATCCATTTGGACTGAAGGCAGCGCCAGCGAAGGCAGCGCTACCGGATTCGTTTGGAATGCGAGACGAGGCACAGGCAGAGGCGGTGGCTGTGCCACCCCCTGCACCTTTGCCGCGGCGCAGTTATCCAATGGACGACGAGCCAGAGGCACAGGCACAGGCGGTGGCTGCGCCATCCCTAGCACCTTTGCCGCGGCGCAGTTATCCAGAGGTGGAGCCCGATCTCGAGCCTGATCTCGATCTCGAGCCTGATCTCGTGCCTGAGGCTCTGCCCAAGCCCAAGTCAGCACCACCGCGCAAGCCCAAGACAGCGCGCAAGCCGCCGGTGAAGCTCGCCAGTCTCTTCGGGGACGACGACGAGGGAGCCAGCAGTAGCCTGTTCGGCGACGATTCGCTCGCCGACAACACGCCGAGCGCACCCGGGCATGCGTCGAGGAGCAAGACGGAACCGAAGTGGGCTGTCACGACGGCGCCCAAGCCCGCAGTCGATCTCTTCGGTGAGGATCTGCCCGCAGCGCCGGTGCTTCGGCAACGTCAGCAGAGTGGCGAGGAGGGGCAGGACGAGCAGGCGGCTGCGGCAGCAGCGCAGGCAGCGCAGGCAGCGCGGGCGAAGGCGAAGGCGAAGAAGTTGGAGGAGGAGGAGGAGGCGATTGCTGAGGCCGAGCGTGTGGCGACTGAGCAGGCGGCCAAAGCCGTGCGCGAGTACAGGGCAGCGGAGGAGGCATCACTGGAGGAGGTGGAGACGGCGAGGGCTCAGGCAGCGGCAGCGAGGGCAGCGGCGGCGATGGCTGCAGATGAGGCGGAAGAAGCGGGGGCAGCAGCAGCAGCTACGAGGTCCGCTCGGGCGAATGTACAAGCGATGGAGGAAGCGGCGGCGAATGTCGCTTCCCCCGAGGCCGCAGCTGCTGATGCCGCTGCCCCCGAGGCCGCAGCGACCGAAGCCGCGGCCCACGAAGCTGCGGCAAGCGTTTCAGCCGCGGCTGAAGCGGAGGCGGCGCGGGTTGAGGTTCAGTGTGCGGCGTCAGCGAGGGTGGAGGTAGAGCGAATCGAAGCTGAGCGTCTGGAGGCGGAGAATGCGGCAGACGCTGAGAAGGCAGAGTCAGAGCTAATCGAGTCGAAGCGGCTGGAGGCAGAGCAGCTGACTGCGGAGGAAGAGAGGCTGGTCGCCGAAAGGGCAGCAGAAGAGGCTGCGAAACAGGCAGTTGAGGAGGCTGCGGCAGAGGCAGCTGAGGAGGAGGCCGCTGCACAGGCAAGAAAGGATGCTGAGGAAGAGGCTGCAGCACTGCCAACAACGGAAGCTGAGGAGGCCGCTGCACAGGCAGCGAAAGATGCTGAGGAAGAAGCCGCTGCACAGGCAGCGATGGCAGCTGAGGAGGAGGCCGCTGCACTGGCAGCGAAGGCAGCTGAGGAGGAGGCCGCTGCACAGGCAGCGAAAGATGCTGAGGAAGAAGCCGCTGCACAGGCAGCGATGGCAGCTGAGGAGGAGGCCGCTGCACTGGCAGCGAAGGCAGCTGAGGAGGAGGCCGCTGCACAGGCAGCGAAGGACGCTGAGGAGGAAGCTGCAAGCGATGAGATTGATGGGAGCTTCAAGTCAATCGTGTCGAGGGCCTTGATGACGTGTGGTCGTGTTGAGAAGGCTGTTGAGAGCCTCGGTACCGCCTCCGATGAGCACGCAGTCGATGGTGGTGCTGTCGACGAAGGACGCACCGCTGAGAAGAGCGATGGTGGTCGTAAGGAGGACTTGGTGGCGACATCGCTCTGCTCAGCGGTAAGTGGCCGTGAGGAGGACTTGTTGGCGGTGACCGAGGCCAAGGAGCTCGAAGAGGCTCGGGCCGAAGTCGGGGACGCATTGTCAGCGCCAGCGGCCCCAGAGATTACCCTCCATTGTAATCTCGGGGGTAATCTCGGGTTAATCACAGAGATTACCCCCCATTGCCCCCCCGCAGTGAACTCAGAGATTGCCCCCCCGCAGAAGCCGAAGGCAAGCCTATTTGACGACGACGAGGCCGCAGAGCGTGTGATGGTCCCGCCGAAGAAGAAGGCAAGCCTATTTGACGACGATGACGACGACGAGCGTGTGATGGTCCCGCCAAAGAAGAAGGTGGGCCTTTTTGCCGACGATGACGACGCCGAGACGTGGGTCGCCCCACCGAAGCCGAAGGCCAGTTCCGTTGGCGACAAGGACGACGAAGACGCCCCACCCCTTTGGCGACGAGGAGGCACCACCTCCTTGGCGACGGGTAGCCAGAGCCTCTTTGGCGATGAAGAGGACGGGGCGGTCTCGTGGCTGGGTGCGGCCTCGAAGTCGAAGGTGAGTCTATTTGGTGACGACGACGACGACGACGACAACGACAACGCCGTGGCCGCGATCAAGCAAGAGTTGGAGGCCGAGCTGCGCCGCCAAGCGGATATTCGGGCCAGCCTGCAGACCATCCAATCGTGATTCGAATCGAATAAGCCGGGCTGCGCGCGCCATGGCCGATGGCGCGCGCCCCTCCGTGTCCGTCGCTCCACCACACGCCCACGCAGGAGCTCGCACGCCAGGGATAGTCGCTCTCATGCAATCATGTCTCAAGTTGCTACACGAATTAATTTTCTTTACTCGGCGCGACTGCACAATGATGTAAGCTCGTAAACACACACAGGCGCCCGCGGCCATCCAGCCGGCCATGCGACATGGGCATGGCCCATGCGCGGGCCGGGCAGCGCCAAGCGCCATGCGGACGCTTGGACTTGAAATCAAACCCCATGCAAAACTCCCAAAGCCACTCGGGTTCGTCGGATTGCACTGGCAGATTCGTGTGATCGCCCGTGCCTTGGAAGGCTGTGTTGGGTTGCCTGGCTAGCCGCCTCCCGTGGCTGTGGGGGCAGGGACAGCCGTGAAAGTACGCACGGTTTCCCTAATGCTGGCCAGCAACGACTGAGTCGACTGCTCGCCGGGTCTGTTACGGAATCTTATCTCGCGGTGCTTGCCTAAGTGCTTGCCAGTAAGTGCACTGTTTATGACCAGGTCGCCGTCCAGGTCAACGTGCATCGACGTGCTCTCGTCAAGAACCAAACGGCTCGACTCGGTTAGATTAGCACCGCCATCCCACTGGAGCTGCGGCGGGCCTCCATCCACCGACGGCAACAAACGCACTCTACGTTCATTCCACTTGTGCAGCCACTCGCTGCGCTTGAGGAGCGTGCACTCCACGATCGCTATCGACATGAAAAAATTCTAAATTGGCTGTGTGAACGCATCGGGACGGTTCGTCAAGAAAAGTGTACCGGGTTTTCCATAAACCTGTGTGTCCCGTGTGTGTCCCGGCTCCCCCCGGTGTCTGTTTACCGGGTTTGTTTAAGTACTTGCTATTACACCTTCGACTTCAATCGGACGCGACCCTGAGCGGGCGCCGGGCCCGACAGTTTATCACATCAGCTCACAGGCCTCTGCCTCTCTGCCAGGCTCGTCGTCTTAAAGGCTCGTCCTTCCTGCGTCCTTCCCGTCGATCCGTCCATCCAGAAAGAGCCGTTTGCTGTCCGCACTCGCACTCGCGTCCCGCCGCCACGGTCGCGCAATGTGCCGCGAGACGCGCGTACCCTCCGAAATCTCCCGCGTGCGCCGTAGGAAGCGTTCATACCGTGCTACATCGTCAGCTTCATCCAGGGCGCCGTCCCTGACCTTCCGGTCGCCCCTTCTCTCGCCCGCGACGCTGCCCACAGTGCTGCCCCTCCAAAAGAGCTCATCGGACGGGCGCTGCCGCAGCCGCACCGACGTCCAAAACTTGCGCAAGAAATGGAGCAGCTCAGTCAGGTACGCATCGTCGCGGGCGACACGAATCAAGTTGAGCCCTTGGCTCGCGGAGGCCGACACATACGTCGCCACACGCGCACCTGTGACAAGCATCTCGACCTGCACCTGTGGCACGTACATGGTCGGCACGCTCTCGTGTGGAGCCTTGAGCTTAAATGGCTGGAGCAGCCGCCGCTCTTCCTGAGGCAAGTACCGAGGATACGCACCAAATCGACGCACGGGCCCCGACGGGCCGACACGGTTGGTGCCACGGTTTGCGCCGCCAGAGCCGCTTCCAATTATGGCAGGTCCGTTTCCAATTATGGTAGGTCCGCTTCCAATTATGGTAGGTCCGCTACGGGATGAGCGCGGACGGTCTGGAAGGTCGAAGAAGGGGCACACGTTCTTCACTTCAACGGCCTCGAGGGGCGCACCCGCGTGCGGCCGAATCATCGCGTCCGGCGAGGCGCCGAGCGGCGGCAGCTCGCCAGCGAGCGCTGCCGCGCGCAGCTCGGCGGTTGGCAGATTGTCGGGAGATAGGATTGCGAGGCCAATCTCCTCGAGAGTGGCTCCACGGGGGAGAGCCTCGAGTAGCGCGGCGAGCGCGGCCGCCTCCTGCGCCGAGCCCCACGCGCAGCGCACCTGGTTCAGGCTCGCTTGACTCATCCGCGCCGCCGTGCGACGGAGCTCGGCATCTTTGGCAGCGCTGTCACGTGGGGGCCACACGGCGCCATCGGCACGCGCGTACTCGCGCATCGCCTCACGCAATGCGAGATTGGTCGCGTGCGCGGCGCGCACCTCGGTCTCCGGCGGCCGATCCAAGCGTCCCGGCGGCGGCGGGCGCGAGAGCGCCTCCCACACGTGCCCAATCGCGTCAGGTGTCACCAGGTGGTTCCCAAAGCCGAGCAGCTTCGCAGCACGCCGTTCGCGCATTCCGAGGGCGGAGAGCAGGTGGCGCGAGGTGAGCACGCCGTCGTGCAGCTCGTCCCACAGGTCGTCATCCTGGCGCACCCACCAGAACGTGTCCGGCCCAGCGAGCGTCACGCACGATGATGGAGGCAGAGGCAGCACGCGAGGGTGTGCCCTGAGCTCTTCAGGGCTAATCGCTCGCCACAGCACGTTGGGCGCATCACCCACGATGCAGAGAGGAGGCGATGGACGCTGACGCGGTGCCGATGGGTGTTGTGGCGGCCTCTGCTGCGGATCGGCCGAGGATCGTAGCTCCAGCTGAGCTCCGTCTGCATCCATGTGCATGCGACTGCTGTGCACACGCAAGCGATTGACAGCTTCAAGCTCACCTTGCGTTGCAGGACGTGGAGATGGCGGCGGCATCGAACGCATCAAGCAGGCGGCAGCCGAGAAGTCGCTCCCGAAAAGCATGCTGGCGGCGATCAACATGACGTGCCTCGATGAAAGGATTCTTCTTCGAACCTTCTCCTCCGCGAGCACGCCTTTTGAACTCGTGAGTGTTCATGCGCTCGGGTTCCGCAAGCTCCGGCACACAGCCGGTTCACACAGAGCTGCTCTGCGAGCGAGCGACACGCGGATACACGCGGTTCAAAAAGACAATCTCGGGGGGAGCACTACAATGTAGTGGGGGAGCCGGGACACACACGAGACAGGCACACGAACCTCACGAATACACGCGGTACGTGGCGGGCCGATCCCGAGGGAATTTCTTTTCTTCGCACACCAACTTCTCCCCCCTTCTCGGTACCGCGTGTCCCGTGTGTGTCCTGTGTGTCCCGGCTCCCCCCGGTGTCTTTGAACCGGGTACTTTCGCGATTGCTTTTCGTGGCCGGCACTTCTCTCTTGAATTTGCTGACCTATTTTCCTGTGGAAAGCCCAGCGAGACTCAAGAGTCTCTGGGAGGGGCGAAACGGCGTCCCGTCGGTTCAAATTCACGAGACAAGCCGGCACACCCTGCACCCACATGTGGAGCTGTGGACGCAGGCCTGAAGGCGATCATGTTGCGTCGCTCGGCACAGTGCTTTGGTCGCGCGTCAACCGCGCTAGCTGCATCGCGCGCTGAGGCGGCCGCGGCCGCGGCTTCGGACGGACTGGCGGCACTGCCGCCCTCGCCAGCGCCCACATTACAGCTTGGGCTCCTCAACGCTCAGGGTGTGGCTCTTCATCTGCTGGGTGACGTACAGGCAGCGCATGAATCGCTGGGGCGCGCGCTCGACGTGGCGCTGACGGTCGCGCGCGATGGCGCAGGCGACGACGATTATTCTGGGATCGCTGGCTGCCTGATCGATCTCGCTGCCAACCATCTGCTGGCCGGCGACGTGGGTGCAGCGGACAAGGCGCTCAAACGGAGCCAGTTCATGCTCACGCGTGCCTATCGGCCGAGTGAGACCGTGCACGCCTGCCTGCTGAACGTGCAAGGGCTGCTCCACGAGGCACGCGACGAGCCCAAGGCCGCGCTCGACGCCCACCAGCGCGCGCACCACACCTTGCTGGAGCAGCGCGGCGCCGCCGACGCTCACATTGATGGCTGGGTACGGGCAGCGCGCGCGGGCAGTATTTGGGGACTGCTGCGGCTCGACAGGTCGCAGGCGGCCGAGACCCTCGCCACCGCCGACCTCGCGCGCATCGCCGACGACCGCGACGGCGTCGGCTGGCCTGTGCGAGAGCGCGAGTATACGCGCTCCCTGGCCGCGATGGCAACGCTCATGCGGATCGACAGCCCGACAAACGGCAGCCAAGGAGCAAGGGCGGCCGGCGAGGGCGTCCCCGCCGCGGCCTCGCTCACGATGAGCGTGCACCGGCTGCACGGCGTCGCCGACGCGCTCACCCATGCCCTCGGTGCCGACCATCCGGAGGTCCTGCGTGCCCGGCGCAACGCTCGCGTGGCAGACACATTCGCCAGCGCGCCAACGAGCGATGGCGGTGCGGGCGAACGCAGGCTGAGCCTGCTGCAGTGGCAGCGGCACTGGCAGCCGGCTCTGGGCTGCGGGTTTGCCGCGCGTGCGCTCCCTCCGGAGCGGGCAGCCGACGGCCGGGAACCCTGATGGATCGCTTTCTTTCTTATTTTAGATTGCCACACACGACCGTCGACTCTGTGTGGACACAACGACATCCACACATATCGTCCGACGCGCCACACGCAGTACGTCCGTGGAGACAAACCGTCGACAGAGGACAGTCTCCAGGCTAATACACTGTAACTCGGTCCAAATAATGTGTGGCCCTCACAGCCATGTCTACCTAGTCGTAGATGTTCTAAACTTGGCTCCTGCTCATGCGCTGTTCCTGCCAGCCGCAGTACTCGCTGAGTGCCATGCCACTAATTATGTTGCTCCGATGGTCTTCTCTTCCTTATGGTTTCGAGAGGGCGACCACCATGATTGCTGGATATTTCTGCTCACGGCATGAAGGAGAACATGTCATCCATAACCTTGTCGTGGTCATCTCCTTTGTTCGCTGACACGTTCTCAGCGGTGGGCATTGCGAATTCTTTTTGAGCCTGTTCCATCTCATGCACGTCAGCAGGATCAACTGACTCTCTAGAAGATCTCCTCGACAGCTTCACAGCTCCCGCAGGCGGAGCCAGCGACGCCCTCACCCAGTTGGCGATGGTCTCCTTCGACACGTCCGCAGCGTCCATGACGAAGGCCACGACGCTGGAGCAGTGCGATTCGTTCAAGAGATTCGTTCAAGAGATTCGTGTAAGTCCGTGTATGAATAAGTCGACACCGACGGCGGAATCTTCGTCACGAGTTACAAAGGGAATTCAGGACTGTGATATGAACACCACATCCTCCCTCCGTTCGTCCCCGGGATGCCACGAGTGTGAAAAAGGCGTGCGCAATTTTCCATGCACGACGCGCTCCATCCGATGATGAGCCGCCGCGGATTGCGCGCGCTGCGTAACATTACTCATGAGAGCGAGACCAACTTTTCGCTCGCCACGATGAGGCTCGAGGGCGAGTTCTCCCGGCGCATCGGGCTGACGCCGCTCCGTGCGCTGTGGCGGCGGGTGCGCTTTGGCACGCACAACGGACCGCGCGCACACCCGCTGCTGGAGCAGCTCGACGCGAGTCTGCTCGAGCACGTGCTTGCGATGCTTCCAGCCGTTCGTGACATCCTCGCCCTTGGCGCGTGCTGCCACCACTTTAAGCGGTGCGTGCGCGACGCGGCTCTTGCCTGGGAGGCCGTCGCCGACATCGAGGGCGTGGTGGGCCTTCGCACGCCGCGGCGCTGGCCGCTCAGCCTACCGTCCGCACGGGCGCGGCGCGCCCGCGCGGCGCTGCAGCTCAGCCGGCGATGGCGCGCGGGTCCGATTGCGCCCCGTGGCACGCTACGCGGGCACAAGCAATGGGTGGTGTCCCTCGCGGCGGCTGATGCGTCGGGTTGGGTGGTGTCCGGCTCGGACGATGGCTCGATCCGGCTGTGGGACAGCGTGTCGGGCCGGTGTCGGGCGGTGGTGCCTGAGGCACACTGCATGCCGGTCGTGGCCCTTGCAGCCCACTCGCCGCTCCCCACTGGCGGTGGCGGCGGCGATGTGGTCACGTGGGTGGCGAGCTCGTCGGGCGAACCGATGATCTCGTTGTGGGCACTGCACAGCGGCGGCACGGCGGGCGGCGCGGCTGCGGCCGCATCCACCTCCGCCTCGCTCGCCGCCGCCTTCGTCAGCGGTGACCGTGCGCCGACGGCCTTACCGGCGGCGTTGAGCCTATCCGGCTCGCTGATCGCGCACACGGACACGGTCTGGTCGGTGACGTGGCTGCCGGGCGGCCTGATCGCGAGCGCGAGCGGCGACCGCACCATCCGCATCTGGGATGCGGCGCGCGTGATGCACGAGGCCGACGAGAAGGCACCTGCCGCCGGCCGCTCGCGAGCGACGCAGGGTCACCAGGCACTCGTTCGTGCCATGGCGGCCGAGCCCGAAGGCAAGAGCTGGCCCTCGATCGTGCCTCGATCGGATGAGGCTCCTGGAGGGCGCGGCGCCGTCGTGGGCGCGACCGGCGGCGGTGGCGGCGTTCGAGCGGCGTTTGAGCGGGCGGCGGCCGCTTCAAGGGTCAGCGTGGAAGACGAGGCTGTCAGCGGCAGAGGCGCCGTCGTTGGCGAGACCGGCGGCGGCGTGGGCGTTAGAACGGCGTTCGAGGCGCCGTCGTGGGCATTCGAGCGTGTGGCGGCCGCAGCCGCAGTCCACACGGCCGGCGAGGGCTTGGCACGCCTCGAGGTTCATCCGAGTAGCTCCGGCGGAGCCACGTTGCGCGATGCGTCCACGCAAACGGATCTCGCCAGCGAGATCGAGGGGGCCGAGGTCGGCACGGCCCGCGTGGCACCGTCGGTGTGCTTCGAGCCCCTGTGCGTGCTCCGTGGCCATGCGCAAGGAGTCGTGGCCCTCGCTCTCCTCGATGAAGTCGGCGTAGGAGGAGTCGGCGAGTGCGGCGGCGGCGGCGGCGGCGAGGGCGGCGGCGGCGGGGGCGGCGAGGGCGGCGCAGCAGCGGCCGCGCACATGCGACGTGGCGAGCGCGCGTACATCCTCGCCTCGGGCAGCTATGACACATCCATCAAGCTGTGGGAT
>Ga0210243_101191_pt1 | contig 19945 bp, 14 predicted proteins | sample ChrtobMeP5a_32mM_FD_155461 | JGI IMG/M metagenome (GOLD analysis project Ga0210243, IMG submission 155461) | Chrysochromulina tobin associated microbial communities from unialgal haptophyte culture, Seattle, Washington, United States - P5a_32mM | ecosystem: Host-associated > Algae > Haptophytes >...
AGGTGCTGATTGAAACCGTCATCGACGAAACTCGTCGATGACGGTGTCGCTCAGAAACCGTCATCGACTTTTTCGTCGATGACGGTCTCCGACTGACACCGTCATCGACGTTAACGTCGATGACGGTGTGGCTCAAAAACCGTCAACGACGTTTTGTCGATGACTGTCTCCAACTGACACCGTCATCGACGTTTTGTCGATGACAGTGTGGCTCAAATACCGTCATCGACGAAAAAGTCGATGACGGTGGCAGTTGGAGACCGTCATCGACGAAAAAGTCGATGACGGTCTCTTCTGAAAACCGTCATCGACGTAACGTCGATGACGGTTTTTGAGCCACACCGTCATCGACGTTAACGTCGATGACGGTCTTCAGTGAAGACCGTCATCGAGAAATCGTGTCGATGACGGTGTGTGAAGAACACCGTCATCGACAAATCGCGTCGATGACGGTGTACTTCACACACCGTCATCGACGATGCGCAAAAGACCCTTCGCCCCCACGCCCCTTCTCAACAGCTAACCCTGCGTGCCCCACGTGAATTCCGAGTAGGCGGAAGTTTAATCAGACCGCTTGTTTCGTAAATTTCCATATGCGGGAATGCGACGGACGCACAGATCTGCGACGAGCGATGCGCGGGACGCGGCAGAAGATGCTTCTGACCCACGCAAGTCTCGTAGGCGCAGCAGCACCCTCCTCTTGCTCATGCTCCTTCTGCTCGCGCTCGCTGCCATCATTGGCCTCAGTGGCCACCTCGTGCTCGTAGCACGCGTAACCACCCGACTTGATCCGATCACTGCGAGAGGCCAGGATGCTGCAGCCGCCTCAGCGCTGGCGCCATCGCTTGCATCGACGACGCCTCCATCGTCGCCACCAGCCGCCGCCACGTCCGACGAGCCGCGCGACGATCGCCTCGCCGCCTGCACGCACGCCGCCCTAATCGGCAAGGGCGCGTGCTCGCCTCGGCGCATCGTCTTCGTAGGCGGCCTGCAGCGCTCGGGCACGTCGACGCTGGCCGAGCTGCTCGGCGTGCTGCCGGGTGTGTCGCCACTCCACTTCGATGCGCGGTCGGCGCGGCACATGGAGGCTGCTCCGTGGAAGAGCCTCGTGGACGTGCACACCGGCCGGCGAATGAAGTGGGCTTACTTCCGCGAAGTCGTGTCGACGGGTGGCGCGGAGGGAAAGCTGCTGCAGTCGGTGTTCCCGTACCGCTACGCTGTGTGGGACGCCAAGTTTGGGCGGCTGCCCGCGCTGCTCGCCCATCCAAGTCGCCTCTCCCCACTGCTGACCAACGCAACGCGCGAGCAGTTGTGGGACGAGTGGCGCCAGTTCTGGTCGACACGGCCGGCGCGCGTGCTGCTGGACAAGAGCCCCGAGAATGTGCTGATGGCGCCCTTTCTCGAGGCGCTGCTCGGGCGGCGGCGCGTGGGGTTCGTCTTCGTGATGCGCCATCCGCTCAGCTGGGCGCTCGTCGCGGCCAAGTGGGGTTGCGTGTGGCAGTCGATGGTGGCCGCGGACCCTAGCCATGATGGAGGCGAGGGCGGCGACGGCGGCGACGGCGGCGACGGCGGCGGCGGCGACGGCAGTGTCGACGGTGGAGGAGACGGCGACGGTTACGGCGACGGCGCCGACGGGTCCTCTCCTCGCCCCAAGTCGGCGCCTCTTGGCTGCTTGGAGCATCTGATCGATGTGTGGCTGGCGGTGCACGAGCAGGCAGTGGCACAGCTGCCCTTCCTCACTGCGGCGGCACTGGTGCCCGCCGAGTCGGACGCATGGCTTGCGTCTCCATCGTGGCTGGGCCGCGTGGGCGGCGGCGAGCTGCCGTATGCACTTCCCGCCGCGGACCGCACACGCTGGGGTCGTATGCAAGCAGCTTTTCGGGAGGGTAGCCATGCCTACGTGCACTGCTTCCTTCGCGGCTACGCGCCCAGGCGGGCACGCGTGCGCAACGGGCGTGACTGCGCCGAGGGCGGCGGCGTGCGGGAGACGTCGAGCGCAAGTCGGCTCGCTTGGCTCCGTCGCCTCAAGGTGTCTGTTGGCGCGCGCGTGCGAGCGCTCGGTTATAGCATGCATCTGGGGCCGACGGTCGGGCGGCACTGCTGCAACTCGTCGTGGGACTTGTGGCGTGCCCCGGCCGAGGAGGAGATGTTCACAAGCTTTGCCGAGGCGAGGCCGCCGGTGGAGACCGCTTTGCACGAGGCGCTGGTCTCAACCGACGGCGGTGGCGAGGGCGGCGGCGGCGGCGGCGGCGGCGATGGCGGCGGCGGCGGCGGCGACGACGACGACGGTGGCGACGGTGGCGACGACGGCGAGGATGAGGCGTGGTTGCTGCCGCGGGCACCATCATACGAGGCGCATGCAGACGGCGGCGAGGGCCTCGGGCTGCATGCAGGCGCTTCGGCGCTCGTGGTGAGCTCAAACTTCCTCTCGGGCTTCAATGGCATGCAGCAGCGGGCAGCACAGTTGAGCGCTGCACTGGGCAAGCTGGGCTATGCCATCCACTACGTGGCCGCCGGTCCGCTCAACTCGACGGCGGCGTGCGCGAGCGCGACGCCCGCCGTTATCTGCCACGGCGAGGGCGACACGGACGCCCAGTACGGCGCGTACGCGGCCTGGGCCAAGGCGACACGTGCGACGCCTACGCTGGCAGCGGTCGCGTTCACCTCTCTCACCCTCGAGGTGTCGCGCGCGCTGCTGCGGCTGCCGCGCGCCGCCTTTGGTAAGTCGACTGCATGCCCAACTGATTGCATGCCCAACTGATTGCATGCGCGCCGCCTTTGATAAGTCGACTGCATGCCCAACTGATTGCATGCCCAACTGATTGCATGCCCAACTGATTGCATGCCCAACTGATTGCATGCCCAACTGATTGCATGCCCAACTGATTGCATGCCCAACTGATTGCATGCCCAACTGATTGCATGCGCGCCGCCTTTGGTAAGTCGACTGCCTAACGTGGGGTGCGACCCGCTGGATTGCATGCTGATAACCTCTGATGGCGCCCCTCATCAGGTAAGTGGACGGTCCAGGGAGGGTACGACCCTTCCCACCTGCCCAAGGCACATCGATGCCTCCGACTGCTCGGCACGATCGCGGCAGATTTCCCCACAGCGCACCTCGTCCTCTTCACCGACGACATCCACTTTGAGCGCACGCGGTACATCCTGCGCCTCGCGGGCAAGGAGGCGCTGTTGCGGGCGCCCGATACGACGCGCGTCCTCGCGGGCGCCAAGCGCCTCGAGCTCGCGACGTACGCACGCGCTCGACTCGTTCTCCTCATCTCGGAGCAGGTGGGATTGCCGCTGATGGCGTCTCGGATGGCCGTGTGAGCACCGCTGATGGCGTCTCGGATGGCGTCTCGGATGGCCTTTCTGAGTGCGTCTCCTTCTCCTCTCGGCACAGGATGCGAGCACGCTGCGCCAGGCGATGGGCGCCCGATACGGCGCTCCGGACGCGCCGACGGACGACGCGCCGGCCGACGCAGAGGCGGCAGATGCGCCGCCGGTCGCGAGCACGACAGAGGCGGCGAGGTCGACGGCGGCGGCTGAAGCGACGCCGCACCTTGGTCTGATGCCCTTCGGCGCCTCGCCACTCCCGCCTTCGGAGGTGGCGGCCCTCAGTGCGCGCGTGGCCGGCACGATGCTGTACGTGGGCACGTGCCACCCGGTGGCCAAGGCGAGTGTGACGTGGCTGGTGCGGGAGGTGCTGCCGCGGCTCGAGCGCCGCCTGAAGCGCGCGTCGGCGCTCAGGACGACGCCGCAGCTGCGCCTCGCGGGCACTGGCTGGCTGTCCCTCGCGTCGGAGGCACCCTTTGCGCAGTTGGTCGAGTCCGGCACGCTGGTGGTGCTCGGCAAGCTCTCTGTGGCGGCGCTGGCGCAAGAGTATCAGCGCGCCACGCTCTTCATCTCGCCCCTCCTCAACGCCACCGGGATTGCGACCAAGAACTTTCATGCGATGGCGGCTGGACTGCCGGTGCTCACCACGCCGATGGGAACGGCGGGGCTGCTGCTGCCGGCCGCGCCGCTCATTGCCTGTTGCACGGGCGAGGACGGCGAGGACGGCGAGGATGGAGAGGATGGCGAGGACGGCGAGGATGAAGAGGATGACCATGACGGCGAGGACGGCGAGGACGGCGGGGACGGCGAGGAGGATGTCGCGGTGACGGCGGCGAAGGCGCACGAGCACGGTGAGGCGGAGGAGATCGGTGGTCGAGCCTCAGCTGCTGCGGCAGGGCCGGCTGCTGCCCCCCTTCAGTGCACGGGCGGCACTTCCATCTTTGGGCCACCTGCCGAGCCGTTTGCGCCCCCGCCGTCGCTTGCAGAGAGCTGCGCGCTGCAGCCGATGAGGATGGAATGTGCCGCGTGGGAGGCTGCCAAGGCGGCCAGCGGCCTGCCGACGCGCCTGGCCGGAAGCGCGGTCGAGGCCATGGGAGACGCCAGAGGAGGCGGCGGTGGCGGCATTGTTGGCGGTGGCGGCAGGAGAGGCGGCGGCAGGGGCGGCGGCAGGGACGGCAAGCGCGGCGGCAAAAGCCAAGGCGGCGGCGGCGGCAGCGGCGGGAACAAGAGCGCGAAGCCTTCCAAAAGAGGCAACCGCGGCGGCGGGTCAAAGCACGGCGGTGGTTCGTCAGGTTCGTCAGGTTCGTCAAAGCACGGCGGCGGCAGCGCCACGAGGCAGTTGCTCTTCTCCGTGTCGCGGAGAGGTACGGTGCCTTCGCCCCACCACCCGTCGTCCCTCCACCCGTCGCTGCATTCGTCGGGGGTGCTGTGGGTGGCCGAGGGCCCCGATGCCTTTGCCGACGCTGCGATCGACGCACTGAGCAGCCCCGCCCTCTGGCAGCGCGTCTCGCGCCGCGCGCTGCGCCATCAGCGTATGCTGAGCGCGAGTCGCCAGAGTGCGGCGTTTGGAAGGCTTCTCGCGTCCGGTGCAGTCGGCGCGAGGCTACCGGCCGAGCGTGCGTGCGTGCTCGTCTGCGACTCGTGCGAAGGCGGCCGCCGCCGGCGGCGGCTGCGCGCCGTCTTGGGCGCGCTGCTGCGGCTGCGGATCGCGGTGCATATGATCGTGCTTCCCCGCGGCTCGGTGCCACACTCCGAAGCTCGTATGATCGGATGGCTGCAGGCTCAAGGGGTCTTCTTCTACGATGGCTCTCCCCAGGATCAGGTGAGCCTCGTTAATGGCCTCTTGATGGCCTTGGTTGCGTCCTGAGTGCATCCTGATTGCATCGTCACTCACTTATAGGGCCCTCCCCGTGAGCAGTGGAGCGCGCTGATCGCCGCGCAGCCGTACCCGCAGCCCTCTTTCGCCTTGGCGATGCCGCACTCGCTGCGCGACGTCGTGCGCCAGCTTGGTGCACCCTCGTGCGCTCCAGCGCGCGCCACGACAGCGCGCTGCTTTTGGATCGGCGGAGCCGGCGCCGGCGAGCGCGAGCGCGAGGCGGGGCGGCGCTCGGGGCGGCATCCGGGGCGGCGCTCACTCGCTGTTGAGGATGCAGACGTGGCGGCGGCGAGGCGCTTGGTTCCCTCTTTGCTCCGCAATCAAGGCAATCAACGCGATCAAGGCGATCAACGCGATCAAGGCAATCAAGGCAATCAACGCGATCAAGGCGATCAAGGCGATCAACGCAATCAACGCAATCAAGGCGATCAAGGCGATCAAGGCGATCAAGGCGTGGATCCCTCTCTGCTCCGCACCGGTGACGGCGGTGGTGTTAGAATGGAGCCCCATGCCACCGACGCACCCGCCAGTGCTGTGCTCGGATCACCGCCCGCGAGTGGCGTGCACCTTCTGCAGCTGCTCAGATGCATGCGCTACGACGCGTCGCTCCCCCTCGCCCTCGTGCCCGAGCCACTGCACGCCCAATACGGCGCGCTCGACGCCGGCGGTTCCACAGGAGGCGAGCCCGGGCCAGCGGCGCGCGACGCGCTGCGTCGGCTGGTGGCGCGATACGAAGGGCAGATACTCGCGCTCGCGACGGCGCTCCTGGTTAGCGGCGGGAAGGCGCATGCGGCGGCGCTGCGCGAGGCGCCCGTGACGGGGCCGGACGGAGAAGGGCGCGCAAGGGCGCCGCCGCGCGCAGAGCCGCCGCTGGTGCTCGAGCTGCCATTAACGAAACTGCCAGCCACGAAACGGCCATTAACGCCGCTGGTGCTCGAGCTGCCTTCGGAGCGCCTTAGCCCGCGCGCCACGGACGCGGCGTGGACGGCGGTGCTCGTGGAGGTCCTCGGGCTGCACGACACGACGTGATTCGAGACCTCGGCCACAGGCAGTTACAGGCAGTTACAGGCAGTCAGGCAGTTAGACTCGGGCGCCTCGGCCACAGGCAGTTACAGGTCGAGTTACAGGAAGGTACCTGTAGTTACAGGCAGTTAGATTCGGGACATCGGCCACATGCAGAAAGCTAATAAGGGCATATGCAGCAAAATTAAACTTGAAGGAAGACTGCCCAGGAGCCCGAAACCAACTCGCCCATCGTGCATCGGATGGAAAACGTACCCACGACAAATCGTTCGGGCGGCCCGAAACGCTCCACCGGAACGACGTCGCGTTCGTTTCGGAAAATGGACAGATTCCTTTAACGTTTAAGTGGAGGCTTTCACCCAATGAAATTCAACCCAAGGACACGAACCCAAGAAGGACACGAATCGAACCCAAGGAATCGCGAACCCAAGGACACGAACCGGCCGGCCACAAGCGGCCCGGCCGACAGCGACTTCGACAGCAACACACATCTCTGTATGATCTCTCTGACATGATGCGAGATCTCGAACGCACGTCACGACTCAACACACAAGTACGTAGGCGGAAGGGGAACCCTATGCACAAGCACCCGACCGACGCGAAACATCGGACCGTCCCCACAGCACCTCCATATTGTACCGCAGCTGCGTCCACAGCTAGACACGACCGTGCTGTTAATCCCACGCCATTACCCACCCTCCGCCGTCATTCTTCCAGTAGGCCACGCCAGTCTCGTCGCAATCACTCAAGGCAAGACCATGCTCAGGCATCAGCCAGCTCACCATGCGCATGTAGGCCATGTAGTTCTCTCTAGGTGGCAGCGTCGGCAGGTCCGATCTCCAGTTGACGGCCACCAAGCGGCCAAGATGATCGACTGCGGCGCCGCCGCTGCCTCCGTTGTGCAGCACGACCGATGCATGCAACAGCCCGTGGCTCTTGGCCGCCAAGGTGAGCGCTTGGGGCGCGAAGAGCGTGACTTCCCCCGCGGGTGAGAACCATCCGAAGACGGTGATCAGGTCTGCATTGACCTGGAGCGCGTCGGGATCTCCGAGCTTGAGCCCGGCAGGGAGCGGCGAGCTCGCCCCAGCGAGGCTGGCCATCGCTGGATGTTTCGCGACGACCAAGTAGTTCATCCTGAAGCCTTGGAAGACGTCAGGCGTGAGCTCGAGGCGGCCGCAGATGCGAAGCACGGCCAGATCGAGCATGTGCGTCATGCTGTGGGGGGCATGGGGACTCTCGCACTTTTCCTGCAGCGTGGCGAGGGGGGTGACGAGCTCGGCCCACCACATCCATCGTGAGGGCTGATCATCCGCCTCCCACATCCCAATCGCCAGGATCAGCGGCGCCGCGTCGGACGTCCAGTCAATGGCTGCGGGATACCCGTACTCGTCCTTGGTCCAGATCGGTTTGAGGTAGTGCGGGTTACCCTGTGTAAAGTCGTGTGTCAAGTCCTGAGAATAGGCGAGTGGATCGACGAAGAGGTGGGCCACGGTGAGCACCTGGTTCCGAGGCGCACCCGCACCGGCATCGATGATGGTGCCGGATCCGAGCTCGAGGAGGCGGCACCTGGCGATGTCGAGGAGGCCAATGCGCACGCTCGCCCGCTTCACCCCCTCGACGAGATCGCGATGCACCCCTAGCCTCCTCTGCACTGCCTGGGCGACCGCGGCCGCGTCGTCTGCGGTGCACGATGCGCGACCGGCAGTGGCGCTTGCCGATGCGATGGCAGAGGCGGTCGTGGCATTCAGTTCCCGCTGGATCCAGAGCTGCTGCTCGACGAGATTGAGCCTCTGGAGGATCGCATCAGATCCCTGGAGCACGCTCGAGTCGGTATGAGGATACGGCGGGGTGAGAGGCCGCATGCTCTGGGCTCCGCGGAAGATCTTGAAGGGTGCCTTGAAGAGGATGGGGCGCTGTGAAGACGATGGAATCGGCCGGATGATGACCGTGCCATCGAGCTGATTGTCGGTCAGCTGTTGCGGGATGAAGACTTCGTGGTGAACAGACTTGATCTTCCGATTCCAGTGCATGCACTGTGTCGCGGGCTCGACGATGCAACCTGTCACGAGCACGGTCACCTCGAAGTCCGTCACGGCCCGATCGAGCTCATCCAAAGTATGCGCGTAGCGCTTCTCCGTCGTATCAAGCGCGTCCTTGAACAAGGCCATTTTGGCAGCGATCATCGCCCAGACTTGCACCACGAAGCTCCTCGCAACATCTTCCACGACCGCAGGTCCCGTGACGGCATAATGCACACTGTCAGGCTCGGGAGCTTGGTGCGCCGCCTCGGCCGCTGCGGCTGCCTCCGCTCCACGCCGCTCCGCCTCCGCTCTCTCTGCCCTGAGTCGCTCCACCTCCACTGCTGCCGCCGCCGCCTCTGACGCCACACGCTCCGCCTTCGCCTTTGCCTCCGCCTCCGCCGCTGCCGCCGCCTCCGCATTTGCTGGCACGCCTCCGCCCTCGCCGCCTCCTCCGCCCTCGCGGGCCAGCGAGGTTGCGCCTGCGTCCGAAGCCACCTCCGAGCCCGCCCTCGAGCTCCCACGACCCCTTCCACCCCTTGAGCTCCCAGCATCGCTTCCAGCACCACCGCCATCGCTGCCGCGTCGGCCGCGGGCCAGCGAGGTCGCGCCTGTATCCGAGGCCACCTCCGAGCCCGCCCTCGAACTCCCACGACCCCTTCCACCCCTTGAGCTCCCAGCATCGCTTCCAGCATAACCGCAATCGCTGCCGCGTCGGCTGCCGCTGCCAATAGAGGAGGGTGGGCCGGGTGGGATCGAGTTGGGCGCAGACTCGGACGGTGGGGACATGTTCCAGGGCGACTCGTCCGATTGCGGACGAGCCTGCTGTTTGAAGCGGTGTTCGAGCAGCTGCAGGTCGAGCTCACGGCGGTCGAGCGAGACCCGAAAGTTGTTGGCTAGACGGCGATAGTGGCGGCGATAGACGCACGCCAATAGCAGAGCCAGAAGTGCAAGACTGGTTGCGAGGGACACCACAAATGCAGTCTGCTCGCTAAGAGCCATCACGCCACGCGGATCTGGCGTCAGAGATGCTTCCGGAGGGTAGCCTGGTGGTGATGGGTGGAATGGCGCTGGCGGCGGGCGCGGAGGCAGCGGTGGTCGATCTGGAGGCGGCATGAGCGAAGCAACAAAGCAGGTTGGAGCCTCCTTCCCAAGGCTTGTGAGTGTCGTCGAGCCGAACGATGCGTTGCCGCTGAAGTAGCCCGTCACGAGAGTACTGCCCTCGCCGTCGTGCGCAATAGCGCGGGGATGGGCGGAGCTGCCGACGGCCCAGTCGATGGCGCCCGACGCCGTCACGTGCATCACGAAAGCGTTGCTACGGCGACCGCCTTGGACGATGAGCGAGGTCGAACCGAACGATGCGTTGCCGTCAAAGTCCCCGGCCACGAGAGCACCCCCCACGCCATCGTGTGCGATGCTGAAGCCGCCGGTTTTGGTATCCGCGCCGCCCGCCTGGACGGCCCAGTCGATGGCGCCCGACGCCGTCACGTGCATCACGAAAGCGTCAGCAATGCCTTGGCGGATGAGCGACGTCGAGCCGAACGATACCTTGCCATTAAAGTCTCCGGTCACGAGAGCACCCCCTGCACCATCGTGTGCGATGCTGTAGCCTCCGGTATTGGCATCCGCGCCGCCCGCCTGGACGGCCCAGTCGATGGTGCCCGACGCCGTCACGTGCATCACGAAAGCGTCAGCACTGCCTTGGCGGATGAGCGACGTCGAGCCGAATGATGCCACCGGGGATGCTTTCGAGATTGCCGTTGACCCGAAGTAGCCCGTCACGAGAGCACCCCCTGCACCATCGTGCGCGATGCCCCAGCCTTGGTCCAAGGACTCGCCGCCCGCCTGGACGGCCCAGTCGATGACGCCCGACGCCGTCACGTGCATCACGAAAGCGTCGGCGAGGCCTCGGCTCTCGAGTAACGTCGAGCCGAACGATGCGCGGTCGCTGAAGTCGCCCGTCACGAGAGCACCGCCCGCGCCATCGTGCGCGATTCCGCGGCCGGACGTGAAAGTTCCGCCGCCCGCCTGGACGACCCAGTCGATGGCGCCCGACGCTGTCACGTGCATCACGAAAGCGTCGGCGAGGCCTCGGCTCTCGAGTAACGTCGAGCCGAACGATGCGCTATCCATGAAATAGCCCGTTAAGAAAGCACCGCCCTCGCCATCGTGCGCGATGCCGTAGCCTGGGTCATGGAACGTGCCGCTATCAATATGGTCGGCGAGCATGCCGTGGTCACCTGCCTGGACGGCCCAGTCGATGGCGCCCGACGCCGTCACGTGCATCACGAAAGCGTCTTCAGTGCCGCGGCTGGCGAGGGACGTCGAGCCGAACGATGCGTTGCCGCTGAAGTAGCCCGACACGAGAGCACCGCCCGCGCCATCGTGCGCGATGCCGAAGCCATGGACCGGGCCAGTACCCCCCGACTGGACGGCCCATTCAGGGGACTCGATCGTGCTCATGTTGTTCTTCGCACCAACAGGTGGCGGCGGCGAGAACGGCGGCAGCGGCGAAGCCGGCGGTGACGCCGGGGACGGCGGCAAAGCTGGCGGCGGCGGCAAAGCTGGCGGCTGCGAGGGCGGCGGCCAACAATAAACAATGTTCACGTCCGGGTGCGAGCAGTTCGCTGCGAGATGGCGGAGCTCCAAGCAAAGTCCTTCGAACATATTGCCTCCATAGCAGCAAGCCTCAGGAGATTGGCCTTTTCCACACGCACCATCGTTCCCGCAGCGGGCGCACGACGCCGAAGATGACTGTGGGCTTCGTGGTGGGGAAAGCGGAGCATGTTTTCTTTCAGGCGGCGGAGGAGAGAGAGGAGACGAAGATGGTGGCAGCGACGGCGGTGGCGGCGCCTGGCATTCAACGCTTGCCATCATGTTGAAGCTGAGGAAAAATGCCAACCAAACTCTCCAAGGAGCACCTCCTAGCTCTGAGAGTCCTCTCATACTCCCACTCGCACCTTGCGTCCCGCCTGAAGACGTGCCGCCGACGCGCATCCCTCGTACGGCACGCGACGGCGCGCAAAGTGTCAAACCCTTCGCAACACCCGTGGGCGCCGCTGGTGCGTAGCTGGTGCGCGCTGCTGCTGCAGTTCTGCGCGGCGTTCCTTTTTGTGGTGTTCCCCAGATTTCGCGCAACAGGCTGCTGCTGCTCAACACAACGCGCACACGCTCCGGACCCCCAAGCACGAGGGCCTCTATCGCTATGGACGGAGGTGTGGCCGACACAACCCGTGCTAACACAACCGTATTAACACAGGCCGTTAATCGGCAAAGCTGGGGGGAACAGGTGTCACAGGTGCGGCGTCTCTTCGCCGCCCTTCATTCATTAGGAATTCACACCGCCCTTCATTCACAACACACCAACACGCACAAACGAAACTCAAATGCGTGAAGGGCAACACCTCGCACACGCCACAGCCGCTTCATTCTCATGCTCGCGACATGCAACGCGCCCTTCACGCGAACGACCTTTTCAACTGTGAGTACAGTACACATGTAGTTGCCTTCTCGGGTACCGTCTTCAGTACTTCAGGCGGGTTTGGCGGGATTGTTTGCTCCGCAAGTCCGCAGTTGCGTTGGTGTTTTATTTGACTGATAGCTTGCATACTATAGACACGCTGAGTGAGACACAGTGAGCATCACCGTCAGCGCAGTCAGAGTCAGTCAGTTTGAGTTTCGTCGCGGTCCCCCCGCGCTCACCACACCACCGTCTCAAAGCGTCAAAGGACGGCTCCGCTCCCCTCGGTCAACACAAGCACTGAGTAGTCGCTCGCTCGGGCTACTCAATTTCGCTAGTGAGGTCGGTCTCTCCCACAGCACACAGTGTGATCTCTGGTGCTCGCTGTAATCGCTGCCCTATACTACACCGGGCGGGATTGTGATAGGCAATCAGGTGGGGGGTGGGGGGAGGGGGTGGGGTTGGTCGAGGGGTTGGGGTTTTGTGAGCATTCACACCACAGTCTGAAGGGTGAAGCAGCCCGCGAACGGGGGTCGGGGCCGCGCGCCGCGCGCGATACCGGACTGAGGTCGAGGCGCATCGCGACGGACCCGCCGAGACCGCAGGCTCGAGGGCCAGGTGGCAGGTGGGGATACGCGAGAAGTGCGCACATGACCACTTCCGTTCCGACGAAGCGACGACAAGGTCGACAACCCAATGGAACGCAAAATTCACACGCTCTGTGACTTGACCACGCGACGACTACTATCGGTACCGAACCTCCCCGCTCGAACGACATCCCCGACACCCCAAATGCACCGCCAAATCAACAATCAACACCTAAGTCCCTGCGTGCTCTGCCAGATTCCGAGGCGGCGGCCAAGTATTAACAGCCCCCAGTTCACACTGAAGGAGCTTATACAGTTCCCCCCTGAGTCGCAGTGCGCGACGCGTCTTTCTCCTCTGTCAGAGTCTTCCTCATATCCACAACAAGATGACCTTCGAGCAGGACATACTGCTGCCCTGCCATCAATGGCAACGGGATGGCGTTTACTTGGCGAGGACGGCCTTCTGGCACAGGCGCACGCGCCCAAGAGCCGCAACACTTCTTCTCCTCGTCATTCAGGTCGAGCGTGAGCGAGCCGGAATTGTGCGAGTCACGGGCGAGAAAGCTCACACTCGGCTGTCGAGGTGACCGAAACGACGCTGAGCGAGCCGGACTTGGGTGAGGAGTCGGAGTCATGCTTCTTGTGGGCCTCATCCCGAAGCACATTCTCAAACCCTGGCCGTGGGATGCGATCGCCGGTGGAAGGATCCTCGAAGGTGGGCTCGGCATCGCACCTCTTGGTGAGCGGCGACGCCCTGTGGATGAGCATGCCTACGACCCAGCCCGCCCAGCACACCCCGAACGCGAAGAGGTTAATGCCCAGGAAACTGTCGTACGGTCCTTTTCGAGAGCCCACTTGGATAGACCACTGCTCGAGCTGCAAATTGAGCTCGGGGTTGCGGTAAATGGTGGTCGTGTTGCGCCATGGGACGGGCTTCAGGTGCTTGAAGCCGGCTATGAGATAGACGGAGCCAAACACGCAGCCGGGCACGAACGAGAAGAGGAACGCAAGGGGCGCCTGGCGCCAACCATCATTGGCACCAGGCTTCGAGTTGTACCGCCAGACGAGCATTGCAAGTATGGGAGGGCCGAGTCCCGTGACCATCGTGCCCGAGACTGCGCCCACTCGCGTAGCAATCAGTGGCACTCAGTGGCAATCAGTGGCAATCAGTAGCAATCCGTGGCAATCATTGGCAATCAGTGGCGCCCGTGGAGTCTCGGCAAGAGCCGCAGCACGGGAAGTGAGCAGAAGGGAGCTTGAGCAAGGTAGGGCTGCAGTACACCATGAGCATGTGAGGGCCCGCAATAAGTGGCAATCAGTGGCAATCAGTGGCAATTAGTGGCAATCATGAGCAAGTGAGGGCCCGCAACGCCTCGCACGCGCCGTGGTAAGCGCGCGCCGACGCACCGGTCGTGGCCTGGATCACTTCAGCGTTATCCATGTGGAGATATGCGACGCCAGCGATGCCGAGGAGGATGATGGAGATGCGGCCGATGAGGATGTTATGCTGGCCGACGGCGGCATCGCGCGGGCTGAGGGGGCGGCACTTGGTGGCGAAGCCGAACAACTCGAGAGAAACGACCTTAGTAATTGACATATAGGTCGAGTCGATCGTCGAGAGCGAGGTCGTCATCATCTACTCCGAGAGAACAGGGGGAGGGCGAAGGGGAGTGGAAGAGGGGGGATGGCTTCAGGTGGATGATGAGTGCCCATAGGCGGGCGGCAGTCAGTGCTATTTGCGATCACGAGCGGGCTGGAGCTCGCGTACGATCATATTCATCAGTCCGAAAGTGACGCCACACAGTTTTCGTGCGACGCCGGCCGGGTCGCCTTTGTTGACGATGCCGTTAGGTGGGGCGGCCAAAAAGTCGCCCAGGATGCCTATGGAGGAGAAGAGAATGATGAAAACGCCCTGTGCGTATGACGTGGCACCGAGCGTAATGAGCTCAGTGCAACTGAGGACAGCTCAGAGCAGCTCAACCATGGCGCCGTCTTGGGCGCCGGGTCAACGATGGCGCCGTCTCGGGCGCATGGTGCCGCGGTTCGAGTCGCCGCGAGCGTGCCGACACGACGCCGCCCACGAAGAATGAGAGGAGCATCTCCCTCGGCTTGGAAAGGAAGGTACGGTCGGTGAGCACCTGCCAAAAAGAGGTGATCTCGTGTGATCTCGTGTGATCTCGTGTGATCTCGTGTGATCTCAGGGGGGCCAAAAGAGGGATCATACGCGATCTCGGGACGATCTCGGGGTGATCTCGGGATGATCTCGGGTGGAGATCCTGCGGTCGGTGCACACACCGGGTCGTGGAAGGGATACGAGAAGAACCCCTGGAGCAACGCCGTCGCGAGCGCCGACTCGGCCGACTGGTAGCCCCCTTTAGGAGCCCACGTGAACAGGTTTTGAGCGGTGCCACTCGATTGCGCGCTAATGAACGAGAGCACGCCCGTACCCACGCCGAGCAGGTAGACGAGCATGACCACTGCCATGACGGCTTGCATCACATCGGTAACGAGGGAGGCACGCATGCCCCCCATGCACGTGTACACCGCCGGCACGGCCGCTGAGAAGATGGCGGCCCACCAGTAGTCGCGGCTGCGCGGCTCCATTGTGTAGAACGCGGCCACACAGTCCACATTCGACCAGATCTGCGCGTGCCCATTCGAGATTCGAGATTCGAGCGAGATTCGAGATTCGAGCGAGATTCGAGATTCGACCGAGATTCGAGCGTCCAGTTGAGCGTCCAGGTTAGAAGGGTCGCGTACCGGTACCGGGTGGCGTGGTGTGCGCAGCTGGTGGCTGTCGCAGCAGCCCAGGCCACCTCGGATTGATTGAGTGAGTGGGACAAGGTCATGGATTGGTAAGTGGGGCCCCAGCCCAGCCCCGGGGCTCGCACCTCATTCCACAGACGAAAGAGGAGTGCGAGGTTGAGGCATAAGAGACCGGTAGGACCGTAGCACCGTTCGACGGCGGCGGGGAGGGATGCGAAGCCCGAGCGCGTACGTAGGTAGTAGCCGACCAGGCCGGCGGTCCAGAACGACACATACCTATATGGGGAGGAGAGGGCGCCGTGGTGAGCACATGCATGCAGGCCGGCGGTCCAGAACGACACATACCAGCCGGCATACGCGACGCCGCCCATGATCCCGAATCGGCCGCCCCAGACGGCGGCGTTCTGAATGCTCTTGGCGAAGATCCACGAGATCATGGCGGAGGGCATCAAGGTCCAGAAGCCGACCTCCTGTCGGGCGCGCAACTCGGACTCCTTGGGCAGGAGGCCAAAGAAGAAGTACTGCACGTCATCTTGAAGCGACATGCCCACGCCCTCGTAGAACTCGCGCACAGTCCAGCTCATCTGCGCTGTGGCGATGAGGATTGCTGAGTACCAGTACATCTGGCTCCACTCGCCAGTGGGAGGGCACGAGCAGTTGGTCACGTTTCCGATCGTCTTGCACGAGCTGTTGTAGTTGCCTAGGTAAAGCTCGATGAAAATGCCCCCTGTGCGCAATACAGAGGTAACACATGGAAAAAGGTTATCAGCAGCAAGATGTGTCAGTGCAGAATCATTGGCTCTTGTGAAAGTGCTGCCTGCGGCATCCTACCAATGATAGACGCAATGATGAGCGTCAAGCGCCAGGGCAATTCACGACTCGATCTGACTCGCCCGATGAACGTTGTTTGACCCGCTCCAGCCCGCACCATGGGCCGAGGTTGAAGATCGACTACGACGCCGGCCGGTGCGACCCCTCTCAGGAGCGACGCAGGCATCGTGCACGGAGTGGCCGGCCACTCCGTGTTCAATCAAGCCTCTGTGAACGTTAACACGACACCTCTGTGAAGTAAGGGGTCCTTCCCACACACAGCGCGCTGGCTGTGGCGCTCGAGCGCTTCTCACATCACTTGTGAATGAGAGGAGGCTTTTACGACAGCCAATTCGACCATCGACGCCTCTGTGTGTGATCCCTCTATATAGTCTATTTCTAATTCGAATCGGTGGGCGGTCGTGATACGGACATACGGTCGTGAAACCTGAAACGGTCGTGAAACGGATCCATGGGAGCGTACATGTTCCGACGAGGCAGGACATGTGAACGTGTCTTTCGTCAATGCTCAATCGACAATCCCACAATACGTCAATCGGCAGTTGTAGATCGCTTCCACTCTATCCGCTTTTGCCTTTTGCGGGCGGGATGTGATTTCGTCTCACACATTGACATGCCTACACACGAGACGCGGCATGATCGATTGGGTGAAATTGGGTGGTCACTTTCATAGCAGGGCCCTCTCGCAACGGATACACGCCGCAAGCCCTTCGCAAGCCCCGAGAAAGCCCCGAGGACAGGCCGGGCACCCTCAGGGTCGACCCTCGCCCGTTTTCAGGCGGGTGGGGGTGGCGCGCACCACCTGGCAAGACCGTCCAAGCATGCCCCTACGCTTCAGCGGCTCACACACAGGTCCGAGGGTGGACTGCCTACGCCTCATAGCTATCGTCACGATCATGATTGCCCGGCATGCCCGGGGAAATGTGAGCTCTTTCAATCCCAAGGTATTTATCGACCAGATCCACGATCGTGTTCATGGAATCGGGCACTGTGAGCACTGTGCCAGGGTGCGGGATGGAGTTCACCTTGCTGAGGTGCTCCTGCACACGATATATCATGAGCTCCGAGTCCTCGTCCGTAAACCTCGCCCACTGATCTTTGTGGCCGGGTACCTTATCCTCAAATCGGATGGGTAGTACTGGGATACCCTTCTTGATGGCCGCGTTAATCTCTTTCAAACACGGCTTGGACTCGAAGAGTGCCGCGGTCAACACGACGATCAGTACCTTGGCTTGCGCACGTCTCGAGTTGAGACGCAGCATGAAGACTTCCCAATCGGTACCCGGTGGGACGTGCAGCCCGCTGAAGCATCGCACGCCGCGCTCATGGAGGATCTTGAGGATCCCCGCCGCATAATACATGCCCGGTCCAGCGCCGTCGCAGTCCCGCCCAGAACGGCGACCCGACGCGTACGAGATCACCACCTCGGGATAGAAGTCCTGAAACTGCACGCCCTTTGGCAATAGCGCGAGCACTCGGCTCTTAACGACCTGCGTCATCTGCTCGGAGATCACATCTGGCACTGCAAAGCATTCCTCGGTATTCCAACTCTCCGACGGTTGCGAGCGTACTGCGCCCCGCTCTGGCTGCGCCGACCCCGCGGCTGGCAGCGCCCACCCCCACTGCTTAAAGAGGAGGGAAAAGGCTGTCGGCAGACGTTGCAGCTGGGCAACCGGCTCGAAGGCCAACTCGGCAGCGGGCCCCGGCTTGGCGCTCTCCGCCCTCTCAGCTGCAACCCTCTCAGCTGCGGCCTTCTCGGCCGCCGCCTTTGCATCGGCCGCCGCCTTCTCGGCTGCCGCCTTGGCCTCGACTGCCGCCTTCCCGGCCGCCGCCTTGGCCTCAGTCGCCGCCATCTCGGCGGCGGCACGAACGGCCTCCAACTCACGACGAAGCGCCGCCGCCTCCGCCGCCGCCGCCGCTGCGGCTCTCTCGGCCGCTGCCTTCTCAGCTGCGGCTCTCTCGGCCGCTGCCTTCTCGGCTGCTGCCTTCTCGTCGGCTGCTTTCTTTTCCGCGGCCGCCTTCTCGGCAGCCGCCCTCAAGGCTGCGTCCATATCCCCGATCAAGCTCCCAAGCTGGACGGTTGAGTGGCGTGCAAAGTTGCGTGCACTGTCGACGAGCTGAGAAATCGGATTGGCAGCGGGCGTCGTAGCGGTGCACCGTGTTAGAGCTCCGCAGGGAATAAGCCATAGCGTTGAGCCTTGGTCATCCAAAAGAACCATGCAATTTCCAGAGTCGTTTACGGTCTTGACGGTGCCCACACTTCCGCCATGAAAGGATAACGATCCCATCCCTGCTGCTTTGTACGCAGCTTCCCACCGAGTCTTGTCCAATGTACGGACACGGAGGCCAGCGTGACACTCTGCCTTTGTTAGCGCAGTGCCATCGGGCGCCATCACATTCTCCGCCCAGCTGAATATTTGGTACTTAGTGCCGTTGAACCCGCCCAATGCAATGCACCACTCCTTGACGTCATCGATCGTCTGTTTCTCCTCAATGCTCACTGAGCTCCATGACTCATCCGTGAAGACTCGTACGCGCAAGAGGCGCGCTTGACTGTCAACGTGCAGCTCTGTGGGCTTGTTGAAGCACTCAAAGCGTCGCAGCACGCCGCCGCCCGTGCCTGTCGAGTTAATGCCGTACTTCCCTCTCTGATAGAGGTAATCTGGCTCCGCTTTCTGTCTGGGCACGAGCCCAAAGTCGAACGAACTGTTGCCCGTCACACGGAATCGGATGGTGACTACTTTGTCCGCCAGCGCAGAGGGCGATGCGACCCATATTGGCCCACTAGGAAAGCAAAGGTGCCCAGAGCTGCTGAAGCTGAAGCCACTCGCTGGAATCGCAAGGCGCGCGCGGACGTCCGACTCACTGAGCATCCCCATAATCCCCACCACAGCCGAGACCCCACCAGCAGGACCCGCCGGAACAACATCAACCAGATGCAACCAGAAGGTGTTCGAGTCCGAAAATTCGACCTTGTATGGCATATCGTCATCGCCATCGTCCTCGATGAGGGTGCCCGTTTCGCCCGTTCGATAAGCACCGCCCACGACACGCACGCTCTGCCCGACCTGTAGACGAGAGCCGGTGGCGACTGCCACGGGAAGCGCGACGGCGGATGGCTGTGGGAAGAATCTGGACGCGCACGCGTGGCAGGCGTCAAAGTCGCAGTCGCTGCAGTAGTAGCTGTGTTCCCCCCCGCCGAAGGAGCTCCTGCACACGTCGCAGATGTAACCCCGATCACGGCGGTGAAACTTGAGGATGTGCTGATGCTGTGTCACTTTGACGGTGTCCGGGGGCGCCTCGAGGGTGAGACTCGAATAGTCGCGAGTCGTTTCACTCATTTGGCGCTTGTTAGCGTCCCAGCTGCCCAGAGGCGCCGCCGTGCACACGCCGCACTGTGAAAAATTCCAGCCATTTTCTGCTGAGCCAATGCCTGCCTGGCAAATCTTCCAGTACGTGCCGTCATAGTAAATGGCTCCGGTGCCGCCCTCGCGCGTGTAGCATGGCCCTCCATTTCGCAGCTGGCCTGGGATGAGATTGTACGTGCCCGAACAGTTGGCCCCTCTGTCGCCCGACTGAACACGGATGCGCACCTGGGTCGCCGTGGACACCGTCGTGCTGGCGGTGACCACCTCCATCTCGGAGCTTTTGCCCGTCCAACCGGAGTGGTCGGGAAAATCAACCTTCAGGTCGCCGTCCGGATCGACGCGTTTGACGATCCCTACCTTGCCATGGGTGACGCTGCCCCAGCCGTAGGTTGGATTCGACACGCTCCGCTTGACGCGCACGCGCGCGCCCACGCACAGCGTGCTGACGCCGGTGAGCTCCGGGGACAACGTCGAGGGCGCCTTGGTGCATTGTGCGCGCCCGGGCTTGGCACAGCACACGCCGCACAGCCCACAGTGTGCACAGCCCCCCGGACCCGTCTGCGGCGACGGGCCGTACATCTCACATCCGGGGCATTCCACCGAGCCACTCCAAGGCGTTTGCCTATGCGCCGATTGCTGCAGCGAGCCAACCTTTTGGAGCTCACCCTCCTTGAACCACC